>Ga0172372_10004784_pt1 | contig 19114 bp, 15 predicted proteins | sample LakKiv5m_2_FD_114544 | JGI IMG/M metagenome (GOLD analysis project Ga0172372, IMG submission 114544) | Freshwater microbial communities from Kabuno Bay, South-Kivu, Congo - kab_092012_9.5m | ecosystem: Environmental > Aquatic > Freshwater > Lake | place: Democratic Republic of the Congo...
ATCTACGGTTGCGTCCCACGAAAGGTGTGTGACAACGGCTTCATCCGGTCGGGCAAAACTGTGGTGGTCGGGAACGCGCTTGAAGTTCATGAGGGAAGAGGATTGAAGGGGTGAAGGAGGTTGGGCAGAAAGGGGCGAGGTGCAAGGAACGAACACGAGCAGTGCAGCGCCCACCAAGGGGGCAGGGGCGATTCGGTCCGCGAGGACCGCGATGACTGCGGCGGCGATGGACTTCAGGGCCAACCCGGGCAACAAGTGGATCATGTTTTCGAATCCGCTTGCCGTCGGGCCGGCGATGGAGTTGAACCAGAGCATTCCGAGGGCGACGGCAAGCGTTTGGCCCGCAGCCGCGAGCAAGGCCGCTGTCAGCAACAGCCGCGACATGCGGTAGGTGAGTTCTTTGCGGAGCGGGAACAGGGACTCAGCCGCCCATCCGACGACCCCCGCAGCGAGAGGGAATGCGAGCAGGAACCCGCCCGTGGGCCCCGCGAACCGCTCCCAACCGGACGTGCCGAGGGCAAAGACCGGAAGCCCCAACCCGCCCAGCACGAGGTAGGAGAGCACCGCGGCCAGTCCAGCACGGCTCCCGAAGAGCAGCGGGACCAGCACGACGCCGAACGACTGCAGCGTGATGGGGATGCCCGCGCCGTCGTACAGCCGAAGCGGTCCGAGGAGGCAAAGCACGGCCGTCGCTACAGGCCAAATTCCGAAAAACGACCACCGGTTTGCCAGCATTACTTCTTCCGCTTTTTATTCGACTTGCCTTCCGCAGGCGCCGCTGGCCACTGGTTGTTTTCGCGATTCACGTCCGCCCACCACCGGTCCGGGTCCACTTCCACCTGCTGCGGCAGAACCGTCATGGGTACGCGCAACCGGTAGTTCGTGTGGGGCCAAACCCAGTCCGGAGCCAGCCGCTCATTCGGCCGCAGGGGCCGGTGGCCGTACTGCAAATCAATGGGGATGTGGTACGCGATGGTAGTTCCGTCCGGGTGCTTCAACACAAGGTCGACCGGCACGGGAATCTCCTCGTTGCGCCGCAACTCCACCTGAACGGTGTCGTTCGACCACGTTACATCTACCACCGCAACATCCACTTTTTCAGTGGTTTCTACGAGATACTTGAAGTACCAGTCGAGCTCCATCCCCGCGGTGCGCTCGACCGTTCGCGCAAAATCTGCCGGCCCCGGATGGAGAAATGAATACTCCGCGTAGAAGCGGCGCAAGGCCGCATCGCGCACCTCCGGGCCGACGACGCCTCCGAGCTGTGCAAGCACCAGTTCCCCCTTCGAATACGATGCCACTCCATAGGCGGTGTTCGTCTTGTACCGGTCGGCATGGGTGGTCAGCGGCTCCTCCTTGCCCGAGCGCGCCAACGCAATGTAGCCGGAGTACGCTTCAGCGTGCAACCGCGCTTTGGGATCGGGAAACAAGCGGTTGAAGCACACTTCCGTGGCATAACTGGTGAAGCCTTCGTCCATCCACGGATGCAGCGTCTCGTTGAACGCCAAGACGGCCTGGAACCACGAGTGCGCGAGTTCATGCACGGTTACGCCGACCAAGCTCTTCAGGCCACGGTGCCCGGTGACGAGGGTGGCCATGGGGTATTCCATGCCCCCGTCGCCCGCTTGGATCACGGCATACCGCGGGTACGGGTAGGGGCCGACCAACCCTTCGAGGCAGTCGAATGCCTTTGCCGTGTAGGAGGGGAGCGCTTCCCAAGCCGCGCGGTAGGCGGAATCGGCCTCGTGCACGAATTCAAGTGCTGTGCCGCGCGCCGTGGACGATTCAATGCGTTCAAAATCCGGATCGGCCGCCCACACGTGGTCGAGAACCCGGTCAGCGGTGAGGCGCCAGACGCCCGTTTCCGCGCTGTTCAATGCGATGTTCTCTCCGGTGCCGGCAACTTGGTAGCCGGGGGCCAGCCGAATGGTCACGTCGAAGCGGCCGAAGTCGCCGTGAAACTCCCGCCCGATGTAAGGGTTAGGGTGCCAGCCGTCTTGGTCGTAGCCGCAGATGCGCGGATACCACTGGGCCATGGAGAATTCCACCCCTTCGCGGTTCATCCAGCCGCTCCGGCGGATTTGGCGCGGGACGCGACCAGACCATTCAAGCGCTATCACGGCGGTTTCCCCGGGCTGAACCGCTCGGGCCAAATCCACCACCAGCACCGTGCCTTCTTCGCTGAGTCCGCGTGCTGGCACCCCATTGACTTTCAAGGCCTCGACGTGCATGGCCCCTTGTTCGTCGGGCGGGAGGGAAGCGATGCGTGCGCCGACCCGGGGATCGGGGTCGGGGAGCATTTGGGACCGCACATCCATGCCGCTTCCCGGCTGGAAGGCATTGAAGAACAAATGCAGGTACAACCGGCGGAGCGAATCCGGGCTGTGGTTTGTGTAGCGGATTTCGGAAACCCCTTCGAACTGCCGCGTCGCCACGTCGAGGTCGATTTCCATCGTGTAATCGGCTTCTTGCTGCCAACCGGGGTACTGGGCCTCCGCATAGAACGGGAGCAAGAGCGCCCCCAGCCACCATCCGAACCGTCCGTGCTTCATGCCGCGAAAGTACGGCTCAGGGCTCCGCGCACTCCGCCTCGGGCACGATGCGGTAAATGGCCACCCGCTCCACCGAATTGATGGGATTCAGCGCATGGATGAAGCGATCCAGAAGGCCGGCGGGCACTTCTTCCACAAACGTCAAGGTCGGATAAAGCGCGGAATAGCGCGCCACCGCGGCAGGAATTCCGGCATCGCCGTAAAACAGCACCGCATCGGGCGGACGGTCGGAAGCGCAGTAAATCCGCTTGTCGGCATCCGGTGCAGTGGACCCGTCGGTGGTCCAATACCGGGTCCACGAGCCCCAATAGAACTGCGGGGGCAGCGCCCCGCTGTCGACTTGCACCGCGAGGAAATTCTTCACATCGCCGTAGGCATGCAGGCGGCTCATCGCTTCCATCCGGGACCGCTTGAACGTCGCAGGGGTCAGGACCGCGAGGGCCAACACGTTGATGCCCCAGCTGATGCGCCAAACGATGCGCTGCCAACGGATTTGGTCAAACCCATGCATCCCGACCATCCCGGCAATGAGCAACAGCGGCACGATGGGCAAGATGAACCGCTCTTGTTTGTTCGGGAAAATGCTGTGAAAGAGGAAGAAGAGGAGGGCAGGCCAAACCACCACCGCCGCAGATTTCCATTGCTTTCCCACCCCCCACAACACCCACACAGAAAACGGAGGAAGCAGCAGCCCCGCGAGCGTCAACACATACTGATACACCGGACCTTGGGGGTAATTGCCCGCTTGTTCCGTGTTGTATCCGAAGTAGGCCCGCAGTTGGGCGAAGGGCTCGCCCCACACCCACAGATCCGAGATCTGCGTCAACGAAAACACCGCAAGCGCCGAGGCTGCCACCGCGAAAATCCCCGGGAACGCCGCCCGTCGGTGCTCAAACACCACCGCTGCCGCAAATCCGACGGCTGCCAGTCCCACTTGGTAGCGCAGACCGGTTGCGAGTCCCCAAGCAGTTCCCACGAACAACCAGGTCCCCCAGGTGTGCCGGTCCACCGGAGTCCGCATCCACCCCCAAACCGCCGCAAGGAGGAACGGCATGCAGGCGGTCTCCACGAGTTGGTGGACGGACACTACCGGCATCCACGCCAGAGCTGCGAGCAGTAGCCCGGTGCGTTCCGCCACCCGCGTGCCGGCGAGGTGCTCTGCGATGCGAAATCCCCACCACACCGCGCACAGCGACCACAGGCCGTGCAGCAGCCGAACCAGCACCATTGCCGCTGACGGATCGGTGAGTCCGAGCGCATTGAACATCATAAACAGCCCGGCGTGCAGTCCGGGGTACACGAAGTTTCCCGGATGCGGCGTCGGTTCTGCAATGCCACGGGCGCGCTGGCCTTCGGGCAACCACGCATTGTAATCTTCACCCGCGGCCCAAGAGGCCCCCACTTCCACCACTAAGAAGTGGTCGTCGTGCATCAAGTAGCCCTCGGAAAACAGGGCTGAAACCAGCCTCAGCGCAGCCGCAAGCGCCAAACATCGCCCCAACGGCGTCCACCCCCTCCACTTCACCCGAGCGTACGTTTCAAGGCGAGCATCTCCAAGCACGCGGCCGCACAATCCGCCCCCTTGTTCCCGTGAGCGCCTCCGGAGCGTGCGCGCGCTTGGTCCCACGTGTCGTCCGTGAGCACCCCGAACATCACCGGTTTCTGTGCATCGAGGCCGACGCGCATGATGCCCGATGCCGCTGCATCGCATACGAAATCAAAGTGCGGCGTTTCTCCACGAATCACACTGCCGAGGGCCACGACTGCATCGCACCCCCCTGCATTCACCAGCCACGCACTGGCGAGTGGCAGTTCAAACGCCCCGGGCACGGCCACCAGGACCAACTGATCCGCATCAATTCCCGCTTCCTGAAACACAGCCAACGCGCCGTCTCGCAACGCGTGGGTGATTTCAGCATTCCATTCGGCCGTCGCAATTCCGATCCGGACCGGTCCGAGTGCTCCGCGGAAGTCCCGCCCGTCTGGCCGTCCGGCCGTGGCCATTACTGGGCAGACAGCGAAGCCGCGTAGCCCTTTGCGAGGTTCGCTTGTTGGCTGGACGCGTAATCTTCTACGATGCGATTGAAATCCGCCAAGGCACCTTCCGTGTCCCCGGTTTCCAAGCGCACTACCGCGGACTTCATCAAGAACATCGGGGCCAACACATCCGCCGCCAGCCCGTCTTCGCTCTTTGAAACCGCATCTTCAAAGGAAGCAATGGCCTCTTCGAATTGCTGCAATTCCACCTGGCAATCGCCGATGCCCGCCTTCGCCAGCGGTCCCACCACGTCGTCGTCAAAGTCGGCCTCGCTGAACGCGGCAATCGCTTCGTCCCATGCGCCTTTTGTGCGGTGGTACACCCCCATCCGGTAGGCAGCCCGTCCGCCGGCTTTCGTGCCAGCATGTTCCGTCATGACCGTTTCCAACCCATCGGAGAAGCCGTCGCCGTAGGCCGCCAGGTCCAGCGAGTCCATTTCGAAGTAGGCCTCCGCACGCCAAATGGCAGCTTCTGCAGCCTCCTCCGCCGGACGCACCACGAATCCTTGGTACGCGAGCACCGCAAGGAACAGCCCCGCCACCGAGGAAATCCCGATCAGGAGCGGCTTGCGGTTTTTGTCCATAAATGCTTCTGTCCGCGAGTACGCTTCCTCGACGCCGATGAGGGAGAAGTCGTTGTCGTTCGTGTCCTTTGCCATGGGGCTCGTGTAAGTATGGGGCCTCAACGAAAATTCCCGCAGGAAGGTTCCGCCAAGGCGAGCGCAAAATTAGGGAAATTCGCGACATGCAATTGACCCGGATTCAACTCCTGGATTTTCGCAACCACGCGGACACGGAAATCGTTTGGTCCGAAGGCGTTAACTGCATCGTAGGGGACAACGGAAGCGGCAAGACGAACGTGCTCGACGCCATCCACTACCTCTGCCATACAAAGAGTTATTTCCACGCAACGGACGCAGAGAACATCGCCCACGACGCTTCGCACTTGTTGGTCAACGGGCGCTTCCTCCGCCAAGGCGACGAAGAAGCCGTGAGTTGCGCAGTGGAACGCAACGTCCGCAAAGTGATGCGCAGAAACGACAAGGTGTACGACCGCATCCGGGACCACATCGGGCGCTTCCCCGCCGTCATGGTCGCGCCGGACGACACGGAAATCGTGCACGGCGGCAGTGAAATCCGCCGGAAATGGATGGATTCCGTGATTTCGCAGCTCGACCGGGTCTACCTCGAACACCTCGTGGACTACGGCCGTGCACTCACTCAACGCAACAACTTGCTCCGGTACTTCGCAGAGAATCGGGTGTGGGACCCGGCCATGCTGGAGCCTTGGGATGCCCGGATGGCGTCTCGTTGTGCGGCCATTCACGTGCGCAGGGCCGCTTTCATGGAAGAATTCAGGCCCCAGTTTGAAGCGATGCACACGGAGCTTTCGGGCGGTGCAGAACGCGGGAGCATCGCGTACGCCTCCGAAGCAGTCCCCACCGCGGAGGCGTGCCTTGCCGCTTGGCAAGAGCGGAGGGAAGAAGACCGCCGGGCCCGACGGACCACGTGGGGCATCCACCGCGACGACGTGGACCTGCTGCTCGACGGGCGGGACTTGAGGAAGTTTGGATCCCAAGGACAGCACAAGACCTTCCTCATTGCCATCCGCCTGGGCCAGTGGCATTTTCTCGCGGAAAAGTCCGGCATCAAACCGCTGTTGCTGCTGGATGACGTCTTCGACAAGATGGACGTCAAACGGATGTCGGCATTGTTGCGCCGCATCTCGGACGGCACCTTCGGCCAGGTCTTTATCACCGACACCCACACGGGGCGCGTTCCGGAGTTGCTCGCGGCAGCCGGGTCCACGGTGCAGGTGGTGCAGGTTGCACAAGGGGCGGTCGCGCGCTAACTTCGAAGCATGCGCACAAACGGGAACGATCCGCAGCCGCTGCGCGCGGTCATCGAGCGCTTTGTGCAGTTGCATCGCATGCAGCACCGGTTGGATGAGGTGGAGTTGATGCAGGCGTGGGAGCGGTGTTTTGGGGGCTACATCGCGCGGGCCACGCGGTCCATTCAGCTGGCCGCGGACGGCACCTTGACCGTTCGGATTGACAGCGGGCCGCTGAAGGAAGAATGCGCGATGGCCAAATCCGAAATCGTCACCCGCCTGAATGCCGACCTCGGCCGGCGCGTGGTGCGGTCGCTCGTCATCCACTGAGGATTCCTGCCGTATCTTCGGGCGACCTGCAAAGTCCAAGCTCATGCGAAGGGTTCCCCTGTTTCCTTTGGCTGCGGTGGTCGCGATTGTGCTTTCGAGCGTCGGGTTCATGACCGGCCCGGAAGACCGCACCGCGCTGCCGGAACATTTTCACAGCGATGCCTTCCGCAGCGCCTACGGGGGGTTGCCGGACACCACGAACAGCCTCTTCACGGGATCGGGCAAATGTGCCGGTTGCCACGGCGTCGACCCCAACCATTTTGCGAACATTGCAGGCCAACAGTTTCCCGCGGTGCCCATGCCCGGTGGATGGCAGGTGAATCCGACGGACGATTGGCGGAGCACCTTGATGGCGAACTCGGCCAAGGATCCTTTTTGGCGGGCAAAAGTGAGCCACGAGGTGGCGAACAACCCCGCCCACCAGTTGGAACTTGAAGACAAGTGCACTTCGTGCCACGCGCCCATGGGCCATTTCGCTGCCCATTTCGACGGGGCCGCGCATTACACGATGGCAGCGTTGGCCCACGACAGCTTGGCCTTGGACGGTGTTTCCTGCAACGCCTGCCACCAACAATCTCCCGTGGGCATCGGCGCTTCCTTCAGCGGCGAGTTGAACTACGATTTGGGCGTCTTGTACGGGCCTTATGGCGGCTCGAAAAATGAGCCCCCGCTTTATGACTTGCCCATGATTACCTACGTGGGCTTCATTCCCCAGTACGGAGCACACATCGCAAAGAGTGAATCGTGCGCCGGCTGCCACTCGCTCATCACCTCCACCGTCGACCTCGCCGGAAATCCCACAGGGGCGCAGTACATCGAACAGGCGACCTACCACGAATGGTTGAACAGCCGCTACGCGCCGGACAGCTGGAACGGGGCACCCAACGCGCTGCGCAAGGAATGCCAGGGCTGCCACATGCCGCGCATCGAGGACCCCGTGGTCATCAGCAGCGGGTACAGCTTTCTTGAGCCGCGGTCGCCCTTCGGATTGCACTACCTCGTGGGCGGCAACAGCGCCATGCTGCGGCTGATGCGCAACCGCATCGACGTCCTCGGGCTCACGGCAAGCGAGGCCCAATTCGATACCACCATCGCGCGGACCGAGCGGATGCTGCGCGAAGAAACCGTTGACTTGGACATCGATGCCACGTGGGGGATGGGCGGTCCAGCGGAAATCGGGGTGAAGCTCACAAACAAGGCGGGCCACAAATTCCCGTCCGGCTATCCCGCCCGGCGGGCGTGGATCGAGGTGGAAGTGCGCAACCCGTCGACGGGGGCCGTGGTGTTCCACAGCGGAAAGGTGGCGGCGAATGGCCATTCCATCGAAGGCGCGGACGATGGCGGATTGGCAGTTTGGGAAGACCACCACGACGTAATCGAAGACGGCAGCGCGACGCAGATTTACGAACTCGTCATTGCCGACGTGACCGGGGCGCCCACGAATTTGCTCGAGCGTGCGGCAGAAACGCTGAAGGACAACCGGCTTGTTCCGCTGGGCTTCAGCGTGGAGCACAGCGCCTACGACACCACCGAAGTGGTCGGCGCTGCGTACACGGATTCGGATTTCAACCGGTTCGCAGACGGGTCGGAAGGATCGGGGACCGACCTGACCCTGTACCGGATATGGGAGGCGGCCGGGTTGGACGTTTCCAGCCTGGATGTGGCCGTTCGGGTGTGGTACCAAAGCATGCCCCCGAGGTGGGTGGCGCCGATGTTCGCGACGGCCACGCCGTAAATCGCGGCATTCGAGCCGATGTTCTGGGAAGATGGGGCCTTCCCCGTGGTCATTGCCGAGGAGGAATTCACCTTGGTTTCAACCGGCATTTCACGGCTGGCACCTACCGCCACGGCCACCGTTTATCCCAACCCCACGTCCGATGGCCGCGTGGAAGTGCGGCTGGAGGGTCCCGGAATTGCGGACTACGCCGTGTGGGAGGTCTACGACGCGGCAGGTACGCGGGTGCGCGCCGGGGCGGTGCCTGCCCAAGGCCGGTGGACCCTGACCTTGCCCCAAATCCCGGGCGCCTACCTCCTCAAGGTGCAACCCCGGTCCGCTGCGGGCCGTCCCATCGTCCGCCGCATCGTGCGGACCTAACGCATTCAAAGCAGGCGGTTTGCCACGTTCGCGAGTTCAGAGCGTTCCCCGCGTTCTAAAGTGACATGCGCATACACGGCTTGACCCCGCATGCGGTCCATGACATACGAGAGTCCGTTTGACTGCTCATCGAGGTAAGGCGTGTCGATTTGGCGCACGTCTCCGGTGAGGATGATTTTGCAATTCTCCCCAGCGCGGGTGATGATGGTCTTGACTTCGTGGGGCGTGAGGTTTTGGGCCTCGTCGATAATGAAGATGGCGTTCGAAATTGACCTTCCACGGATGTAGGCCAACGGACAAATGACGATGCGTCCTTCCGCTTTCATTTCGTCGATGGCCTTGCGTTTGCGCTCGTGCTCGCCAAACTGCTGCTCAATGAAACGCAAATTGTCCCAGAGCGGCTGCATGTAAGGACCCACCTTGTCCTCGGCATCGCCGGGGAGGTAGCCCAAATCCCGGTTGCTCAACGCCACGATGGGTCGGGCCAAGATGATTTGTTCAAACCGACCGCGCTGCTCTAAAGCACCCGCCAACGCGAGCAAGGTCTTCCCGGTTCCGGCGACCCCACACAGCGTCACCAGCGACACTTCGGGATTCATCACTGCATGCAACCCGAACGCTTGCTCCGCATTGCGCGGCTTGATGCCGCAGGCATGCGCCTTGTCGACCCGTTCAATGCACCGCGCGGCTTCACGGTAATGCCCCAAGGCCGTGGACGAACCGCTTTTCAGGATGTAGTAATGATTCGGCTCGCGGAATGGATCGAGGGCGGTAATCTTCCGAGAACTTCCGTGCACGTGCAACTTGCGAATCACTTCGGGATCTACCTCCTCCAACACCGTTCTGCCCGTGTAGCGCAACTTCTGTTCGCGCACCCGGTCCGATTTGTAATCTTCCGCTTCCAACCCCAAAGCGCGGGCTTTCAACCTCAAATTGATGTCCTTTGACACCAAAACCACCCTTCCTTGGGGCTGTTCTCGAGCGCACTCCAACGCACATGCCAAAATGCGGTGGTCGTTGGAATCTTCGACCAACCCCGCGGGAACGCCCCCGTCCTTTCGCAACACCACGCGGAACGTCCCGTCTCCCATTTTCACCCACCTGTCGATGGGCGCTTCACCAGAGAGTCGGTCGATCATCCGGATGCACTCGCGCGCTTCAAAGTTCTTTGTGTCACTTCCCACTTTGAACCGGTCGAGCTCTTCCAACACCGTCATGGGCACCACCACCGCATGCTCCTCAAACCGCGAAATGGCCCGATGATCATGCAGCAACACGCTGGTGTCCAGAACAAAAATCTTCGGGCCCGCGACCCGGCCAAGGTCGATGGAGGTCGTTTCAGGAGCAGAGAGCGTCATTTTCGCGGGGGGGTTGGTTGAGGTGAACCTACCTGCGAAAGGGCGGGCATCTCGGCATGCCGCGAAGAAGTTTTGCACAGGGGATTTAGGAATCCTCTTCCTCGCCGGGATTGAGAAACACCTCCAGCAGGCCCTCCGGGGCATCGACTCGCAGCGTCTTCGCCGCCCGGTCCACCTGAATCTTCATGCCGGGAGGCAAAGGCAGCAGCACTTCCGTCCCGTCCAAATCGCACTCGAGCAAGGGATAGGGGCCATGTTCCAGCACCCGTGTGACGCGCCCGAACCGGGTTTCTCCGGCCAAATCCAGCACGTCCAGTCCGGGTGCCTCGTGCAGGTAGAACGCCTCAGGACCCAGCGGAGGGAGCTGCTCCAGTGGGAGCCAAACCTTCGAGCCCGCCCACTGCAACGCAGCCGCCTCGTCATCCACCCCCTCGAGATGCACCACGAAGCGGTCTCCTTGCGGCCGTTGCGACTGGACAAAATGGGGGAGTAGGCCCGCCGCCGTTTCCACATACAGGACGCGAAGGCGCGCATACCGCTCCGGTTCATCGGCATCCACGAACAACACGAGATCTCCCTTGTACCCGTGCGGCCGGGTCAAAACGCCCAACAGAAAACACGACGCAACGTCCATGGCGCAAAGGTGGAATAAAAAAAGGCCGCACGGGGCGGCCTTTTTGTATGCTTTACGGCTTCTTCAGGCTTCTGCCGCAGGAGCTTCAGACTCATCGGTGGCGGGCGCTGCTGCTTCCTCAGCGGCCGGAGCGGCTTCCTCAACGGCCGGAGCGGCTTCCTCGACGGGCGCTGCTGCTTCCTCGGCAGCAACCTCTGCCACTGCCTCAACTTCGGCTGCTGCCTCTGCTTCCACAGCCACCTCAGCCTCTGCGACCTCTTCCTCGGCTACAGCCGCTGCCGCCTCGGCCGCAGCTTGCGCACGCAACGCGTCATCTGCAGCGCGCAATTCTGCTAAGCGCTTCGCATTCACTTCCTTTTCAGCCTTCAACCGGTCCGCAAACGCCTTCTCGGATTCCCCTGCGAGGCGTTGCACTTTCGCTGCAACCTTCGATTCTTTTTCACGCAACCACTGCTCGAACTTCGCTTGGGCTTGCTCCGCAGAGAATGCGCCTTTCTTTACGCCGTTGAGGAGGTGGTTGTGGTAGACGACCCCTTTGTACTTCAGGATGGCCTTCGTGGTGTCGGACATCTCGGCACCTACTTGCAACCAGTAGAGCGCACGGTCGTGCACCAAATCGATGGTCGCAGGGTTCGTGTTCGGGTTGTAGGTGCCCACTTTTTCGATGAAGCGACCGTCGCGGGGTGCGCGGGAATCGGCGGCAACAATGTGGTAAACGGGTTTGCCCTTTTTACCGTGGCGCTGAAGGCGAAGGCGAGTAGCCATAGAAGGAAGGTTGTGAGGTCCGAAACCTCGGTTTTCGTTCGGAGGCGCGAAATTAGGAACTTCCCTTTACATCCGCAACCCCGCGAGGGCAAAAAACTCCTTGCGCACCTCGGCCTCCCGGAAGCTCCCCAAATACTCCGCCGTTACTGTGGAGCTGTGCGGATCTCCGATGCCGCGCGAGGACACACAAAAATGCCGGGCGTCAATCACCACCGCCACGTCGTCGGTCGCAAGGGCGTCGCGGAGCGCTTCGGCGATTTGGCGCGTCAGGCGCTCCTGCACCTGCGGGCGGCGCGCGAAATGGTCCACGATGCGGTTCAGTTTGCTCAACCCGATGACGCGGCCTGAGCTTTTGTAGGCGACGTGGGCCCGGCCGACAATGGGCAGGAAGTGGTGCTCGCAGGTCGAATGCACCGCAATGTCCCGCTCGACCAGCATTTCTTGGTAGCCGTAGTCGTTGGGAAAACTCCGGGCTTCGGGCATTCGGTCCGGGTGCAGTCCGCGGAAAATCTCTTGCACGTACATCTTCGCGACGCGGTGAGGCGTTCCAGAGAGGCTTTCGTCCGTGCGGTCGAGGCCGATGATGTCCATGATTTGGCCAAACAGCGGCGCAATCGCCGCAATCTTCTCGGCGTCAGAACGGTCAAACGCGTCGGAGCGCAACGGCGTCGCGACCGAAGTGGCTGCATGCAGCTCTCCGAGCAGTTCCGCACCTGCCGGGTCAAACGGGGAAGAAGTCATGCCGGAAGAACTTGCACTGCACGAACTTTGTTCAAACCCAAAATTCAGCGCCATGCGGATCACAAATGTGATGGGGGTATCGCTCGATGGCGCCATTGCCGCCTACCCCGGGGAATCGGACAGCGACCGCGCCGGCTATGGATTCCACGGGGCGGAAGACGCCGCGCACGTGCGGGAGGTGTTGCGTGAAGCCGACGCCGTGCTCGTGGGCGGCGCGTCGGTGGAGGCGAGCGGCGGGGTGATGGAGGTGGTCAATGACCGCGGGGTGCACCCGACGTGGATGCTGGTCACGCGCACGGGTTTTGCGGAGGATTCCCCTGTTTGGCGTGCGCCGCGCACGCCCAAATGGGTGCTGTCCCCCCGCGACCTCGCCCCCGAACGCACGGCACCCGCAGAACGCTGCGTGGCGGGCGAGCTCGCGGATTGGCTCGCGGCGGCGGCCCGGTTCGACCGCGTCGTCCTGTTCGGGGGCGGTGCCATCAACCGGTTGTGCTACGCGGCGGGCGTCGTGGACGCGGCAATCTTTACGGTGTGCCCGGTGCTGTTGGGCACGGCCGCGGCTGTCCCGGTGGTGGCGCCGGAGTTGACGCGGCCGGTGAAGTTTCGTTTGGACCGCGCGCGCACTTCCGGCAATTTTGCCTTTCTGCACTACACGGTCTTGCACTGATGCGAACGGACTCCCTCGAAATCGAGCACAAGTACCTTGTTCCCGAGGACTTCGACCTGAGCCGGCTCGCAGGCCAACTGCAGGCACTGGGCGCCACGCCTCCCCACCGCGTCGAAGTACAAGACACGTATTACTACCGCCGGGACCTCCTCGACGTGGTGTTTCGCCACCGCATCGACGCGGAATTGCACCAACTCACGGTCAAAAGCCGCCCTGCGGATGCGCAAGTGCGGCGGGAAGTGAACCTCGACCTCGCCGGCCCCGATGCCCGCAGCGCCGTTGCGGCGTTTCTCGCCGTCGGATGGGGGCGGTGCGAGGAACTGCACCTGCACAAATCCGTCACCGTGTGGGAACTGCCCGGTTTTGAAATCGTCCATTATGTGGCCCAACGCGCAGACGGATTCACCCTCCGCTGCGTGGAATTTGAAGCCACCGCAAGCGGCACGCCCGATGAGGCAATCGCGGCCCTCCAGTCCCTGGGGCATGCCTGCGGATTTGACCCAACGAACCGCACAGCCGAGAGCTTGTTTACCCTGATGCAAGGACCCCATGAAGCAACTTGATCGGGTGCACCTCACCGGAATCGAGGTCCAGTGCATTGTGGGAATCCACGCATTCGAGCGCACCGCTGCGCAACCGCTGGTGTGCGATTTGGAGGTGGGGTTTGAGCGCCGTCCGGGCCGGTTTGGAACGCGCCTCGAGGACAGCATCGATTACGCCCGGCTGGAAGGCACGGTGCGGTTCGTGCTGGAGCACGGGCATTTTTGGCTGCTTGAAGACGCCGTGGAGGCCCTGTGCGCCACCGTGCTCGCGCCGCGGGCCGCGCGGCCTGTGCAGTGCAGCGTGCGGTTGACGAAGCCCCTAGCGCTCGGCGGACGCTGCATCCCGGGGGTGTCCATCGAACGGTGGGCCGAGGATTTCGCGCCGGAGCTGGAGCACAACCACTTTGGCACGGTCGACGTCTTGCACGAAGGTCCAGCCTGCGGGGTGTACGTGTTGCACATTCCGCCGGGGGGGGGCATCCCTGCCCACGTGCATGCCCGGTTGTTCGAAGCCGAGCTGGTGCTGGACGAGGGGCTGTTGCTCAATCGCCGCCCGGTTGCGGCGGGGGTGGCACATGTTTGGCCCGCAAACGTCGTGCACGCATACAAAAACCCCGGAGCCGCAGAGGCGACCATCCTGTGCATCAACCGCCCCCGATTCGACCCGAAGGACGAGCTGCTGGTGGTTCCTGAACCGGCAGACCTTCCCGACGCATCCGAGCACGCGATGCGGTACTTTGGGGCCCCATGAAACAGGTGTTGGTGACGGGCGCAACGGCAGGCATCGGCCGCGCGATTGCAGAGGCGTTTCTGGAATCCGGGGCGCGCGTGTTCGGGGTGGCGCGCCGAGAGACTTCGGTTGCAGCGGGCATCACCTTGTTGCCTGAGGACCTGTGTGCGGGCGGTGCCGCAGACCGGTTGGCCGTGGCCCTTCCTGCACGCCTCGACGCCGTGGTCCTGAATGCCGGAACGTATGCGCCCGGGCCGCTGCTGGGCTCTGCCCCGGAACAACTCGAGCAACTGTGGGACCTGAACGTCGCCTCGGGCCACCGGCTGCTCCACGTGCTGGTGGACCGAATCCCCCGCGGGGGCCACATCTTCGTCGTCGCTTCCGTGGCGAGCAGAAAGATGTTCCCCGACAAGATGGCGTATTCCGTGACCAAATCCGCGCAGCTCGCCTATGCCGAAGGCCTCCGCGCCGAGCTGCGCCCGCGCGGCATCCGCGTGACCGCGGTGCTGCCCGGCCCGACCTGGTCGGCTTCGTGGGAAGGCGTCGATTTGCCCGCCGACCGCCTCTTGCAGCCCGAAGACGTGGCGGCCATCGTGTTAGCGGCCTGGAAGTTGCCGGCGAACGCGGTGGTCGAGGAGTTCGTGATTCGTCCGATGGAGGGGGACCTGGACGCCGCGCTGTAAAGGCGTGTACCTTCGCAGAACCACGCCATGATCCTCATTTTTGACACCGAAACGACGGGCTTGCCGCGTTCGTGGAATGCGCCGCTGACCGATTCCGAGAATTGGCCCCGGGTGGTCCAACTCGCCTGGCAGCTGCACCGGCCGGACGGCGGACTCGTCGCACGCGGGAACCGGATTGTTCGGCCCGACGGGTTCACCATTCCGTACAACGCCGTAAAGGTCCACGGCATCACCGACGAGCGGGCCGCGCGAGAAGGCCATCCACTGGACCAGGTCCTCTCTGAGTTCGCAAAAGCGTTGCAATCCGCCACCTTCCTCATGGGCCACAACGTCGGCTTTGACGTTTCGGTGGTGGGGGCTGAATTGTGCAGGCTCGGGCTCGATCCAGCCGGATTGACCGCAAAAGCCGTGCTGGATTCGAAAGAACCGGGAACGGATTTTTGCAAGCTCCCGGGTGGGCGTGGAGGGGCGTACAAATGGCCGACGCTGGGAGAGTTGCACCACGCGTTGTTCCAGGAACCGGTCGAAGAGGCGCACGACGCAGCCTACGATGTGCGGGCCACAGGGCGCGTCTTTTTCGCCCTGTGCGAACGGGGGCTGTTTTCCGGGGAGGGCCTCCTTTCGGGGGTCCCGATTTCGTACGAAGCACCGGAACTGGAGGCCTCCACCTTTGAGGTCGCCGCGCACGTCGAGGCGGTGCCGACCCCGGTACTTGCTCCGCCGGTACCCCCTGCTCCGGAGGGGCCGTTCGCGCATTTGCACGTGCATTCCCAGTTCAGCGTGCTGCAGGCCGTGAGTTCGGTGCAGGAATTGGTGGATGCGGCGGCGGCCTTGGGCATGCCGGCGTTGGCCTTGACCGACCACGGCAACATGATGGGGGCGTTCCAATTCGTGCGGGCCGCGCGCAAGGCGGGCATTTTGCCCATTGTGGGCATTGAATTGAACGTCTGCCGCGACATGACGGACAAGTCGGTGAAAGACGATGGGTATCCCGTCGTGCTTTTGGCCCAAAACAAAGCCGGGTACCACCGCCTCGCGAAGCTCAGCTCGGCCGCCTACACCGAGGGGTTTTACTACGTCCCGCGCATCGATCGCGCGCGGCTCGCAGCGCATGCCGAAGATGTCATTTGCTTGACAGGCGGCTTGTTCAGCGAAGTGCCGTCCTTGATTCTGAACGTAGGCGAACGGCAGGCGGAGGAGGCGTTTTTGTGGTACAAATCGGTGTTTGGCGACCGCTTTTATGCGGAACTCAACCGCCACGACCTCGAGGAAGAAGAAGTGGTGAACCGCGCCCTGCTGGCGTGGTGCGCGAAGCACGAAGTGCGCTGTGTGGCCGCGAATTCCACCTACTACACGCGGCAGGACCAAGCCGAAGCCCACGACATCCTCCTGTGCGTCAAGGACGCTGCGAATGCCAGCAAGCCGAAGCGCTACCTCGGCAAGCGGGGCCGGGAGTTCCGGTTTGGCATGCCAAACGACCGGTTCTACCTCTGTTCGCCGGACGAAATGCGCGCGCGGTTTGCGGATGTTCCGGAAGCATTGGCAAGCGTTTCGGAAGTCATTGCGCGGTGCGAGCCCTATGCGTTGGAGCGCGACGTGTTGCTCCCGGCCTTCGACATCCCCGCCTCGTTTGTGGACCCGCAAGACGCCACAGACGGTGGCAAACGCGGCGAGAATGCCTACCTGCGCCACTTGACCTACCTCGGAGCCGAGCGTCGCTACGGCACGCCCCTTCCTGAAGCGGTCAGCGAACGGCTCGACTTTGAGCTTGAAACCATCGCAAACACAGGATATCCCGGCTATTTCCTGATCGTCCAAGACTTCACCACCGCCGCACGCGAGATGGGCGTGAGCGTCGGGCCGGGCCGGGGCTCTGCGGCCGGCTCAGCAGTGGCCTACTGCGTGGGCATCACGAACGTGGATCCGATTGCGTACGACCTGCTGTTCGAACGGTTTTTGAATCCGGATCGGGTGAGCCTGCCCGACATCGACATCGACTTTGACGACGAGGGGCGCGGCCGGGTCATCGACTACGTGATCCAGAAGTACGGGTCGAACCAGGTGGCCCAAATCATCACCTACGGCACCATGGCCGCAAAAAGCTCGGTGCGCGATACCGCCCGCGTCCTCGAGCTTCCGTTGTCCGATGCGGACCGGCTGGCGAAGATGTTGCCCGACGTCAGTTTGGCCAAGCTCTTCCGCCTCAACGACCAGCAACTCAAAGAAGAACTGCGCTCGTCGGAAGAGCTTGAAAGCGTGAAAGCCCTGCGCAAACTCGCCGACACGCCCAGCCTCGAAGGCCGCACGCTGACCACCGCGCGGGTCCTCGAAGGCAGCCTGCGCAACACGGGCATCCACGCCTGCGGCATCATCATCACGCCGTCGGACTTGACGGATTACGTGCCCATTGCGACTGCGAAAGACAGCGAGATGGCCTGCACGCAGTTCGACAACGCGGTGGCGGAAGATGCCGGCTTGTTGAAGATGGACTTCCTCGGGCTGAAGACCTTGACCATCATCAAGGACGCGGTCCGCAATGTCTCCCAAACACGCGGCATCGCGCTCGACCCGGATGCCTTCCCGCTGGACGATCCCCGGACCTACGCCCTGTTCCAGCGGGGCGAAACGGTGGGCATCTTCCAATACGAATCGGCGGGCATGCAGAAGTACCTGCGCGAACTCAAGCCCACGGTGTTTGCCGACTTGATTGCCATGAACGCCCTGTACCGCCCGGGACCGCTCGAGTACATTCCGAGCTTCATCCGGCGGAAGCACGGGCATGAGCCCATCGTCTACGACTTGCCCGCGTGCGAGGGCTTGCTTGCTGAGACCTACGGCATCACGGTGTACCAGGAGCAGGTGATGCTGCTGTCCCAGCAACTGGCGGGGTTCACGAAGGGCGAGGCCGACACGCTGCGGAAGGCCATGGGGAAGAAAAAGGCCGACCTGATTGCGAAGATGAAGCCCCAATTCGTGGCCCAAGGCGCGGAACGGGGCCACGACCCGGCGAAGTTGGAGAAGATTTGGAAAGACTGGGAGGCGTTTGCCGCCTACGCGTTCAACAAGTCCCATTCCACCTGCTATGCGCTTGTGGCGTACCAAACCGCCTACCTGAAAGCGAATTACCCCGCCGAGTACATGGCGGCGGTGCTGTCGAACAACATGTCCGACATCAAGCAAGTGACGTTTTTCATGGAGGAAGCGCGGCGGATGGGCATTCCCGTGTTGGGGCCAGACGTGAACGAGTCCGGACTGAAGTTTACCGTCAACACACACGGAGCCATTTGGTTTGGGTTGGGGGCGGTGCGCGGGGTGGGGGAGGGGGCGGTGCTGGCCATGGTGGCGGGGCGGGAGGACGGCGAGGGGCCGTACCGCAACGTGTTCGACGTGGCCCGGCGGGCGGGTGGGCGCGACGTGGGCAAGCGGGTTTTGGAAGCTTTGGCCTACGCCGGGGCGTTTGACGGGTTCGGCGACGGCAACCGTGCGCGGTACTTTGCCAGCGACGACAAAGGGCGCACGGGCATCGAACTCGCCGCGCGCTTCGGAGCGGGAGCGGCGGAAGCAGCGGCCTCTTCTCAAGCCTCGTTGTTCGGGGACGGGGAGGTGGAACGGGCCCCGGAGCCGGTGCTGCCCGACTGCGAACCGTGGGACCCGATGGTCGGGTTGATGAAGGAAAAGGAAGTCATCGGAATGTTCATCTCGGGGCATCCGCTGGATTCTTTTTCGTTCGAAATCAAACACTTGTGCTCGCCCCCTGAAGGCCTCGCGGCGCTTGCAGAACCGCTGAGCTTGCGGGGAAGGGAGCTGCGCTTTGCCGGCCGGGTGGCGGAGGTGTCCCACCGGATCAGCAAGCAGGGCAAGCCGTTTGGGACCTTTGCCTTGGAGGATTTACACGGGACAGAGAAATTCTCCCTCTTCGGCGATGACTACTTGAAATTCAAAGACTTTCTGGTGGAGGGTTGGTTCGTTTGGGTCCGCGGGCAAGTGGAGCCGCGCCGCTTCCGCGATGACCCGAACGACGTCGAGTTCCGCATCAAAGGCATGGAATTGCTGGCGGACATCCGCGAAAAGCTCCTCGCACGGGTGCGGTTGGTCGTGCCTTTCGAGCGCATCGATGCGGGCTTTGTAGACCAAATCGAACGCTGGACC
>Ga0172372_10004785_pt1 | contig 19113 bp, 48 predicted proteins | sample LakKiv5m_2_FD_114544 | JGI IMG/M metagenome (GOLD analysis project Ga0172372, IMG submission 114544) | Freshwater microbial communities from Kabuno Bay, South-Kivu, Congo - kab_092012_9.5m | ecosystem: Environmental > Aquatic > Freshwater > Lake | place: Democratic Republic of the Congo...
AAGATTTGTAGCTTCTCTCACCCATTCTCTGACTAATAAAAAAATCTCATTTTTCTTTTTTCTCAGGTTTTTTCTCACCAATTTAGCCGATAGCATTATTATCCAATGCGTGAGACATATCCAAAAACAATTTATATATATATTCATATTTCTAAATATGAATATATCTTTGCGCATTTGTACCAGATAAAAAATCAGATAAAGAATAGGATATTGTTATGAGTAATTCTACTTTTGGTTCATTAGTTGGTCATATCGTTCAAGATAAAAATAAATGTTACGGTAAGGTAACTGAAATTCGTGAAGTTACTATTGACAATAGTAATGTATTTATTGCGTTATTAGATACGGGTAAGGCTATAAAATTGTCTATTCTTGCTAAAATGTTTGCGCAAAGTAATTTGTATTTGCGCAAGCGTGGTGATGAGTTTATTGTTTATGCTTTTACTAAAGATGCTCATGTATCTAAGGCTAAATTTGGTCCTCAGCGTAAGCGTATTGTTTCGCCTTGCGTTACGGGTAACATAAATAATACTGCAACTATTGGTGATGAGAAAATAAATATCACTTCTCATATTAGTTCAGGTAATCCAGTTTATTATAATAAGCAAACAATGGGAGAAACAAAATGAATATGGAAGAACTTTATGAAGAGACTAAATATAGTCTAAACGAATTGTATCGGCAAAAATATAAGGGTTTGATAACCGTTACTGAATTTGCTATGCAACAGGAATTGGTATTACTTACTTTTAGTAATGGTATCAAGAAAAGTATCAACGAAAAAATTGAAGAGTACATTCAAGAAAAAGAATTGTTAAAAGTAGAAAGTGAATTACAATAATGGAATTTGAAATTGTAGATGCTTCAGATATTGAATCACCTAAGTCATTGACTAACTTTGAGATTTCAGGTGAACTTGAGTTTGAGGTTATTGATGAAGATCAAGTTATTGTTCCTGAACGCAAAAAGAAAATAGATGCGTTTTTTCCTTATGGTTCATATTCAAAAGAAAGAACATATAGGACTTACTGGGAAGATAATGATCAAGATTTACTTATGTCATTAGTAACCGTTAAGGTTCAAAGAATGAATAGGAAGAAGCAAGAAGTTATTCTTGATGATATCCGTGAGTTTAGACTTTTGAAAAAAGTATTTCGTGATCAATTAGTTGATCGTTTTACTAATATTGGTTTTAGTTTTAGTGTTTACGGAGAGGAATAAATGGAATATAAAAATCAGTTATTAGATGAGCTTGAAAAATTAGCTTCATTTTTAGATATCCCTTTTGCTCGCAGAAGAGATTATCGTTGGATTATGCGTAATGTTGAAATCAACAATACGGATGATAAAAAAATAAAAAAAATAATTAGCATTTGTCAACTACTAATGAAAGATGAAAACTAATATGCCTTATAAAGATACAGATGGTATTTATAAATACCATTGTGCAAAAGCAATGGATACAATTTCATTTTTACATACTTCTGAGAATGAAGATGATAAAAAAGTACATGAAATTTTAGTTGATGAGTTATTAAAACTTGAAAATCAAATTAGTGACTGTGAAAAAATAATTAAAATGGAGCGTCAAAATAATAAATTTCTCCATGAAGTTGTTCAAAACTTAAACAAAGAAATCCGAGAAATGAAAGAAGGAATGAATGGCTAACTGTATATATTGTTTGTCGGAATATATTGACGAACGGTATGAAGCAGGTTATGAATACTGTTTAGATGAGAAATGCCAAAAAATTGGACTTGATGTTTCAGAACGGGAATTTAGAAAAATTTATACTCCTGCTTTGCTTCACAAATGCAATTACTTTTGGGTTAAGAAAACAGAGTTGAAAACATTAAATGTAAGAGCTGACCTATTAGAACAGAAAGAGGATTAACAATGAGTTGGTTTGAGGAAAACGAAAAAAGAAAAAATCATCCTGCAATGAAGAATCAAAATAAAGCTACTCGTGAAAATCACGAAAGAGTTTCTATTTATGATTGGGCTTTAGATCTGGATATGAACCCAGATTGGCAAAAATGGCAGAATGAAATAAACGAATACTTTGGTAATTCAGGATGGAATAGATAATGGATTCAATAATCTTAACTAAAAATGATTGGGTTTCATGTGACGGTTGCGGTGAAAAAATACCTCCCGTATTCTGGAATAGGACATTCAATAAAGAAACAAAAACATATTCAAATGATGAAACTATGGAATTTGAATATGAAGGTAGAGAACCTGATCTTATTGTAGAACAAATAAGTCAAGGTTTGACTTTTGAATTGTGTGGTGGTTATGGTGAGTTTTTTGATTGCATGGATGAAGATGATGTAATTAAAATAACGGCTTGTCATGATTGTATGATAAAAATGTTTAATTTGTTTCCTAAAGCAACTAAGCATTTGCGTGGTCTTCATCCTTCAGATAAAACTGAAGGTATGTGTTGTGAATGGGGTTGGTAATGGATTATCAATGTCAAGAATGTTTTGAATTCTTTGAAGATTGTATTATGCCTTGCCCTATTTGTGGAAGTGAAGTTGTGATTCCAGTTGATTTTATTTCTTCTCAAACTGATTGGGAAGATGGTTACTAAATGGATCACATCTTGCTTTTAGCAATGTTATTGTTAATATTCACAATATTAATTAAGGATAAGCTATGAAAGAAAAAAAAGTAAAGAAATTGCAATGGGTTAAAGTAAAATCTGAACCTGAATATTATTGGACCAAAGAGAATGGTTGGAACAATAAAAAAGATATGCCAGAAGAATATTGGAAAATAGTAGAAATTGGAGAGGAATGAAATGTTAGATTACCTTAATCTAGGACCTACACCTTCAAATGAAGATTGTGCTCAAGTTGGAAGTCCTGATTTTAAAAATAGAGCAGATAAGGAATTGGATGCGTATAAAGCTCAACTTGAGCGTATGTTTCCAGGATTAGAAACACATAAGCATATGAAATTTAAAAAGATGTGGTTTCCACATGAATTTGGTTCATATGGTGAAATTGTAATTGTTTATGATGACTCTAATGAATTAGAAGCAGCAACGGCAATTGAAATTGAATGGAATACCCCATCTTATTGGGATGAGGAAGCAAAGAAAGAGTTAAGCCTTGTATTATGAAACATTTGAAGCAAAATGTTCTTGGTGCGGTGAAGATTACTATGAATGTTTTAAATTAAATGAAAATAAATATCTATGTTCTATATGCTTAGCATATGGGATTGACGAAACAAAAATCAAAGAACAGGAAAGAAATAATGAATAAATGCAGAGTATGTGATACAACAGAAAATATTATTTATAGTGGAATTGACGCTTTTATTTTAGGTCAACAAACTACAGAAAATATCTGTTATTCATGCGCAAATGAAGAATATACAAACAAAACAAACAACAAGGAGTTAGTAAAATGAAAACCGTAGATGATAATTCACTAGAGATTATTACTCAAAATATCAACAAAGCTGTTGGTATTGATTTTAACAAAGGCAAAGCAATTGCATACGGAGTATTAGTAAATGATGATCTAAATGTTCAATTAGAACAAATTGGATCTAATGGAGATGTTTACGATATGCTTAATGATAATCCAGCAATCGCAATTCAAGTAAAAAATTATGATTTTATTACGATTGAAAGTTGTGGTTGGGCTGCACCTATTAAAGATGGTAATGATGAAGATAATGATTTGGCTCCATCTCAACATCCACAAAAGCGTAGAGTTCGTCTTTTAGTTTCGGCTAATACTTCTCTTCAATTTGGTAGTTCTATTACATTTAATGATGATTTAGACAATCCAGTTTATGATTATGGTAATGCTAGAGGTGCGTTAGCAGAAGCAATTGAAGATTTCATTAAACAAGGAATGGAGATGTAATGGGAGAATTTGTTTCAAATATTGAAAAATATGCGAAAATGGCAACTGAAAAGCCTCAAGACTTTGGTTATTGGGGCGATTCAGATATGTTTGATACTTGGGGTTTTACTAATATTGATCAAAATAGAGATTCTGATGCATTAGAAAAAGCTAATTTCAAATATATTACTGAAGAGTTGATGGGTTTTTATCCTGAAGATTATAGAATTGAAACATATAATCATTGGGCTGTCGGTTCAGTTGATAGATTAGTTTGTCGTGTTTATGAAGATGGTACAGATAAAAAAGTTATTGCATCTTCATTCTATCTAGCAATGGAATGGTTAGATAAATTAGATAACTATCCAGTTGCTGATGAAGAAACATATGACAAAATGATTGATGATGAAAGTATTGATAGCATTGACTTTTGGAATTATCTAAACCCTGGGTTTGTAGATATTGCTAACAATCCAGATTGGGCTTCTGAAGTTTATTATGAATTAGATGCAAATATGGGTGTTGATGTTAGATATTCTGGGTTTAAAGATGATGATGTCATGATGGCAATTTATCAGCTTCAGATTTGGAGCCCAGAAAACTTTATGGAATGGTATTCATTTTGTGATCAAAATGGATTAGAACGACCTCCATTTACCGCTAATGAAATATCTAAATATGATACAACTCAATCAGAATTGGAGTTTGGATGATTATAACAATAACAAATCTTAATTCATCAATGCTTGAAAAGTTAACTTATGAACGAGATAACGATTCAATGTATGGTGAATTATCAGTTATGTTTAAAACAGGTAATACTTATTATTATGAACAAATATTTGTTGATGACTTCAATAAATTAATTAATAGTCCAGGTACAACTGTTGGAAAACAATTTAAAGCAATAATTGAACAAAAATATACATATTACGACAAGGCATACAAAGGAGAATACTAATGCCAAATGATTGCAGTAACACATTGGGTATTACTGGACCGAAAAAAGACATTGAAGAATTCATTGAATTAGTAACAAATAGAGGTCCAAATAAAGATGAAGATAAATATGAATTATTCAGTAATTTACTACCAATGCCAAAAGAATTGGAAGGAACTAAATCACCATCAGGCTCTTCAAATGTAGATTTAATTGATAAATATGGACATGATAATTGGTATGACTGGTGCAATGCTAATTGGGGAACTAAATGGGGCGATTATAGTATTTCATCAGATGGTATTGAACATGTAAAAACATACGAGTATTCAGTTCTTGAAAATGGTGAAACTGATTATGAGAATCCAATTGAGAAATTGACTGGCGAATCAAGCATTCATTTTACTTACGATACTGCTTGGGCTCCAGGTTGTAATGAGTTAGGAGATGCAATTGTAAATAGATTCCCAAATCTACGAGGTTTTATATCATATGAAGAACCAGGAATGGGATTTGCTGGACAATTAATCTTTAACGAAGGAGAAATTGTTAGTGATGAAACCTGGGAATATCATAGTACATATGATGATGTAGCAGATATTGATTTTGATTTTTATGGAGAATAACAATGGGACTAGACAATATACCTAAAGAATATCCATGTATTGATGTTGCAATTAAAGATCAAGATGGTCTTATTGATTGTAATGAAACACAAGCTTGTGGTAAATGTACATGGAAGAATGAATATGAATCTAATCCAATGGTTAAACATTCAACTTCAGTAACAGGAATATTTGGAACTGATTGTTGGTATAGAGGTAAATATGGAAATGGGCTTTTATCTATGCTTGATGGTGTAGATAATATGTGGCATGAGTCTTCATTTGGCATTTCATTTTATGGAAAAGGTTTTGCTAATGGTGAAGAAGGAATTAGTCCAGATGAATGTTTTCATATGGCTAATCTAATGAAAGATAACACAGAAAAGTTTGCATTTAATGCTAAGCAATTGCATCCAGATGATTATGAAGAATATATTAAGGATTGGATGTACGCAACTTGGTGGTTAGAATTTGCAGGTGAATTTTGTGATGGTTCAGCAATTTGGTATTAATTAACAAACGACAGGAGATATATGTTTAATATGGATGATTTTGAGAGAATGAGTGAAACTAATAATGAAGTGCCAGATGGGATAATTGATGCCTCTGATTATTACAATGATATGCAAATTGTAACAAATATATTGTCTGGAATTGATTATGATGATATGAATTCAAGAATGCATGGAATGATGAATCTTATGAATTCAACATATGATGATGATGGAGATATGAATTCAGAACGAGTAACTGGCGTTGTTATTGCTTTATCATTTCACTTTGTAAATCTCATGAATAATCTTGAACAAGAGAGTCGTGATGATTATTTTAATTTTGCAAAGAATGAATTGCTTGAGCAAATTAAAGATGATGTTGCATCATTGCCTTATTGGGATTTGGAGGAAACAGAATCAGATGACGAATGAGCATTGGAGTGAAAAAGCTAATTGTCGGCAAGTTAAAGGAATAGATTTCTTTGCTGATGATATTAATTTAATCCAAAGAGCTAAAAAAGTATGTGAAAGATGTCTTGTAGCAGCAGAATGTTTAAAGCAATCAATTAGAGCTGAAGAAATATATGGTGTTTGGGGCGGACTTTCACAAAGAGAAAGAAGAAAATATCACCGTCTGTATGACGATAAAATGGAGATTAATCAAGCGAGAGAGATTGTAATTAAACATGGTAACAAAATACTTGGATAAAGAAAGATCATTTAAAGTAAGAATTGTAAAAGATGTTTATTTAGATTTGATGAATATTGATGAAGCAGAGCAAATTGCAGATTTGATTTCGTTTAGAGAATCTAGAATAACAACACTTGGCAATATGACTTCTATTTATACAGAGGTTACAGAAATTTAATAGATTTGGGGTTAGGTTAGGCTGATCACTAGCCTAACCCCATTAAGAAAAGATTGGAGAGAGACATGAGTAATTATCCACCTGGAGTTAGTGGTAATGAATATGAAATTGTTGGAGGTAAGGAATCAGAAGAGAATTTTGATTGCGATGCAACAACAAGTTATATTTCAATTACAAAGCATGAAATGAATGATCTTAGTGATTATGTATTAACAATGCTTAATGAATATAAGAGAACGGGTTCTCTTAGTGAGTATTGGATTAGTAACTACATGAAGCCTTTACTTAGAAAAATGTATGACTATATGAGTTCATTTGATACATATGATAGTGATTGTAATTATAGTGGTATTGTTCTAAAAGAAGGCTTTCAAGATACTGTATCTTGGGAATGTCCAAAATGCGGTAAAGATTATCAAGAAAAAATATCTTGGTATTACGAAGAATAGCGCATATTAAAATTCGCTATTAGATTGAATAAAAGATTGCTGGTGTTTCATTATATAAACGATTATCCGATGTTTTATATCGGGGAGGTGAAAGTATGAGTATAAGTGAAGAAATTAGTTTCAAAGGGATTAGGAATGCGAATTTTAATTGTGATTTTATTCCTGATGCTTTTATAACACAAGAAGGAAATTGTGGTGTAAATGTAAAAAATCATACAATGCATTTTCATCCGATTGCAATTGAAAATCAATTAACAAGTATTATTTATTCATTACTTGAACCTACTTTTTGGAATAAGGTTCAAGAAATTGGTTGGGCTTTTGGTTTTGATCATGTTCAAACTTCAGGTAGAAGTGGTGGTTGGGCTTGCCCTGGTAATTTTTATAATGATGATCAATACGGTAAGCGATTCTATTACACTAAGCCTCCAGTATTGAATGGTCAAACAGATATGCCTTTGAAAGACATTATCTTGATTGAAAGATTTAACTCATTTTCATTCTATGTGAAACAATTGCATAAAATGATTTTGGTTGAAATGCAAAAAATAACAACATACGAACAATTACAAGAATTAGTCAAGGAGATTGAAAGCCTATGAGTAAAAATTTGAGTTGCGAAGAGCGTATTGAAGATCATTATCTTAGAACTGAAGAATATATTGATCTAATATTTAAGGTATTGGATGACCATCAGTTTGACGAAGATGACGAAGATGATAAGAAGCTATTACAGTTGATTGAAGATGACGGTATTGATGAAGGAACAATTCATGAATACGCTGCAGGTTCAAGTATGAAAAAGCTTCTAACAATTGTTTTGAGTGGTGGTGGTCCATCTTCACATATAGAAGCAATTATAGATGAAGATGGATATGTTGAATCAGCTAAGTATGTATTCTTAGATTGGTTTGATGGTGCAACAAGAAAAATCCCTAGAGATTCAGCAATGTTTAGATATGTTGAATGGGAAGCAGAAAGGTACATGTAATGACTCAAGAATTTCTTGAAAAAACAGATACAGCAGGAAATATTATATACACATCAAAAACAGGAGAGAAAATAAATATGGAACCAGTACCAGCAAAGAATAAGGATGTCGTTGCAACAATGACATTCCCAGCAGAACAGTTAATTGAAATGTTTAAAGACTATACAATGACTGGAGAAGCAGTTGAGGAATTGATTGCAGGTTATGATTTTGATGATCTAATTCAATCAGCAGTTGATGATGTTGATTGGAGCGATAAGGTTATAGATGCGCTTAGCGATATCAGTATTGAAGATTATGTAGATATGGATACGATTGCAAATAACCTTGATCACAAGGATATTGCTCGTGAAGTTAAAGATTATTTGGATCCAGTTGATGCTCAGGAATTGGCTGAGGAATTGCTCACATCTTTTAATTATTCATCACCTTGCCATGTTGGTAGCCTATTCATTAAATCAGTAGAATCAATTATTGAAGGCTATATGAAGAAGCAAACAAATATTATTCCAGAAGTAGCAATTGCTGAGGATAATCAAGTTGTTCTTCGTTCTTTTACTATTTCAGAAATTGTTCAAGTTCTAGATAGCCTTCAGTATACTGAATACAATAAGAATCGTATCCTTGCAAGATTAATAGAAAAATAGAGAGGTTAAAAATGTCAAAGTACATCAAAATTTCTAATCAATCGGAGAATGTTAGTCGGATAGCCCTAGAAAAACTAGGGCTATCTACTAAACGAAATGATCCAGATACGATTGGGCAATTCGGTTCAGGTATTAAATATGCTCCGATTGCAGCTTTGCGTATGGGATTGGATTGGATTTTTACTGGTCAAGATGATAAGGGTCAGTATATCCTTAAGTATAAGGTTGAACAAGAAGACGGAGTAGACTGTATTGTTTACGATTACGGTGATTATAAAAAATCATCTTCGTTTACGGTTGATGCTGGTGTATTGAGTTGGGAAGATGAATTCCAAGTTTATAGAGAAGCAATTGCAAATGCTATGGATGAAGCTAAAATTTCAGGAACGGGTTGGACTCGTGAAATAGTTGATGCAAAAGATGTTAAATCTAACTTGAATGAGTTTTCTGTTTATATTACTGCGTCACCAAATATGATAGAAATCTATAACGATCACGATAAGTATTTCCTTGAAAATCGTACACCGATATACGAAAAGAAATCGTCAATCAATAAGATTGCTTTCTACAAACCGTATGATAAAAATGTTCATATCTATCACAAGCAAGTTATGGTTTATGAAAATGAAGATCATAGCGCAATGTTTGACTATGAAGTTCAGAATATTAAATTGAATGAGATGCGAACAGTATCAGATGAATGGACAATGTATTATAGAATAGCTGCAGCTATCTGTGATTGTGATGATATCTCAATAGTTAAATCAATTATCAAAATGGTAGATTCAAGTAAAAGCTATTTTGAATATGAGCTTGCTGGTTCAATGCATGATGTCAATAATAGTTGGAAAGAAGCTTGGGGTGAATTATATGGTGATGATCATGTTATGGTTACGCCTGAGCAATCTTTAAATCAAGCATATGTATCCTTTATTAAGGAAAAAGGTTTGAAACCAAAGATGATTGAATCTGCATTTTTCTTTTGGGTATTGAAGAAGGCTGGTGTTCGGACAATTGATGATATTGCTTCAGAAGCAATTAATTATGATATTGATCAGGATATTAGTAAGTATCCTAAGTTACTAAAAGCAATTGAAATTGCAGCAAGATTTGAACCAGGTTTATTGCATCTAGATAAGCCAATTGCTTGCTTTATTCCCAAGCAAAAAGATCACTATTTGGGTGTAGTTATTAATCCAAATACAGATGAGAAACAGATTCTGATTGACAAAAATCATGCACTAAATGGTGAGCTAAATGAAATAGTAGCAACTATTATTCATGAATACGATCATTATGAAACTGGATATACAGATGGAGATATGGCTGGTAGACAGTTTAGAGATATAGCTGACCGAAGAATTGGACAAATGATGTGCGAATTCTATCGCCCAGATTTGATTCAAGTTGGGAAAGATGGTATTTATATTCCATTGGAAAGTATTTCTGAATTAGGTGGAGTTCAATATAACATTGAATGGTCAAAAGTATTAGAATGCTATGTTATGTCAATTGGTAAAAAAGCTTATAAAATCTATTCACATGGATTAGATACTGGAATTGGCTGTGCAATTGCAGTTGATAACGGTACACGCTTCTTTATTGAAATTGCTGAACCATTTACTATTAGTATTATTCACTAAGGAGAATTATGCCAAAGTATGGAAATTATTTTGTTGTTGAGTTTAGGTTTCCAATTCAAGTTGATACAGTAAATACAATTCAAGAAGCTTTGAGTATTGCTGGACAAATTTGTGAGAATCAACATGGATTTAAACCTGATAATTGGTATGCAAGAATATTTGAATATCAAACTGGTACTGATGAAGTAGGTCATGTTAAGGAATACTTTTACAATCCTCATTCAGCAACACATCGTGAAATAACTAAGAATGTAGAATATTTTAATGAACTGGTTCATAAAGGTTTATCGCCAGATCTTAAAAAAAATAATAAGAAAATTATTAAAACTCTTCTAGAAGAGAATTAGTATGACAACTAGGAAAGTAATATGTGCTGGATGTAGTCAAATATATCAGGCAGAAAAAACTCATTTTTATCGTAACAAAAGATGTTGTGGTTTAGATGATTGTTATATACAAATAGACAAGAAAATAAAGCATAGAAACTATATGAAACAGCGTAGAAAATATGCTAATGGAACACATCGGAGAGGAGTCAATTCTATTCTCAAGAGTATTATTCTGGCAAGAGATAACAATTCTTGCAAAGTATGTTCTTGTGAATCAGATCACTTAACTGTTCACCATATTGTTCCTGCTTCAAACGGTGGTGGAGATGAATTAATTAATCTGATTACATTATGTACAAAATGTCATACAGAAGTTCATCAACAAGGTGCTGAAAATTTTATTGGAATGTTTACAGATTACACAAAGGAGTTAGTTATTAATGTCTAAGTTACAATATTGGTTTTGGATTTGCTGGATAGGTGTATTATTAACATTAGGTGCAATTATTGCATTACCTATTGTTATCATCACACTTCCTATAATCTTAATTATTTTGTTTGCTGCAATCATTGTTTAACTTTCTAAAAAATAGAAAATATGATATGATAGATAAATACTTTTTAACGGGCTACTAGCCGAAACGGAGATTACATTGAATAAAGATTTGAATGGAGATGACGAATTATATACAGATATTGCATTACAAATGCTTGTTGCATATATAAACGGAGATGCCGAGACAACGAATAGCTTAATTAATGGATATTCATTAACAAATGAAGATGATCCAACATTTATGCCAGGAGTTATGTTTGCATCAATGATGCATATGTCAATACTATTGAGTTCAATTGCAGAAGCGGTTGATATTACAATTCAAGAAGCATTGGGGCATTATGCAACAACATATAATTTGCATTTGAGAGAGCAAATGGCTAAGATCCCTGCATTACATCAGGATATTGCAAAAGAATTATACGAAAAGATTGTTAGAGATAACAGTTAGTTTTGTATTTGACAAAAATGGAGGTTGTTTTATAAGGTGAAAACTTTGTAAAGCGAGTGAGCAAGTTTGTAGATTGCCCTCGTTTTGCATCTAAAGCTATGCTAATGCGAATAAATCGCAAAACCTAAACTATGGAGGCAAAATGAAGACAAAAAGTTCTTTAATAAGTGTAATTATAAGTATGTATATAGGAATCGTAGGTTCAATAGCTTACGCTTCAAGTGGTGAAATAGATTATGTGAATACAAATTCATATTCTGTAGTTATTGATGTTGTTGAAATAAATATGCAATCAATGGCTATTGATAGACCTGAGTGGTTGGATCACAGAGTTCCTAATGATAAAAATAAGCGTTGTCCTCAGTATAACGCTAAATTTAAAGAGTATGGATTACCTGTACAAGTATTTTCATATATTGCGTGGAGAGAAAGTGGTTGTAATCCTAAAGCAATAAATGCAAGATTTGATAAAAATGGTAAGGTGATTTGGACACTAAATAAAAATGGATCTATTGACAGAGGATTACTTCAAATTAATAGTTCATGGCAAACAGTAACAAGAAATGTTTGTGGAACTGATTTGAATGGTCTATTAGAATTAGATTGCAATTTGAGTGTTGCTAAATATATTATGGACAATTCAAAAGGTAAGTTATTGAATTGGAAGATTTCTAACTAAAAGATTTCATATTAGAAACAGAATAGCAATTCTAGTGGGAACGGTTTTGCTATTTCTGATGTAATCCACATATAAGATTATATTCTAATAAGAGAACAGGTTTGGTTAAAGCCTGGAAAAAACTATTTGTCTGACATATGCAAAAGCCGAGTTTAGCCAATATGTTTATGTATCCGTAGCTCAATTGGATAGAGCAAAACACTTCTAATGTTTAGGTTATAGGTTCAAGTCCTATCGGATACGCTAAGAGTTAAGCTAAGCCCATACCTTTCGGGTTAAGAAAAATATGCATTTGCCTATTGGGGAATTGAATAGGAAATGTCAAATATGGAGTTTTTATTTCATTGGTACTTCATAAATGTTTTTCGCTTAACTCTTTTTGTCATATATAAGCGCAAAATAAGGAGCATCGTAAAGATGAAAGCAATATTAATAAAAGAAAATAATGAAACAGAAATCATTAATTTAAGCAAGAAAATGACACTTGAAGAACTGCAAAAACAGGTTGATGGATATATTGAATGGGTTACAATTAACCCAAGGAATAACACTGGATATTATGTTAATGAAGAAGGCAAATTTCATAAGGGAATGAATGAACTTGCTACTAAATGGTGGTATTGGAATATTCTTGATGAAAGAGATAGCCTAAATGGATTCAATGATTTCATTTCAGGTGATGTTGTTTATATAAAAACAGATGAAGAAGGAGAAGATTGTTCACTAACTGATAAAGAAATTGAAGACTTTGAAGCATTTGTAGAAGCTTTTAAAATTATGACAGCTAAATATGAGGACCAATAAATGACAGAAATGAATGAATACTCAATATTATTTTATAAAGGAAAGAAAGTAGTAGGTGTTAGTTCAATAACTTCAACATTAGATCAAGTTAGAGGTCTCACAAACCTTATAGCAAATAGTGAAGGTGATTATTTACCAAACAATGGAGATTACAATATGGTTGGATTTATGAAATCTTACGATATTCAAACAGCATTACCTAAAGTAATAGAACAATACAATCAACAAAACAAAGAAGGAAACTAAAATGCCATTAAATTATGACATATCCGATATTGCAATGTACAAAGATAACTTTGACGAAGCATATACAGAATATACTCAGTTCGGTGATACATACAAAGATGTTAAACCTTTTCTTAAAGGTTTAATTTTTGCTGGAGGTATGATTGGGCTTGGTTCAATTACTTATAGAAATGTAAGTGAGTGGTATGCAAGATTGAAAATGTGTGAAGAAATGTATCATACATATCTTACAACAGAATATGTTGAAGAAGAAGATACTTACAAAAATAAGCCATTAGATGCAAAAGATTTGGTTAAATATATTGGTTTGCATACAAATCATTCAAATCTTACGAGAGGGGTTTGGGTTAAGAATGTGAAGCGTTATCAAAATGTTAATCTTTCACATTCACAAATTCAATATCGTTTGAAGAAGTTAGAAGAACAATTTGAGAAAGAGGTAGCGAAATGAGTATTAAACCAGCTCAAGCAAATATGTATCCAAGAGTTTCTGATTGGTATGAATCAAATGTTGTTGAATACCGAGAAAATACACCTTTTGATAAATGGTACATTGAAGTTGTTTATTTTGAAGCAGATGCAGAGTATACATCTGGTTCAGATAAAAAATCAATTTTTGGTGGTGCATATCAAAGAGTTGAAATTACTGACAAATTAAATGGTAATTTCTGGGAAGAAGCATTTCTCGGTGAAACTGCTGAGAGTGATGCTAAAAGATGGGCTAACGATATTATTAATAAAATCAAATATGGAAAGGTTAAATAATGGTACTTGTAAATCTACAAAATGACTATGATGTATTTAATTATGTTAAAGAACATCTTTTGAATCAAAATGAAAAATCATTAGATCCTTGGACATTATCTTGCTATTATCGTGCACAAAAAGAAAGCGGTGAAGTATTGATGTGTGCTGTTGGTTGCCTAATGGATGATAATTATTATTCACATGAATTTGAAAATAGTTCACCAAGTGATATAAGGGTTAGAGCTGTAATTGAAAAATCAATTCCTAATTGGGCTTACAATGTAGATTTGCTTAGTGAATTACAGAATATTCATGATGAATATGAGCCAGATAATTGGTCTCTAAAATTAGAATATCTTGAAAGTTACTTTAACGAAGACAATGAATATATACAGGCAGGTTAATTATGGGGTTAATATATAACTATATCCTAGGTTATGATACAGAAGATAATACATGGTTTCATAATGTTGATGCTGAATCTGATTTTATGGAAGGTAAAACAGTATTCAATACCAAATATGAAGAGTATATATCTGAATATCAAGGTGACGGTATCTATTTATCAGATGCTGAGAGATTGATTGAATCATTTAATGAGTCAGTTGAAATCTTAAATCAAAAAGAAATAGAAGCTGTTGCAAAAAAACTTATTGCATTCCATGAAGCTGTTGAAAGGATAACTAATGAGCGCAATAACAATGTATGAAACTAAATTTGATATATCTGAAGATCAAAAGAATCCCGAATTCTTTTGTGAAGGCTTAGGTTCTAACTTAGTAATAACAGTCACTAATGCAGACCTTAAAGGTAAGTCTATTAGTATCTATTGTGATGGCGAAATGCTTATCAATCACAATGGAGAACGGATTTCAGATTTTATTGAGCTGATCAATAATGATGTCATAACTGATGATGATTTAAATGAATTGTATGATCAAAATAAAGTTCAGATGAATCCTTGGTTTGATCTTTATGATCAAGATGGAGAACACTTAGATATTGTTCTTTATGATATCCATGACGCTATGGAAACAGCTAAGAATATACTTATTGATATGCAAAGGAAAGATTATGAGCGGAAACATTAGACATGGAGATATCCATAGAAAAGAACATCACTTTATTGTAAAGGGATGGATTGATAAAGAAGACAAGATTAATTTTGATTTAGATCTTGAAAATGTTGAAGTATTTTATCCAACCCCAGTTTTCAATATGGGTACTGGTGAGTGGTTAAAATTAGATAGCGGAAAACTCATGGAAGAAGATACAAGAATATTACGAACACTACAAGAAAGATTGAGTATTAATAATGGCAACTAAAAAAGCAGCAGTAAAAGTAGATAAAAAGACAGAGCAAGAGCAATTGATTCAAGGAGCTATTAACGGAAATTATAGCCTATTGATTCCTTGTAAGGGTGCGGAATTTGTTTATGTAAGAAATCCGCTTACAGGTAAGGTTGCTCACTTTGAAACAAATAAACCTGAGTTTGCTTCATTTATTAAGGAATTAGCTGATCTTGGGCTTAACGATAAGTTAGAGAAAGACTTTCTTGATTTGGGTGCGCTCAATGATGAGAAATGGCTCCAGGTTTTAGATTTCCTAAGAGTTCAAGAAGCTTTGGTATTTTAGTATGACAACGGTAAAAGAAGCAATAAAAATGCTCAATGATTATTTAGACCAAGATGAAGAAATTTGTATTGCATGGTGGGCTAAGGATTTATTTGAAGGAGCATATGACAAAGATATAAAAGAAGAAGTTTGGGAAACTGTTGTATCAGATTTTGATGATATGACTGTACATCATCAAGCTTTAATATATAACCAAATAGTACAAACAATAAATGAAAACAAAGGATGGATTGAAAATGAATAAAGAAAATATGCAAAGGTTGATTGATGCAATCAAGTTTGATGGGCAAAAGAAATTCAATATGAGTTTGTTCATTGGTAAGCTTGAAAATGATTATCAGATCAAAGAAGTGTTTGAACATAATCAACTAGCTAGTAAATTTAAACCAAATAGAGTTACCTATATTGAACAGGGTACAAGTATTTTTAATTGTACATCAATGGGTTGTATTGCAGGTTTTGCTACGGCTTTGGCTAATGATTGGAAAGCACCTAGTTGGTTAGAAACAGATAATGCTTCTATGCATGTTCAAAAGTTTGAACAAGAAGCAAATGAATTTCTTGGACTTTCTCATGAAGAAGGTAGAAATCTTTATTTTGCAGATATGAGAAGTATTTGGAAATGGTTGCAATTAGTTGAAGAGGATAGATATCCAGATTTGGGATTGGAAGAATATTCATCATTAGATGATGCTTATGAAAGAGGTGGGCATGAAACATGGGATTCTGAAGATTTGTATGCTGATTTCAATACAATTGATTATCTAACAGCAGTTGATGTATTGACTAGGATTATGAATGAAGAAATCGGTTTGGCTGATTTAGCTGATAATGAACCTTATTATATCAAGAAAGAAGCGGTTGTACAATGACATTGTATAAATATAATCCTTACTGGAGAGGTATGGTCAAAGATGCACTTGGGTGTGATGATGACTATGCAATTATTCTTTTGAATTATGAGAAGACTGTATCTAACGGTATAGATTCATCTGAAGCTACAAGTGCAGAATTGAAAAAGTATTGGAGATGGATTCATGATGAGTATCAGCAGGAATCTAAAGAATCGGGTTTTATTATAAAAAACCCTATGTAAGTATATCTAGGACATTTAACCTTTAAAAACGAAAATAGAGCCAAATAGAGCTGAATGGAGGCATTTTAAAATGGCTATACAATTGAGTGATTTAGAAAATGATATGCAGGTGATGGATTATGTTGTTTCAAATCTATTGAAGCAGGGTAAGAAATCAGTTGAGAGTTTCATGAATTATGATACTGGTGAATATGATCAAACTGGAGATTGTGTTTATCGTGGTTTTATAAGAAATGAAGACGGTCAAATTATGGATACCCTAAAGTGTGCCGTTGGTCATATCATTAGTGATGAGGTTTATAATGAGCAATTGGAGTCACAAACTATTGATAATACACATGTACTTGAAGCTGTAAAAACATCTTGTGAAAAATGGGCGGTTTCAGATAACTCATTGGGTATGTTAAAAGTCCTACAAAGAATTCACGATATGGTTGATCCTGAAAGATGGGAATTCTTTTTTACTTATGTCAGAAGAGACATTATAGATGAGATTAGTGGTGATTCAATAATGAGTTCACAATCAGCTACACCTTACGCTCAGCTATTAACAAGGTTTCAACATGATATAAAACTTAATGAACATGTGTTCGGAAATTATCCTAAGATTGAACTATAATTATCATTAGGAATACTGTCATACATTGGTAATATATTAAACATATATAAAAGGGAAAAGATGGCATATAGCTCAGAAGCAAGAAAAAAGAAATACGAAAAGAAAAAAGATTTGATGAAGACCGATCCTTTGTTTAGGGCTGAAGCAAATCGCAAAAGACAGGATTCAAGAAAGCGTAGAATAACCAAACGCTTTATGGATATTAGCTTTGATGTGACAAAGGTAAACACTGGTATTTGCTGTTTTGTTGAATGTGAGACTAAACTAAGCAGATATAACCAGGATTATTGTTGTGCATTGCATCAGTCAAAGGTTATCAAAAATGGCTTGAATCAGATCATTGAGTATGACGATGTTCGTGGTTTTGGTTTGAAAAAACAGGAGTTGTAATGACATTTGAAATGTTTAGAATTGGGTTAGGAATTATCGGTTTACTAATTATATTTACAGTATTAGGGAGTTAAGGTGAGAACAATATTAGCGTTAGCTGTTGGCATATTTACTGGCATTCAGTTTCATATTCATGTGGTTGAAAGAGCAATTAAAAGGCATGATAGATACGGAACTCAATGGAAAGAAGAAGCCAAATGGAACAGGGAATAAGTAAAGAAGAAGCAATGGATTTGACATTGGTTGAGCTGGAAAAAGCTATACCAATGATTAAGAAATTTGTTAAGGATATGGAAGATTCTAAGATCGGGGTGGTCATAAAAGATCATCCCGATTTTGACTTTATACAACGGGTTCTAGATAATCTTAGGATTATGGTAGATCAATGGAAGCGGGATTATCTTGATTAATAAGCAGGAAATGCAATGGGTAATTGACCTATTGTCGGAGTTAGAAAAAGGCTATGTTGATAGAGTAGCATGGCATTATACAGAAGCTAAGAAAGTAGTGGAAAAAATGAAACTAATTATAGAGAAAGACCAGGGTGGCAAAAATGACTAAGTTAAAGTTCAAGGCTGATATTCCGTTTATGGCTAAGATCAAAGTTGGGGCAATTAGAGCCCTTCAAGATCCAGAAACAGGTAGGCTTTATTATGATATGTGCGGTGAATGTGAGCAATTACTAGATGAGGATGAATTTGGGTATGGACATGAGTGCCAATAATACATTAGAAAAGTATGGGAATTTCCCTTTGAGTGTGTTAAGGGATGGGGAAAGGGTATTTGCTTATTGTAGGAAATGCCATACGGAATTAGATCTGGATGAGGTTGTGGATCATATTATTGTAAACACTGAGAATCCAGATGGACATGTCGTTCACTTTAGTATTGAGAAGGAATAAGGATATGACTTCGGATCTGGTTCTAAAAATGATTGCGTCATACTTCATGATATTTGGCGGGGTATATTTATTGGTTACTATGATAGAGATACTAGAGGATTACCTCAGAGAAAGGAAGCTGATACACCGTCTGAATATAATTGAGGAAAA
>Ga0172372_10004786_pt1 | contig 19112 bp, 22 predicted proteins | sample LakKiv5m_2_FD_114544 | JGI IMG/M metagenome (GOLD analysis project Ga0172372, IMG submission 114544) | Freshwater microbial communities from Kabuno Bay, South-Kivu, Congo - kab_092012_9.5m | ecosystem: Environmental > Aquatic > Freshwater > Lake | place: Democratic Republic of the Congo...
AAGATCAGCACCGAGAGGTGCGCCCAGAAGATCAGCACCGAGAGGTGCGCCCAGAAGATCAGCACCGAGAGGTGCGCCCAGAAGATCAGCACCGAGAGGTGCGCCCAGAAGATCAGCACCGAGAGGTGCGCCCAGACCTTGCAGCGCTGGGGTGTTGAGGTCCATTCCTGGTGCCCGTGTCGCGCACGACTGGCGCAACCGGCACTTGGAAGCGGCCCTGCCGGATCAGCCGCTGCCGCTGCTGTTGGCACAGCCTGCCGCGCAGCGGGGACGCCGCTTCGAGCTCAACCGCGAGCAAGCACTCAAGCTCTGGGGCGAAAAGCGCCAGCAGGGCTGGCAGGCCAGTCGACCGCAGTGGGCTCTGGCAACTGAGCGGCAGTCGCGGGATGGCTGAGCCGCGACCAGGATAGGGAGATCTGTGAACCCGCCATGCTGCTGAACCCCTTCTGCCCGATCCTGTTCCCGTTCAGCGCGGCGAAGGTTGTGGCCCTCAAGGCCACGGTCCTGATCCTGCTGACGTTGTTGATCAAGGCCAAGGTGCGCATCGCCGCCTTCTCGGCCCTCGGCTTCTTCCTGCTGATGCTCCAGACCCTGGTGTTTCTGGCCGTCAGCGGTGGCCTGGTACTGGCGGTCGGTGGAGCAGCGCTCTATACCGCTCAGCAGCGCAAGGGCGCCACGGCCTGAGCGTGATCCATGGCGATTGAAGTTGCCCTGGCGATGCTGCATCAGCAGGGCCGCTGGCTGATCCAGCTGCGCGACGAGATCCCGACGATCGTCGCTCCCGGTTGCTGGGGGCTGTTCGGCGGGCACCTCGATCCGGGCGAGACGCCCGAGCAGGCCCTGCGGCGCGAGCTGCTGGAGGAGATCAGCTGGCAACCGCCAGCGCTGGAGCGGGTGATGGTGCATCGCATCCACCGGCGCACCGCCCATGTGTTCCGGGGTGAGTTGTCGGTGCCGCTGGAGCAGCTGCAGTTGCTGGAGGGCCAGGACCTGGGCCTGGTGAGCCCGGAGGAACTGCTGGCGGGCTCGATCTGGAGCAACAAGCTCGGCACCCATCGCCCCCTGGCCGATGGGCTGCTGGAGGTGATGCGGCACGTGATCAACGGGCAGAGGTGAACACAACAAGGCCCGGAGCGTTGGCCCCGGGCGTTTGCCTGGTTGAGCGCCCACAGCTCGACACCAGTGGCGGCTGCGCTGTCGTCGGCAAGATCAGGGCAATGAGGTCATGAGCCGAGGAGAGCAGTGCACTCGAGGCGCTCCTGACTGGCATCTCGATGCTGCAGGCGCAGGCTGATCAGACTGGCGAGATACTCCGCGTCCTCGGCTACACCGCAGAAACGACCGGAGCCCCAGGTGTGCAGCCAGGGCAGGCCGAGGAAGTACAGACCGGGACTCTGGGTGATGCCGCGTTCGTGGGCCGGTTGGCCGCAGCCATCGAAGACGGGCACATCGATCCAGCGGAAATCACCGCGATAGCCGGTGCACCAGATCACCGCCGCCAGGGGATGGGCGTTCAGATCGAGGCCGACATCCGGCGCGGGACCGGGCTGCCAGCAGGGTGTGAAGGAGGGCTCCTCGGGCGCCTCGATGTCGTTCTTGGTGATCCAGCTGTCGATGCTGCTGCGGATGCGGCAGTACACCGCGTCGGCCTGATCGAGATTGGCGGCCAGGTCGTTGTTGAAGAGGATCCGATCGGCCCTGATTGAGGCGAGGCGACCATGCAGGTGCATCCCCTCCAGGGCGCGGGCGCGTAGATCGATCTCGCGGCCGCCGTCGCGACCGGTGAGGTAGTGATTGGTCTTTGAGCGGACGGCGCGGGGATCGGGATGATCGCTGATCGGCATGGCGTAGTACCCCATGCGATCCAGCCAATCGACCACATCCCTGCCGCGATAGCGGCGCGGTGAGCGGGGGGCTGAGCCGACGCTGAGATGCACCTCGCGACCAGCGAGGAACAGATCCTCGGCAATCTGGGCACCCGACTGGCCGCTGCCCACCACCAGCACCGGACCAGGGGGAAGGCTGGCAGGGTTCCTGTATTCGCGTGCGTCCAGCTGAAGGGTGGACACGGGCAGCCGCGGCGCATCGGCATGGCACTGGGGACGGTGATATCCACCGGTGGCGACCACTACATGGGCCGCCAGGATCTCCCCTTCGCTGGTGTGAAGGCGATAGCCGGTTCCGTGATGCATCAGGCGCTGAACCGCCACCCCTTCACGCAGCTCAGCGCCGACGAATGCGGCGTAGCGCTGCAGATACGAGACGATCTCAGCCTTCACCATGAAGCCCTCGAGATCAGGGCCGTCGTAGGGGAAATCGGGCAGGCGACATTGCCAGTTGGGTGTCACCAGACAGAAGGAATCCCAGCGTTGCTGCTCCCAGGAATAGCCTACCCTGTGCCGCTCCAGAACCAGGGGACGAATGCCGAGCTTGTGCAGGGCATGGGCCACGGACAGGCCCGCTTGCCCGCCGCCCACGACGACCACCTGACGCTGCTGCACCTGGGTATAAGTGGACACAACAGCGCATGCAAACACATCAACATTATTCCAGTCGTCGATGATGCGTCTGTAGCCACTCACACCAAAATACGGAGTGGGCAGCTCCGGATCGCATCGGTTTTCAGTAGCATCGGCGACATTTGATTGCCCGCCAGGAGCGGCATGCTGCGGCGCGAGCAAATCTTCACAACCCCATGCCTGCTGTTAGCCGTCCCTCCAACCAGCCGGGTGATTTCCTGGTGGACTACGAGGAGAAGGTGTTTCCCGATGTCAAGGCTGAACCCGGCGAAAAGGCGCTGATCACCTTTCACACTGTCGCCTTCGAAGGTTCGATCGGCCTGGTGAATCTGCTGCAGGCCAGTCGGCTGATCAACAAGGGCTTCGAGACCTCGATTCTCCTCTATGGACCGGGTGTGACCCTGGGGGTTCAGCGGGGTTTCCCCAAGCTGGGTGATGCGGCGTTTGACGGCCATCTCAACTTCAATGCCCGCCTGCAGAAATTCATGGATCAGGGAGGCAAGGTCTATGCCTGCCGCTTCGCTCTGCAGGCTCTCTACGGCCATGGTGAAGGCGCTCTGATGCCCGGAATCCGGCCGATCAATCCCCTCGATGTGCTCGACATCGTGTTGCTGCACCGCAAGGAGGGGGCCTTCATCCTCGACACCTGGACGCTCTGAATCGCCTGTGCCAGTCATCACCATGGCCTCGACGCTCACGGTTGCCGCCGCGCAGATCCGTCCGGTTCTATGCAGCCTCGAAGGATCCCTGCAGCGGCTGCTTGCCGCCATGGAGGAGGCCGCCGGGCAGGGGGTGGAGCTGATCGTGTTTCCGGAAACCTTTCTGCCCTATTACCCCTACTTTTCCTTCGTCGAGCCAGCCGTGCTGATGGGCCGCTCCCATCTGGAGCTCTACGACCAGGCCGTCAGCGTGCCGGGGCCCACCACCGACAGCATCGCATCTGCGGCACGGCAGCACCGGATGCATGTGCTGCTCGGCATCAACGAGCGGGACGGGGGCAGTCTCTACAACACCCAGCTGTTGTTCGACAGCAGCGGTGAGATCAGGCTGAAACGCCGCAAAATCACCCCCACCTATCACGAGCGGATGGTGTGGGGGCAGGGGGATGGATCCGGGCTGCAGGTGGTCGCCAGCGACATCGGCAGGATCGGCGCCCTTGCCTGCTGGGAGCACTACAACCCGCTCGCCCGCTTTTCGCTCATGGCCCAGGGAGAGGAGATTCACTGCGCCCAGTTTCCCGGCTCGCTGGTGGGGCCGATCTTCAGTGAGCAGACGGCCGTGACCATGCGGCACCACGCCCTTGAGGCGGGCTGTTTCGTGATCTGCTCCACCGCCTGGCTCGATCCCTCCGACTACAGCAGCATCACGCCCGATCCGGCGCTGCACAAAGCCTTCCAGGGCGGTTGCCACACGGCAGTGATCAGTCCGGAGGGTCGCTATCTGGCCGGTCCCCTTCCGGAAGGTGAAGGGCTTGCCATCGCCGAACTGGATCGCTCCCTGATCACCAAACGCAAACGCATGATGGATAGCGTCGGCCACTACAGCCGGCCCGATCTGCTGTCTCTGCAGATCAACCGCACCGCCACCAGCCCGATGGCTGACATCGGTGCCAGCCGGATGGCCGCGATGGCCTCCGGCGCCGCCGCCCCTTCCTTGTCCGGATGGCCGACCCCCGGCCAGGAGTGGAACGATGTCTGAACTGGGTCGTCTGGTCACCGAACTGCAGGTGCGTGGGGTCGTCGATCCCGCCCTGCCGGGCAATCGCGGCCGGCGCGGCGGAGCTGGCCCGTCAGACCATCGGGCCCTGAGCCTGGAGGGCACCACGGTGATGGTTCCCGTCTACACCGGCGCCGCCCAGGCGTCGCCGTACAGCCTCACGGCCACTGCCGATGGTGCGGTGGTCGTGGCCGACCAGACCCTGCAGACCCTGGCGAGCGTTGACGTGCCCGGCGAGCCGGCCTTCTACGGCCTGCAGACCGCCGATGGCATCCCCTATCGCTCGATCGCTCTGCTGCACGGCCGGGATGTGCTGGCCACCACCCTGCAGCAGACCTGCATCCGCTTCCGCGACCGGCGCGATTCCTGCCAGTTCTGCGCGATCGAGCAGTCGCTGGCCGATGGACGCACGATCGTTCGCAAGACGCCGGAGCAGGTGGCCGAGGTGGCGGAGGCCGCCGTACGGCTGGATGGCGTCAGGCAGCTGGTGATGACCACCGGCACCCCCAACAGCGACGACCGGGGAGCCCGGCTGATGGCCGAAACCGCCGCTGCCGTCAAGAGGCGCGTTGCCCTGCCGATCCAGGCCCAGTGCGAACCGCCGGCGGATCCGAGCTGGTATCAGCGCATGCGCGACGCTGGTGTCGACAGCCTCGGCATGCACCTGGAGGTGGTGGAACCGGAGGTGCGCCGTCGCATCCTGCCAGGCAAATCCGAGGTTAGCCTCGATCAGTACTACGAGGCCTTTGCCCAGGCGGTGGCCGTGTTCGGGCGCGGGCAGGTGTCCACCTATCTGCTGGCGGGGCTGGGTGATTCCGCCGCTTCGCTGATCCAGTGCAGTGAACGGCTGATCAGCCTCGGGGTCTATCCCTTTGTGGTGCCCTTCGTGCCGATTTCAGGTACACCGCTGCAGCAGCATCCAGCCCCCAGCACCGACTTCATGGTGGAGGTCTATTCCGCCATCGCCAGCCAGCTGCGCGCCTCCGACATCCGCTCCGAGGCGATGGCCGCCGGCTGCGCCAAGTGCGGTGCCTGCTCGGCCCTGTCGCTGTTCGAAACGGAGCACTGATCACCATGTTCTTCATCGATCCCAGCAGTCACGACATCGGTCGCAGCCACAGCTCGGCTCCGGCCAGCTTCACGCCGTCGGTGCGCTGGGGCATCGGCATCGATGCCGATGACTTCCGCCTGTCGCCGACGGCCAGTTCGGATCGCTTCAGCTTCCATCTGCTCCAGCCCGGTTCGGCGCTGCTGCAGGGCTACTGGCAGCTGCGCAGCGCCATCTTCTGCCAGGAGCAGCATCTGTTCGAGGACAACGACCGCGATGAGTTGGATGCCGACGCTTACCCGATCAGTGCCATCCACCACGGATTCAGCCATGGCGGGCAGGTGGTCGGCGTGGTGCGGATCGTGGAGTCCCGCCCCAGGATCTGGTACGGCGGCCGTCTCGGCGTCCACCAGGCGTTCCGGCGTCACAACCAGATCGGCAAGGGCCTGATCTGGAAGGCGGTCACCACCGCCCATGGCTGGGGCTGCGACCGCTTCCTGGCGACCGTACAGATCCAGAACGTCCGCTTCTTTCAACGTCTGCACTGGTGCTCGATCGAGGAGCTGGAGATTCGCGGCATCCGCCATCACCTGATGCAGGCGGACCTCAACTATTACCAGCCCTCACTGGAGCGTCGTCCCTGCGCCGGGGCGGCGGCATGAGTGCGCTCGAGCTCGGTGCACTGGCCGATCGGTTGCGATCCCTGCCGGGACTGCAGGCCAAACGGGATATTCATGCTGCCGCGGCGGCCTTCGCGCACCATCCGTTCGCCGAACTGGGAGCGGCCAGTCGCCTCGGCGATGACGCCGCGCTGATCCCTGCTCAGACGGGGCGGCTGCTGCTGGCCTGCGAGGGCATGCAGCCTGAACTCGTGCAGGAGGATCCCTGGTTTGCCGGCTGGAGTGCCGTGCTGGTCAATATCAGCGACATCGCCGCCATGGGCGGTCGAGCGCTGGCGCTGGTCAACAGCGTCTGGAGTCCGCAGCAGGAGCTGATGGCCCCTTTGCTGGCGGGCATGCGTTTCGCCTGCGACAAGTTTGATCTGCCCATGGTGGGTGGACACACCAACGCCCACAGCCCCTACGCGGCCCTCTCGGTGGCAGTGCTGGGTGTGGCGGATGGACCGGCGCTGTCGGCGCGGGCGGCCGAGGCCGGCGATGTCCTGGTGCTGCTGGTCGATGTCGACGGCCGGCCCTATCGGCACTATCCGTTCTGGGATGCAGCCACCGCCGCCGAGCCGTCGCGCCTGCGGGCGCAACTGGAGCTTTTGCCTCGCTTGGCACACACCGGCATTGCACGTGCCGCCAAGGACATCAGCATGGGCGGCCTGGTGGGCACCGCGGCGATGTTCGCCGAGGCCTGCGGGCTGGAGATCACGGTTGAGCTTGAGCGTATCCCTCGCCCGTCAGGCCTCGCTGAACTGGACTGGCTCAGCTGTTTCCCGAGCTACGGGTTTCTGCTGGCGGTGCCCCCTGCCCAGTTGCCGGCCCTGGAGAAGCTGCTTGGGCCCCACGGCCATCTGCTCTGGGCTCCCATCGGTTGTTTTGCAGCTGGATCCGCTCAGGTCCAGCTGCGGCGCCAGGGCCAGTCCGAGCTGCTGTGGGAGCGGAGCACTCCGCTGACGGGCTTTGCGGCGGTGGCCAGCCCTGAGGCGCCGCTTGACCCCACGTCACCCATGCAACCTGCGATTTCTTAATCCATGCCTGAAGTATTGCTGGAGCTCTGCTGGCCCGATGGCGAAGTCAGCCGGTTCTATTCACCCTCGACGGTGGTCTATGAGTTTTTCAAGCCCGGTGATCGTCTGACGATCGCTGAACTGGAGCAGAAGGGGCTTGCCGCTCTACGAGAGGCCTCCGAGCGAGTGCGGGCGCGCTATGGCTTTGCCTGCACACGCACGGATGAAGAGGCCAGTCGACTGCGACAACGGCTGGCGTTGTATCCGCCGCAGGACGGGGTGGACATCCGTGACTGCAACGGCTGACTTTCTCATCTCATCCCTCGATTCATGACATCCATGACCAGCAAGCCCCCCTTCCCTCCCTTCACTCTGGAGACCGCCATCCAGAAGGCACGCATGGCCGAAAACGCCTGGAACGGCCGCGATCCCCAGGCCGTGGCGATGGCCTACACGGAAGACAGCAAATGGCGTAACCGCAGTGAGTTCATCCAGGGTCGCGACGAAATTCTGCGCTTCCTGCAGCGCAAATGGGCCAAGGAAATCGACTACAAGCTGATCAAGGAGGTGTGGGCCTATGCCGACAACCGCATCGCCGTCCGTTTTCAGTACGAATGGCGGGATGACTCCGGGCATTACTACCGCTCCTATGGCAATGAGAACTGGGAGTTTTCGGACACAGGTCTGATGCGCCGCCGCGAGGCGAGTATCAACGATGTGCTCATCCGCCCCGAAGACCGTCTGTTTACCTGGGGTGAAGGCCCCCGGCCTCAGGACTTTCCAGGCCTGACCGAGCTGGGGCTCTGACCCCAGCCAGAGCAGGGCTGATTCAAACTCGGCGCGAGGGCTGCGGCTGAAGCGCAGGGGACAGCCCGCTCCTGGCAGCGCCTGGGGTGATGAAGCCCACGGGTGGTGCCCGTGTCCCGCGCACGACTGGTGCAACGCAACCGGTACTTGGAAGCGGCCCTGCCAGCCAGAGCAACAGGGGTTCAGCTGGCCTGCTGCTCAGTAGCCCGAGCAATACAAGCGAACGCGGTTCTGCCGTCGTAAGTCACAGCCAGGCCGCTGCCCGCTCACAACCACCAGTTGAAGTTTTCAGTTCGGACTCCTTAGCAGTGATTGTAAAGAAAGTACCTCACCGCCCTGCGGGATCGCTGGGGGAGCGGGGCTGGCGTCAATCGCCCGGCTGATCGCGTTGGCGCCGGCCCAGGGTCTGCTGGGCGATCAGGTAGGCCAGCACCGCCGAGGCGGCAAAGCCGAGGGCGTTGCGCAGCAGCGGCAGCAGCTCCGGTGTGCGGGTGACGATCGGGGCCACGCCGAACACCCCGAACAGGATCAGCCAGAGCGGCGAGAGCAGCAGCACCCAGCCCCAGGCGATCAGGCGGTCGGGTTGGCGGGGAAAGGCGGCGATGCCGGCGATCACCCCACCCAGGATCGAGGTGATCAGGGTGAGCAGCCACTGCTCCTGCGGCAGACCTGGCACCACCTGACAACCACCGATGTTGAGACAGCCCTTCACCGCATGCAGGGAATCGAGCAGCGCCGCATCCTGGCCGTGTTCACGCACATAGAACTGGTTGCCGTAGCGGGTCTGCAACTCCACCCAGAAGGTGCGCGGCATCAGGGCGAACAGGGCATCGCCTACGTTGAAATTGAGCAGGTTGCCGCCGCGCTCATCGGCCACCAACAGCAGGCTGCGCTCATCGAGATCCCAGAACTCACGCACCGCCAATCCCGGTGTGCGGTCGTACTGGGTGAGCACCCGCAGTTTCCAGCCGCTGGTGTGTTCAAACTCTTCGATCTCGCTCTCCAGGGCCTGGCGTTGCCCATCGGTGAGCAACTTGGCGAGATCGATCACCGGTGTGGGGTGATCGGGCAGCAGATCGGGGTTGTCGTAGGCCCAGGCCGGAGCCAGCGGCAGCAGCAACAGCAGGGCCAGCACCAGCGCCGCTGCCGCCCGGCGCAGCGAGGGCAGGGCAGCGAAATCCCGGATCCGGCGGCTGGGCATGCTGTCCGATGGCGACGGTGGCCATTCTCCTGTGCCAACCACCCCGGCTGTGGCGATCGCGCCGCCGCCAGCCGGGCCCTGCGTCAGCATGGGATGCCTCTGGGCTGAGCAGCGTGCGGCCGATCCCCCCAGCGGAGCCTCCGGCCTCGCCCGCCGTTGCCCTGCCAGCCACTACCTCGCCAGCCATTGCCTCGCCCGCCGTTGCCCCGCCGGCCGGGCACGAGGCCGATGCCGCCGAGGCCTGGGCAGAGACCCAGGCGGAAACCTGGGCAGAGATCCAGGCAGAGAGTCGGGGCTGCCCCCGCTGGCTGGCCGAGCGGCTGCAGGCGGCCTCGGGTCGGGTGCCCTTCCGCATCTACATGGACTGGGTGCTGCATGATCCGCAACACGGCGCCTATGGCAGCGGTCGGCTGCGCATCGGCCGGGCGGGCGACTTCAGCACCGCTCCCTCGCTCAGCGATGACTTCGCCGGCCTGCTGGCCCCCCAGCTGGCCGCCTGGCTCCTGGAGCTGGGTCCCGGCCCCCTGGCCCTGATCGAAGCGGGCCCGGGGGAGGGCGATCTGGCGGCCGATCTGGCCCGCGAACTGGTGCGCGGCTGGCCGCAGCTGGCGGCCCGTTGCCAGCTGGTGCTGGTCGATCCCAGCGCCGGGCTGGTGGAACGCCAGCGCCAGCGGCTGGCCGCCTGCCCGTTGCCGCTGCGCTGGGCCACGTTCGCGCAGCTGGCCGCTGCACCGCTGCGCGGTGTGGTGCTGGCCCATGAGGTGCTCGATGCCCTGCCGGTCGAGCGGATCGTCTGGGATGGCAGCCGCTGGCGCCAGCAGCTGGTGCAGCTGCGCCCGGACGGGGGCCTGGCGCTGGTGGCGGGCGAACCGCTGGCGGCGGCGCAGCTGGCGCAGCTGGCGGCGTTGGGGCTGAGCGATCCGGGTCCGCAGCGCCCCGCCGGCTGGTGCAGCGAACTGCATCCCGGCCTGGAGCCCTGGCTGGCGGACTGCGCCGCGGCCGTGCAGCAGGGCACCCTGCTGGTGATCGACTACGCCCATGAAGCCGCCCGCTATTACGCGCCGCAGCGAGCCCAGGGCACACTGATGGCCTACCGGCAGCAGCAGGCCAGCAGCGATCCGCTGCAGCAGCCCGGCTGCTGGGATCTCACCGCCCATCTGTGCCTCGAGAGCGTCGAGGCCGCGGCGCTGGCCAGCGGTTGGCGAGCGCTGGGGAGCCGCCGTCAGGGGGAGGCGCTGCTGGCCCTGGGGCTGGCGCAGCGGCTGCATGGGCTGCAACAGCAGGCCGGAATCCCACTGCAGCAGCTGCTGCAGCAGCGGGAGGCCCTGCTGCGGTTGGTGGATCCGGCCGCCCTGGGGGATTTCCGCTGGCTGGCCTTTCAGCGCCAACCGCCGCGCGGCGCTGCCGGCCGCGATGCGGCTGGATCGGTCACGGCCGCTGCAGCCGCCAGCGGCGATCCAGCCGCCCTGAACGAGCAGGCCGCCCTGGGCAAGCGGGTCGCCGCCGGCGTTGAGCTCACTGCGGCGGCCCCGACGGCGCCGCTGTTCCTGCGCGATCCGCCCCTGGCCTGATCGCCCGCCGCCGGCGCGCAGGGGCCCCCGGGGCGCTCGCCGGCCGTGGCACGGCAACCGGCATGCAGCAGCCGGCAGCCGGCGAGCGATGGGTGGACGAGCTCTTAGCCTGCAGCGATGGCGATCATCCAGGTCCGGGAGCTGAGCCGCACTTTCCGGGTGAGCGAGAAGCAGCCGGGCTGGGTGGGTACGGTGCGGCATCTGCTGCAGCGCCGCCATCGCGATGTGGTGGCGGTGGATCGGATCAGTTTCACGATCGAGCCCGGCGAGATCGTCGGTTTTCTGGGGCCGAATGGGGCCGGCAAGACCACCACCCTCAAGATGCTCACCGGACTGATCCACCCCAGCGCCGGTGAGCTGGAGGTGGCCGGTTGTCAGCCCTGGCGGCGTCAGGCCCACTTTCTGCGCCAGATCACCCTGGTGATGGGCAATCGCCAGCAGTTGCTCTGGGATCTGCCGGCCCTGGATTCGTTGCGTGTCAATGCCGCCGTCTACGGCATCGCAGACCGGGAGGCGGAACGGCGCATCGGCGAACTGGCGGAGATGCTCGAACTGGCAGAGGAGCTCAGGCGACCGCTGCGCAAGCTGTCGCTCGGACAACGGATGAAGGCGGAGTTGCTGGCGGCGCTGCTGCATCGGCCGGCGGTGCTGTTCCTCGATGAGCCCACCCTCGGCCTGGATGTCAATGCCCAGGTGCGGGTGCGGGAGTTCCTCGCCGACTACAACCGCCGCCATGGCGCCACCGTGCTGCTCACCAGCCATTACATGGGGGACATCACGGCCCTCTGCCCGCGGGTGCTGCTGATCCACCAGGGCCGCCTGTTCCACGATGGTTCGCTGGCGGAGCTGCGCCAGCGCCTCGCCCCCTGCCGTCAGGTGCGGCTGGAGCTGGCCGAGAGCAGCGCGGCCAGCGCCTTCGCCGGCTATGGCCAGCTGGAGGAGCATGCGGGCCACCAGGTGCGGCTGCTGGTGCCGCGGGAGCAGCTCACCGAACGGGTGGCGGCACTGCTGGAGCGCTTTGCGGTGCTGGATCTGGAGGTGAGCGATCCCCCGATCGAGCAGCTGATCGCTGAACTGTTCCGCCATGCCGGTGATCGCGATGATCCGCGGCCCTGAGCTGAGGTCCCGGAAACAGGCGACTGTGACGGCCCTACTCTAGCGCATCGTCTGGCTTCTTGCACTTTTGAGCACCAGAATGCACATCGGTATGCCAGTAGAATAGAAGAGATTAGCTGGTAGGTCGATCACAGTGTCAATAGGGCCGTAGCTTCTGCCGATCGCTCCACCGGCCCTGGCCATCTGCTTGCGCACATTCAGCAGCAGTGAACCGGAGCCGCAGGCGAAATCCATCACGTTCTCCAGCCGGTTCCTGATGCCGCTGCTGGGGGCCTGACTGTCGAGCGTGACGATACTGGAGAGGATGTCTTAGATCTACTACGGTGTATAGAACTCACCGGTATTTTTACACGAACCGGCAGCTAACTGACCGATCGAGTATTCATAGGCATCGCCAAGCGCATCGAGATCAGCGGCGAAATTTGCCAGCCCATCGGCGATCTCCTGAATGACGGTGCAGAGCTTGGCATTGCGATCGCTGTAGATGTGCCCCAGCTTCTCAGAAGCCAGATTGATCTCCGAGAACAGGCTCTGGAAGGGGCTCTCAAACGACACGGTTTCAATGTATTTTAAGCCGGCCTGGAGTGTATTGAGCAACTCGGCGCTGTGGATGCGGGCCTGGTGGGCAGCGTATCCTGTTCGCCCAATCTGCTTGAAACCACAGTACATCGCCACCAAAATAGACCGAGCTGGATTGATTTACGCCCACGCCTTTGGAGCAACATATACTTCAGCATGAATGTGAATAAAACCGTCCGTCTTTAGATAGTGCCTGAAATACTCGTCGCTTTCATGGATGCGCCGATGAAGGATGACGTAGGCAGGGCTGCGGAGTCCGTGATAGCAGGAATATTCGATGCCTCCCTGAAAAGGTCTGAGGCCAACAATGAAATCGCTGACTTGAACATCCTTGTAGCTCTCGATGCTCTTCTCGGCGGCCGATACGTGATAGTCGCTCACGTGACGGGGAATTGCCCCGTGCTCCTGAGTGATCGCCAGTACCGGAAGGCCCGGCTCAGGATCCCGGTCCTTGACTTGACCAAACAGTGAGTTGCCGGCTTTCAGCGTCCATTGCTCATCCTCCCGAAACTCCGTAAACCGCAGCTTCGGCAGCAGCGCATTCGTTGCCTCTTGGTTCATCGTGCTGGCTCTCGTCTCACTGCTCATACGCGCTCAAGCCTGAAATTTCGCGCCCCCCATCGCGAGACCCACGGCTGCCCAGATGGAGGTGCTCCACCGTCAGCTGACCCTGGAGATGGGGCTTGCAGCTGAGGCTGGAGCGTGGGTGACTACCGCGATGACGGATGCGACCACAGCCAACGGCAGCGAACCCACCGGGCTCAGCTGAGGCGATTCACGCCACTCTCCAGACCATCGATCACCGCCATCAGGAAGGGGATGTCGAGGGTGTCGATGGTGTCGCTGGGCTGGTGGTAATGGGGATTGCGCATGAACGAGGTGTCGGTGACCATCAAGGCGTTGTAGCCCGCATCCCAGAAGGGGCTGTGATCGCTGAGGCGCACATCGGGGAGCAGATGGCCGCGCGCTGGCACCGGCAACACCTTGGTGCGCACGTGGGCGCCCATGCCTGCGCTGACAGCCGGCAGCAGGTGGGAGGCACCGGTGTTGGCCACCAGGGCAATGAAATCGCCGCGACTGCCGTAGATCGATCGCATCGCCGGCAGCGGGTAGTCCTGGGTTTCGGCGGTGTAGCCGAGCATCTCCAGGCTGAGCATCAGCTGCAGCTGTTGCCCGTCGCGGCGCAGCTGGCGGGCCAGGGCGCGGCTGCCCACCATGCCCCACTCCTCCTTGTCGAAGGCCACCAGCCAGAGGGGCCGCGGGGCCGGCTTGATCGCCCAGCGACGCGCCAGCTCCAGCAGGGCCGCCACGCCGGTGGCGTTGTCGTCGGCGCCGGGTGATCCCAGGGGGCCGTCGTAATGGGCGGCCACCAGCACCGGCGCCAGGGAGTTGTTCACACCCGGCAAGCGCAGGATCAGGTTCACGCCGGCATCAGCGCCGTCCTCAAAGGCATGCTCCACCACCGCTCCCAGCGCCTCGAGCCGCTCGCGGATGAAGCTGCGCACCGCCAGCAGGCCCAGGGCATCCCAGCGGGCATGACGCGGCCGCGCCAACTGCTCCAGATCGGCGAGCAGCCGCTGCCGGTGATCGGGGGCGATGCTCATGGCGATTGAGAGGCTGTGTGCAAAGTGTAGCAACATCTTCTCCTCCGTTGATTGCTGCAGAAGTGGCATAGCATCAATCGAATCATAGTAACATAGATAAAGTACTCATAGTGTATACCGAAAACCAGGGTGAAAAGTCATGTGATGCGGCTCGTTAGACCCAGGCCCAATGCCCCTGCCACGGGGGCCCCGCCCCACCCCATGCGTCGCCATCAGGCCCCGAGCCGGCGATGAGAGCCGCAGCCCAGCCTGATGCCCGGGCCACTGCGGCCGCCGTTCGGCTGCGGCGCCAGGAGGCCGCGCTCAGATCGATGCCGACGGCTGGCCCAGCGGGCGGCGCCCGTCAGCCCTGGGCAGTGCCTGTCAGGCCTGGGGCGGTGCGCAGCTCGGCAACCACGGTTGCGTGAGCACCTCAGTAAGCGCCCCGGTCGCGGGGGTCGAGGACCACGGCGATGGTCTTGAGGATGATCTTGAGATCCAGCAGAAAACTGCGATGCCGGGAATAGCGGAGATCGAGCTGCACGCGCTCGGCGTAGCTGAGATTATTGCGACCGGAAACCTGCCAGAGGCCCGTGAGTCCAGGCCGCAATGACAGCACCTCATGCATATGTTCGCCGTATCTGTCCGTCTCCTGGGGAACGATCGGACGCGGTCCGACCACACTCATCTCACCGCGCAGCACATTGAGGAACTGCGGCAACTCATCCAGGCTGGAGCGGCGCAGAAACTTTCCCAGTCGCGTGATGCGAGGATCATTCTTGAGTTTGAAGTCATTGCGAAACTCCTCCTCCAGATCCGGGGAACTGAGCAACAGGGCGCTGAGGATCTTGTCGGCATCGCGGCGCATCGTGCGGAACTTGATGCAGCCAAAAGGCGTGTGATCACGGCCCAACCGCCGCTGCACGTAAAACACGGGCCCGCGGGAGGTGAGCTTGACGAGCACACCAAGGGCGAGAAACACCGGCGCACCGAGGCTGAGTGCCGCCAGCGAAAAGACAATGTCTCCGGCGCGCTTGATCGTGCGTGATCGGCGCGACTGCAGGCCGATCAGCTGGCCGGCGCTGGCGATCGACAGCAGCGGCGGGGTCTCGGGCAGCGGCGGCGGCTCGGCTGAGCGACGGGGCCGGAAGATGGCCTGAGCAATGGCTCCAGATGCGGTAACCATCGGCCGCTGGCGTGTGCGCGACTGTAGGAATGCGGCTGGCAGCCGTCCCTGGCTCAGGGGTCACTCAGATCAGAGGCACAACCGGCAGCGGCCATGCCCCCCTGGCGCAGGAGGCGGGCGCTGTGGGCTCGCCAGAGGCTCTCCAGCAGCGTCTGCAGCCGCTGCTCGAAGCGCTGCGGGGCAAAGCCTTCCGCCCACTGACGCAGCTGCTCGGCCGGCAGCTGTCGCCACAGCCGCCGGGCCTCGAAATGCTCCACAGCCGCCGCCAGGCTGGTGGCACTCTGCTCCGCAAACAACAATCCCGTCGGCTGGGCGACCCCGGCCGCCAGGCAGCGGACGCTGTCGCAGAGGCCACCGGCGCCATAGGCGATCACCGGCGCTCCAGCGGCCATCGCCTCCACCGGCGCAATGCCGAAATCCTCCAGGCCGGCATACACCGAGGCCCGACATCGCTCCAGCCAGGCGCAGACCTCGGGATCGGACAGTCGCCCGAGAAAGCGGATGTGAGGCCCGGCCAGGGCCTGCAGCCGCCGCCGCTCGGGGCCGTCGCCGATCACCACCAGGGGCAGCCCGGTGCGGTTGAAGGCCTCCACCACCAGATCCACCCGCTTGTTGGGCACCAGCCGACACAGGCTGAGGTAGATGTCATCACGGGGACGATCCCAGCGGAAGCGATCCACCTCCACCGGCGGGTGAATCACGGCCGCGCGGCGGCGCCAGCAGCGGCGGATGCGACGGGCGGTGAAGCGCGAATTGGCAATCAACGCATCCACCCTCAGGCTGCTGAGTGCATCCCACTGACGCAAACGGTGCAGTTGCCAGCGCAGCAGCGGCCCGAGCGGGCTGCGGGCCACGGCCGAGCTGGCCAGATAGGGATGCATCTGATCCCAGGCGTAACGCACCGGCGTATGCACATAGCTCACATGCAGCTGATCCGGTCCCGTGAGCACGCCCTTGGCCACGAGATGGGAGCTGCTGAGCACGAGCGGATGGCCGCTGAGATCGAGCTGCTCGATCGCCAGCGGCAGCAGCGGCAGATACTGCTGCACATGGCGGATCCCCCCCGGCAGGGCCTGGATGAAGCTGGTCTGAATCCGCCGCCCCGCCAACCAGCTGCCGGCCCTGCGGCTCTCGCCATCGACCAGGGCATAGAGACTGGCGGGGCTCCCCAGGCGGCGCAGCAGGGCATCGATGTGGCGCACCACCTGCTCGGCGCCCCCCACCGAGCGCGGCGTGAACCACTCATGCACCAGGGCGATGTTGCGCGGGAGGCCGGCCATCGCCGCACCTTACGAGCTTGCTGCCCAACCGGCTCGCCGCCGGATTCACGATCCGCACGAGAGCGAAAACCGAGTCCCGGCCTGGGCTGGATGCCGTTGCTGGCGGACCCGAGGCAAACGGGCGGATGGGGCAGTGACCTCGCGGGCGGTTGGGCACAAGCCCGGCGCGAGCGGCTGCGGGGCCCGGAGCCGAGCGGCAGGGCCAATCTGGCCCCGGGTTTGCCGGTCGGTGCCGCGGCACCAGCTCGCTGCTGCCACCGCGGCCGGGTGGGGGCGACCCTGCAGCGGCCCCAGGGCCGCTGCAAAGTGCCGGTTGCGTTGCCTCAGGCGCGCGCGCCACGGGCAGCACGGGTGGGCTTCAGCACCGCAGGCGTCGCCAGCAGCGGGTTGAGCCCTGGGCTTCGGTCGCAGCCCCCGCGCCGAGTTTGAATCAGCCCTGCAGCGACCCTGGCCCGCTCCAGAGCGGCTGTATCACGAAAGCTCTCAGACGATTGCCGCGGCTGCCGCGGCTGCCGAAGCTGTGGCCGTGTTTCGAGGATGGATTCAGCCACCGATGGCGATCCGTGATCTCCTAGAAGATGCGCTCCAGGAGCCTTCGATCGCCAGCACCGCCCGCTTCCGCTGGCATGCCACGCCGGTGGGCATCGCTGCGCTCTGGTCCGCTGGCCAGCCTCCCGCCGCTCCCCCGTTCGAGTTCGCCCTGCAGGAGGGCCTGGAGGTCGGCCTCGATCTCAGCCGGGAGGAGCGGGAGTTCCACCAGATCCGCTCCGGCCTGGTGCTGCTGTTTCATTCCTGAGACCACCGCGGCCCAGGCATCGCCCGGGGAACACCGCGCCCGGGCGGCCGCTCGCCAGGCCAGCGCGCCAGCGCTGACGCGCTGGCAGGAGGGTGGGGCGCCAGCGCGGTGGCGACTGAGACCTGCCCCATGGTGGCGGGGCTGGGGGCGCCCCGTGGTGGCGGAGCGGTGCGGCTGGGCTGTCGCCCGAGGACGGGCCGATGCGTAAAGGATCGCCGCAGCGGCCTGTGCTGCGGCGATGGCGGTGCTAAGACACGCGCACTGTTTCAGTGGTTACGCCGGCGCGGATGGGCAGTCCGATCGATCTGGCCACGTTTCTGAGCCGGGCCCGCAGCCGGTTCGGGGATCGCTACGACTACAGCGAGATCCTGTACAAGAGCTACAAGACCCCGATTCGCATCCGCTGCCGCGAGCATCCCGTGCGCGACATCGTGATCACGCCCGAGAAGCATCTGCAGACCACGGGGGGGTGCAAGTTCTGCCTGCGGGCCACACGGCTGCGGATTCTGGAGCGTGAATTCGCCATCGCCGATGCGCCGGAGTCCTGCCTGCCGCCTCTGCCGGCGCCGCAGCCCAGCGGGCGTCCCGGCTGAGCACTGGCGGGGCTGCGGCCAGCAGGAGCCGGGGCTGACCTGGGGCCACCTGCCAGTCCCGGCCCATGGCTGCTCCGGCGCGCAGCTTCAGGCAGCGACCGCACCTGAGCCTGCGACAGCCTGCCATTCAGCCGCCAGCGCGAACGGAACCCGACCTTGGATGCCGCCCCGGGGCTGGCGCCGGATTGGGAGATCGACCCTGGGGCCGCCTGCCAGTCCCGGCCCATGGCTGCCCCGGTGCGCAGCTTCAGGCAGCGACCGCACCTGAGCCTGCGGCGGCCTGCCATTCAGCCGCCAGCGCGAACGGAACCCGACCTTTGGATGCCACCCCGGGGCTGGCGCCGGATTGGGAGATCGACCCTGGGGCCGGCCCGGCCGCCCTGCAAGATGCTGCCGCAGGGCCGCTGTTGGGCGCTGATTCCAGCCGTGGACTGCGCTGGATCAGGCGCCAAGGCATCCTGCAGCCGCCCTGGCGGAGCGGGATTCCGGCCCTGAGGCCGCCCTGGCCCCCGCTGCGCAGCCGACCCCGGCGCCAGGGGGCCGCGGGCCCGCCGCTCAGCTCACCTGGCCGGCTTCCGGGCCGGCCAGCTCGACTTCCGCCTGAGCCGGCGGCACCAGCACCACCTCCGCCAGGCGATCACCGCGGTCGAGGCGCTGCAACCGCACCCCCGTGGCGGCGCGAGATTGCTGCGGGATCACATCGGCCTGCATGCGCACGATCACCCCTCGCTCGCTCACCAGCAGCAGCTCCTCACCGGCACCGAGCACCCGAAGCCCCACCAGCGCATCGTCGGCGCGCCGGAACTTGATCGCCCGCAGGCCCATGCCGGCCCGTTTCTGCAGGCGGAACTGGTTCACCGGCACCCGCTTGCCCAGGCCAGCGGCGCTGGCCACCAGCACCCAGGGGCCCTCGCTGGTGGCCAGGTCCTCGCTGTCGTCGGCAGCACTGGCCTCGCTGCTGGCGACGCGATCCGCCAGTTCGGCCGGCAGCACATCCATGCTGACCAGCCGATCGCCGCTGCGCAGGGTCATCGCCCGCACGCCGCGGGCACTGCGGCCGAGGGGGCGCAGCTCCTCGTCGCTGAGGCGGAAATGGATCGTCATGCCGTGCTGGGAGCCGATCAGCACGCTGTCGCCACTGAGCGCCAGCCGCACCCAGCGCAGATCGTCACCCTCTTCAAGCGAGATGGCGATCAGGCCATTGGATCGCAGGTTGGCGAAAGCCGACAGGGGCGTGCGCTTCACATAGCCGCCGCTGGTGAGCATCAGCAGCTGCACATCCTCATCAAAACCGCTGACCGCCAGCAGCGAGGTGATCGCCTCTTCGCGGGGAATCGGCAGCAGCTGCACGATCGGGGTGCCCTTGGCCGCACGACTGCCGAGCGGGATGCGATAGGCGGGCAGGCTGTAGACCACGCCGCGGTTGGAAAACAGCAGCAGCG
>Ga0172372_10004788_pt1 | contig 19109 bp, 18 predicted proteins | sample LakKiv5m_2_FD_114544 | JGI IMG/M metagenome (GOLD analysis project Ga0172372, IMG submission 114544) | Freshwater microbial communities from Kabuno Bay, South-Kivu, Congo - kab_092012_9.5m | ecosystem: Environmental > Aquatic > Freshwater > Lake | place: Democratic Republic of the Congo...
ATTCCCTGTATTTTAAAATTCTCTCAAAACCAGCTGGAGTTCCTGGCTCAATAATCACAAGCAGATCATTAAATGAAACTATCGCTTTTGATAAAACATCTTTGTAGTTTTTTATTTCTCCAAGGGAGTAAGAAAAAGAAACAACATCAAAATTATTTGGAAATTCTTTTGTTATAAAATCACCAAAAACCCAAGAGGTGGTTGTAGATGTTTTACTCTCTTTAATTAAAAATTTTCCGATTTCAATCAGATTTAAATCTTTTTCAATAAAACAAACTTTAGAAAAGGCTCCAAAACAACTTTGAGCACTAAAAAAGCTAGAACCAGATCCTGATCCTACATCTAAAAAAGAAGAATAAGAAAAGGGGAGAGAGAGCTGATTTATTCGTGAGAATACATGATTGTTTGCTGCATACGTTGCAGGAAACCTCATACATAAATATGCGAGAGCTTCCTCTTTGTTTTTTATAAAAGTCTCTTCTTGATTTTGCCGACTTCTATAACGCATCGAAAGAGACTCTGCGGACTTTTGAAGGCTTTTTTTATCTACTGAAGAAATAAGGCTCTCAATAGCCTCAAAGAGCGTTGAATCAAACATGCTACACTTTGTTTTAGGGTTTTTTTCCCTAAATTTTATTAAATCGAAATAATTAAAAGAACGTTTACTTTTTATTTTTTTCAAAATTTAAAGCAAAACAAAGAACCGTAAAAAGAGCTCCGACCCCTGATGCTATATAGATAGAAATGGCTGCATCTTTTGTTAAAAAAGGGGAGATAATTAAAGGAGCAAGTAGCATAGAAAGAGATTGAACCGATTGTGTAAAACCAAAAATTTTCCCCTGGATTTCCTTTGTAGCTGAGCCAGAAATAATCGATGTGCAAATCGGCCAAATAAAGCTTGAAAAAAAGACGGAACATGCTAGGAAAAAGACAAACCAAAAAAGAGAAGCGCAAAAGGAGGACAAAAATGCAAAAAAAGAAAAAACCGCTCCCGAGACCCCTAAAATTATTTTTTTGTTTCTTTTCTCAGAAAAGAGCAGAGAAAAAATAACGCTTCCTAAAACCCAAGCGGCTCCTAAAGTTGCGCAGACATCTCCAATTAAAGAGCTAGAAAGTGAAAACTTGCCCACAAGAAATGCGGGGATAAACTGAAACAACATATTGAAAAAAAGCAAATAGATGAAAAAAAGGGTGTAGTATTTTTTAATAGATCTTTGCTCAAACGCTTCTTTAATGTTTTTAATCGCTTCTATCTTTGAGTGTGGAGCAGCCTTTTCTAGCTCTTGTTTCTCATGAAAAAGAAAAATAAGTAAAAGCAAATTAAAAAAGGCAACAATTGCACCAAACCAAAAAGGAGTTGAAAGAGAAACTAAAGGGTGAAGCGTTGGATCTGAAAGTTTACCGCCAATTATTGGACCTAAAACAAAGCAAGCGCCTGCGATTAATGAGGCTAAAGAAATGTATTTTATTTCCTTCTCTTCTGAATCGGAATACAAAGATAAAGCTGTAAAGCAAACGGAGGAATTTGAGGATGAAGCTCCCATAATCACTCTTGCAAAAAACAAGAAGAAAAGCCCCTTAAGTTTTATGCTAAATCCACATATTAGATATCCTATGAAAGAAAAGAAGGATGTGAGAATTAGCCCCTTTTTGATTCCTTTCTTGTCTGCAAAAACCCCAACAAACGGAGCGCAAATAAGCTGAGATAGAGGATAGCTTGCTAAAAAAGCGCCAAGACAAATTGATTTAATAAAATAAGAATAACCCTCAGATAAAAAAGCGGAGTCTTTTGCTAAAAAAAGGGGAGCAAAAAGTGGAAAAACTAATGAGGCTCCAAGGCTGTCTAAAAAGAAAGTAAAAAAGACAGTAAATAAGCAATAAAAATGACTTTTTTTCTTAATTAAGGACACACGGCCTCCTTTTTTATCTACTCCAGTTTATAGGTTTTTCTCCCCATTTTTCCAAGAAATGATTTGCTTTAGAAAAATGACTCGATCCAAAAAATCCCCTGCAAGAGAGGGGAGAGGGGTGCGCTGATTCTAAAATCAAAAAATTTTCTTTTAAGGGTGCGTCTACAAATTTTTTGTAATGTAAAGCCGCTTTACCCCAGAACATAAAAACAATAGGGGTCTTTTTTTCAGAAAGAGCTTTAAACACAGCCTCAGACAAAACTTCCCATCCTTTGTTTTTATGAGAAAATGGGGAATCTTTTAAAACAGATAGACAGGTATTATACAAAAAAACCCCCTGTAAAGCCCAAGATTCTAGGTTTCCATGGGTTGAGTTTTCTACTCCAACATCTCTTTTTAATTCTTTAAAGATGTTTCTTAAAGATGGAGGGATTTTATTCTCTTTTCGAACAGAAAAAGCAAGTCCATGAGCTTCTTCTTCTCCGTGATAGGGATCTTGCCCTAAAATCACAACTTTTACTTTATCAAAGGGTGTGAGAAAGAACCCTTGGAAAATCTCCTCTTTTTTGGGGTAAAAGATTTTGTTTTTCTTTGTTTCCTCATCCAAAAAGGCTTCCATTTCAAAAAAGAAATTTTTCGGCAAAAACTTCGATAAAGCCATCTCCCAAGATTTTTCTATTTTCATCTGCTGCTCTTTTTTTTATACTTAAAATAACACCTTCTTTCTATTTTTTTCAGAGAAAAAAACAGCGTTGACATAAACTTAAGTGAAGTCCTACGATTTTCTTAAAAAAGGTGGTTTTATGGAAGATTTAGCAGAAAATAACTTAATTAAATTTAAAAACATTACAAGAAAAAAAGAAGCAATTTATGCAAATTTTCATGTAAAAGGAATTCGCAGGGGAGTAGAATTTTCCGCCAATATCTCTGTTGACATCTCTGCTGCAGAAATGCATCCGGGTGAATCTGTAGAAAACATCGTGCAGCACTGCGCGAAAATTGGTTTAAAAGAGTTTCAAGACGCTGAATTTGAATTCGAAGGAGTCTCAGCTCTTTAATTTTTTATTTTTCTGGGTGTAGCGCAGCTTGGCTAGCGCACTAGCATGGGGTGTTAGAGGTCGGAGGTTCAAATCCTCTCACCCAGATTTTCTTCCTTTTTATTCTCTAAATTTCATCAACATTTTCGTTCATAACTTGTTTGCAACTTTTTTTTTCTTGTTTACACCTTTTTTCTATAAACAATACTGACAAGTTATCATCAACTTATAAACATGTTACAAACATACCACTTGTCTATCAAAAACCCCATGTTATAAACATTCTCACAACGCCTAAATAAGAAAACATATACTTCTTATATTAAAGATAATAATTAGAGTTTGTGGAGATGTTAATGATTTTCTGTTATCGTTTGATTATCTTTTCTTTTCAAGGACACCTCTTATGCTCTCATTTTTAAATCAATTCGACTCTTCTTTTTTCTTTGATTTATCAGCTATCTCTTCTAAAACTTTGTTTAATAAAAACATTCCTGTTTGGGAAGTTTTAAAGTTTTTAGAATCCTATATTCTGAGTCAACCTCTTGGAATCATTGAAACTGCATTAGGTCCTAACGTCTTTTATAATGACCGAGCGTTAATTTCTATAGGATCAGGATGTAAGATTTATCCAGGAGCCTACATTGAGGGACCGTGCATTATCAAAGAAAATGTAGAAATAGGACCTGGAGCTTATATAAGACCAAACACATTGATTGAAAAAGGATGTAAAATTGGACACTGCAGCGAGGTTAAAGAAAGTATTCTAATGAGTGAGGTGAAAATCCCTCATTTTAATTACGTAGGAAATTCAATACTTGGAAATAGAGTGAATCTTGGAGCTGGAGCTTGCTGCGCAAATTATAAGATAAATAAAAAAGAAGTTTTTATAAAAGTAGAGGGACAAATCATCAATACAGAGCTCAAAAAATTTGGAGCCATTATTGGAGATGATTCCTTTTTGGGATGTAACAGTGTCACAAATCCAGGAACAATTTTGAAAAAAGAAAGTAAAATTCTTCCTTGCACAAATTTAAAAGGAGCTTACCTTTAATGACCTTTAAGATGCTTTCAAACTTTGAAGAAACCTTTAAAAACGCTCTTGAAAATGAATTTTTAAAAATCAAAGAAGAATCTGCTTTAAAAAACGCTCTTTATTTTGCATTAACAAACGGAGGAAAAAGATTAAGGCCTCTTATTGTAGATCTTGTTGCCAAAGCGTTAAACAAAAACCAAAACGTTGAAGCTTCTTTGCTCTCGATTGAGTTTTTTCACACAGCCTCTTTAATTGCGGATGATCTCCCTTGCATGGATAATGATGATTTAAGAAGAGAAAAACCCTCATTACACAAACAATTCGGAGAAGCTACAGCACTTTTGGCAAGCTATGGATTAATCACAAAGGCGTTTGAGAAAATCTATGAGAATCTAGAAACATCGACCCTTAACGGAAAAGAGAAAAGGGCAAATTTAGCGTTAAAAGAGGTTTCTTTTGCAGCCGGGATAAGTGGAGCGACAGGTGGGCAGTTTTTAGATCTTTTTACTAAAAAACCAAGCTTAAAACAAATAAATGAAATTATAGAAAAAAAAACAGCGAGACTGTTTGAAGTCTCTTTTATCCTTGGATGGCTATTTGGTGGGGGTAATTTAAAAGGTTTATCTATGGTAAAAAAACTTGGATATCATTTCGGATTCGCGTTTCAAGTTGCAGATGATCTTCAAGACATGAAAGAAGATCAAAAAAATGAGAAAAAAATAAACATTGCTCTTCACCTAGGAAAAAAAAGAGCAGAAGACTTATTTCAAAAGCATATCAGTAAATTTGAGTGTTACTTAGAAAAGTTAAATATAAAAACAGAAAGTTTTATTTATCTAATTGAAAAAGTAAAAAAATATCAAAAAGAGGAGAAACACGCTAAATAGCGTGTTTCTTTTAAAAAGAAGCCTCTAACGACGCTTCTTCAGAAGCAGGAGCTTCTATAAACTTTTTGGAAGACATTTTTTCCATAATAAGGCGCTCAAGCTCATCTGTCATAGAAGGATCAGCCTTTAGTTTCTCTCTTACAGCCTCCCTTCCTTGCTCAAGCTTTTCTCCATTATAGCTAAACCAAGAACCTTTCTTTTCAATAATTCCAAAATCTACACCTAAATCAATAATAGAGCCTGTTCTTGAGATTCCTTCGTTAAATAAAATATCAAATTCAGCAGAGCGAAATGGAGGAGCCATTTTGTTTTTTACGATTTTCACCTTCACTCTATTTCCGATTTCAGCATTTTCAGCTCCCTTGATTCCAGCAATTCTTCTAATTTCCATTCTAATAGAAGAGTAAAACTTCAAAGCTCTTCCCCCGGTTGTCGTTTCAGGGTTTCCAAACATCACTCCAACTTTTTCTCTGATCTGGTTGATAAAAATCGCACACGTATTTGATTTGGCTAAAGTGGAAGTGAGTTTTCTTAGAGCTTGAGACATAAGCCTTGCTTGAAGACCGATGTGAGCATCTCCAATTTCTCCTTCAAGCTCACTTTTAGGAACTAAAGCTGCAACCGAGTCAATGACGATTAAATCAACGGCGTTTGATCTAGCAAGCATCTCTGCAATATTTAAAGCCTCTTCTCCAGAATCTGGCTGAGAGATAATTAGTTTATTTAGGTTCACTCCAATCTTTTCTGCATAAGCTGGATCTAAGGCGTGTTCTGCGTCAATGTAGGCTGCAGTTCCTCCCCCTTTTTGGCAGTTTGCTACAATGTGTGTTGCAAGAGTTGATTTACCAGAAGATTCAGGGCCGTAAATTTCAACAATTCTTCCTCTTGGAACACCCCCTATTCCAAGAGCTAGGTCTAAAGCCACAGCCCCAGTTTTTATTACAGAGATCTCTCTGTTTGCTTGATGTTGTCCAAGAGTCATAATAGAGCCCTTTCCAAATTGTTTTTCAATATGAGAAATTGCAAGCTCTAAAGCCTTTTTTTTAGCTAAATCAGCAGATTCTGACATAAAAACCATCCTTTTAAAAAATTGTTAAATTCAAAATTCGACTTCTTTTTTTTCAGATATTTTCATATGAATAATAAAGAATAAAGTTTTTTTTTAATGAGGTTATTATGTATTTAGCGGGGGATGTAGGGGGAACAAAATCTCTTTTAGCTCTCTACCGAGAAGACGAAAAAAATTTTGTGCCAGTCAAAAAAGAAAGGTTTGTTAGCAAAGATTTTTCCTCATTGGAGGAGATTTTATCAGTTTTTCTAAAAGATTGCGAGCAAAGTATTAAGTCAGCAACAATTGCCATAGCAGGACCGATGGTAGCAGGTGTAATAAAAACACCAAATCTTCCATGGATTGTAGAAGAAAAAAAAATAAAGAGCTTTTTAGGGATAGAAAGGGTTTTTATTATTAATGATCTACTAGCAAATGCCTATGGTATTCAAACACTCTCTTCGGAAGATTTTTTTTCGATCAATACAGGAATAGAAGATCCAACAGGCAATAGAGCTTTGATTTCGGCGGGAACAGGTCTTGGAGAAGCTGGGTTTATCTATAAAGATAAAAATCTCACACCATTCCCAAGTGAAGGGGGACACTGTACACTTTCAAGTGAAACGGAACTTGAATTTGAAATCTTTAGGTTTTTGAAAAAAAAGCTAAACCTCTCCCATGTTTCTGTAGAAAGAGTTTTATCTGGTAAAGGGCTTGAAAATCTTTATCATTTTTTTGTAGAGGAAAAAAAATTGGAGGGAATCTCAAAGGATGTTTTAAAAGAAAAGCCTCTGGTTGTTGCGATAACAACAGAAGGGCTTAAAAAAAATAGCAAAGCAGCAACTGAAGCAGTTTTTCAGTTTTTATCCTACTATGGATCTGAAGCCGGCGATTTAGCCCTTAAATTTCTTGCAACAGGTGGGGTTTACATCGGAGGTGGAATCGCTCCAAAAATCCTTGAAGCTTTTAAAACAGATCTTTTTTTTAAATCTGTTTGTGAAAAAGGAAGGCTAAAGGAGGTTTTAGAGAAAATCCCAATTAAAGTGATTTTAAATGAAGAAACAGCTCTTCGCGGGGCTGCCTTTTTTTCTAAAAAATCGCTTTAGAGGTAAATCAAAAAAGAAAGCAATTCTTGCAAAAATAAAAATTGATCTTTACTTTGTTAAATCCAAATTTTGCAAGAGGCTTTTTGTATGTTCTTGAAAAAAAAAGCTACAGCTCTTTTTATTCTCAGCTCTTTTTCCCTTGGATACACTGGACAGGATCGAGAAAAGAGAATTTCAGAGCTTGAAAGGCAAATGCTTGAGGTCGGAGCATATCATAAAAACAACACATTTGGAGCCGTTTTTGCTCCTTCAAAGCAATTTGAAACAAGAGGGGAGTTTTTTTTAGATCTTCTTTTTTATAAAGCAAGTCTTGGAGAATCAGACTTTTCTTTTTCTTATCCAACCACTCAAGGGGGCAATCCCTCTCTTCCTTATTATGCAAAAATAGGAAACCTCTCGTTTGATTGGAATATAGGATTTAGAGTTGGGGTGAGTAAAGATCATGCTTATGAAGATTGCTCTCTCTCCATAATATATACCTATTTTTCCACACTTGCAAAAGAAGGGCATAGAAAAAATCTTCCAACAAGTTTTCTTTCTTTCATAAGTTCCTTAGAACCAGATATTTCTCTTAAATCAAGCTATGAAGTGGAATATCAAAACCTCGATCTTTTGATTTCAAAGTCCTATTTTATTTCAGAAAAAATCCTCTACAGCTCATCTCTTGGACTCAAAGCAAGTTTGATCAAACAGGACCAAAAAAGCTATCAGGTTCTCTCTGTTTCAAAGCCCTCAACTATTTTGTTTTCTTCAAAACTTGAGGACTTGTGCAACTTTTATGGAATCGGACCTAAAGTTGGGCTCTTCTGCAGGTGGTATATTTTTAAGGAGATTAGCCTAATCAACAGCTTAGGTGGCTCATTACTATATGGATATTATCAGCTTGAGGATCATTTTGCCAGCTCTGAGAAAAACAAGGCAGAGGATGAAATCGTTTCAAAAATAAAAATTAAGGACGCGTTTCATAGTTTTTCTCCCTATATTGAAGGATCTATTGGACTCTCTTGGAACCGAGCTTTTTTTAGAGAAAAAATAGTTGCGACCCTCTCTTGTTTTTATGAGATTTTGTTTTTTTGGCGACAAAATAAAACCATTTCAGGAGCTGCCGAATTTTATCAAAAAACCGATTCTGAAAAAAAAGAACACCTTCTTTTTTCAAGAAAAGCCGATGACGTTGCATTTAAGGGGGTTGTTGTCAAAGCCTCTATTGACTTTTAAAAAATATTCATAAAAAAAACTTTTAAAAAAAAATGAATATATTTATAGGAAGAATTAAGCAGTAAAAGAAATTAAAATTAAAACCCCAAGAGGTCAAAATGAATAGAAACTTTTTAAAAAGAGTTCCTGTTACATTTATTGCTTTAGCAGCTTCTGCTTCTGTATTTGCAGGAAGTGATACAGATTCTAGATTACAGCAACTAGAACAACAAATGAAACAAATAAGAACAGAGACTGCTGCTGGCACATTTGGTGCAAAAACAGCAAGCGCAAGAGCTGAAGTAGATGGAAAAGGCGCATTTTTTACTATAGATGCCCTTGCTTGGAAAGCAGCGATTGGCGGGACTGATTTTGCCTATACAGACACAACAGACTCAGGTGCTTCATTCCCAATAAAAGGTCGCATGAAATATAACGACTTTGGATGGGACTGGGGAGTAAGAGTTGGAGCAGGATACAACTTTGATTATGATGGATGGGAAGGGGCTGCGGAGTATACATACTTTAATACTGTTTCTTCAGAAAAAACATCAGCAGGTCCTGCTGCTACAATCGTTCCACTTAAAGGAGCTGCAGATATTGCAAACGATGGAAATTTTGAAGTATGCAAAACAGCAAAATCTGCTTATGAATTTAATTTCAACAACGTAGATGTTGATTTAGCAAGAAACTATTTTGTATCAAAGGACTTATCTTTTAGACCTCACTTTGGTTTAAAATCTAGCTGGATTACTCTTACTCAAAGAGTTGCATACGGCAGTTCTGCAGACGTTCCATCTTTAGTAGTTTCAGTATACGATAAAAATGATTTATGGGCGATTGGACCAAACGCTGGAGTTAATTCAAGATGGCACTTATGCAACGGGTTTGGTATTTTTGCAGATGCATCAGGCTCTTTACTTTGGGGATACTACAAGGTGATTCATGATGAAAAAGCATCTGATGATACAGACCAAGCTCTAAGAATTTTAGCTCCAATGCACAGATTCTGCCCAAATGCTCAATTATCCATCGGACTTAGCTATGATCGCTATATCAATAATGATAAGCAGCATATCTCTGCAACACTTGGGTGGGAGACTATCTATTATTTCAGAGCAAATCAAAGCTTAAAAATAGATGATTTTGCTTCAAGAAAATACTCTAGATATTCAGAAGATGTAAGCATGCAAGGCGTCACTCTTTCTCTAAGATTTGATTTCTAAGAAAAAGAAAAATCTAAAGAAAAAAGGAGGGGATAAAAACCCCTCCTTTTTTTTTGCCTAAAATGATTTAAAAAAAATGTTTTATTTTTATTCCGAAAATTTTGTATATAAGGTTTTCAAGACAAAAAATAGTTTTTGTTGTTTTTCTTCTAAAAATAACTTGGAATAAAGTTTAATGCTAAAATTTTTCATGAGGTAAATGAATGAAAGCACTAAAGAAAACATCTGCAGCCCTCATTGCTTTTGCAGTTTCTGCTTCAGCTTTTGCTGGTACGGATATGGAATCTAGAGTAAGTGAGCTAGAAAAGAAAGTGGATATGATGTCTACAACAACAGCGCTCGGAACATTTGGTCCTAACACAGCACTTGCTAGAGCTGAACCAAATGGAATGGGCTGGAGAATTTCTGTAGACGTTCTTTACTGGCAAACAAAAGTTGGTGGAACAGAATATGCTGTTGGATTTAATGGTATAACTAACAGCTCCTATGCTCGTAAATATTATGTTCAAGAGCCAAAATTTCAGTGGGATTTTGGATTTAAAGTTGGAGTTGGTTACAACTTTGATCACGACGGTTGGGAAACAAATCTTCAATACACATATTTTAGAAATAACGCACAAGATCACGTAATTCAAAATCATTTGCCAAGTGGTGTTCTTTCTCCAATCGTTGATAATGGGGCCATTTTAGCCGCTTCAAGTTTTGATCAAGCTTTAACCAATGGCACTATTCTAGATTACGCAACAGAAGGCAAGGCATATGTTAGAAACAAATATGACAACCTAAAGCTTGATTTAGCAAGAGATTTCTTTGTCTCTAAGTATCTCTCCGTTAGACCTAATTTTGGGGTACAAGCGACATGGATCAATCTAACAAGAAAGGCTAAGTTTACAGGTGGCCAAGTAGCTTTTACAGCTGTTGATTCAGGATTCTCAGGTGGAATCACAAAAGACTATTCAGCAAGAGGTCTTGGTTCAGCTTTTGTAAGACAACATGTTGAATCGAATTTCTTTGGTGTAGGTCCAAAGGCGGGTCTTGATTCTAGATGGCATTTAGTAGAAAACTTTTGCCTTTATGCAAATTCTGAAGCTGCGCTGCTATTTGGTAGATTCAAATTAAGTAGAGATTTATCAAACACTGCAAATCGTGCAAACAGCATAGATGGATATTTTAGTTTCCACAGACTAAATCCTATGGTTCGTTTTGATCTAGGTGTTACATATGATAAATATATGATGTGTGATACACAGCATTTAGGAATCAGCCTTGGATATGAAAACGTTTACTATTGGGATGTAAATGTTATTGATCTTATCCCAGCTGGCGTTGGAATGTATGGAGTAACATTAAAGTTTGTTTGGGACTTTTAATCTAAAAGACGACACAAATAAACAAGGGCCGGTTCATATACCGGCCTTTTTTGTTAATAGATGAAAAAAACAATTAACAGAAGATCTTCACTTTTTGATAAACAAAAACTCTAAAAGTCTGTAGATCCTTGGAAGCTTAAGAAAAACTAGGTGAGGTCAATTAATATGAAAAAACTAACTAAAAGTGTGCTAGCTTTAGCTGCTTTATCTGTTTCATCGTTATCTTTCGCTGGCTCAGAAATGGATACAAGAATACGTGAGCTTGAAAGTCAAATAAAAGATGTAAGAGGAAAAAACGCCTCTGATACATACGGAGCGTTTGCAAAAACTGCTAGGCCCACACCCGGAGGTGGAAATTTCTTTTTAACAGCCGATGTGCTCTATTGGCAAGTTAATATGGATGGAACAGCGTTTGCCTATACAAATGGCCAAACAAATACCGTCTTGCCAAGTAGAACAACAGTAAATCAGATCAATTTCAGCAGATGGGATTGGGGGTTTAGAGTGGGAGCGGGATATAACTTTAAACACGGCGATTTTGATGTGTACGCTAACTACACCTATTATAGAAATAGATTAAGCGGATCTGCTAAAGAAGGAGTAAGAGCCTTTGATGTAAGCCAGCCTGTTGCCAATATTGATAATTTCTCTCCTAAAGTGTTTTACTCTGCTTCTTCCAATCTTAAATATAACTTTAATAGAGTCGATCTTGAGCTTGGACGCAATTTTTTTGTCTCTAATTATTTTTCTATGAGGCCTCATGCTGGTCTTACGGCATCGTGGATTTCTTTAGAGCAAAGAACAACATACAGCGGTGAAGATGTTGGCCTAAACTCAATTTATGTAAATAATGAAAATCATTTTTGGGGAGTTGGACCAAGAGCTGGTGTTAATGCTAAGTGGCATTTATGTAACGATTTTAGCATCATAAACAATCTATCTGGAGCCTTCAGCTTCTCTGAATTTGATCTAAAAAGAACTCAGTTCTATAGCGTTTCTTCTCAGATCAATAACTCCCTAACAAAAAATTGTTTTCATAGAATTACCCCTAATGCTCAAATGCAGTTTGGAGTAGCCTATGATAATTATGACAGAGATTGCAATCAACATTTCAGCGCTTTTTTAGTTTGGGATATCCAATACTGGTGGAATCTAAACAGAACGATATCTTCAACTCAGTATCTAGAGAGTGAAAATCTCTATATGCAGGGGGCTACTTTAAGTTTAAGAATGGACTTCTAGTAAAAGAATGAAAAAAGGTGGGTCACTCTCACCTTTCTTACTCTAAATGGCTATGAATAAGCTGTTTAATCGCAATGTCCTCTTAAAACCTCGTTAAATTTTTAAAAAAACATCCAAAAATTATTCATAAAATATTATAAAAACAAAAATTATTTTTAGATTTTTGTAATTAATTTTTTTTAATCAAGCCAGTAATTTTTCTTTTTTTTAATAACTCTTTTCATGCTCTAGTTTAAAAGGGGTTAATCTAATTTTTATATATCTATTAATTAAATAAAGGAATTTGTTTTGTAATAGGAGGTCTAGTAAATAATAGTTTAAATAAAATTATTTCTTTAATTAATTTCTAAAATAATTTATTAGTAGAAATAAGAACAAATTAAAAGGGGGCGCGCAGGATTTAGAGGCGTTCTCTTTGAAATTAATAAATTATTAGATGTTTAAGAAAACCTAGGTGAGGTCAATATTATGAATAAAATAAATAAAAGTATGCTAGCTTTAGCTACTTTATCTGTTTCAGCACTCTCTTTTGCTGGTTCAGATATGGATTCAAGAGTCAGTGAGCTTGAGACTCAGATGAAGGAAGTTCGTTCAAAAAATGCAGCTAGTACTTTCGGTACATATACAAAAACCGCAAGACCAGATGTAGATGGACAAAACTTTTTTGCAACTTTTGATATTCTTTACTGGCAAGTAGATATGGATGGTACAGCATTTGCGTACACCAATGCACAAGGTAAAGACATTCTTCCTGTTAAAGGAAGAGTGAAAGAAATTGAGTTTAATAAATGGGATTTTGGATTTAGAATTGGTGCTGGATATAATTTTGAGCATGGAGATTTTGATCTTTATGCAAATTACACATATTACAGAAACGACTCTAACTTGACAAAAGCTGGCGGAATCAGAGGTTTTAAAGTTAGCGCTCCTGTAGTTACTAAGGAAGATGCGTTCCCATCCGTATATGGAACATCCTCTTCTCAATTTAAATACAACTTCAATAGAGTTGATTTAGAGCTAGGACGTGATTTCTTTATATCAAGCAAACTCTCTATGAGACCACATATAGGATTGATGGCTGCATGGATGACACTTGATCAAAGAACTCGCTATTCTGGTGAAGAACTTGGAACAAACTCAGTTCAAATCAGCAACAAAAATGATGTATGGGGAGTTGGTCCAAGAGGCGGCATCAACACTCAGTGGCATTTATGTAATGACTTTAGTATCGTTGGTAATGCATCAGGTGCTTTAACTTACTCACAGTTTGATGTAAGAAGAGAGCAGACATTTAGCTTATCTCCTGAGACTAATACAACCAAAGTAACAAACTCAATCCACAGAATGACACCAAACGCACAAATGCAACTTGGGTTTTCTTATGATCATTATACAACAGATTGTAAGCAACACTTCAGCGCATTCTTAGCATGGGACATCCAATACTGGTGGAATCTAAACAGATCAATCGGAAGTACAGTGCAATACCCATATAGCGATAACGTCTATATGCAAGGTGTGACACTAAGCTTAAGAGTTGACTTCTAAAATTAGAAAGAAAAATTCTAAGAAAAGGGCGAGAGAAATCTCGCCTTTTTTTTTTTCCTAATCTATTCTATTTTTTAACTTGCTCTTAGGATGATATGTTTTTTTATTTATCTTTGTTTCTTTTTTTTCTTTCCTCTCTTAGCGCTTTATCAAAGCAAGATTGTCTAAAAAAAATAGAAAATGTTGTTTTACTAAAAGACATAGATCCAATCGATGCAGTTTATGTCATAAATCTCGATCATAGGCCTGAGAAATTTCTTAGGTGCGAAATTTATCTTAAAAAATACAATCTTATTGCCAATCGGTTTTCTGCAATTAACGGGCGCAGCATTACAAGTGAGGTTTTAAAAGAAGCTGGGCTTGTTTATGGCCCCCGTATGAAGCCCCTTGTTGTGAAGTTTTCTCCAGCGCAGCCTATCCCAGAGCAGCTTCAAGACGAAGATATCGGAAAGACATGTTTTTATAGACATATGACACCTGGAGCGGTTGGTTGCTACTTAAGTCACATTTCTATACTCAAAGATGCACTGGATCGAGACCTTGAGTACATCTGGGTTTTAGAAGATGACTTCATTTTTAATAAAGACCCTCACTCTATTTCTAAATACATTAAAGAGTTAGATCTAGAGGTTGGTAAAGAGAACTGGGATATTTTATTTACAGACGATCTTCATAGTTTTTCTAAACATACTACCTGGGGATTTTCAAGGCCTGATTTTAAAGAGATCATCTTAGAGTATATAGAAAAATCCAAAGATCAAATGGAGCAAGTAAAAGATCAAAAAAAAACTCTCACTCCACTTGAGCTTCTTGAAAACGCTCATTTAAAAAGAGTTTTAAAACATCAAAACTCTTTATTTTATCTCTCTTGTTACCCAGATTGCTTAAAAAATTTTAGAAGAATCTCAGGAAGGTGGGCGATTCATTCCATGATTATCAAAAGATCTGCTATAGAAAAAATCCTTGATTTTTATTTTAAAAGAGGCCTTTTTCTTCCTTATGATGATGAGCTTGCTATGATGCCGGAGCTTAAAATGTATAACTTAAAAGAGGGTATCACAGGTTTTGAAACGTTAATTTCTGACACATCTGGATTATAATTATGAAAATCTTATTTTTTTTTACTGCGTTTTTCTCCACCCTTTTTGCAGAGCCTTACTTTGAATCGCTGAAAGCATTTTTGAGGCCGGTTCAAAAAGTGGAGAGCTGCTTTTCTGGGATAAAAGGAGTAGATAGAATTTATTATATCAATCTCTCTAAAGCAAAAAATAGAGATCTTTACATGAAAAATTTAGGAAAAGAGCACGGTCTTTTTTTGCAAAGATTTGAAGCAGTTTCTGGATGGGAGCTATCAAAGCATGATCTTAAATTTTTCTATTTAAATTGCATTTTTCCAAACCAAACAAAATTTTCAAAATCTCCTGGGATGATAGGTTGCTATCTAAGTCACTTATCCATACTCAAAGATGCCCTTGAGTCAAATTATGAAAAAATTTGGATTTTAGAAGATGATGTAAGAGTTGCTCATGGATTTAAAACTTACATAGAAGAGGCTCTTGATGAGCTTGAAAATCAAGGGCAGCCCTTTGATGTTTTATATACAGATCTAAATTCGAGGTTTTTAGAAAAAGATGGAAGCATCACTTATTATACTTTTGAAAATTGCCTCCCAAAAGGATTTAAAAGGGGGATTACAAGTTTTTTTAGAGAAAAGGAGGGAAGGTTTGAAAAAGTTAATCGCATTCAAAGAAGACTTGGAGCCTACTCGGTCATACTCTCTAGGCAAGGAATTAAGAAGATACTCGATTATTTTGAAAATCATAAGCTCGAGTATGCCTACGATGTAGATATTAATTTCATACAAGACAAGATCTTTTATCAAACAAAAATAGATGTTGTCTCAACCCTTGGCTCTTTTGGATCTACAACTACCTATGAAAGTGGTGCTTCTAATTAGAAGCACTCTTGGCATAGAGCATTTGTTTTGATGCTCTCTTTTGAAAAAGAAAGATTTTTCCAATCAAAATTTAGCATCAAATGATTTAGTTCATCTAAGCTTTTGCACTTATTAATCCCATCTCTTAGCTCTTTTGCTCCATGCATCTCTTTTAAATACCAGCAGGCAATTCTTCTTACTGCAGCAAGCGCCGCTCTATTATTTTCATAATTTAGCGTAATTCTAAGATGCTCAAGAAATGCTTTTTTTACATCTTTAGGATCTTTAAGTAAGATTTCATTTGTTTCAAGATAATGGGAAATCTCTTGGACGATCCAGGGCTTTCCCATGGTAGCTCTTGCAATTAATATTCCATCGCAATTTGTTAAATCAAAAAGGGCTTTAGCAGACGGGCCATCTACGACATCTCCATTTCCAATCACCTTAATCTCTTTAGCCACGTCTTTACACTCTTTGATGACGTGCCAGTTGGCAAATCCTTTATATCCTTGTGCTCTTGTTCTTCCGTGTATGGTGATTGCCTTAGCTCCAGCAGACTCTGCGATCTTTGTGATTTCTTTGGCGTTTATATGCGCCTCATCCCACCCGATTCTAATCTTCACTGTTACGGGAATTTTTACAGCTTTTACCATTTGATATAGAATCTCTCCAATTTTTTCTGGGTTCTTCAAAAGCCCAGATCCACTTCCATCTTTGGTGACTTTATCAACAGGGCATCCGCAGTTTAAATCGACAACATCAAATCCAAGATCTTCGATGATTTTTGCACAAGCCCCCGCAAGCTCTACCTTGCTACCACAAAGTTGGGCTCCTGCTGGATGCATTTCATGATCAAAATCTAAAAGAGAATAGGTGCTTGGATCATGTCTTACAAGAGCGTCCATTTTAACCATCTCACAAAAGGTGATCCCAGGCTTATAAAGAGAAGAAATTTTTCTAAAAGGATAGTCTGAGCATCCTGCAAGAGGGGCATATAAGATATTGCTGTCTAAAACAAGGTTTCCAAGAACTAAAGGTCTTTTATATTTTTTCATAAAAGCCTCAAAATAAAAGCCTCAAGAAGTTGCAAAGAAAAAAAAGCAAGAAGAGGGCTTAAATCAAGCACTCCACCAATTGGAGGAATGATTTTTCTAAATAGATTTAGATAAGGATCTGTATAAAAGGAAATAAATCTAACAATCTTATGATTTTGAATGCTTGGAACCCAAGAGCTTAATATTCTTGCAAGAAGCATCAAAGTATAAACACTAAAAAGAGTCTTAATGATCGCAATCATCATGGCACAACCCAAAAGTTAAATAATAAAGAAATTTTATCAGGAATCGAGGAAAAGATAAAATAAAACAATTTTTACGTAAAATTGATCTCTCAAAACAAAATCTTTTTAATTTATTTTTTGCCGCATAAACCCGTACAATACCCTCAGTTATCTTTTTGAAGATGAGCGAGCAAATCATGAATATTTCTATTTTGTTTTTTAAAAATAAATCTTTAAAAAAGCTTGAGATTAAAAAAGTAATTGATGGGTATCAGATTGTTTCTTTTAGTGAATCTTTGATCGAAAATAAGGTTAGTTTAAATAGTGATTCTAAGGCAATTATTGCATGCATAGATCAAAAGGAGTTTCTTTTTCGCTCCTTCTTAGTTCCAGCCTTTAGCTTTTATACTTCGACACCGCAGAGTTTAATAGAGCTTGAGGATAGTCTTTCTGCTCCACTTCATGATTATCTTTACACTTTTTCAAAAAAACGAAAGAAAAGAAACTTAAATCGAGAGTCTTTCTCTCTTTGTTTAAAAGATAAACTATATCAGATAGATCAAGAGTTACAAAATAGAAGCTTGCACCCTAATTTTTATGTTTCAGAAGCAAGCTCTAATCTAAGGTATCTACATTTTAAAGAAAAAAAGAGCTATCCCATCTTTCTTCAAGTTTTCAAAGATTATACGGCCCTTTACTATGTAGAAGAATTTTCTATTGAAAAATCGTTTGAAATTGAAATTGGAAGCTTAAATTTTTGTTTAGATAGCTTTGAGAGAAGTTTAGATAGAGTCTTATTTCTTCTTTCTAAAGAAATCAATTTTTCTGAGGTTCTAGCGCTATGTGTTGTAAAAGAAGATAAGATAAAAGATTCTATATGTAGGTCCCTTGAAACATACGGAGCTAAAGCTATATTTCGCTCTTATGAAGATCAAGATTTATCCCCATTAATTGGCGCAGCGCTTGATTTTTTTGAGGATGATAAAAACTCAACTTATTTTTCCTTAAATCAAAACTGCCCAAAGAGCGTAAATGATCTTTTACAAAAAAAGATGTTAAAGTTTTTTGCAGCCTGCTCTCTTTCTTCTTTTTTCCTTTTTGCTTTTTTTCACATAGGCTTACTATTTGAAGAAAAAAAAGTGATAGCAGGTGTTGAAAAACTTGAAAAGGAGGTGGGTCTTTCAAATGCTACTCATAAAAGCCTTGAAGATCGCCTTTTAATTTTGAATAAAACTCTTATAAAAAAAAGTAGTAAGGTTGCAAAAGATCAAGATCGGTTTTCTCTTTCTTTGTTTCTAGTTTTTCTTGAAAAAACTTTTTCAAACGCTCAAGTAGAGTACTCTATAGAAAAGCTCCAAATCGATCCTAGTTGTGATAGGGCAAATCAATTTAACATTGCGCTTTCTATTCGGGCTTATGATTCAATTTCACCTCAAAAGCTTGTAGAGCAAATAAAAGGGCTCTCTTATATAGAAGATTTAAAAGTAGAAGAGAGGGGAGGTCTCTATGAAATTTTCTTTACTGCAAAAGTTTAAAGAAAAAAAAGGTTCTCTTTTATCCAATTTGCAGCAAAAAAATAATGGTTTTTTGCTTAATCCAAAAATCTTTTCGATTTTTGTTTTTATTTGCTTTCTTCCTTTTATTTTTTTGTTTTTCTCTATCCATCTTAAAGATCAAAAGGTAGATCAAGCAAAAAGGAAACTTTCTTATCTCTCTTTAAAGCTTAAAAGTAGCGCAAATTACGCAAAAAACTCTAAAGAAAGCCTTAAGAAAAAGCTAATTAAAGATCCCATTGAGGATCTAAGATCGTTTGCAAAAGATCTAATTAAAACTAAAATGACAAAAAAAAGAACCTCTTTATCCTCATTTTTTAAAGATAAAGAGAAGATCAAAGTGTTTGAAGAGCAGAAAAATGAGAACTTCACAGAGATTAAGACATCAAATGATGTTGGTATGAATGAAAATGAGCTTTTATTTTTTATTTCGAAGCTAGAAAACGCTTTTTTTAAAGAAGATGCAAAAAAAAACGGACCTTTTCTAAAAAAGCTTTTGATAGAAAAAGATAAAACCTCAGCTTATAATGAAAGATATCACTGCGAAATTTGCATCTCTGAGGTAGAAAAATAAATGAAAAACAAAAGAGCTATTTCTTTTTTTTTCTTTTTATTCGCTCTTTTTTTCTTTTCATGCTCCCATAGAAAAAAAGAGCCTGCAGCTCCAACTCTTGTCTCGGTTCAATTCATTGATAGAAATGGATTCAATGAAACTGTAAGCATTCAAGAGAAGC
>Ga0172372_10004790_pt1 | contig 19105 bp, 17 predicted proteins | sample LakKiv5m_2_FD_114544 | JGI IMG/M metagenome (GOLD analysis project Ga0172372, IMG submission 114544) | Freshwater microbial communities from Kabuno Bay, South-Kivu, Congo - kab_092012_9.5m | ecosystem: Environmental > Aquatic > Freshwater > Lake | place: Democratic Republic of the Congo...
CGCAGCCGTGCCGGGCAGGGAGTCGACGCCCGCTTCCTTGAGGGAGAGCAGGAACTCGGTCACCGACAGCCCCGTGCGGGCGACGCCGTTCATGACCTCCATGGGGCTGAAGGCGTGCACGTGCATGTCGGGGTCCGTGGCCTTGACCGTCCGCGCGATGCGGGCGTAGGTGTCGCCGGGCAGCTCGGGATCGATACCGCCCTGGATGCAGACCTCCGTCGCCCCCGCCTCCCGGGCCTCGACGACCCGGGCGGCGATCTCCTCGAACGACAGGCTGTAGGCGTCGGCGTCGGTCTTGCGCTGGGCGAAGGCGCAGAAGCGGCAGCCGGTGTAGCAGACGTTGGTGAAGTTGATGTTCCGGTTCACCACGTAGCCGACCCGGTCGCCGACCGCGCTGCGGCGCAGGTCGTCGGCCAACGCACACACCGCCTCCAGGGCGGGACCCTCCGCGACCGTCATGAGCGTGAGGGCCTGGTCGCGGGAGATGGCGGCCGGGTCGGCCTCGGCCGCGATCAGTGCGGCCGTCACGTCGCCACCGAGAGCGGCGCCCAGGAGGGCCGGTGCGTTCCTGACCTTGTCCCCCTGCACTTTTTCACGGAGCACGGACCAGTCGCCGTAGACGTCGTCGAAGTCACCGCGGCGGTCACCCGTGCGGCCGGTCGTGTCGATCGTGGCGTGCAGGTCGGAGCGTCCCGTCGTCACGAGGCCGCCGTCGGGCTCCTGCCACGGCAGACCGACCGGCTTCACACCCTCGGCCAGGAGGCCGTCGGGACCACGGAGGGCGTCGACGTGACCGCGGAGGCGGGGGTCGACCCACGGCGCGTCCAGCAGCTCCGGGTGGGTCGTGAGGCGGGGCTTCAGGCTGAAGCCTGCCTCGGTGCAGACCTCCCGCAGGAGGTCGAGGTCGGGCCAGGGGCGCTCGGGGTTCACGTGATCCGGGGTGACCGGGCTGATGCCACCGAAGTCGTCCACCCCTGCGGCGAGCAGGGCACGGCACTCGGCCAGGTCGACCAGGTTCGGCGGCGCCTGCACCCGCACGCTCGGCCCGAGGACGACGCGGGCGGTCGCGACGGCGGCGAGGTACTCGTCCAGGCCCAGGTCGTCCACGCTGCGCATCGCGGTGGCGTCCTTGGCGCGGAAGTTCTGCACGATCATTTCCTGGATGCTGCCGTGCTCCCGGTGCACCTGACGGATCGCGAACAGGCTCTCGGCGCGCTCGGTCAGCGTCTCGCCGATGCCCACCAGGATCCCGGTCGTGAACGGGACGCCCAGACGGCCGGCGTCCTCCAGGACCCGCAGGCGGACGGCGGGGTCCTTGTCCGGGGAGCCGTAGTGCGGCTGGCCCTTCTCCTCGAACAAGCGACGGCTCGTGGTCTCGAGCATCATGCCCATGCTCGGGGCGACCGGCTTGAGTCGGTTCATCTCGGCCCAGCTCATGACACCCGGGTTCAGGTGCGGCAGCAGACCCGTCTCCTCCAGCACTCGGATCGCCAACGCCCGGACGTACTCGAGCGTCGAGTCGTAGCCGGCCTCCTCGAGCCACTGCTTCGCCTCGGGCCAGCGGTCCTCCGGACGATCACCCAACGTGAACAGCGCCTCCGTGCAGCCCTGCTCCGCACCGGCCCGGCAGATCTCCAGGACCTCGTCGAAGCTGAGGAACAGGCTCTGCCCGTCCCGCTCCAGCTGAGCCGGGGTCGCCACGAACGTGCAGTAGTGGCACCGGTCGCGGCACAGCCGCGTGATCGGCACGAACACCTTCGGCGAGTAGGTCACCGTGCCCGGCCGACCCACCGCCTCCAGGCCTGCATCCCGCACCCGCGCCGCCACCGCCATCAACCGGTCCAGGTACCCACCCGACGCCGCCAGCAACGCGGTGACCTCACCGACGTCCAGGCTCCTGCCTGCCTCGGCCCGCACCACCGCACGCCGCACCTCCCCCTCCGCCGGCAGCGCCTTCGTGGACATCGACAATGACGGGAAGGGCAGGTCGAAAGCCATCGTCAGCCGGCCTCCACACCGGTGACCGCGACGCCCGAACGGGTCTTGTAGCGCTTGTTCATGCTGATCAGCACTGCCGTGAGCGGCTCGAGCTGACGCGCGAGCCGCAGCGATCCCGCGTCGATCCCGCGCTTGCCCGTGACCGACGCCGCGAGGTCCTGCACGAGCTCCTTCGCGCCAGCATCGTTGCCGCACACCAGCACGTCCTCGTGCGACAACGGATCGGGTGTCTTCCACAGCGACAGCGCGGCCACGTGGTGGAACGCCCCGACGACCCGCGCCGTGGGCACCAGACGTGCGACCTCCTCGGCCGCCGACTCCTCCAGCGTCAGCCCGTACGGACCCTCGGCGTCGAAGCCCAGCGGGTTCACGCAGCTGATCACGATCTTGCCTGCCAGCCCATCGGTCAGCGAGGCGACGAGCTCGGCGTGCCCGTCCCAGGGCACCGCCAGCAGCACGACGTCCACGGCGGCGACCGCGTCGGCATTCGTGGCGCCCGTCAACCGGGCCCCCTCGGCCTTCGCGGCGATCTCCTCGGCCTTCTCCGTCGCCCGAGCAGCATCGCGTGAGCCGATCACGACGGGGTGACCGGCCAGTGCGAAGCGATAGGCGAGCCCTCGGCCCTGCGGACCCGTGCCGCCGACGACGCCGATCTTCATCTCCACCTTGCCTCCTTGGTCCGACGCGCCGCGATCGAGGTGCATCAGGTGACGCCCGCCGGAAGGCGAGACGACCGGTCGCGAGTTTCCAAAGAGATCCGATGCTCGGCAACCGTCGCACGCACCCTCGCTCCCGTGCCCAGCTCCATGGCAACGACGAGATCATCGATCCGATCGACGTCGAGACGGCACCGGATGTCGGCCTCCGCGACATGCACGTATCCCATGGACTCGTACCGAGCGGCCGAGTCGACCCCATGGGCCGGGACTAGATCACCCACCCGCCGAGCACTGGCCAACGTCGTCCCGGACCCGCAGACGTCCGTCACGAACGCCCGCTCCCAACGCCCCATTGTGGCGAGGACCTCGTCGAGGCAGCCTGGAGTGAGGGCGGCGATGTCCGAGGGCACGACCACGGCAGGCGTGTCCGACCCGTGCGCCGCCGATATCCAGCACCTAGCCTGGACGACTGCCGGATTCAGCATGTCGCCTGCCAGCAACGGGCGATCGCGCAAGACCGTGACCGGGCGTGACAGCGTCTCGACATCGACGTCCAGTTCTGCCGTCACGATGACGATCCGACCCACCGATCGAGACGCTGCGAGGGCCGCCAGCAGGTCATGCCCCAGCGCACGCGCCAAGGCCACGCGGGCGCCCGTCCGCAAACCCAATCGCGTCTTGGCAAACTGCCACGGCTTGATCGGCACGATCGCTGTCCAACGACCCTCCTCGGCCCGCGTCGCCATCATGCTGCGCCAGGGCGCCGTCGCACGAGGGCGACCATCTCGACCTCCTGGACCACGTCGTCGCGTTGGTTCAGGACGTCGATCCGTCGCCAGAGCACGCCCTCTGTCAGTCGCTTCGTGGGCTTGAGCTGTGTGACCTCGACCTCCGCGCGCAGCACATCTCCGGCAAGCACGGGTATGAGAAAGCGCGACCGAACCTCCAACAGCGCGAGAGCCGTTCCCGTCACGAGCCTGGTCTGTGCGAACAGACCGACAGCGAGTGACGTACCGAGCAGGCCGTGGGCCACCACTTCCCCGAAGCGGGTGGACCGAGCGAAGTCGGGGTCGGTGTGCAGGGGATTGTCATCCAGGGTGAGCGCGGCGAACTGCGCGACCTCGTCCCGCGTGACCGCGTGGACGTCGGTGGAGAATCGCATACCGACCTCGAAGTCGTCCCAGTACATCGGCAGATGCGCGTTCATGCCGCGGGCCCTCCTCCGGAGCCGATGGCAGAGACCTCGACCACCTCGTCGGCGACCTTCTTGCGGAAGGCTCCGTGGTCGGCGGAGTCGACCGGCGTGGCTGCGCCCACCCCATCCATGACAGCCGCCCACTGCGCGGACACAGTCTCCAGATCCAACTGACCATCGGGTCCCACTGACAATCCACGCGTCTCCGCGACGTAGATCCTGGCCACGTTCGTCCCCGTGACGCTGAACGTCTCCCCGGTGACGGGCACGGCGTCATGAACGAGGTACGCCGGGAGCGCGGCCACCATTTCGGGTGCTGCCTTCGCGGCGCGCGGCGGGGCCGACGACCGTCCCGCGGCGTCCCCCACCCCCTTCAGACCGATCATGCGTGTCTGGGCACTCGGCAGAAACAGGTTGACCTTGATGTCGTGATCCTGGCCGGACCTTGCCACCGATCGCCCGAAGCTGAAGATGCCGCCCTTGGCCGTCGCATAGGACAGAGCGCCCGGCGAACCCAGGAATCCGGCGGAGATCGCCAGAGCGATGCGTCCGTACCCCTGACGCTGCATGTGCGGCCAGACGGCACGAGTCATCGCCACAGAACCGCCCACGTGGACTCGGTGGATGTCGTCGAATTGCTGCACCTGCAGGTCCTCGATCGAGTCCGGGCGGATGATGCCCGCGCAGTTGACGAGTCCGTCCACCCGTCCGAACGATGCCAGCGCCGAGTCGACTACGCTCTGCGCCCCGACCTCGGATCCAATGTCGGCTGCACTGGCCACGGCTCGACCTCCAGCGCTGACGATGGCGCTCACGACCTCGTCGGCCGGCTCCTGACTTCCGCCGACACCGTCGACGGAGCCGCCGCGGTCGTTGACGACGACCTGAGCTCCCCGGTCCGCGAGCAGCTCGGCGACCGCTCTGCCGATGCCGCGGCCGGCGCCCGTCACGATCACGACCCGACCGTCGAATCTGATTTCCGTCATGTGGACCTCATCTCGTGTGGTGATCTTGCGCGGTGGCGCTCGTCCGGATGGCTGGGAGATGGGCGGCGGTCGAGCACCTCCCCGACAACGTCGGTCTCGCCTGCCGCCAGCACAAACTTCCGGATCTTTCCCGTGGGCGTGCGGTCGAAATCCGAGCGGATGGCGAGGTAGCGCGGCACCATGAAGGAGGGAAGCCGCCGTGTGAGGTGATCAGCGAGATCGTTCAGCGAGACGGGGTGACTCACGAGGACGTCGAGTCGCACGTCCTCCTCGCCGAGGTCGGCAGGAACGGCGAACGCGGCCGCCTCGAGCACCCCGGGCAGCGACAGCGCCGCATGCTCGACCTGCCATGCAGAGACGTTCTCGCCCCGGTAGCGAATCGTGTCCTTGGCCCGGCCAGCGAAGTACAGGGCACCACCCTCGTCCCAGGCGAAGAGGTCACCCGTGTGAAACCACCCGTCCTTGACCGCTTCGGCCGTCGCCTCGGGGTCGCGACAGTACCCACTGAACATGTCGTCCGGATGGGCCGGCCGGACTCGAAGCTCTCCGACGGAGACACCGTCGCGCGGCACCTCCCGGCCCGTTGCGACGTCGTGGACGACGACGCGCATCGCCGGATGCGGTCGCCCCGCGAAGCTGGCGGGCTGGGTCCAGTCCTGCTCACGCAGCCGCTGAGGAGCCACGTACGCCTCGGTCAGGCCGTAACCCTGGCCTGTCAGCGTGATGCCGAACCGCGCAGCGAAGCCCGCCGGATCGCTCGGCCCAGGCAGGCAGTGCACCACCTCGATGGTGTGGTCGCGATCGTCGTCCGACGGATCCAGCGCAGCGAGCCGGTTGGCCAAGGATGAGCTGATCAGGACGTGCGTCGCGCCAGCGTCCGTGGCGTCACGCCAGAAGCTCTCGGCACGGTAGCGACGGCCCAGCACGACCCCTGCCCCGACGTGAGCCGCGGCGATCACTGTGGCGTTTGCTGTGCGCGCGTGCGCCAAGGGGGAGCACGACCACATCGTGTGGTGCGGGCGGAGCTCCACACCTTCGGCAGCCCATCGCCCGTAGGTGGTCTCGAACCTGTGAGACTTCACGACGCCCTTCGCGGGCCCGGTGGTCCCCGACGTGAACATGATCGTGCACGCGTCTCCTGGCATGACGTCCGCAGGAACACGAGGATCAGCGACAAGTCGGTTCCACGGCACGATGTCGATCGTGTCGGGCACCGTGACGTCCGCTGCGTCGCCCAGGAGGATGACGGTCTGCACACGCGGGCATCCGTCGAGGACCTCGACCAGCCGGGCCAGCATGGCCGCGTCGACCAGGACGACCCGGGCTTGGACGAGCTGGAGCGCGTGGGAGAGCGGCTCGCCCCGGTAGGCCGCGTGGACCAGTGCGGAGACCCCGCCCCGCCAGGCCTGCGCCCACCAAGCGATCACCGCGTGACCCGAGTTCTCGCAGGCGATTGCCAGAGGGGCGTCCGCGCGCGGATCCACGTCGTCCAACCCACCTGCAACGCGGGAGACGACGTTGGCGAGATCGGCATATCGCACGCTGACGTCCGGTGCCTGGAGGAACATCCGGTCGCCGCCCCGAGCTGACGCCGAGGCAACCAGGTCCACGAGGGTCTCGACCGTCGGACTCACCGGAGCACGCTCCACGCGGGGTCATGGGCGTGGTCAATCGTCACCCCGTCGAGTCGCGGCTCACTCCGCCACTTCCTCAGCAGGTCGAAGAACTCGAGGGGCCCTCCCCCGAAGTTGACGTTCAGGCGGGAACGTTCGTCAGGCGCTCCCTCGTTGTTGAAGCGGCCGGGCGTGCACTGGCTCTGGAACTCGTGGTTGACGGTGGCGCGGGAGAGCACTGTCTGGACCCACGCGTCCTCACCGTCGGCGGTGGCCTCGATGACGACAGCACCCTGGCTCCTCAGCTGCGCCACCATCGCACCGATGTGCTCCGTGACCTCGGTCAGCAGGTGCATGAAGTTCGTCGTGACCACGGCCTGCGAGTTCGGTCCCGGGAGGGTGAAGAAGTTGGGGAAGCCGTGCGTCAGGATGCCGTGCAGGGTCCGCGGCCCGTCCCGCCATTTCTCAGCGAGGCTGACACCCTCGCGACCGAGGACGTCGAACCCGATTCGACTGCTGTAGCTCGTGTTCCACTCGAACCCGGTGGCCCAGACGAGGCAGTCGAGCGGCACCAGCTCGCCGGCGACGACGGGGCCCTCGGGACGGATCTCGTCGATCCCCTGCCCCGCGGTGTCGACCAGGGTGACAGCGGGTTCGTTGAAAGCCGCCAAGTACTCGTCGTGGAAGCCCGGCCGCTTGCACAGGTATCGGTACTGCGGCATCAGGCTGGCCGCGACGGACGGGTCCGCGACCTCCTGTCGGATGCGATCGCGGATTGTGATGTCTCACGAGATCGTGGACGGTTGTGTCTCGGGACATCGTTGACGGTCGGGTGTCTCATGAGTTCGTGGACGGTCGGTTCTGGGTGGGGCCGTGCCAGCCGTGGCGGGTCGCGGGCTTCTCGTAGGTCGCGATTGTGTGTCCTTGTGCGTCGGTGAGGGTGACGGTGCCGGCATCCCAGCTGATCGCGACGTGTACTGGTAGCACCGATTGTTGCTGAGTCGCGTATTCATCAGATGTCGACTGCTGTTTCGCCTTGTGGCGGAGGCTGATGCATCTGGCGATTGATCAGCCTGTGCTGTATAGTTCAGTGCATGCTGACTATTGCTTCTCGACTCGACGTCATGAACCGGCTCGGCCGGGCCATGGCGGATCCGATGCGTTCCCGGATCCTGATGACCCTGCTCGAGGGACCGAGCTACCCGGCGGTGCTCTCGCGTGAGCTGGAGCTGACTCGCTCGAACGTGTCGAACCACCTCACCTGCCTGCGCGACTGCGGCATCGTGGTCGCTGAGCCGGAGGGTCGCCAGACTAGGTATGAGATCGCTGATCCGCACCTCGCGGCCGCTCTCATCGCGCTGGTGGATGTGACTCTGGCTGTCGACGAGCACGCTCCGTGCGTGGACTCGTCGTGCACCGTTCCGGGTTGCTGCGGAGCGGGAGCAGACGCGTGAGCGCGGCATGCGGCTGCGAGCACGAGCCGACGACCACGGCAGTCGATGAGAGCGAGGAGAAGGAGCGGCCCTGGTGGAGGGACCGCGGGATCATGGTGCCGGTCTTCTCCGGTGTCGCGTTCCTCGCTGGTCTGATCCTTGAGTGGTCCGGCATGGAGATCCCGGCACTGGTGCTGTTCTGGGTCGGCTTGCTGCTGGGCGCGTCGACGTTCACGCCGGGCGCGATCCGGAAGCTGTTCAAGGGCAAGCTGGGCATCGGGCTGCTGATGACGATCAGCGCGGTCGGCGCAGTCGTCCTCGGCTACGTCGAAGAGGCTGCGGCGCTGGTGTTCCTCTACTCGATCGCAGAGGCGCTGGAGGACAAGGCGATGGACCGCGCCCGCGGCGGGCTGCGAGCGCTGCTGAAGCTGGTCCCCGACACCGCGACCGTGCGCCGCGACGGCGCTTTGGTGGAGATTGCGGCGAAGGACCTCGCGGTCGGGCAGGTCATGGTGGTTCGTCCCGGCGAGCGGATCGCGACCGACGGAGTCGTCCGTGCGGGGCGCTCCAGCCTGGACACCTCGGCGATCACGGGCGAGTCGATCCCGGTCGAGGTCGAGCCCGGCGACGCCGTGTCGGCCGGCGCGATCAACAGCGCCGGTGCGCTGGAGGTCGAGACGACGGCGGCGGGCACCGACAACTCGCTCACGACCATCGTGGAGCTGGTGGAGCAGGCGCAGGCGGAGAAGGGCGAGCGAGCGCGCCTCGCGGACCGGATCGCGCGCCCGCTGGTCCCGGGCGTGCTGGTCCTCGCGGCCCTGGTCGCCCTGGTCGGCTCGCTGTTCGGGGACCCGGAGCTGTGGATCACCCGAGCCCTCGTCGTCCTCGTCGCCGCCTCCCCGTGCGCGCTGGCGATCTCGGTGCCGCTGACGGTGGTCTCGGCGATCGGCGCGGCGAGCAAGTTCGGCGTGATCATCAAGTCCGGCGCGGTGTTCGAGCGCTTCGGCACGGTCCGCCACGTCGCCGTCGACAAGACCGGCACCCTCACCGGCAACGAGCCCGCCGTCACCGCGGTCCTCGCCGCGGACGGCGTGACCGACGCCCAGGCGCTGGCCTGGGCGGCCGCGCTGGAGCAGCACAGCACGCACCCGCTGGCCGCGGCGATCACCGCCGCAGCCCCCGGAGCCCAGGCTGCGGAGGGCGTGACCGAGCAGGCCGGGCACGGCATCGAGGGCAAGATCGACGGGACTCGGATCACCGTCGGCAGCCCCCGCTGGCTCGACGCCGGGGTGCTCGGCGACCAGGTCGCGGGCCTGGAGGAGCAGGGCATGACCGTTGTGATCGTGCACCGCGACGGGGCCCCTGTCGCCGCGATCGGCGTCCGCGACGAGCTGCGTCCCGAGGTCCCCGAAGTGGTGCGGACTCTCGCGGCGCAGGGCGTCGGGGTGACGATGCTCACCGGCGACAACGCCCGCACGGCACGGGCGCTGGCAGCGCAGGCCGGTATCAGCGACGTGCGCGCGGAACTGCGTCCCGAAGACAAAGCGACCGCGATCGGGGAGCTGTCAAAGGCGGGGTCGGTTGCAATGATCGGCGACGGCATCAACGACGCCCCCGCTCTGGCCGCCGCGGACATCGGCATCGCGATGGGCGCGACCGGCTCGGACGCGGCGATCGAGTCCGCCGACGTCGCGTTCACCGGCCACGACCTCCGCCTCATCCCGCGCGCGTTCGACCACGCCCGCCGCGGACGCCGCATCATCAACCAGAACATCGTCCTGTCGCTGCTGATCATCACCGCGCTGCTGCCGCTCGCGCTGTTCGGCGTCCTCGGACTCGCCGCTGTGGTGCTGGTCCACGAGATCGCCGAGGTCGTCGTGATCCTCAACGCACTCCGCGCCGCCCGCACGCGTACCCCACGGCTGGAGAGCTGATGCTTGCGACCATCGGCTCAGCGATCGGCTTGTTTGCTGCGACCAACATCGATGACATCGTCGTGCTGACCGTGCTGTTCCTGGCCTCCAGCCGAGGGAAGCCGCGACCGTGGCAGATCGTCGCAGGCCAGTACCTCGGGTTCATCACCCTCGTCGTGATCAGCGTGATCGCCGCGCTCGGCCTGACCATCGTCCCCGACGAATGGGTGGGCTTCCTCGGCCTGATCCCGCTCGGCATCGGCATCTGGACCCTCGTGCGGGGCCTGCGACGCAACGGTGACGACGATGACGACGACGAGAAGATCACCGCGGTCGGGCTGTGGGGCGTCGCCGGGATCACGATCGCCAACGGGGCCGACAACATCTCCCTCTACACGCCGATCTTCCGCACCAGTTCGCCCGGCGACGTCGTCGTCATGATCGCGGTGTTCCTCGTCCTCGTCGCCGTCTGGTGCGCTGCTGGACGCCTGATCGGAACCCACAAGGCCGTCACCGAAACGCTTGAACGCGTCGAGCACTGGCTCGTACCCGTCGTGTTCATCGGCCTGGGCCTGTTCATCCTGATCGATTCCGGCGTCATCGTCCGCCTCGTCGAGGTCCTCGCATGACCCCGGACGCGGCTGCCGATGCTGAGCTGACGTCGGGAGAGCGGCAGCAGAGGGGGCGTTGGCGGCTCACGGCGGGGGCACTCGCGCTCGGCGGGCTCGTCCTCCTGATCGATCAGGGGACGAAGGCATGGGCGGAGGCCATGCTCACAGTAAGTGAGCGCCTCCCGCTGATCGGCGACCTGCTGGGCCTGCAACTCGCTTACAACCCCGGCGCGGCGTTCTCCTTCGGTGAGGGTTCCACCTGGGTGTTCGCGCTGGTGGCCGTCGCGGCCACCGTCACCGCGATCGTGTTCGCGTTCCGTGTCCGACACCCCGGGTGGGCGATCGTGATCGGCGCGCTTGGCGGGGCCGCCGCCTCCCACGCCGGCGACAGGCTTTTCCGTGCTCCAGGGTTCGCCCAGGGGCACGTCGTGGACTTCCTCGCCTACGGGAACTGGTTCATCGGGAACGTCGCCGACGTCGTGATCGTCACCGCCGCGATCGCCGGAGCGCTTCTGATGATCCGCGGCAACGAGAACTGAGAGGACCATCATGGAGATCATCCTGCACCCGTTGGGTCTGACCTTGACGATGGCCTCTCCTGTTGCCGGGTGGAGGGTGAGCCGCGTTCTGGTAGCGATCGTGGTCGTCTCGGTGGTGGTCGGGTGGTCGTGGCGCGCGCCGAGGGCGGGATTTGCAGGAGGCGGGGTTCAGGCGTCGGTTCGGGTGCGGCCGGGGTGGCGGCCCACGCCTCGGCCGGGGTCTTGCCGTCGAGTGCTTGATGGGCTCGTTCGTTGTTGTAGTAGAGGTCGAACTCGTCGACCAGTGCCTGCAAGGCCTCGATTGTCTTCGCTGGTGGCCTGGCGTTGAGCCACTTCTGCAGCGTCTGGTGGAACCGTTCGTTCTTGCCCTGGGTTGTCGGCCGGTCCGGTTTGCCAGTGATGGGCTTGACCCCGAGGTCGAGCAGGTAGTCGACCAGCTTGCCGGTGAACCCGCGGCGGGTGGGGTTGAACGCCAACCCGTTGTCGGAGAGCAGCCGCTGCGGGACGCCCCAGCGGCGGATCGCGGTAGACACGACCAACACTGCGGCTCTGGCTGTCTCGCCGTCGGCGACGAGGCTTGCGGTGGCCATCCGGGAGTGGTCGTCGATGACCTGGTGAATCGACACGCTGGTGCCATCGGCCAGCGACCAGGCGAACGCGTCTATCTGCCAGCAGCAGTTCGGGGCCGGGTAGACGAACCGGCGGTTCGCCGCCCGCGGCCGCTTACGCGGTTCCGGCTTGGACACGCCAGCGGCAGCGAACGCACGAGCCAGCGTGGCCCTTGAGGGCGGGTTCAGCCCCTGGCGGCGCATCCGGGCGAGCACGGACAAGGGGCCGGCGTCCAGCCCCTGCTCGGTAAGCCAAGCTCGGACGGCGAGCGCGTGCTCGATCAACTGCTCGTCGGTCCGGTTCGGGCTGTGATGGGGGCGCCGTGAGCCCGGCTCTGTCGCGCCGACCGGACCGACCTCACCGGCCTGGCGACGGATCTTGTAGAACACCGCCCGACTGATCTGGTGCCGCTCGCAGAAGCGCGTGACCGCACCCCGCTCGGCATCATCGGGCCAGTTCGCGATCGCCCACCGCACGTCGGCGGGCACGTGGTTGAAGTCCATGCCCAAACCCCACACCCGCACCCAGTGCCCACGATGTCGTGAGACTCACTGCGCACGATGTCCCGAGACAGAACCGTCCACGATCTCGTGAGACTTCACAGATGCGATCGCGGATCTTGTCCATCATGTGCAGGTCGGCGACCTCGCCGCGCCGGTCTGGGTCGACACCTTCGACCACGTCCGGAGACGGGTGGATCAGCTCTCGGTACAGGTGGGTCCAGCCGTCGTCGACGAGGTCGACCTCCGTTTCGACACCCATGATGATCTCTGTGAAGTTGCGCATCCGCTCGCGCTGCCAGCCGGGCTCGCGATGGCCGTCCCATTCGGGGCCCGTGGGGCGGTTGGCTCGGATCCCCACGGTCGAGGGGGTGCGCTGGAAGACGAAGAGCTCCTTGGCGGCCTGGGCCAGGTGTGGAATGACTTGGAGAGCTGTCGCGCCGGTACCGATGATCCCGACCCGCTTGTCGGCGAGCGCCCCGAGGCCTCTCGCCCCCGGACCGCCCGTGTACTCGTAGTCCCATCGACTGGTGTGGAACGAGTGACCGGCAAAGGTCTCGACGCCTGGGATGGCCGGGACCTTGAGCTTGTCCAACGAACCGATCGCCACGACGAAGAACGTGGCACTCACACGGTCGCCGCGGTCGGTCTCGACGATCCACTGCTGATCAACCTCCGACCAGGCGGATCGCGTCACGCTCGTGTGGAACAGCGCGTGCTCGTACAGGTCGAAATGCCGCCCGATGGCCTGGGCATGGGCGTGGATCTCCGGCGCGTGTGCGTACCGCTCGGTCGGAACGTAGTCGAGTTCTTCAAGGAGCGGAAGGTAGATGTGCGACTCGATGTCGCACTGCGCCCCCGGGTAACGGTTCCAGTACCAGACACCGCCGAAGTCGCCCGCCTGGTCGATGACACGCACCGCCTCGAGGCCCGCCTTGCGGAGTTGCGCTGCCACGAGAAGGCCGCCGAAACCGCCACCGACCACCACGGCGTCGACTCGATCGTCGACCGGCTCCCGCTTGAGGACCTCCGTGTGCGGGTCACGGCGGTACCTGGCCAGATCGTCGGTGAGGTCCAGCGTGTGGTCCCTTCGAGGGTCGACCCGCTTCGCCCGCTCGGTCGCATAGCGGAGCCGTACCTCCTCCAGATTCACCTCGTCAGCCACGGTTCAGCATCCTCGCGGAGAGTGCGACCCACGCCGGCGTTCGAAGGCCCTTCACTCGGCCGTACCCCGCGTCGCCGAGTCGTCGTCGATGGTGGCCCAGACCCAGTCCTGGGTAGAGTCAGCCGGGTCGCGCTCTCCGGACTCGTACGCCTGCACCTGAGCCTCCCACTCCTCCGGACGCATCGCCGGGACCCCGAAGCTCGACATCATGATCTGGATCGCCACGAGGATGGCGACCTGGTAGGCGAGCGCGATCGTTCCCTCCAGCGACCCGAGGCGGCTGATCATCCGTTGCCAGAGGTCGTCGTTCATCTGTCCGTCGCGCGCTGCCCGCACGAAGTCCACGACGAGTCGGTCGTCCTCGGAGAGCCGGTCCTCCTGGCCGTCGCGGACTGCCCTCATCGCGTCGATCGTGATGCCCGCACTGATGGCGTTCGGCGTGTGACCCGCGTGCAGAGCCAGGTAGCCAGCGTCGAAGCCGAGCACGAGATCGACCCACTCGTGATCGGACGGCCGGTACCACCCCGGCTTCCCGGCTCTCCTGCTGGTCGTCCACGCCGCGTCCAGGAACGCGGAGTAGATCCCCGGAGCGTTCGTCCATGCCACCCGATACGGAAGCGCGTAGGGCTCTCCCCCCACCAGCGGCCTCGACCGGGCCACGGAGTTCTCGTGACTGTACTTCTGCACGAGCGCGAGGGCCCGGTCGTACGCCGCGAGCTCGTCCTGCGGAACGGTGCTCCGGTCACGCAGACCGGGCGTCCTCGCCTGCTTCTCGTAGATCTCCTGCATCCGTGATCTCCTTCGTGGATGTCGTGGGCCCGTGACCGGCGACGACCGCTCGGTAGGGCCCGCTCCGTGGCCTCCGGCCCGGAGCAGTTCGGTTCACCAGGTGACGGGCAGCGCGTAAACGCCGTAGATGTTCATGTCCTCGCGAAACTTCAGGTCGCTTGCCCGTCCGTGCAGGCGCAGCGTCGGCAACCTCGCGAAGAGGCTGGTGTAGGCGATCTGCAACTCGACCCGCGCGAGGGGCTGACCGAGGCACTGGTGCGTGCCGAAGCCGAACGCCATGTGCCTTCCGGCGCCCTCCCTCGCCAGGTCCAGGGTGTCTGGGCGTTCGTAGACGTCCGGGTCCCAGTTGCCGGCGGCGTCCGGGAAGATGACCCCTTCCCCCTTGCGGATCACGACGTCGTGATCGACCTGAATGTCCTCCAGGGCCACGCGTCGCCGCCCCACGTGCGCGATGCTCAGGAACCGCATCATCTCGTCGACCGCGCGCGCGATGTCGGACCGGTCCGTCAAGGTCTGGAGGTAGTCGCGCTGCTCAGGATTCTCGAGCAACGCCAGGGTTCCCAGCGCGATCTGGTTGGCCGTGGTCTCGTGCCCCGCGACCAACAGCAGTAGCGACATGTCGACGACCTGGTCCTCCGTCAGTTCGCCCTGCTCGAGGTGGTCGCGGACGAGGTGGCTGATGATGTCGTCGTCGTCACGACCGCGCTTCACCGCGATCAGATCCCTCGCCAGCTCACGCAGGACGACCGTCGCCTCGTCGACCTGATCACGGTCGGCCGACTGGCTGAGCAGCGTGGCACTGGCCTCTTGGAACAGTTCGTGGCTCTCGTACGGGACCCCCAGCATCTGGCAGATGACGAGCGAAGGCAGTGGCAGCGCGAAGTGCTCGACAAGGTCGACCGGACCCTCGAGCTCTTGCAGCTCGTCAAGGAGCCGGTCGGTGATCTCCTGGATCGACTCCCGCATCGCTTCCATCCGCTTAGCAGTGAACTGGCCGGTGAGCATCCGGCGGTAGTGGTTGTGCTCCGGGTTGTCCATCTGGATGAAGGTCGTCGTACGTGCGCGGCGAGCTTCGATGCCGACACTCTGGAACGGGAACTGCGGATGAGTTGGATCGGAGCTGAGTCGCTCGTCCGTGAGCAAGGATCGCTGCCGGTCGTGCCCCGTGATGAGCCAGGGCTTCGTCCCGTTCCAGATCTGCACCCGGACTGGGCGGCCGGCCGACTGGATGTCTCGCAGCTCCTGCGGCGGATGGAACGGACATCCTTGGACCCTCGGCATGGGGAAGTGCACGGGATCAAGTTCGACCTGGGACACGGCTTCTGCTCCACTCTACGCTGGATACGTGATCTACACCATACTGGATTGCTGACTCGTCAGCAAGGAGAATGTTTGTTGAGTCCGAGGCATTCGTCAGCGTTCGCGCACCCCGTAATGCCAATTGAATTAATCGTTGATGTGTTCTCCAACCATGAAGTTGGAACGAAGATCGAGCTATCCACTGACTGATGAGCAAGACGACCGAGGTCGCGTCGACATGCTCCTCCGCTCACGATTCCCCGCTACGCTCGCCGGCCCGACGCGACCGGAGGTCGTCACGTAACAGGTTCTTCTGGATCTTTCCGGTGGGAGTCTTTGGCAGATCGCGGTACTCGTAGAGGCGCGGCACCTTGTATCCCGCCAGATGTTCACGCGCAAGGGCGATGAGCTCGGCGTCCTCGACGCTGCAGCCTTCGCGGAGTCTGACCACCGCGACCGGGGCCTCGCCCCACCGATCGTCCGGCACCCCGATGACCGCGCTTTCCACCACCGCCGGGTGGGTGTCGAGCACCCGTTCGACCTCGACGGAGGAAATGTTCTCGCCGCCGGAGATGATCACGTCCTTGCGCCGGTCACGGATCTCCAGATAGCCGTCAGGATGCATGACAGCCACGTCGCCGGTGAGCAGGTGACCTGCACGCATCGACGCGGCCGTGGTCACCTCGTCCCGAAAGTACCCCGCCATCACGGTATTGCCACGCACCGCGATCTCGCCTGGAGTTCGCCCATCAGCCGGAACGGCGTCCCCCGCTGCATCGAGGATGCTCAGTGGCATGGAGACGATGTTGGCGACTCCCTGGCGAGCACGCAGAGCCGCACGCCGATCCGTGGGCAGGGAGTCCCACTCTGAACGCCAGACGTTCACAGCCACCGGTCCGTATGTCTCAGTCAGCCCATACAGGTGGGTGACGTCGAGGCCGAGCGCGTCGAGCCGTTCCAACAGGATCGGCGTGGGCGGCGCCCCGCCCGTGTCGACGTGGACGCGGCGGTCGCTCGGACTGCTCCGACCGTGCTCGGCAAGCATGGTCAGTACGGTGGGCGCCGCGCTGAGGTGGGTGACGCCGTGGGCCTCCTCCAGGCGCCACACCTCTGCCGGCTCCACCGACCTCGTACACACGTGCATACCGCCGGCAGCGGCGACCGCCCACGTGAACGACCAGCCGTGGCAGTGGAACATCGGCAAGGTCCACAGGTAGCGCGACTCCGCCGTCAATCCGGCGTGATGCACCATCGCCAAGGCTTGGAGATACGCACCGCGATGGTGGTACATGACACCCTTCGGCGTACCGGTGGTGCCGCTCGTGTAATTGATGGAGAGCAGCTGTTCCTCGGATGCCACCCACCGATGCTCGACCGGCTCATGAGCCGCGACCCACTCGTCATAGTCCCGAGATGACGACTCGGCCACCCATCCGATCGATCGACGGCCAGCAGCCTCCGCCGCTTGCACGGCGTGCTCACGAGTCGCCACGATCAGGGACGCACCCGAGTGATCCAGGAGCTGGTCGACCTCCGCAGCCGCCAGTCGCGTGTTGAGCGGCACCAGGACCGCGCCACACGCAGGCACCGCCTGGTGCAGCTCGAGCATCACGTGGCTGTTCGTGCACCAGGCCGCGACGCGGTCGCCGGGTCGGACCCCCGCCGACACGAGCGCGGCCTGGAGCCGGCGACATCGCGACGCGAACTCGGCGTAGGTGAACTGTCGTTGCCCGTCGACGACGGCCACCTTGTCGGCAAGAAAGCCCGCCGCCCGCTCGAGGAAGGTGGTCGGCGAGAGCTCCTCGCGCCAGACCTGGGTCGAGCCGTTCACGACCTCAGGCCCCCGGCGCCGCGGCAGCCGAGCTGGCTGCTCGGCCCTTCACCATCTCGAGCCGCAGCTCCCGCAACACTCGGGGCCTTCCCACCACCACTGCCCCGGCGAGCCTGCCCGATCCATCACGATAGATCGCGGCCATGTCGCCCGACGACAAGTCTCCATCCAGCTCCTCGAGCTGATCGTCGTGGCCCACCCGGCCAAGAACGTGCAGCGTCAGCCCGTACTGATCGGTCCAGAAGTACGGAACGGCTTCCATCCGTCGCATCGGTGAGCCATTCCGTGTCGCCTCGATGTTGCGGGCGACGATCAGAGCCTGCTCGCTGGCATTGGTCCGATTCTCTCGGCGCTCGGTCTGACCGGACACGTCGTCGCGCCAGCGACAGACGTCGCCGGCGGCCCAGATGCCCGACGACACGCGCAGGTGCTCGTCGGTCACGACTCCATCGGCCAGCGTCACGCCAGTCCCCTGCAACCACTCGGTGTTCGGGACGCTACCGGTCGCCTCGACCACGACGTCCGCGTCGAGAACCGTGCCATCGTCGAAGCGAATCCGGAGCACGTCAGAGCCCGGCGTTGTGTCGACGCCGAGAGCCGACCGCCCGAGCCACCGCTGCACGCCGTGCCCCTCGTGCACGCCGGTCAGCATGGCAGCCACGGTCGACCCCAACAGCCGCCCCCCAAGATCCAGCTCCGGCGCCGCCACGACGACTCGGCAACCCCGCTGCACGGCACTCGCGGCTACCTCCGTGCCGAGAACGCTGGCGCCGAGCACGACGACGCTCGCGCCCGCGGTGAGCTTGTCGCGCAACGCGAGTGCGTCGTCGTAGGTGCGGAGGGCGTGCGCACGGTCGGCCGCATCACCGTTCAGGACGCGCCGTGGGCGCACCCCGGTCGCGATCACGAGGTCTTCATACGGAATCAACCGACCGGACGATAGGGCCACCCGATGAGTGTGGATGTCGAGCCCCACGGCCGGGTCGCCGAGCACGTACTGCGCACCTCGGTGGTCCGGCGCAAGCAGCCACGTCGGCTGAACCCCGCTATCAGTGAGCACCGACTTCGACAGAGGCGGTCGGTCGTAGGGGCGCTGAAACTCGTCGCTCACGACGGTGACCTGACCGTCAAGGCCTGCCCTCTCAAGCGTCGAGACGACGCCAGCGGCCGCGGCGCCACCGCCCACGACGACGACGCGATGGTCACTCATCGACGATCCAGATCGCTCGGGTGGGGCAGATCCCCACGGCGTCCTCGACCTCGCCGCGCCCCTCCTCGGGCACGTCGGTCCGCAGGAGGACGACAATGCCGTCCTCGTCCCGCTGGTCGAACACGTCGGGTGCGGCCACGACGCAGTGTCCAGCGGCGCAGCACAGGTCTTGGTCGATCTCGACTCTCATGTCGGGCTCCTGTGGTGAGTAGATGGTGCTCGCAGCATCAGACTGGCGGCAACGTCGCGATGTGCGAACGCCATGCCTCGATGTCTGCGAGTGAAGCTTGATCCAGTGCGAGCTGAAGGTCGTCAGCGGGAAGATTCGTGCAGAACGCCGGTGTCCCGGGTTGCTGTCGCCAGGACTGGTCCAGGGGCCCGCTCGCGACCGCGTCGAATCCCGCGGCGTCCACGAGCGAGAGCGCGACGTCCACCGAGTTCGAGGAGTCGCCCGCCACCGGCAGTGCGATCCGGTTGCGGCTGCCCGGGGCTCGCCCGAGGTCTCGCAGGCTCGGCACGTTGATCGTGTTGAACGCCTTGACGACGTCGCGACCGAGCAGCCGCTGCACTCGCATGCTCTCCACCTCTCCCTCGTCGAGCTCGGCGATGCGAGGGTCTCGACGCACCGGGGCGTAGTTCATGGTGTCGATCACGACGCTGACTCCAGCGACGTGAGACGGATCGAGCTCGGGCAGCGCACGGAGGGGGATCGAGACGATGACGGCATCGGCAGCGATCGCGACCTCCGAGACGCC
>Ga0172372_10004791_pt1 | contig 19104 bp, 8 predicted proteins | sample LakKiv5m_2_FD_114544 | JGI IMG/M metagenome (GOLD analysis project Ga0172372, IMG submission 114544) | Freshwater microbial communities from Kabuno Bay, South-Kivu, Congo - kab_092012_9.5m | ecosystem: Environmental > Aquatic > Freshwater > Lake | place: Democratic Republic of the Congo...
CCATTTAAATCAGCATTGACCATCCCTTGAATATCGCTCAAAGTCACGACGGTTTTAGTGATACTGTGTGAACCCACCTCTCTAGGATAAAGAGAAAAACGAGCCAGTATCGCGTTGGTCTCAGAGCCAGCTTCTGAAAAGGAATCTTCAGCAAGGCCAATTTTGTGATTTGACAAAATCAATCCCGATTCTTGAAGCATGGTAACACTATAAGGCACTCCAAAGGTATTAGGCACGGCATTGTCTAGCTCAGTGCCATTATTTGTAAAAGTCCAAGTTGAGCCGTCATAATAAAATGACCATAACTTTAAAGACTTGTCACCCGCCACAAAAACAGCCTTACTTTGATGGAGACTAAAATCTCCAATGATTGAAGCTGTCTCTCCAAACCCTGTAATATTGAAATCACTTTCTAACACCATTCCGTCGTTCTCATTCCAAGAAACCCAGTGAATGGCTTCAGTCTGGCTCTCATCACCATAAGCACAGATCAGCCTTCCTGTCTTTCCCAGCCATGCCGGTTTTATATAATACTGACCATTGAACGTCACCCCGTTCCACATGTAATCCAATCGTATACCATCGGTAAAGGACTCGCCATCCCACATTGCGCCATGCAACCAACGGTCGTCTAAATCTGAAAAGAAGGCAATCTTATCCGAGTTGGGATCTGCAACGAGATCTAAATAAAGAGGCTTAACCACGTTCGTCCATGTGTAACTACTCGGAGAAGACCATGTCATCGTATCAGCACCTTTCGTAACATAGACCAGTCCATTGGTGGTAGATTTGCCCCATGCCACCAATAAATCGCCACTTATAGATTCATACTCAACATCAAAGCATCGCTCCCACACATAACGGCCTGAAGTTTCCAAAGTCACTTCAGTGTTGGCTTCATCCCACTGGGTTCCATTCCAAATAATCGCATGAATGTCATCAGAAGAATCATAATACGCCAAAGCCATTTCATTTGTGCCAGGCCGACTGGCTAATTCTACAGCTCTAACCGCCGAACCCGGTGGCGTGGCAAAAACACCACTGGCAGCACTCCAACTTGAGCCGTTCCAATAACGCCAAACGGGATTGGAGTTATTTTCAGCATACACCACCATACAGTTCCCGCTGAGTCTTTCATATTTAACGGCCACACCTTTGACTAGATACTGAGTTGCATAATTATTCGTCCATGAAAATTGCGAACTCCATTGCAAGCCATTCCACCTCATCACAGCACCATCAACACCTGAAGCTGTTTCATATACAATCGCCGCCATTTCTTCATTTACATTAGACGAAGAAATCACATGTTCAATCCAATTGGTCTGATCGCCAATAGCAATAGTCGCTTCCGCCGGTGACCAAGAGTTTGATGCACCATCCCAAACGCGATGGCGCGGAGAGTTTGAAGGCACATTTGCACTGCCATAAAGCAAACGCATGTCTCCTACTTGAGAAATAGAAAAATCACCTTTAAAGTGACCTACCGCTTGTGTATCCCCAATCGCCATGACGGAACCAGTGCCTACTACACCAAAGCGATCTATATGAACGGTCACTTGATCTTGAGCGTTCAAATTTGCGACATCTGCTCTTAAAATGTAATTATTTGCAGTAGAAATAACCATATCTGTTTCAAAAACAATGTTTCCTGAATTGGCATTGATGCTTACAGAACCAATACCGCCTATGGTGGTTGTTTCCCCGCCATCCAATACGCCATTATCATTTTCATCCAAATATAGGCCGACATCACTAAAGTCTGAAGCCAGCAAGCCATTTACACTGTTTAGTTCAAAAACCAGCCTGTCGACGGTTTGATTGGTCCCGCGTTTTTGCTTCAAAGAGAATGCAAATAATTCAGCATCATCAACTGAAGTGCCTGAGGATAACGCATTGGAAACTTGAGCTACGGTATGATCGGACACGATTACAACTGCTGGTTCAGTGATATGCAAATCGTATCCCACTCCTTCACTGTTCGACAGAGTTGAAGTCAAGGCGATTCCGTTTTCGTGAATAGTCCATGAAGAACCTTCCGATTCCACCGAGTATAATTTCGCCGTAGTGTCCGACATCAAGCCAAACAATTTATTCTCATTCATCTTTGAATACAAGCGCACCGATTCCAAACTACCAAATTGAGAAAACGAAATATCCGGCTTCAGTTGCCAACCATTGCTGGTACTATCCCAATAGGTCCAATGGATGGTGGCAGCTACACCTTGGTCGTCATACACACAAACGGCTCTGCCCGTGTTGCCAATCCAAGCCACGTCCACATTATAATCAGCTCGAGTCCAGAAACCGGGATAACTGTAGTCTCTATAAATGCCATCTATCCATTGTGACCCTGTCCAAATGGCTAATTGCAAGTGCCCACCATCTGTATAAGCAGCATAGGCTATTTTATCGCTAAAGGGATCTGCCTCCAGTTTAACATACCTTGCCTCTTCATCGCTCACGTACGTATAAGTCGTCACGGCGGACCATGTGGTAGAATCGAAGGGCAGTGTTGCATGGTAAATGCCATCAACATCTAAATGTCCCCAAGCCACGACGAGATCGCCGCTTATTGATTCATAGGCAAGGTCAAAACATCTTTGTATTTCATACTCAATACTGTTATCGAGAAGTTTTTCTGTATTCGCCTCATCCCATTGCTGTCCATCCCAAATGCACGCCGCCAAGTCCATGTTAGAATCACTATACACAACGGCTATTTTATTGCTGCCCGGTTGCGCGGCCAACCTGACCCATCTTACCGTGCCCGTGGTTGGACTGGTGCTAAACACATTGGTTTCAACACCCCATGTGTTTGAACTGGCCGTAAAGTATCGGTATTTAAGACTGGAATTCCAGTTGCTATAAACCACCAATGCATTTCCAGATATAGACTCATAAGTTAAATCGATATACATACGATAAGATTCAACCGAGCTTATCGCAGCATCATTCCAATCCTTAGCCCATGAGCTGCCATCCCAACGAAAAAGATCTAAATCAAACTTATCGCCATCGACGGAATGGGTCACAAACATCTCGCCATTACCCACCGGTGAATGCGCAGCTCTAATCCAGTAAATGGTTCCACTAGCGGCTGAAGTTGTAAATTCAGGGGAGTAAGCCTCGTTGGACGCAATATACACTCTAGACTTTGCAGTCGTAGCAGGCGCATCATTGCTGCCGTAAAATACCCTCACATCACCAGTTTGATTGGGTTCTAGAGTGCCGACAATGTGCAAAGCATCTTGAGATGAGCCAAAGGCACTCACATCACCGACAATGCTAATTCCATTAGCAGCAAGGTTCGTGCCTAGAATGTCGCCATTGGCAATATTCATAAAATCGGCTCTTAAAATATAATTGTTTGCACTTGAAACATTAAAACTCGTTGAAAAAACAATATTTCCACCACTACCACTCAAATTGATCGCTCCAACGCCAGCGACACTCACCATTTCACCAGCATCGATATCACCATCATTATTGCTGTCTATCAAAATTTCAGCATTAGAAATATCAGCTTGAACAATGCCTACCACATCCTGTAAGTTGACCACTAGTTGGGATATACTATTGCCAGAACCGACATTTAGCTTCAATTGAAAAGCATGCAGCTCAACATCATTGATCGTACCTGTGCTCAAAAATTGATTTGTTTTCTGCAAAACTTTATGATCTGCCAACAACAATTTGCGTTGCTGCTTTGTATCAGCATCAAAAGGAACACTTTCCAAACTGCTCAAAGAAGGATCCAATGCCTCGCCATTGTTTAATAAAATCCATGTTGAATTGTTATAGAGCGCGGCAAAAAGGGCGCCATTCGTATCGCTCATCAACGCCAACACCTTATTCTCTCCCCCAGCTGATACCAGTCTGATTGATTCATAATCAAAAATATCCGCATAGGAGAAATCCGTTTTTACGCTCCAGCCAGAACCTGACTCCCACAACAACCAATGGATGGCTCCTCTTCCGGTATTGTCATCATAGACACAGACTGCGTTTCCAGATGTTCCAACATAAGCGACATCTAAAAGACCATCCCCATCACTGTTGAGATAATCATCCATGTGTTCAATTTGCTCGCCATACGCCATGCCTGCGCCAGTCCAGATAGCACCCTCCACCCATTGAGCATTCGAGTTAAAGACAATTGCTATTTTATCTGAAACAGGATCCGATGCCATCCTCATGTTTCTAGCTCGACCATCGCTTAAATAAGCATAATTGTTATTTGCAGACCATGTTTGCGTAACTTCACTATAGTGGGAATAATTAATGCCGTCGCCACTATCACCCCAACAAATCAAGAAATCACCCGACAGCGATTCATAAGCTATATCCCAACACTGTTCATTATTGAGTTGGATCGCAAGTGTGTGAACAACTTTCGTGCCTTGCACCCACGACGAACCATTCCAAAAAATAGACGCTAAATCAGAATTAGAGTCTGAATAAGCGAGAGCCATTTCATTCGTTCCCACTTTAGGTTGCAGTTCGACCCAATATCCCGTTCCCGTCAATGGGGCCGTTGCAAACACAGCTGTTTCCACAGACCAGCTGCTGCCATCGTAATATCGATAACTTGGGCTTGAAGTCCCATTCGTGTAAACCACCATCACATTTCCTGATAATGGCTCCACCACCATGTCAAAGGCCCTCTTCCCGATATTAGAACTGTTAAAGTCACTATCCGACCAATCTATCGTCCAAACTGAGCCATCGAAACTCATCACATCCAACACCATCGAGCTTCCTGCACTGGAGAGAACGGCTATAAATTCAGTGTTATCCGAAACACTAATCGAGTTTCTCAGCCAATAAATAGATGAGTTTGCCTCTTTGGTGAATCTGGCACTAGACAATTCACCACTACTGGTGGAGTAAACTCTGGAAAAAGGCACCTCCTCTGGAGTTGCCGATGTCCCATACACCATCCTAAAATCGTTCACCAATTCAGGTACTGCCTGACCCAGAGTGTGCAATGCCGTCGAAACAATCCCACCTGTTGTCGCATGAGTCACAATCACACCTGATGGGATCAAATCGATACTGAGATGATCATTGCTTGTTAAATTATTGACATCTAACAACAAAATGTAATTCAACGAATCTGTTATCGTGATCGGGGAGCTAAACTCTATCACACCTGTGCTTGAACTAATGTTGACCACACCTGTTCCACCAACCTCGGTCACCTCTCCGCCATCAATAGCGCCATTGCTATTTTCATCAATTCTAATGATGGCATTGATGATGTCGGAAGTCACTATTCCAGTAATCTCAGATAAATTAAACCGCAACGAAGTGATGACCATCCCGTTTCCAGAAATTGGCTTCAACTGAAATCCAAAGGTCTCTGCTCCAGAAATGCTAGGCCCACCTGTGAACTTATTATCTTCTTGGCCGAGACTATGATCAGCTATAGTCAAAAGTTGAGCCGCATGCAGGCTCAAATCGAAAGGGACTCCCACCAAATTGGACAAATCACTCTCCAGTGCAGCATTGTTATTTTTTAGCGTCCAATTGCCACCATCGTATTCAGCTGTCCACAAATCGCTGTTGGCATCACTTATCAATGCCATGACTTTGTTTAAATTATTGAAGCTATACATTTTTACTGATTCTATTGCCGCAATTCCACCCAAAAACACCTCTGTTTGAGCGATCCACCCATTGACAAAATCATATTTAGCCCAATTGATTCTACCCGTCTCGTCATTGTCGTCGTATATCGCAATAGCCTGGCCACTGGTAGCTAACCAAGCGACAGCCACTCTCATATCGCCATTGGTTTGAACACCCATTCCCCCATCCAACTCCTTGCCACCACCAAAAACTGTTCCCGTCCATGTGATGGCTTCAAAATCATCTGTTCCTGCTTGGTATACGAAAGCAATGCGATTGCTCGCTGGGTCGGCGGCACAAGAAATGATCCGTGGGTCTTCATCATTAGTGTACGTTGCCGTCAAGTTGCCAGAAAATATCGCATTTCCAGATGATCTGGTCGCATAAGTGAGTCCCATCACGGCATTGCGTCCCCAGCCAATCAAATAGTCACCCGATAAAGTTTCATAAGCACCAGCAAAACATTTCAATGCCGTTGACGTGACAGTTTGCTCCAGTCTTGTCGCCGCTTCCCAGCCGCTTCCGTTCCAGACGGCAGCGTATAAGTCACTATTGCTATCCATGTACACCAATTGAATTTCGTCACTAGCTGGTTTGCTCGATAATTCGACCCAAATGACCACTCCTGCACCTGGCGCTGAACCAAATACATCTAACTCACCACTCCAAATCCCTGTGCTATTGCTCCACGTTCTAAAAACAGGATTGCCGGTATTATTACTATACACAACAAGACCGTCATCACTAAAACGTTCATGAGTCACATCAAACCCTCTCATGCTTTTATAAGTGTCTGACATCGCCGTTGAAGACCAGTCCAAATGCCAAACTGACCCTAAAAAGGTTTGAGCCTCCAGACTGATCCCTCCCCCAGTATCTGACATCACAATAGCTACAATATTTCCAGAATTGTTAATGCTATTTTCAACCCAATAAATGGTTGCGTTTCCAGCGGCTAAAAGAGTTTCGGCATTCCATGTTTCCTCATTCGCTTGGTATCTTCTTAACCTAGGCGTCTCACTATTACTAGACATTGTACCATAGACCAACTCGCCTAAGTTTTCACGATCACCGACAACAATTGTCGTCGACAACTGCACACCAAGCAACGTCACATCTGCGCTTAAATTACTTGGAAGCAAACTGAGCGTAGCCACATCGCCCACTGCCATTGAATTGATTCCAGTAACATCACTTACTAAAAAATAGTTGTTTCCGCTAAGTCCAACGTTGAAACTAGAATTAAACGTTATGCGCTGATTCGAGTCGATATCGATATTGCCCGCGCCACCAACCGTGGTGGCTTCATTGCTGTCGAGATTGCCATCATTGTTCTCATCAATCAATAATTTAATATTGCTGAGATTGTTATTCGAAAACCCATTTAATCCCGACAAAGTTAACTTGAACTCACTAATGGTCGCATTAGAGATTCCATTTGTTATTAACTTAAAGTAAAATAATTTTTTTCCGGATTCACTCGAGATATTATTCGTATATTGATGAAAGGCTGGCTGTTGCACAACCACATGTTCTCTCAGCTCAAGATTAAACCCCCAATCGCCTACGATGGTTCCTGTCGCAACGGAGGCATCACTATTTTGAAACATATTCTTCAGATCGGGCGCTCCATTGGCCTTGATTGCAATATTGCCATTTGAAGGCAATGTTGCACCCGTACCATCCACCACAGTGATAGTCAAAACATTGGAACTCGTCCAAACCCCGGTGTAGTCTGCACCTAGAGAATAACCATCAAAATCTATAAGGCTGTCAATTTCAATTTTTGTGGCCGCAGCAGGGAGATTAGTCGCCTCATTGAAACGCAACACCAATATATCTCCAGCATCAATCAGATGATTTTGGTTGTCACTATCATCGGCTACTATACTAATCAGTTGCGGTCCAGCCAGTCGCATCACTCGTGCCGCTTGGGTTACATCTAAAATAAACCAATCTGCACCCGAGGCCACCAATTCGACATAAGCCTGAACGTTAACCGCGGAAGTCAATGTCATATTCTGAGATCGGTCGATATTTCCTGCAATTGTAACAGTATGATTGTCATCAATTTTTTTAATAAAATATTTTCTACCACCCATTGTCGTCGCATCTGGCAAAGTGATCAAAATGTTACCACCAGCTGCATTTGTATCGGCAATAATAAAGCTATTGGCCCCTAGGGTTGCATCAGCACTGATCACTTGCATTTGCATGCCAAAAGATCCAGAAATTTCCAAATTTGATCTTGGCGCTGTAGTGCCTAGGCCAATGGCATTTAAATTCGTGGAAGAAAACACCACATCTTGATTGCCATCATTGTCAGTATCAAAATTTATCGGACCTAATTTTTTAACCGCACTCCCATTTTTAAAAATCAGATCAGCATTAATGAAGTATGAGCAAATAAGAAATATAAGCACTGATCTCAATAATACCATGCTCATAGTGATGACCTTAAATTGAATCATCACTCTTCAGATTTTGAGCGTATGTACCATTGTGTCCCATTGCTAAAAACATTAACATATGGCAAACCGTTGTTGCTTGTCGTCAAAACAATCGTGGACGCTTTATCTATATTCACCGAGGCTGTGACGATCAACTCATTTGCGTCCATCATTTTTTTTATTTGGTAAACACGTCCCGCTGTACTGACGACCGAGGGCATGGTCAACGTGATATTTCCGCCACTCGTATCAACCAAAACCAATGTATTTGCAGAAAGGGTGACATTATCTGAAACCATTTGTGCCACAAAGCCCAAGCTTCCCATGATTTCTAAAGTCGATTTAGGTGTTGCTGTGCCCAAACCCATTTTCCCATCCTGTTTTATGACGATGTCGCTAACCCCGTCATTGTTCATATCGAAATTTATCGGACCTGAATTCTCATTTTTAATTCCACCCTTTAAAAATATCAAATCCGCTAGAAGAGGCTCTAAAAATATCCCTCCAAAAAATAGACTCAATACAATAAATAACCCTCTTCGAGTGGCGCGCAAACAAAATCGGCGCTTATTGAATTGTGGCAAGTCTTTCTCAGTTGAAAAATGAAAGTGAATTCTAGCAATCTGTTCCTCAAAAATAGTCTTACCTCTACCCTTGTAGACAGAATCACCCTCCTTTTTAGCCGAATTTAGCCCTTTCATATCTTCAAAAAACTCACGAGCTCTGAGCTTATTTATAAATATCTATTTTTCAATGTTTTAACCCTACTTTTTTTTAAAAATCATGCCTAAATTTATTTTATAAATTTATAACCACCACTGTCTCATGCAGATAACTCATGAGACTGTAGGAGAACATTCTCAGTTCCCCATGAGCTATTTATTTTTTTGACAATATAAACTATGATTTTTTTTTACGGTACTAACCTCTCACCTAGAAACCCTTATTTAAAAATTTCCTCCATTTAAATTGAGCCTAGACTTTAAAGATACCGTTCAACACACAGCACTTCTCTGTGCTGTGTGCAACTCCTGCCTCATTGTAGATAAAAATTTCAATCTGGTGTTCCCCGCTCAACCTAAAGGTTCGCTCTTTTTAAATTACCCTCACCTTTATCCACATCGTGAAAAACTTGAGACTGCCCTCAAGGAAAACAGCAGCCTCCATCTCGAAGATATAAAATGTCCTAGCCCCAAGGGTTTGCTTTGCCTCATGTTAAAAATAATTCCTCTTGTTGACGAAAATCAACAACCTGCGGGTTTGTTGATCTCCACAGAAGATCAAAGTGATTTAAAAAACTCCCTTGAAAAAATGAGTCTAAAAATTGAAGAGATGGAACGGACGACTTCAGCAAAAAGTCAATTTCTAGCCAATATGAGTCATGAGCTCAGAAGCCCCATGACCAGCGTGATCGGCATGAGCCATCTACTTTTAGAAACAAATTTAGACGATGAACAGCGCGAATGCGCCGAAGTGATTCACAGCTCTTCTACAGGTTTACTCAATCTCATCAACGACACTCTGGACTTCTCTAAACTCGATGCTGGAAAAGTTCAACTTGAATCAATACCCTTTAACTTCTATGGTTTAACTTCAGAGGTTTCACGTGGTTTTAAACACGCCTGTGACGATAAAGGCATCTATCTCATACTTGACTATCATCCGAACTGCCCACAACAATTTAGAGGCGACCCTGGTCGCTTGCGACAAATTTTAAACAATTTCATTTCCAATGCCATCAAATTTACCGAACAAGGTGGCGTTAAAATTGAAATTTATTCCGACTCACGCACACCTCAAAGCGCAAGTCTCCACATCAAGGTGCACGACACAGGGCTAGGCATGAGCGAAGCCGTATTGGCTCGAATTTTTCAGAAATTTGTTCAAGCAGATGAATCCACCACTCGAAAGTTCGGTGGCACTGGGCTCGGACTCACTATTTCAAAAGAATTGGCTGAACTCATGGGAGGATCCGTCGGAGTTCACAGCGAATTAAACAAAGGTTCGACTTTTTGGTTTAAAGTTTCTCTTCCCATAGAAATAGATGGCTGTGAAAAACTCGCGCGAGCGACATTGCTTTCAAAAAAAATTCTAGTGATCGATGCCAATCCTTCAGTAAACAGTATTCACGCACGGAATCTAAGAGGCTCGGGCCTGCAATGCAAAACCAGCACCAGTGCTCAAGCGGGGCTTTCGCTCTTGCTCGAAGCCGTTCAAAATAACCAACCCTTCGATGCCGTCATCACTGATTTTGAATTGCCCGACATGAATGGAGCAGAATTGGGATCTTTGATCAAACAAGATCCAACAATTGCCAAAACACACCTTATCATGCTCACCTCCATGGGCCGCAAAGGTGACTCAAAACTCATGAGTGATGCCGGTTACGATGCCTATTTGGTCAAACCAACACCACACACTTTGTTGCTTGAAGTCATCGCTTGTTGCCTAGCACTCGTCAAAGGTAAGCACGAGCTTATCACAAAATACACTCTCTCCGAAGAAAATGCCGAACCAAAAGTTAACCAACGAGAACCCTCCACATCGTTGCTATCATCAGATTTACAGCCGCAACCTGCAATAGAAATTTTAATCGCAGAAGATGATCCCATGATACAAAAAATGATGCAAAAATTAATGAAAAAATTCAACCAAGCTTATCGCCTTGTCGACAATGGTGAAGATGTCGTCAAAATGAATCTGGAGCATTCGTTCCCCTTGATTTTAATGGATTGGCACATGCCAAAACTCGACGGTTTTGAAGCCACTCAAAAAATTAGAGAACATGAAGGCGGCCAGCGCAAGACTTGGATCATTGGGCTTACTGCAGGCGGAGCAGACGATATCAAATCCAAATGCCTGAAAGCGGGAATGGACGATCACTTGGCCAAGCCTTTTGATGTTGATGTCTTCAAAAAAACACTTGAACATGGACTGTACATGACTCGACAATTGAAAGCCACTCCTCTATAACAACTAAAGGAGCACGAGAATGAAAGAAATTACAGAACAAGCAAGAGCCGCAATGCTCTCTATGCTAAAACACGATCTAAACAATGTTCTCACCGGCGTAAAAACTGGACTGGAAATTATGGCGATGGACGATTATTTTGAAGATCCTGAACATAGCGAAGACATGCAAGATGTCTTAAAAGCATCCAAACGCCTGAGCCATATGATAGAAGACTTAAGCTTAATTTACGCCGACCTATCCATGAAAAAAAGCACTCCTCCCGCCATAAATGTCAAAACCATTCAACAGAATTATCAGAATCAATGCGAACAAAACCGACTTTATCCCATACTCAGCCATGATATAGTCGACCATCAAATTGCCTTGGATTCCAATCCGCTCATTCGCGGCCTAATTTACTTAACTCAAGTCTTGCAGGATTTAAACCAAACCTCTTGCCATTACACTATAATCTTTAATAACGACATATTAAAGCTCTGCTTTAGTGGCGCAAACCTAACTGCTGAACATTTAAGGCATGCCTTCGATTCAAACGAGGAGCACCCACATCACCATAAAATAACTATGTTCCAACAGTCTCTTGCCATCTCAAATGCCCGCCACAACCTTGAATCCAATCAATTGATCGTGCAAGTGCCCGCAACAAAAGTATAGGCAACATTTTCTTGCTTTACTTTTTTCTCGCCATCCAACAAAACTCAATTTACTGAAATGGCACCCACCCTTTCACCTCATTTGGATTTGTCACCTCAACCCGCTTTAACAGATCGTCACCTATCCCAAAAAACCATCTGCATTTTTGAAAATCATGCCCATGCACTTTTACCTTGGTCCCGTTGGGCAACTCAAAATAAAAAAAAATTAAAACTGATCAGTCTCGATCACCACAGCGATACAAACTCATGTTATTTGAGATCCCTCTTCAAGGATGTTGGCAGAAACTTGGACGAGATAGAACGACTCAGAACGCTTCGCATCGACAGCATCGATTTTAAAAACCCAGCACAAATTTTATCTGCACTGACAGGCCTTCATCACGATGAACACATTCACGCAGCGATACGCTTGGGCATGATCTCTCAGGCCTATATCATTCAGCATAGTTTTGATCACATTGACTTTGAAATCTCTAAAAAAGGCATGAACGTATTGCCCACAGAAATAAACCTCAAAGCTAGTTCAACCGAAGTTAAAAACACCTATTTCGATCAAATTTTGGAAACTGAGTTTCTAACAAGACAACTGGATGCCTTCAAAAAATTACCTTTGCCGCTTGATATAGAAAAAGACGACTATATTTTAGATATCGATCTCGACGTATTCAAAAGCAAACAATCCGTTCAACCACACGACAAGAGTTTATTTTTACGCTTAATTTCCAAATCCATCGGCATCACTATTGCACAAGAAACACAATGGGTTGAAACATTAAAACGCGAACCCGGTCTCAATAGTCATTTTCTCAAAAATGCTCTTCTAGAGTTTATCAAACTATAACTATTTTGAATTTTTTCTAGTTGCTAGTGTAGGTCGCCACAATTGACGCATCTTATGATGTTGACCCAAGGAGATGATGCAAAACCTCCTCTTTTCAATGAATCACAGAGCAGTGGAGGAGTTAAACGAATTGTCGGGCAAAATAATCCGAGTTGCTATGAAAGTCCATTAACCTCTGTGCCCCTCTGAGTCCGCTGTGGTTTTACCTCATTTTGATAAGCCGTGCCCAATTCTGACGGCCCACACTTAGGTACCTTTTTACAGCCGTCATTGTCAGCCCTACAAACCGCTTTAAACTGTAATGATGATTGCTATTGCCACAGCAAAAGAAATGAAGGAAATCGATCGAATCACGATCGAAGACTGGGGGTTGCCTTCTTTAGCCTTGATGGAAAGCGCTGGGGCTGCCGTTTTTAAAAACATCCAAAGTCGATTTGAAAAACTAGACGGTTCTGCCATGCTCATGCTCTGTGGCAAAGGCAATAATGGTGGCGATGGCTTTGTTTTGGCTCGATATTTATTAAATACTGGCGTTGCCTTAAAACTGCTCCACTCTCACCCTTTAGTTGAAATGAGTTCTGAAGCACAATTGAATTATAAACTACTTGGAAAAATGGGCTTTGAACCTGAGCTATTTGACGCAAATAACAGCCATCACTATTTACAGACTAACTACCGTTTAGTCATCGACGCGTTGCTCGGAACGGGCTTGTCTGGAGTAGTGAAAGGTGTTACAGCGCAAATGATTCATTTTTGCAATCAACGCAAAGCCCCAAAGCTATCTTTAGACATACCTTCTGGCATGAATGCTGATGTAGCTACCATCGAGGGACCTTGCGTCGAGGCTGACCTCACCGTCACGATTGGCCTGCCCAAACCTTCGCACTTATTTTCTCCTAGTCGTGAGTATGTAGGCCAACTTATTGTCGAGCCGATTGGCTTCCCCCGTTCTCTCACTCAAACCCCTTCTCAATATTGGGTGAATCAACCCTCGCCAGCTTGGAGCTCAACACGCAAACCAAACGCTCATAAAGGACAATGTGGTCGATTGCTCATTCAAGCGGGATCACTCGGTTTAGCCGGAGCAGCCATGTTAGTCGCCAAAGCAGCCATGAAAAGTGGCGCCGCTATGGTTCAAATAGCCTGTTCAAAAGAATTATCACCGCTCTACCAAAGTGCTTTGCCTGAGGCTATGGTCCTCATTTTAAACGATAGCCAAGATCAGGCTTACGCCCAAATACAGGAACGCTGCACCAATTGGGCTGATGCATTTATAATTGGCCCTGGCTTGGGACAAAATGAAAGGCTGAACGCTTGGGTCAAAAAACTCATTCAAGGGATCTCTATACCACTGCTCATTGATGCTGATGGACTCAATGCACTGAAAGGTCACCATGAACTTCTAAGTCATCGCAAGGCGGCCACTATTATCACTCCACATCCTGGAGAGTTTAGAACACTCTTCAACGAAGAACCCGCGCTAACAGGTTCACCCGTCATAGCACAATGTCGTAACATCTCCAAAAAGCTAAATATTATTTTACACTTAAAAGGAGCCCCTTCCCTGACAGCACTGCCAAATGGGAAAGTGATGATCAATGGCACCGGCAACCCCATCCTCGCCACAGCAGGCTCAGGCGATGTTCTCGCTGGTATCGCAGGTTCACTGCTGGCACAAGGATTGACGCCAGAAGAGGCCATGATCGCAGCAGCTTACTACCACGGAGCCTGTGCTGACTTGATCAAATCCACTAAAGGGATGATTGGACATACGGCGATGGACATCGCTAATCATTTACCTGAAATTCTAAATGCTTGAAGTCTGGAGTGTTTACCTACTTCGCTGTCGTGATAGCTCCTTATACACTGGCATCAGCAACAATGTTGAAAAGAGATTGATTGTCCATCAGCAAGGCAACAGCCCGACTGCAAAATACACACGTTCACGCCGCCCTTTGAGTTTAGTTTACCAAAAAAAAATTGGCACACGTTCTGAAGCCACAAAAGTGGAACTGAAAATTAAAAAACTGACGAAACACAAAAAAGAAGCTCTCGTTAATGGTCAATACTCTCTCTTGGACCTCATCAAATGAAACTGATTCAATGCAATTTCCAACAACACGGAAAGATGATCTTAGAAATTTTTAATGAAGTGATTCAGAACTCTACCGCATTGTACGAAAGCGAGCTCAGAACTCTCAGTGTTATTGAACATTGGTTTACAGACAAATTGAACCACCAACGGCCCATCCTTGGAATGGAAAACGATCAACATGAGTTGATGGGATTCAGCAGCTTTGGCCCCTTCAGACCGCAACCCGCCATGCATTCAACTTGCGAGCATAGTCTCTATGTTCGAGATAAATTTAGAGGATGTCACGTTGGCAAATCCTTACTAAAAGAATTGCTCGCCTATTTGAAGGCACAACAGTTTCACACCACGGTAGCCGCTATCGATTCAGAAAATACCGGCTGCATTGAGCTGCATAAAAAAATGGGATTTTTACATCAAGGTCGCATCAAACAAGCCGCCAAAAAATTTGAACGCTGGTGCGACCTTGATTTTTACCAACTCATTTTTTAACTAGCTTTAATATTCGATCGTGACCACTATCGACCACATAAATGGATCCATCAGGATGCACGGTTACCCCATGCGGTCGCTTCAACTCCCAACCTTTCAGTGGAGATGTCGCTCCAATTAAAGCGCTGAGTTGCTTGGTTTTGGGATTATAAACACAGATTCTGTGATTTTCATCATCAGCAATGTAAACGTTACCCTCCGCATCGGTTGCCACATATTTAGGTCCATTGAGTTGAGCATCTAAAGCTGGGCCTAAAGCCAATCCTTTCTTCCCGCTTTTGTTAACAAGGGTGACTATTTTACCGGAACGATCTATCATTCGCAACGCATTGCCGCCGCGATCGGCTATATAAATTTGATCATTGGCATCTACCGCCACCGCTCGCGGGTCAATCAAGGGACTCTCTACAGCCAAAGCGCCGTCTTTAGGCACTCCTTTCTCACCCGTGCCGGCTATGGTTGAAACCACTCCTGATGCAACATCCAAACTTCTCACACGCCTATTCTTAAGATCAGCAATGACGATCTTTGATTTATCAGGATTAAACACGGCACAATAAAATTCGTCAAATTTGGCTTCTAACTTCAGCCCATCTTGAAAACCTTTATCACCTCCGACTTCTATGTTGAGCATACCACTTTCGGCATCGTACCTTCTCAGCACATGATTGAAGGTATCGCTCATAAACACGATGTCATTTTTGTCGATCAAAAGATTGTGCATCCGGTTAAAAAGCGCTTTTGAAACATGACATGATTTCTCTGCAGAACCGATTTTTTTAGTGCCACCTAACTTTTTAAACACACCTTGCCGGTCTAGCACATCCAAACAATTGCCATTGTATTCAACAATATACATATTGTCTAGAGAGTCAAATTCAACTCCAAAAGGATACTCCATCTCGCCTTGATACCTTGCCTCAGGCGTTTTGCCCAAAAAAACACTCACTTCATAATCCGAAAAAATAGCGCTGCTAAACACTAAAAAAATTGCCAAAAACTTCATTGCCATCGCTTTTAAATTTAGTTGAATGCCTTTAGTCTATTGAAATAACGGCTAAAATCAATTCGTTTTAAATAAATATCAATTTCCTGTATGGGTGCCCTAAATTTTTCAAAAAAAAAACTCGGCAGGTTTTAAAGTCTCTTGGAGTAAGTGAGTAAGAACAATCTTTATGAGCTTATTTTTATGAAAAACACGATTCTACTTTTATTGGTCATGTCGAATCAACTCTTAGCCAATGACATCAACTTCGCAAAAGACATCAAGCCAATTTTATCTGACCGCTGTTTCGATTGCCACGGACCTGATGGTGGTGATTATGGTGAAAAATGGAAAGGCGGACTGCGCCTAGATCAAAAAGAGTATGCTTTTGCCGACTTGAATAAAATCAAGCAACAAGCCCGCAACGCCAAACTCAAAGCTGAAGGCAAAGAAATCGATACCAGTATGAAAGAATCAAGATTTGCGTTGATTGAGGGAAAACCTGATCAGTCCCTATTGCTGGAACGAATTTTCACAACAGATCCCGACGAAATCATGCCTCCATCAGATTCTCATAAAAGCCTGAATGACAAAGAAAAAGCTCTGATCAAAAAGTGGATCGAACAAGGCGCAAATTGGGATGAACATTGGTCTTTCATTGCCCCAACCAAACCCAAACTGCCAAAGGTTATTCAAACCAACTGGGCGCAACAAGATTTAGATTATTTCATTCTAAACACCTTAGAAGATAAAACGATCACTCCCGCCCCTAGAGCCGAACCTCTAACCCTACTTAGGAGATTGGCTTTATCTTTGACTGGATTACCGGCCTCGGCAAAACATATTGAGGACGTGAAAAAAAATGGCTACAATGCTTTAAATAACATTGTTGATACCTTACTTGAGAGCAGGTCTTTTGCAGAGCGCATGACGGTGGAATGGTTGGACTTAGCTCGCTATGCCGACACACTCGATTTTCAATACGATCAAAATCGTGACGCATGGCCTTACAAAGAATGGGTCATACGCTCCTTTGAAGCCAACAAGCCTTTCGACCAGTTTATCACAGAACAACTAGCAGGCGATCTTCTCCCCAATGCGACTCAAGACCAAAAATTGGCCACCGCCTTCAATCGCTTGCATGGCATTAGCACAGAAGGGGGCATCATTCAAGAAGAGTATCGGGTTCAATACGTCAATGACCGAGTACAAACCTTTGCCACCACTTTTCTCGGACTCACCTTCGACTGCACAAAATGCCATAATCACAAATACGACCCTCTCACTCAGGAGGACTATTACTCCATGTCAGCTTTTTTCAGCAATATCAAAGAGTATAGTCAAGATAGCAAAAGTTATGGTTCCATGGGTGGGAAATTAAATTATTCAATTACAGACCCTAAACTTCTTGAATCCTATGAACAGGAAATGACAAAGGCCACCTCAGCTGTTTTAGCGCTCAACAAGGTCAACGCTGAGGATTTTGAACAATGGAAAAAAAGTCTTAACAAATCTGATTTTGGCCATCAGCTCCTAACTTCTTCAGCAAATAAAACGATAGGGTATCGGCCCTATCATTTCGATCATGAAAAGCACAAAAGAATTTTATCCGTCACCACGGCGAATATTCCCATTGTACAGTCACTTGACTTCAAATTAAAACTCTCTGATACCACAGAGAAAAAAACACTCCAGATCGATCAATTGTCTCTCACACATATTGATACCAAGGGCAATAGAAAAAACATCGCACTTAAACTATTTGATGAGTCACCTCGTCCGAAAAAATCCAGTGCAACAAACATCAGCGCAACGGATAAAAAAAATTGGTCTATTGAACTCGAGCCCTCAAAAGAATTCAGCAGCCTATTTTCGATCAGTCCTCTCACCCTGCACGCAGGCGACAACTTGGAACTCACTATCGTTGTCGATAACCTCATATCAGATCATGTTTTCATTCAGTGCCATGCGTATTCAGAAAATAGCGATCTTATTTTAGCTCACCGAAAGAATCCCAACCATGTTTTGTCTCAACTTCTTCAACCAGAGCAATTGAACTATTATCAAACTTTTTATCCCGATTTACCAGAAGTCCAAAGGGCGGTTTCAACTATTCAAAATGTAGCTCAAGAACGAGCTAGAGCAGTTGGAATGTTGGTGATGGAAGAGCGCGCGGAAAATGAAACTCAGAAAAACTTCATCCTAATAGGCGGCTCTTACGATCATCGCGGCAAAGAAGTCACCGCAAATACGCCTAAATTCTTACCTAGCCTAAATGATTTTCCAAAAAATCGACTCGGCCTAGCAAAGTGGCTATTTACACCACAGCAACCTCTATTCTCAAGAGTCATGGTCAATAGAGTGTGGCAAATGCTTTTTGGAATGGGGATAGTCAAAACTTCAGGAGATTTTGGCGCACAAGGTGAACAACCCTCACATCCTGAACTATTAGATCACTTAGCTGTGGAATTTAGAGCGTCCAATTGGAACCTGAATGCCTTGATTAAAAAAATCGTCACCTCAGCAACCTTTCAACAATCTTCAAAAGAACGACCCGAATTAGAAGATCCTGAGAACAGGTTGCTCGCCCGTGGTCCGCGCTTTAGACTAAACGCGGAGTTCATTCGAGACCAAGTCCTCTCACTTTCTGGTTTATTAACGCCTTCTGAAAAGGCTAGTGCACCGGTCTACCCTTATCAACCCGATGGTTTGTGGAGTGACTTAACCAATCGCAGTGGTTATAAAATGATCTACTCACAAAGTCATGGTCCCGATCTTTATCGACGTTCTGTCTATGGTTATTGGAAAAGAGCACAGCCCAACCCTTCCTTCATGGCTTTCGACGCTCCTAAAAGAGATGTTTGTTCCACTAAACGCTCCAATACCAACACGCCCATTCAAGCGCTTGTCATTTGGCATGACCCCACCTATATTGAAGCATCCCGAGCTTTTGCACAAGAGATCTATCTCGTTGAAGGCA
>Ga0172372_10004792_pt1 | contig 19103 bp, 17 predicted proteins | sample LakKiv5m_2_FD_114544 | JGI IMG/M metagenome (GOLD analysis project Ga0172372, IMG submission 114544) | Freshwater microbial communities from Kabuno Bay, South-Kivu, Congo - kab_092012_9.5m | ecosystem: Environmental > Aquatic > Freshwater > Lake | place: Democratic Republic of the Congo...
ACTGGCGCGCTGCTGGCCGGCACGGAGGGGATCGGCGGGCGGGACGCCGCCTGGCGGCGATCGAGCGAGGCGGGGGTCGCGCTAATCGAGCGCGCGGGGCTTGAGCTGCTGCTCGACGCGGCGGCGGCCCACCCGGAGCGCGGCTGGGCCACGCTGCGGGCGTGGGTGGCCGAGGTCTGCGCGCGAGGGCGCGGCGGGACGTCGACGCCCCCGTCGACGACGCGCTGAGGTCGACCGCCGCTATTCGCAGCGGAGCTGATCGGGGTCCCCCCAGTCGAGCGGCGCCTCGGCGGGCTCGCGGGCCGAGGGGAGGGTCTCGACCGGGACGTACGGCCCCGTCCAGCCCTCGAAGGGGTGGCCGGGCTCGGCGGCGAGCACGGGGAGGAGCGCGTCGAACACCCGCTCGGCGTCGGCGCGGGTGACGACCGGGCCGACCTCGGGGTACTCGTCGTTCACCGAGGTGGTGAGCCCCTCGGCGTCGAGGGCGGCCTGCACGGTGGCCTCGTCGGTGTACCACTCGCGGGCGAGGCGCCCCGGCGGGGCGTGGAGCCACATCTCGGTGAGGATCTCGCCATCCTCGTGGTCGGCAACCGGGTCCGCCCACACGTCGGTGTCCAGGCTGGCCCGGAGCGCTTCGATGGCGGCGGTCTGGGTGTCGATCTCGGCCAGGAACACCTCGGCGGTGACATAGCCGTCGGCGCCGTTCGCCTTGTCCCCCCGCTGGAGGTGATCCTCGTGGCACCACAAGCAGCGGCCGGGCTGGCCGGCGGGCGAGTGGAGACCCCAGGGGAGGAGCCCCCCCGCCTCGTCGTACACCGCGTAGCGGAGCGCGCCGTTGGGGAGGACGTCGATGGACTCCCCCTCCACCGGGTCGAAGCTGCCCTCCTGGATGTCGCCCGGCCCCTCCTCGACGAAGTGGGCGATGTCCGCGACCTCCGGGGGCGCGGCCGTGTAGTGGTCCAGTCGGTCGCCCTCCACCAGCCAGGACTCGGTGATCGCGTACAGCGCCGGGTCCGGGGCGAGGTGGAGCTCCCGCCAGGCGTCTCGCTCTGCGCAGGCGCCGGTGATGGCGTAGTAGTGCCAGGGTTCGTAGAGCGTGCGCAGGAAGAAGGCGCCCGTGTCCAGGCCGCCCATCAGCGCCACCTCGTCGGTCTCGGCCACGAAGGCGACGGCCTCGGCCAGCGCGGGCAGCGCGGCGTCGGGGAAGCCCACCGCGCCCAGATCCAGGGTGAAGTCCACCCGGTCCTCGTCGGCGACGAGGACGAGGAGCCCGGGGTCCCCCCGGGGCGGGACGGCGCCCAGGTTGGCGAGCTGCCAGTAGAGCCCGGCCCGGGCCTGCAGCCAGTCGTCGGTGTCCGACGCCCGCACCCAGCGCAGCGGGACGCGGAGGTCCCCGGGCTCGGTCCCCGACGTGTCGTCCGCGGGTGCCGTGCGGTCGCCGCAGGCCAGCAGGAGGAGGAGTGGGGTCACCCCTCCGGCAGCTCCACCGCGTCGATCGTGCAGGCGTAGGCGGGGTCGCGGCGGAGGATCTCCACGAACAGCCGCTTCATCGGCAGGGACAGGCCCGACTCCTCCACGATCCGCTTGTTGGCCTGGCGGGTGATGGGGATCTGGACCTGGTGGAGGTGCGAGATGTTCGCGGTGAGCCGGGCCTCCATGTGGCGGAGCAGCTCGGCCTTGGCGTGGGTGGGCACGTCCTCGTACACAGCGGCGGTGTCCAGCACCTTCCGCCAGTAGGAGATGGGGTAGTAATGGGAGCGCCCGGTGGGGAAGCAGGCGTTGACCGCCATCTCGAACAGCAGGCGGTTGTCCTTGGGGAGGGCGTCCAGGAGCGTCGTGGAGAGGCGGGCCAGGTTGAGCGAGGTGGCCATGTGCCGGGACTCGTCCAGCCGGTGCAGGTACGCGATCATCCGCGTGGCCTTGTGGCCCTCGCCGTAGCGGGCGATGGCGTTCTCGAAGGGCTTGAAGCCGTGGGTCTTCATCCCGCGCGCGAGGAAGAAGAGCGTGGGGAAGTTCGACCCCAGGAGGTACTCCCCGAGGATGCCCATGGCCTTCCGCATGGCCCGGTTCAGGGTCGGGTTGGTCAGCCCCGAGGCCGGGACCGACCAGAGGGGATCGGTGTCGGCGGGGAAGTAGCGGGTGTGGCAGGCCTCGATCACCATCTTGAAGCAGGCGATGTGGTCCGTCTCCTCGTAGGACTCCCGCCGCTCGAGCTCCACCACGCAGTCCAGGGTGTGCCGGTAGCTGGCGACCGCGTAGTTGTTCAGGACCACGATCTGCCGCTCGCCCTGCGCCACCGCCGAGTACTCCATGCACCACTCGAGGTGGTTCCAGGCCAGCTTCTGGGTGGGGCTGAACGCCTCGTGGACCGGGTGGAGCCGCGCCTCGGTCACGTCGAACTCGTCCGGGATCCAGCGGTGGTCCCAGATGGTCGGGTCGCGGAAGCCTTCGGCGGCCTTCTCGTGAAGGGTGCCGTGCTTCTCGTACTGATCGTAGCTGTGCCGGAGCGAGAGCTCGCAGTACTCGCGCAACTCCTGCGCGGCGCTCTGGGCGGACATGACGACCTCGGGCCCGAGGATCATGGCCGGCTGTGCCCCGCGCGTCAATCCACGGCGCCTGGATAGACGGGGCCATGGTCCTCCTCCTCGCCGCCATTCCCGCCTGGGGCGCGCCCCTCCCCCCGTACACCTACTCGATGCCCGAGGGGGACGCCGATCTCGGCGCCGCCTGGTCGAAGTGGGAGCCCGAGACCGAGCTGTACGTGGCCGGCATGCACACCGAGCTGCGCGCCGAAGGTGGGGCGGCGGGGAAGATCCTGTTCCACCTCGACGCCGGGCAGCCGGTCGAGGTGCTCACGGTCGGCGAGGAGGCGGTCTGGCGGGGCCGGCGGAACACCTGGTACGAGGTGCAGGCCGGGGAACGTCGGGGCTGGGTGTACGGCGGGGACCTCACCCCCTACGCGTTCCGCGCCGACCTCGACGGGGACGGCAACGAGGAGATCGCCACCGTCGCCTTCACCGCCGACTTCGGGGTCCGGGTGCTGGTGGTGGAGCCGAAGCTGAAGGCGGCGAACACGAGCTGGATCGACCTGGAGACGGCCGGGGGCGCCTACCTGGGCCAGAAGGGCAGCGACCTCGTGGTGGACTTCATCTCCGACAAGAAGGCCGGCGTGGCGCTGATCCACGTCTGGTCCGGGGTGCAGGCCTGCGCCGACTTCTCCGACACCTGGGTCAGCTACTCGGCGCCCGACGCGACGACGCCGGGCATGCCGCGCATCGCGCTCGAGCAGGGTGGCCTGGTGGATCCCCCCAGCTGCAGCACCTACGAGGTCAAGTTCGACGCCCGCCGGAAGCTGGCCACCGTGGTGCGCAGCGAAGGCGGCTGCTCGGGCGAACGGAAGGACAAGCCGAAGGTGGAGGAGACCCGGTTCGTGCTGGTGGACGGGGTCTACAAGGCGGAGCGGGCCGGCGGCGTGGTCCGCTAGGGGGTCGCGGCGCCCTCCACGAGCGCCTGCACCTTGCGGAGGTTCTCGCGCGCCGCGAGGTTGGCGGGGTCCCGCTCGAGGATGGCCTTGAACGACTCGGCGGCGAGCGCGTACTGACCGCGTGTGGCCTGGAGGCGACCCAGCTCGCCCCGGGCGCGCACGTGGTCCGGGTCCCGGGCGAGGGCGTCCCGGAGCTCGCGGTCCGCCGCCTCGTACTGGCCGAGCTGCATCCGGGCGCTGCCGGCGAGGGCGGGCGGCTCGGGGCCGGGGTCCAGGGTCTTGGCGCGTTCCGCCTCGGCGAGGGCGAGCCCGGCACGCCCGGTGTCCAGGTAGAGCAGCGCGAGCGCGAGGTGCGGCGCGGCCGGCACGGGGTTGGTGGCCGCGCCCTGTTGGGCCGCCTCGCGCAGCAGGCGCTCCCCCTCCTGGTACCGACCGGCGCCGTAGAGCAGGACCCCGAGGTTCTGCGCGGTGGTCCAGCGGTCGGGCCAGGCGGTGCGGGCGCGGCGCAGCGTGGCCTCGGCCGCGGCGACGTCCCCGCTCACCCGCTGGCTGCGGGCCAGGCCGTCGAGGCCGGTGAGGTTGGTGGGTTCGCCCTCCACGCAGGCGGCGTACTCCACGCCCGCGCGGGCCAGGTCGTTCTTCGCCTCGGCCAGCTGGCCGCTCACGCAGTGGACCTCGGGCAGGTCGGGCACCAGCAGCCGGGCGTTGGCCAGGGCCGTCTCCGCCTCCTGCCAACCGCGCGAGCCGAGGCCCTCCCTCGACGCGCGCGCCAGCGCCTGCCGGGCGCGGTCCAGGTGGGGTCGCACCAGCGTGTTCACCAGCTGGGTGTTCCCGGGCGCCATCTCGCGCGCGCGATCCAGGGTGAGGGGCGTCCCGGCGGCGCGAGCGTCGCGAAGGAGGGCGAAGAACTCGGCCTGGGCGGCGTGGCGGGCGCGGAGCACGTCCGTGGGGCCGTCCGGCAGGCGGGTGGAGGGGTCGAAGCCGGAGACATCGACCTCGAGGAGCGGGAGGCGCGGCTCGTCGACGATCCCGTCCGGCAGGCCCAGCGAGGGCGAGCCCGGTCGGGGGAGGCGCGCGAGCTCGGTGGGGCCGGCGAGGAGGTGGCCGGCCAGATCCGTGGCCGAAGCCACCCCCTGGGCGCGCAACGCCCGGGCGTCGGCCTCGAAGCAGCGCTCCACGGACGCCCACGGGATCCGGGGCGCACCGGCCAGGAAGAGGGCGGTGTCGGCGCCCGAGGGGGGGCTCCAGAGGGTGACCTCGCCGAAGACCTCGAGGAGGTCGTGCGCCAGGCGGGCCAGCGCCTCGGGCCCGGCCCAGATCGTCCCGGCGGCAAGGACGTACACGCCGTCGTCGCGCAGGCTGCGCCGGATGGCCTCGAGGCTCCGGCGGTCGGGGCGGCCCGAGCGGCCGTCGGTCCATCCGGTGCGCGCCACCTGCACCACGACGTCGGCGGGCTCGCCGTAGCGGAGCAGGGCCGGGCCGGGCGCCGAGATGCTGCGGACGCTCGGGTGCACCAGCACCGCCGCCAGCGAGGGGAGGGCGCTCGCGTGGGCGCGGGCGAGCACGCGGTCGGGGACCGCGAGGTCGATCGCCACGAAGTGGTGGGGAAGCAGCGCCTGGGTGACGAGACCGAGGTCGTCGCCCGCCACCCGGGCGCGCTCGCGGCGCGGGGCGGCGCACGCGCCCAGCGTCCCGGCGAAGCGCTCGGCCTCTCCGGCTCGGCTGGTCGGGTCCGCCGCGGTCCCGTCCAGCTCGGCGAAGACCGTGCGCTCACGCCTCCAGAGGGAAACCGCGCCGGTCGGACCGAGCCCACGGGCGATCGGCGTGGCCGCGGCCCGCAGCGCGTCCACCCGCCCCCGGGTGGCCTCGGCGTGTCCGAAGGTGGCCCAGGCGGCGGTGGAGGGGCCCACGACCGGGTCGGGGAGCCCCCGCAGGACGAAGCCGGTGGACAGCGCCAGGAGGAGCGCCGCCGGACCGAGCGCACGTGTCGGGCCCAGGCTCCCCGCGGCGAGGCCGGCCCCGAGCCCGAGGGCGCCCGCCAGGAGCACCCCCGAGCGGGCTCCCACCTGCATGCCGAGCGCGGCCGGCCCGAGCGCCAGGAGGGCGGCGAGCGCCGCGCCCAGGAGGAGGACCCCGGCCGCCGCGGCCCGCGCCCGGACGTGGAGGCCCAGCGCGCCCGCCCCCACCAGGACGAGCCAGGGCAGGAGGGTCGGATCCAGCGGGGCGCGCGCCAGCGACCACCCGATCACCCCCGCGCCGAGCAGCAGGCCGCCGCCCAGCCCCGCGAGGGGCCGCCATGGCGCCGGGGGCGCAGCGGGAAGGCCGGCGCTGACGACGGCGCCGAGGGTGGTGAGCGCCACGGCGAAGGGGAGAGGAAGGAGCAGGGTCGCCAGCCCCAACACGAACCCGAGGGCGTGCGTGGCCCCCGCGCCGCGGCGCGCCGCCGCCTGCCCGAGCAGCGCTGTGGCCGCCGCGCCGATCAGGAGCGGTGCCACCGCCGGCCCGACGGCGCGCGCAACGAGCGCGCTCGCCGGGTCGAAGGCGAAGAGGAGGAGGCCGCCCGCGAGCGCCGCGGCGCGCGCGCCCCGCGGGAGTGCCGGCGCCGACGTGTAGACCACCAGGGGCAGGGCAGCCGCGAGCGCCATAGCGCCGGGGCCCGTCCCGACGGCATCCCCGATCACGCGTAGGAGCGTGAGGTGGAGCGCTCCCTGGAGCCCCCCTCCGATAAGCGCGCCCAGCCGGTCGGATGCCTGAAGCGACACAAACGAAAGCTAACGCTTTTTGGAGAGAGTTGACCCGGGGACCACGCTCCTGCTACAACCGACCAGCCCCCACCCAGGATGCCTTTTGGCACTACTCGCCCGTCCCCAGACCTCGGTCGCGCTGGACATCGGGTCCAGCCACGTGAAGATGCTCGAGCTCGAGCAGGAGCGCTCGGGCCGCCCGCGGCTCAAGCACTTCGGCGTCGCCGCGTTGCCGCCCGAGGCGATCGTGGACGGCGCGTTCATGAACACGAGCGCGATCGTGGGCACCGTGAAGGAGCTCCTGGCGCGCCACCGCGTCAAGAGCAAGGCCGCCGTGGTCGCCGTCGCCGGCAACTCGGTGATCATCAAGCGCATCTCGCTCCCGGTGATGAGCAAGGACGAGCTCGACGAGTCCATCACCTGGGAAGCGGAGCAGTACATCCCTTTCGACGTGAACGACGTCAACATCGACGCGTTCATCCTGCCGGGCCAGGCTGACGAGGCCGGGCAGATGGACGTGCTGCTGGTAGCGGCGCGCAAGGAGCTGGTCAACGAGTACCGGCAGCTCGTCATCGAGTGCGGCCTGCAGCCGGCGGTCGTGGACGTCGCTGCCTTCGCGCTCGAGAACATGTACACCGCGAACTACGACGTGATCGACGACCCGGTCGCGCTGGTCAACGTCGGGGCGTCCTCGGTGAACATCAACGTGCTCCGTCGCGGGGTGAGCGCCTTCACCCGCGACATCGGGCTGGGCGGTCGGGCCTACACCGAAGAGATCCAGCGCAGCATGAACGTCTCGTACGAGGAGGCAGAAACCTTCAAGGTGGCTGGCTCCGAGACCGACCGTGCGTCCGTCGTCCCCGAAGAGGTCGAGCGGGTGCTGTCCACGGTCTCCGACAACATCGCCATCGAGATCCACCGGTCGCTCGACTTCTACCTGTCCACGGCGGGGAGCGCCTCGATGGCGCGCCTCTACCTGGCGGGTGGCGCCGCCCCGACCCCGGGGCTGCGGGACGCGCTGGAGCGCGTCTGCGGCTGTCCCGCGGAGATCGTGGACCCCTTCCGCCGGATCCAGGTGGACGAGCGCGCGTTCAACCCCCGCTTCCTCCAGGATGTCGCACCCCAGGCCGCGGTCGCCGTCGGTCTGGGCCTTCGGAGGCCCGACGACAAATGATCCGGATCAACCTCCTCCCCGTCCGCCAGGCGCGGAAGCTCGAGGCCGCCCGTCGCGAGGTCATGCTGATCCTCGCCGTGGGCGCCGCGGTGCTGTTCGCCTGCCTGGCCGGCTGGGCGCTCGCCCAAGGGCGGCTGGCCACCATCGATGCGCAGAACGCCGCGCTCCAGAAGGAGATCGACTCCCTCGCCGCCGACGTCAAGAAGGTCGACGAGATGGAGAAGTTCAAGGAGGACCTCGAGCGCAAGCTGGCGGTCATCCAGGAGCAGCGTGAGCGCAAGAACGGCCCGGTCCACATGATCGAGGAGATCTCCCTCGCCACGCCCGAGCGCCTGCAGCTCATGATGATCAGCGAGGAAGCGGGCAACGTGAAGCTGGAGGGGCTGTCGGTCTCCAACGAGATCATCAGCCAGTTCCTGCGCTCGCTGGAGGCCTCGCCCTACTTCGCCAACGTCTACCTCGACGACATCGAGGCCAAGGCGGACGTGAAGGACTCGCCGGTCCCGGTGAAGGCCTTCAAGCTCACGGCGAAGCTCGTCACCCCCAAGGCGGAGGAGAAGGCGGCGACGCCCCCGGCGCCCGAAGGGGCCCCGCCCGCGGCGCCACCGGAAGGGGCCGCTCCCGCCGAGGGCGCCGCCCCCGCCGGAGGTGGGACGTGAACCGATTCCTCGAACGCTTCCAGCGTCTCCCCCGCTCGCAGCGCTGGCTCGTGGCCTTCCTGTGCTACGGCCTGATCGTCGTCGTCTTCTACTTCTCGCTCATCTCGACCGCGCTCGCCGGCATCGACTCGGCGACCACGCGCAAGCAGGACCTCACGGCCCAGCGCGACAAGGTCCGGGCGCGCGCCGAGAACCGGGCTGCCTTCGAGGAGGAGCTGGAGAAGCTCGCCGCGCAGCTCAAGCAGGCGCTGAAGGAGCTGCCGAACGATCGCGAGATCCCCGGCCTGCTCTCCGAGATCGACTCGCTCGCCCGGAAGTCCGGCCTCGAAGTCCGGAAGTTCCAGCCCCTCCCGGAGATCATGCACGAGTTCTACGCCGAGGTGCCCGTCCAGATGGTCATGGACGGCGGCTACCACGAGTTCGGCATCTTCTTCGACCGGGTCAGCAAGATGAACCGAATCGTCTCCTTCTCGGGACTGAAGATGGGCGACCCGCGCGACATCGGACCCGAGGTCTCGCTCAACACGGCGGGCCGAGTGGTCACCTTCCGCTTCCTCACCGACGAGGAGATCGCCGCGAACCTCAAGCGCCAGGGGGGCGCCCCGGCCCCGTCGGGAGGTGGTGGTGAGTAGGCTCCTCCTCTTCGCGCTGTTCCTCGGCGCCTGCGGCGAGCCCATCTCGGACGAGCCGGCCGCGCTCCCCAAGCCCAAGCCGCCCAAGCCGGCCGCGGAGGCCTCCGCCGACGGCGCGGCCCCCGAGGACCTGGTGGCCGAGGCCTACTACTACAACCCGGCCGGGAAGCGGGACCCCTTCCAGGGCTTCCTGAACAAGTCCCAGGCGGCGGCCCAACAGGTGGCCGCCGACGCCCCTCCGCTCCAGCGCTGGGACGTCGAGAGGTTCGCGCTGCGCGGCGTCATCTGGGACACCAACGTGCCCCGCGCCCTCCTCGTCGATCCCGACGGCCTGGGCCATGTGGTCCGCGTCGGAACCTACGTCGGTCGCAACTGGGGCAAGGTCTCCTCGATCTCCCAGGACGGCCTCGTCGTCACCGAAGAGTACGAGACGCTGGATGGCGAGCTCGTCGTGAATCCCGTCTCCATCCGCTTCGCGGGTCGGGAGCTGCGTTGAACCCCTCCGCATTTCGTGCCGCTCACGGAGCTCACATGAAGGTCCTGTCCGCGTCGCTCGGTCTCGCGCTGCTCCTCGGCGCCACCACCGGTGCCGCCCTCTTCCCGGCGCCCGCCCACGCCCAGGATCTGGCGACCATCGACGGCGCCCAGGTGGGCACGGCCGCGGACGTCACGGTCGTCCACATCCAGGTGACGACCGGGTCCCCGTCGGCCAGCGTGTTCCGCCAGACCAACCCCGAACGCCTCGTGATCGACATCGCGGGCGCCTCTCTCGGGAGTGGGGTCGAGGCGTCCGTGGGCGGCCTCGTGACCCGCGCCGAGTTCAGCAGCTTCAACGACGGAACCGACAACGTCCGTCTGACGCTGACGCTGTCCGCCGCCGCCAACTACGAGCTCAAGAACGACTCGGGCGCCATCGTGCTCACCCTGCGTCCGGGGCAGGTCTCCGACCCGCTCTCCGCGACCGAACCGGCCCCCACCGCCGCCCCGGCGGACGGGGTGCGCCTGTCCGGCCCGGCGGCGCAGCCCGTAGGAGCCCGGCTCACCACGCTGGACTTCCAGCAGAAGGAGCGGGTGTCCCGCATCCTCCTGGGCGTGCAGGCGGTCGAGGCCGAGATCACCCAGCCGGAGCGCAACCTCATCGCGGTGGACCTCCCCGGCGCCACGATGCCGGACAGCCTGCGGCGCGAGATCGACACCCAGTTCTTCTACAGCGCGGTGGACTCGGTGCGGGCCTACCCCACCCGGGCCGGCGTGCGCGTGGCGATCCGGCTCCGCGCCGGCGCCGAGTACGCGGTCAAGAAGGAGGGTGGACTCACCGTGCTGGAGATCCAGGTCCCCGCGGACCAGGTGTCGGCGCGGGAGACCGCCGTGCAGCGCAGCGCCGCCGCCGCGCCCTCCACCCCCGCCACCAACGGCGGCGAGGGGCTGAAGAACAGTCAGAGCAGCGAGCTCATGATCGACAGCTCGGGCCGGACGGTGGATCCGCAGGCCAAGTACGGGTCGGGCGGCGGTTCGCGCGCCAACCAGAGCGCCCTCTGCTACACGGGGGACCCGAGCGCGTCGGCCCGGCGCTTCACCGGCCGCCGGATGAGCGTGGACCTCCAGGACGCGGACATCCACACGGTGTTCCGCTTCTTCGCCGACTTCGGGGACGTGAACATCGTCACCTCCGACGACGTGCAGGGGAAGGTCACCGTCCGCCTCAAGGACATCCCCTGGGACGAGGGTCTTTCGGCCGTCCTCCAGAGCAAGAGCCTCGCGGCGCAGTGCCTCGGGAGCATCATCCGCGTCGCCAGCATCGAGACGGTGAAGGCCGAGCAGATGGCGGCGTTGGACGCCAAGAAGGCGAATGACGAGCTCGTCGAGCTCGCGCTGTACGTCGCTCCGCTCAACTACGCGCAGGCGGACGAGCTCCTCGAGCAGGTCCAGTCGCTGGTCTCGGCTCGCGGCTCGGTGCAGGTCGACGCCCGCGGCAATCAGCTCATCATCCGCGACACCGAGAACAACCTGGCTCAGATCCGGGAGCTGCTCCGGCACGTGGACCTTCCCAACCGGCAGGTGTCCATCGACGCGCGCTTCGTCGAGGCGAACACCAACTTCGTCCGTGCCCTCGGCGTGCAGTGGGGCGGGGGTCTCGATGCCTCCGGGGCCACCGGCTACCCGACCGGGGTGTTCTTCCCGAACACCATCGGCGCGTCCGGTGGTGTCACCCCCGGCACGGGCACCGGCAGCTCGGCCTTCTACTCGCCGGGCTCCGAGAACCTGCTGGTGGACCTGGGCTCGACGACGGCCCCGAACAGCGGCATCTCGTTCAACCTCGGCACCATCCCCGGCCTCTTCAACATCGACGCGCGGCTCTCGGCCGCCGTGACCGAAGGCTGGGGCAAGGTGATCTCGAGCCCGCGGGTCACGGCACTCGACAACGAGGAGGCGTCGGTCACCCAGGGCGCGCGGATCCCGTACCTGTCCACGAGCCAGAACGGTACCAACGTCCAGTTCATCGAGGCGGACCTCGAGCTGACGGTCACGCCGCACATCACCGCGGACAACACCGTCTTCCTCGACATCACCATCACGAACGACCGCCCGGACTACAACATCACGGCCCAGGGGCAGCCGGCGATCTCCCAGAAGGAGATCGTCACCCGGGTGCTGGTGCCGGACGGCGACACGACCGTGCTGGGCGGGGTCTACCAGACCTCGGAGTCCTTCTCCACCTCGCGGGTGCCGGTCTTGGGTGACATCCCCATCCTCGGCTACCTCTTCAAGAACAGCGCGCGGAACCGAACCCAGAGCGAGATGCTCGTGTTCATCACCCCGCACATCATTCCGGTGGAATCGGGCGAAAAGTGACCCGACTCGCGCTCGCCGGCCCGATGGGCGCGGGCAAGACCACCGTGGGCCGGATCGTCAGCCGCCGGAGGCAGGTCGCCTTCGTGGACCTGGACCGCGAGGTGGGTGACGTCGCGGCGGTCTTCCGCGCCGGGGGCCTCGAAGGTTTCCGGCGTGAGGAGCGCGCAGCGCTCTTGCGCCTGGTGGACGGCGACGGGGTGCTCGCGCTCGGGGGCGGCACCGTGGTCGACCCCCGGAACCGCGAGGCCCTCGCGGGGTGGACGATCGTGGTGCTGATGGCCTCGATCGCCACGCTGCGCGCGCGGGTGGGCGAGGACCCGGGGCGGCCGCTCGCCTACGAGATGGAACGCCTGCTCGCGGAGCGGGCCGAGCTGTACGCCTCGCTGGGCCCCGTGGTGGACACCGACGGTCGGGATCCCGAGCGCGTCGCGGACGACGTGGAGCGCTGGTGCTGACCGAGAGCCGGATCCCGATCACCGTCGAAGGCGGGACCTACCCGGTCGTCCTGGCCCCCGGACTCGGTGGGCTGGGTGCCGGCCTCGCGCAGCTCATGCCCGTGGGGCGCTGCGTGCTCGTCACCAACTCGGTGGTCGGTCCGTTGCACGCCGCGTCGGCCCGTGCCTCGCTGGTCGGCGCCGGGTGGGAGGTCGCCGACGTGGTGGTCCCGGACGGGGAGGACCACAAGGACGCCACCACCTGGCTGGGGCTCGTGGACGCGCTCCTCGACGCCCGGGTGGACCGGAAGACGCCCGTCCTGGCCTTGGGCGGCGGGGTGACCGGCGACATGGTGGGCTTCGCCGCGGCGAGCACCCAGCGCGGCCTACCCTTCGTGCAGGTGCCGACCACGCTGCTCGCGATGGTGGACGCGTCGGTGGGGGGAAAGACGGGCATCAACACCCGCCAAGGCAAGAACCTCCTCGGCGCCTTCTGGCAGCCCCGCCTGGTCTGGGCCCCGTTCGACACGCTCCACACCCTCCCCGACGCCGAGCTCCGCTGTGGCCTGGGCGAGGTGGTGAAGCACGTGCTGATCTCGGGCGAGGACGCGCTGGCCGCCTGTGAGGACCGCGCGCCCGCGCTCGTGGCCCGGGACGATGTCGCCCTCGCCGCCGTGGTCCGGGAGTCCGTCCAGACCAAGGCCCGGGTGGTCGAGGCCGACCCCCGGGAGACCGGGCTGCGCGCCATCCTGAACCTCGGCCACACGGCGGCTCACGCGGTGGAGGCGGTGGCCGGGTACGGCGAGCTGCGCCACGGCGAGGCGGTCGCCCTCGGCCTCGTCGCCATGTGCCGCTTCGCCGAGGCGCGGGGCTGGGTCGAGTCCCCCGGCCTCGCGGCGCGCGTGGAACGCCTGCTCCAACGCCTCGGGCTCCCGGTGAGCCTGCCCACCGACCTCGACCACGGCGCGCTCGTCGCCGCGGTCTCCTTCGACAAGAAGCGGACCCGTGGTACCATAACGATCGCGGTTCCTGTCGCTCCTGGCCGGGTCGTCCTCCGCCCTCTACCGGTGGAAGAAGTTCCCGACTTGATTGCCCAGCTCCCAAGGTGATCCGTATGACCGCCTCCCTCCTCCTGCTCTCCCTGCTCGCCTGCTCCGACGGCCCCTTCGAGGCGCCGTACGGTTCGGACCTGACCATCCCGGAGGACGTCCAGTTCTCGATGGACGCCGGCCTCGTGGTGCCCGGCGACGGCTACGGCCACCTCTTCTTCGGGGACGTGAGCGTCACCGGCGCCGATCCCACCGGCGACCGCGACATCCCCTTGAACAACATCAAGGTCGAGGTCCTCTCGGGCTGGAGCGGAGCCTACATCGTCCCGGAGGAGGCGGTCACCATCGTCACCTCCTACGAAGACGCCTGCGCCGAGCTCCCGGACGACTCCGAGGACCCCTGCAAGGTGTGGTTCGACGACGAGAACGAGTACTACGTGGAGTTCGCCGGGGACTACGCCGATCTCGGCGGGTTCCGGCCCACCTACTACAGCGGCGGCACGGACAACACCGGCTCCCTGCGCGTCTACATCTTCGTGGACACCGTCCCCCTCGACGGGAACGGCGAGCCCGTCCTCATCCCGGTGTACTTCACCATCACCGGGGCCACGGAGAGCATGTCGATCACCGCGCTCTCCGCCGACGCGGACGCGACCTCCACCGAGTAGCCGAGGGAGGCCGCTTGTCCGGCCCGGACGAGATCGAGCGCCTGGCGCGACGCGTTCGGGACGAGCCGCGTTCGACGGTCTTCGTCGCCCTGGCCGAAGCGCTCAGGCGCGCCGGCCGGCACGTGGAGGGCCTCCAGGTGCTCCGCGAGGGCTTCCGGCACCACCCGGACCACGCGCCGGGGCGCGTGGTCATGGCCCGGATCCACCTCGACCTGGGTCGACGCGCGGTCGGCATGGCCGTGCTGGAGGAGGTGACCCGCTCGGATCCGGCCAACGTCGCCGCCGGGGCCACCCTGGCGCGGCTCCTGGTCGAGGAAGGGCGGCTCACCGAAGCCGCCGCGCTCGTGGATCGGCTGGCGGGCAACGGCAACACGGACGGCTCGGTGGGCGAGGTGATCGAGCTCCTCCGGGTCGCCCACGCCGCGGGGCCGGTCCGCGGCCCGGACCCCTTCGATCAGCCCGCGCTCGCGGATCGCATGGCGCGGCGCGGACACCCCCGACGGGCCCTGTCCGTGCTGCGGCGGGTCCTGGCCGCGCACCCCGACAACCTGGCGATCGGCACCCGGGTGGCCGAGCTGGAGCGCACCTGCGCCGAGTCGCCCTCGCCCGGGAGGGTGGCCCCGGTCCCCCGACCGCGGACAGCCGGCCCCTTCGCGCGCTACGTGACCGCGCTGTGGGAGCGCCGGTGAACATCCTCGTCCTAAACGGACCGAACCTGAACCTGCTCGGCACCCGGGAGCCGGAGAAGTACGGCTCCCGCACCCTGGCCCAGGTGAACGAGCGCCTGCTCCAGCTCGGGAAGGAGCTCGGCGTGGGCCTGGTCTTCTTCCAGGCCAACGGCGAGGGGGCGCTGGTGGACCGCGTCCACGCCGCCCGCGGCGAGGTGGACGGCATCGTGATCAACGCCGGCGCCTACACCCACACCTCCGTGGCGCTGCGCGACGCGCTGGTGGGGGTGCAGATCCCCTTCGTCGAGGTCCACCTCTCCAACGTGCACGCGCGCGAGCCGTTCCGGCACCACTCCTACCTCTCCGACGTCGCGGCGGGGGTGGTGCTCGGCTTCGGGGAGGACAGCTACGCGCTCGGCCTCCGGGGGCTGGTTGCGCGACTGGCCGCGCGAGCGGGGGGAGCCGGGACGGGCGGGGCCGGATAGGGGCCGCACGCCCTCGGGAGTACCATGGATCGCAAGGAGCTGGACGCCCTTCTGAAGCTGCTTCGGCGTCACGGAGTGGCCGAGTTCACCCTCGAAGAGAAGGACGTCTCCGTGTCGGTGAGCTTCCTCGGCGCGGGGACCGTGCCCGTCGTCGCCGCCGCTCCGCTCGCCGCCCCCCCGGTCGCGCCCTCCGCCGCGCCCGCCAGCGCCCCGGCGCCCCGCCCCGCGGGGGACAGCCGCGCGGTGCGCGCCCCGATCGTGGGCACCTTCTACCGCTCTCCCGCGCCCGACGCGCCGCCCTACGTGAACGTGGGGGACCGGGTGCGCAAGGGCCAGGTGGTCTGCATCGTGGAGGCCATGAAGCTCATGAACCAGATCGAGAGCGATGTGGACGGGGTGGTCCTCGAGATCCTCGTCGAGAACGGCGCCCCGGTGCAGTTCGGCCAGGAGCTCTTCCGCCTCTCGCCGGGCTGAGCGATGTTCCGCAAGGTCCTCATCGCCAACCGGGGCGAGATCGCGCTCCGCGTCATCCGCGCCTGTCGCGAGCTGGGCATCCGCACGGTGGCCGTCTACTCCGACGTGGACCGCCACTCCCTCCACGTCCGCTTCGCCGACGAGAGCGTGTGCATCGGCCCCGCCCGCGCCACGCAGTCCTACCTCAACATCCCCGCGGTCATCTCCGCGGCGGACATCACGCGCGCGGACGCGGTGCATCCGGGGTACGGCTTCCTGGCGGAGAACGCCACCTTTGCCGAGGCGGTCAATGCGCACGGCATGACCTACATCGGGCCGTCGCCGGAGCACCTTCGGCAGTTCGGGGACAAGCTCTCGGCCAAGGCCGCCGCGCGCGCGGCCGGCCTCCCGCTCCTGCCCGGGAGCAAGGGCGCCGTGGAGACCCTGGAGGAGGCCCGCGAGGTGGCCCGGAAGGCGGGCTACCCGCTCATGCTCAAGGCCGCCGCCGGCGGCGGTGGCAAGGGCATGCGCGTGGTGGAGGACGAAGCCCAGCTCGACAAGGTGTTCGTCCTCACGTCCACCGAAGCGCGCGCCGCGTTCGGCTCGGGCGCGGTGTTCCTCGAGCGGCTGCTGCGGGCGCCGCGGCACGTCGAAGTGCAGGTCGCGGGAGACCGCTACGGGAACGCCGTCCACGTGGGCGAGCGGGACTGCTCCATGCAGCGCCGCCACCAGAAGATCATCGAGGAGGCGCCTGCGCCGTCGCTCTCGGAGGGCCTGCGGGACCGGATCCGCCAGGCCGCGGCGCGGCTCGTGGCCTCCACCGGCTACGTCACCGTCGGCACCTGCGAGTTCCTCGTCGAAGGCGACGAGTTCTTCTTCCTCGAGGTGAACCCGCGCATCCAGGTGGAGCACCCGGTCACCGAGATGGTCACCGGGATCGACCTCGTGCAGCTGCAGATCCGGCTCGCCGCCGGGGAGCGCATGCCCTTCGAGCAGAGCGAGGTCCGGCTCCGCGGGCACTCGATCGAGGTGCGGGTGAACGCGGAAGACCCGTGGAAGCTCACCCCCTCCCCGGGCACCATCAAGGGCTACCACGCCCCGGGTGGACCGGGCGTGCGGGTGGACAGCGCCGTGCACGAAGGGGCGATGGTGCAGCCCCACTACGACTCGCTGGTGGCCAAGCTGATCGTCCACGCACCCACGCGCGAGCTGGCGATCCGCAAGCTGCTCGGAGCGATGGACGAGTACGTGGTAGAAGGGATCCGCACCTCCCTCCCGCTTCAGAAGCAGCTCCTCGACGATCCCGTGTTCCGCGAGGTGCGGTTCCACACGAGGTACATCGACGAGTGGCTTCGGAACCGGCCCGGTTGACCACACATGGACCGCCAGCAGCTCGAACAGGAAGCGATCACCTGCATCAGCCGGGGCAACCTCGAGGGTGCGCTCCGCGCGTACCAGGGGGTGTTGCGGATCGACGGCAAGGACAAGCGCGTCCGGCAGAAGGTGGGTGAGCTGCTCCTGAAGCTGGGTCGTGCCCGCGAGGCCGAGACGCAGTTCCGGGACGTGATGGAGGCGCTCACCAAGGAGGGGAACCACCGGGCGGCCGTCGCGGTGGGGAAGCAGCTCCTGAGCATCCGCCAGGACGACCCCGTGCTCCACCTCGAGGTGGCGGACGGCTACGTGGCGTCGGGGTACCCCAACGACGCCCGGGCGCACCTGGACCAGGCGATGCGCCTCTGGCTGTCGGGGGGCAAGCCCTTCGAGGCCGCCAAGGCCGCTCAACGACTGGCCGACCTCGCCCCGGGCGAGCTGATCCTCCGGCTGAAGGCGGCCGAGCTCTACGAGGGAGCGGGCGACGGGGCCCGGGCCCTGGCCTGCTACCGGCAGGCGCAGGAGGAGTACCGCCGGCGGGGTCGCGTGGACGAGGTGGGCCGGATCGCCGAGATCGTGCTCAAGCTGGTCCCCGCCGACCTCGACGCGCTCCTGGACGCGGCGCGGGCGCGCGTGGACGGGGGCGACCCCCGGCGCGGCCTCACCCACCTGCAGGCAGCCTACCAGGCGCACCCTTCCGACCCGCGCGTGCTGGACCTGCTCGCGCGCGCCTTCGACGCCGCCCAACAGCCCGACAAGGCGGCGCGGGTGTTGCTGAAGCTGGTCGAGGTGGCCGCCGAGCGCGGCGACGCCGGGGCCGAAGCGGATGCGCTGCGGCGCGCGGCGCGGCTCCTGCCGGACGACACCTCCGTGCGGGAGCGGCTCGCGGTGGCCGAGCGGCGACACGCGGAGATGGAGCGCCGCCTCACGGGGCTGGTGCTCTCGCAGCCCGCGGACGAGACGGAGCTGGAAGCGCTCGTCCGGGCCGAGGTCTACCTGCGGTACCGCTACGCCGACCGCGCCGAATCCGCCCTCCGCGCCGCCCTCGCCGCGCGCCCGGGTTCGCCCGCGCTGCAGGCTGCCCTCGCCGAGGCGCTGGTGGCCCTCGGCAACGTTCCCGAGGCCCTGGGCCTGATGCAGGGCCTGCTCGCGACCGCCGGTGGCGAGGCCGCCGCCGTGGCGGCGCGGATGGAGGTCGTCGCCGGAGCCGGCGCTCCGCCAGCGGCGCCTGCGGGGGAGGGCCCCGAGGCCCGGGGGGACCGCCTCGCCGCAGCCGGGGACGTGGCGGGCGCCGTGGCGGCCTGGCGCGAGGCGCTGGCGGCGGACCCCCTCGACGACCGGGTGCTGGCGAAGATCGCGGACGTGCGGAACCGCGCCCGGGAGACTGCCCCCCCCGTCGTGGACGACGACGGCACCTACGCCGAGGTCTCTCCGGACATGCTCGAGGAAGCCAGCACCCCTGGCGACGACATGCTGGAGGAAGCCCGCTCGCTCGTGTCCATCGGGATGTACGCCGACGCGATCCAGCTGCTCGAAGGTCGGACCTCGCTGGCGGCGATCGTGGTCCTGGCCGTCGCCCACAAGGGGCGCGGCGACGTGAACACCGCCCTGGACCTGCTCCGTTCCGGCACGAACGACGCGAACGACGCGGACCCGGCGTACGCCGAGGCGCTCTTCGAGCTCGCCGGGCTCTACGGCGCGACGGGCAAGCAGCGCGCCGCGGTGCGCCTCCTCGAGGAGGTCACCGAGCTCGCCCCCGAATTCCGTACCGCCGAGGTCGAGATGCGCCTCCGGGCGCTCCGCAAGCTGTAGCCGGCCGCGCTCAGAGGACGCCGTAGATGGTGTCGAGCCAGATCACGGTGACGTTGCACCAGGCGTGGAAGAGCGCGCCGGCGACGGGGCTCCCGGTCCGCTCCCGCAGCCACCCGAACAGGAGCCCCGGGAAGAAGGTGGCGAAGTGCCACCAGCGCAGCACCACCAGGGAGTGGCCGAAGGCGAAGAACAGGCAGGCGATGGGCACGGCCCAGCCCACCGGCGTCCCGAACACCAGGAAGCGACGCGGGAAGACCTCGTTGAGCCGGGTCTGGAGGTAGCCCCGGTAGAAGAACTCCTCGGGGAGGGCCACGAAGAACAGGTGGTGCGGAACGAGGAGCCAGGCGTCCTCGGGGACCCGCCACTGGGGCACGTGGCCGAAGTGGAGCACCTGGTAGAAGTGGTAGCCCACGAGCCAGGGCACGACGATCACCAGCGTGACGATCCCAGCCTGGCGGAAGGCGTCCGCCCAGGCGGTCCGGTCCGAGAAGGCCGGGATGGCGATCCGGTAGGCGTAGCTGTCCACCCCTCGCCACTTGCAGAGCCAGACGGGGGCGTAGATGAAGAGGAAGGGGACGGCGGCGAGCGTCCAGTCGGGGAGCCCGAAGCCCTGGACC
>Ga0172372_10004793_pt1 | contig 19101 bp, 14 predicted proteins | sample LakKiv5m_2_FD_114544 | JGI IMG/M metagenome (GOLD analysis project Ga0172372, IMG submission 114544) | Freshwater microbial communities from Kabuno Bay, South-Kivu, Congo - kab_092012_9.5m | ecosystem: Environmental > Aquatic > Freshwater > Lake | place: Democratic Republic of the Congo...
ATCGAAGTGGGTCACGCCCTTGTGGCCGAACTTGTGCACCAGGGAACAAAGCAGTCTGGGCTTCGGTTGCCCGAGCTGGGCCATGAGGTCTGCTCCGCTGCTCGTGCGGTAGATGGTTTCCCCCGTTTCGGTGAAGACGCGTTCGATCTGGTCATCCAGCTCGTCCCGATCGGTCAGGATCAGGACTCGCGCCCTGGGCAGGTTCTCCAGAATCCAGCGCGCCAGCAGGACCATCACGATGCTCTTCCCGCTGCCCTGGGTGTGCCAAAGGATGCCGCCGAGATAGGCCAGCACGCGCGCCTGCGAGGCCTTGATCCCGAAGTACTGGTGGACACGGGGCAGCTTCTTGATTCCGCCGTCGAACAGCACGAAGTCGTGCATCAGTTCGATCAGCCGGTCCTTGCGGCACATCTTGAGGAGGTACTTGTCGAGCTTGAAGCGGGTATTGTCCGCCTCGTCCTCCTTCCATTTCAGGAAGTACTTCCGCTCGGTCCCGATGGTCCCGTAGCGCAGTCCCTCGGAATCGTTCCCGGCGAACAGGATCTGGACGGTCGTGAAGAACCACTCGTGGAACATCCGGTCCTGGTTCGAAAGCAGCTGTCCGATGGCCACGCCGACATCCGACGCCGCGTTCTTCAGTTCGATGACCGCCACGGCGATGCCGTTGACGTAAAGGACCAGATCCGGCCGGCGCTCGTGGTCCCCGCGCAATGTGACTTCTTCGACCAGCACGAAGTCGTTGGCCTCCGGCCGTGCCCAATCGATGAGCTGAATGGTCTCCGTGACCTTCCCGGCCTCGGTCTTCACCTGCACGCCGTACCGCAGCAGGGAATACACGGTCCGGTTGTTCTCGTAGAGGCTGCGACTGGGATTGGCCGCCTCGGTATGCAACCGGTGAATGGCACGGCTGATCTGATCCGGGGTGTACCCGGCCCCGGCCAGATGGGCGGAAAGGAGGTCCTCCTCGATGTTGCTGTTGTCCCGGTCGCTCCGGTTGCCGAGGAAACGGTAGCCGAGTTCATCCCGAAACAAGGCGATGACCCGGTTCTGCGTGGCGCGTTCGGGTTTGGGTTGAAGGCTCATCCAATCACCTCCCATCGTCCGCCGTTCGATGGGCCGATCCGACGAAGCTGGCCGGCTTTCACGAGCTTGCCACTGGCCCTCTCCACGGCGCTGAGTGATTTACCCAGCTGAGCTGCAACATCGGCCAGCGTGGCGTCTGGATTCTCCCGGAGGAGGGCCAGGATTTTCACCGGCGTTTTCACCGGCGTTTTCACCGGCGTTTTCACCGGCGTTTTTGTGGGAACCTCTGCTGCCGCAATCGAGGTCAGGTAGCTGGGCGCGAAGGGAAATTCGATCGCGAGCTCGTGCGATTCGAACTCGATCCGAGGTGTGGGTGCCCCAGCTTCCTTGCAAGCATCGTGAATCCTCTGGATGCCTCGTCCCCAGGCTTCAATTTCGCCGGCACGGAAGAAGGCATTGGCGATGGAGGGATTGAACGGGCGCGATGGGTGGGTCCGGAGGAGTTTGTCCAAGGACCAGCCCTCGGGCAGTTCGCCTGGATTCCAGAGGCGGAGGCGGTCGGCGTAGACGCGGATCTGGATCGGGGCGGGGACGGAGTAGTCCCGGTGAATGATCGCATTGAGCAGGGCCTCGCGCAGGGCGTCCTCGGGCACAGGAAGGCTTTCGATCCTCTGGATACCGCGGTAGCTGATGGCGGCTTTCAGGTACTTCGTCGTCAGCAACTCTGTCGTTGTCTGCGCCTGCGTGAAGAGGTCGCCATGCACCTCGTCGTGATAGAGGAGTTCCGATTCGCTCCGGAAGTAGCCGATCTTCACGTACGCACCCGTGATGAACCGCTCCGGATTGGAGTGAAACAACAGCAGGGCTGCCCGCTTGAGATGGTGCCCCTCGAGCAGATTCAACCTTTCCACCAACCGATTGGTGGACTCACGCAGCATGCGGGAATCCAGCCGTTGGCTCTGCTGCGCCAGTTGGCGGAAACGGTCGATGGCTTCCCTGGACAGATCCTTGACCGCCACTTGCGGGACCGGCACGCCGTCCCACGTCCGTCCCTGCTTGCGCAGGAGAAACTTGTCCAGGGCCGCCCCCTTCAACTCCTGCTTCGTGCTCCCGCTGCGCAGGTGATACTCGCCCTTGTAGCTGACGGGATAGGGATACGGCTCCACGACGATCTCCAGCCATTCCTTCCCAGCTTCCGTGCGCAGGTTCACTCCCACGATGATGCCAAGGAGATCACGGACCTTGTTGGGGATCTCCTCCAGAAGGCGCGCCGCGTCCGCCACTCCCACGATGACTCCCCGATCGTTCCGACCGATGTGCAGTGCGCCGCCCTCGGCATTGGCGAAGGCGCAGATCCATTTGAGGAAGTCGTCGCGCCACGACTCCTTCCATTCGACTTGCTGGCTCTCTTTCATACCAGCCGGGTCCTGCCGGTGAGGAGTTCCTGCATCATGGCCTGTTTGAGGGCTCGGGTCTTCTCCTGCCGCTGCTCCAACGCCGCCAGTTCCTCGTCCATCGACGTCAGGACTTCGGCGATGGCGGTTTGTTCGGGGAGGGTGGCGGGTGCGAGGAACGAGAAGTTTACGAAGTCCTTCTGGTAGAGATGTGTGATTGTCGAGCCGGCTTGGAGGCGCGTAAGGAATTCATCGAAAGTGCGAGAAGTCAGGACGTAGAAGAAGTAGCGCGGGTCGTACGCTTGGTCTTTTGGGCGGATGACGAACACGCCACTGTTTAGGGTCGCAGGGATCGGGAGCACATCGATGAATGCGACTTTGCCAATTGTGCCGTCTTTGGTCAGGAGTATGTCGTGTGACTGGAGTTGGATGTTCCTGTCTTGGGTGTAACGCTGCACGGCGACGTAGCAGCAGTTCGACCAAGATATGCGCCCTCCGCAAAAGTCTGTCCCTGTAACGAGGTAGTATTCACCGGCTTTGAGATACTCGGCGGTTGTCAGCCCTTGCCAGCCGATGCGCGCTTTCAGGGTGGAGTTCTCAGCCATGTTCAATCGAGCCCACTCCCCCTGGAAGCCTGGGAGTCGTGTTTGGCCGGTGAGGAGTTGCTGCAGGGCGGCCTGTTTGAGGTCGCGCTTCTTGGCTATGAGGCTGTCCAGGCCGGACAGGAGCGCGTCCACATCGCTCAAGGCGGTGGCGATGGCGCGTTGTTCTTCAATTGGCGGAGACGGCAGGAAAAGCCGTTTCATGTCGCCGCCATTGAGATGCTTCATCGTTGTGCCAGTCTCAATCTCCTTGAAAGCGATCCGTCCACGCTCGGAGTTGAAGTATTGGCAGTAATAGCCTGGCTCTGATTCCTGCTTCCTGAGCCGCGAGATAAGCAAGGCGTGGCAGTTGGCACCTGCAAGAGCGGGGGGGACGACGGTCGTTACACCAATGTCGCCGGTCTGTATCGTGAGCAAGTCGCCCGCCTGCAAACAGGACTTCTTGTTGCGGGCATGGAAGGCTTTCGAAACGCGTTTTATCCCATGAAAATTGAAGGCGTTTTCTTGGACATTGTAACCCTGGATATACAGCACACCATCGTCATTGTCGACGTAGGCCGTAGTTGCTGTTCCAACAAATCCGTTTGTCAGAAGTGTTGTGAGCGAATCAAGCGTCCTGACCTCCCACTCCTCCGGAATGACCCCCACCTCGGTCTGCTTGTAGCCGGGCTTTACGCTCATACCTTGTCCCTCGTGTCGGCGTGTCCGCCCATCCCTGCGGCTGTGATTGTTTCCGCCCCAAAGGGGCACCCTACGGCAGCCCAGGGCAACGCCCTGGGTACGCCCCATGGAAAGGATCGCAGCCCTGAAAGGGCGGCCGAGCCGATGCTCTGACCGACGCGCGACGCTCCCACCCTGGACCGCGCTTTCAAGGCTCGCCTGGGGCTGGGGACGCAACCCCGGGCTGGATTGGGTCGCACCGTAGGGGCTGCTGGGGTGGGCATGATCATGTCGTTTCCCCGTGTTGCAGATCGCGCGACAGCTCGTCTTCGATTTGCTCAATGCTGGGCAGGCTGGTGTCGAGTGGTTCGGGCAGGGCGCGGACCAGTTGGTATTCGGCAACGCCCATGGGCTTTTCGATGCCGGAGAGGGCGTATTCGGCCACGAGGCGATTCTTCGTCTTGCAGAGGAGGAGGCCGATGGTGGGCTTATCATCCGCGGCCTTGACCTGGGCATCCACGGCGCTGAGGTAGAAATTGAGCTGGCCGGCGTGCTCCGGCTTGAAGGCTTGTGCCTTGAGTTCGACGACGACGTAGCACTTCAGCCGGGTGTGGTAGAAGAGCAGATCCAGGAAGAACTCATCTCCGCCGACGATGAGTTGGAATTGGCGGCCGACGAAGGCGAAGCCTGCGCCCAACTCCAACAGGAAGCGGGTGATGTGGCGGATAAGTGCGTTTTCGATGTCACGCTCGTGGGCTTCATCCCCGAGACCGAGGAAATCGAAGTGATATGGGTCCTTGAGAATTTCCGTGGCGAGTCCTGCCTGCGGGGGCTCGAGTCGCTGGTCGAAGTTGGTGACGGCCATCCCCTGGCGGAGGTGCAACTGGTTCTTGATTTGAACTGTAAGGGTATCGCGAGGCCAGGCGTGCTGGATGGCCTGCACTGCGTACCAATGGCGGAGGGCGGGGTCAGTGAGCTTGGTGAGGAGGGTGACAATGTGGAACCACGGCAGTTGGTCCGACAGTGCCGGCGTTGTTTGGGTGGCGGGCAATTGGGCAGCAGATTGCTGCCCAATTGAGGGGGGAGCAGCTTTGGGAGCCGATTGCAGAACGAATTGCCGATTGGGGCAGTGTTCGGCGAAAAACTTCATGTATTTGAGGTTTCTCGACGATAGCCCTCTCATTTCGGGGAAGGCAGCCCGAAGGTCTGAGGAGAGTTGGTCGATGACCTTGGCACCCCAGCCTTCCCTGCGTTGGCGCTCGAGAATGTCGCGGCCGATGTCGTGGTAGAGGCTGATTTGTTCAGCATTGGCGGAGAGCAGCGCGCGTTGTCTGGATCCCTGAATGCGGGATTTCAGGCTGGCAAGCCAGGTGCCGTAGTCGGCAGGGAGCGGAAGTGCGGGTTTCATGGTCTGGCTCCCATTTTTCGCAGGTGCTCGTCCACTTTGGCGGCGAGCGCGGCCACCTCGTCGGTGAGCTGCGGCAAGGGAGTGGCGTACCGTTCGGCCAGTTGGCGGATGCGACCGGTGAGGGTCTGGGAGACGCGGTCGAGTTCGCCCTGGACGGCGGCGGCGAGGGTGCCCAGCCACTTGTCCTCCACCACGAGGTTCTTGATCTCGTCGTCGGTGAGTTTCGGGTAGCGGGCAGCGACCCTCTCGGTGAGGGCATCCTGCGCGGTGGTCAGCCTGTCGGCGGTGGTGGATTCCTGGTCCACGAGGGCGAGGTACTCCTGGAGGACCTTGAGTTCGTCCGCGGCGTCGAGGTCTCCCTTGATCTCCCTGAGACGGGCGGAGGCGCTCGCCTTGGTGATCTTGCCCTTGTCGTTGGCGGCGTCGGCCAGTAGGCCTTCCTCCCCGCCGTGTTCCTCGTCCATCTCCTCCATCTGCTGCTGGAGCGCGGCCACGTCGGCTTCCAGTTTCTCGATGGCCGCCTGCTCGACGGCAAACCAGCGTCGGATGATCAGGGCGGGCGGGATGAGTTCGGTCTGATACTTCCTCTTTCCGAGCGTGAGGTCGGGGCGGGTCTTGGTCTTCCGGTTCTTGTCCTCGACGATCAACCGGGGTTGCGCGGCGTCGCGCCAGCCATCGGCGGCGATGAGATAGCAATCGTCCTGCATGGAGGCGGCCCAATAGTCCATGAGGTGCTGGTAGACGTCGTAGGCGTCGAGCAGCGGGGCGGAGCGGAAGGTCGTGAGCAGATCCTCGGCGATGGCTTCGATGAGCGCCTTCGGATGGCCGTCCTTGGCGAAGCCTTTCAGGGCGGGAAGCGAGGCCCGCTGCCACTGGAGGAACAGGGCGGTGACGCTCTGGTTGAAGGCGATGAACTCGGGATGCCCGAGGATGGCCGCCTTCACCTCGGCGATCGGGAGCTTGAGCTGTGCGTAGCCGGGGCGATCGGCCTTCTGGAAGAGCGCGGCGCGCACGCCGGGGATGACCTGCCAGTAGGGAGCGAACGCGTCGATGTCCCGGTCGGGGATGCCCCCGCGCAGGTGGGCGTCGATGTCCTGCAAATCCTCCGGTTCGGTGCTGTCGATGTAGCGCGGGAGGTTGAGGTTGTAGTCGTTCCTGGGGTCGGCGATCTCGCTGACGGGTACGAGGCGCGCGTAGCGCGGAATCTCTGCCTGGCGGGTGAAGGTGTCGACGATCCGGTGGATGTCCTGCTCGCGGAGGCGGTTCTTGTTGCCGTCTTTGATGAAGCCGCGGGAGGCGTCCATCATGAAGATCGCCTTGCGGGCCGGGGCTCCTTCCTTGTCGAGCACGAGGATGCAGGCGGGAATGCCGGTGCCGTAGAAGAGGTTCGCCGGGAGGCCGATGATGCCGCGGAGCACGCCCCGCTGGATGAGGTTCCGGCGGATGACGGCTTCGGCATTGCCTCGGAAGAGGACGCCGTGGGGCAGGATGCAGGCGCCTTTGCCGGACGACTTCAGGGATCGGAGAATGTGGAGCAGGTAGGCGTAGTCGCCCTGTTTGGCGGGCGGGACACCGTAGCTTTGGAATCGTTGCCAGGGGTCCTGTCCGGCATCGATGCCGGTGCTCCAGCGCTTGTCGCTGAAGGGTGGATTGGCAACGACGTAGTCGAAGGTCGCGAGGGCGTCGCCGTCGCGGTAGAGCGGGTTGGCGAGGGTATTGCCCTGCTTGATCTCCGCCGTGGCGTAGTCGTGCAGGATCATGTTCATCCGGGCGAGGCCGGCGGTGGCGTTGTCCTTCTCCTGCCCGTAGAGGGTGACCTTGACGTCCTTGCCGCCGTGCCGGGCCGCGTCGCCGATCTTCAGCAACAGCGAGCCCGAGCCGCAGGTCGGGTCGTAGACGGTCGTGTCATTGCTGGTCGTGGCGTGGCGGATGCCGAGGATCTCCGCGATGATCCGGCTGACTTCGGCGGGGGTGTAGAACTGGCCCTTGCTCTTGCCACTCTCGGTGGCGAAGTGGCGCATCAGGTACTCGTAGGCGTCGCCGAGCAGGTCGTCGCCGTCGGCGCGGTTCTGGGAGAAGTCGAGGGCGGGATTCTCGAAGATCGCGACGAGGTTGGTGAGGCGGTCCACCATCTCCTTTCCGCTGCCCAGCTTGTTCGGGTCGTTGAAGTCCGGCATGTCGGCCAACTGGTTGGCCTGGGCGAGCGGGGCGAGGATCTTCTTGTTGATCTGGTCGCCGATGTCGGGCTTGCCCTTCAGGGCGACCATGTCCGCGAAGCTGGCCCCGGGTGGAACCGTGATGGCGGCGAAGGGTTGGCCGGCAAACTTGTCGCTGACGTACTTCACGAACAGCAGCACGAGGACGTAGTCCTTGTACTGGCCGGCATCCATGCCGCCGCGCAGCTCGTCGCACGAGGCCCAGAGGGACGAGTAGAGTTCGGACTTCTTGAGGGCCATGCGGTCAGGAAAGGGGAGAGGTGGCGGAGTGGATTTCCGGGGGCGAGGGCGGCGCGTCGAGCCTCATGGGCATTCGTCTGTACTCACGATCGTTGCGCATTTCGGGAAAGGCTATGGCTGTGGCAACAGCGTCGCACGACAATTTCCGATCCCGTGGGCTGCTGGCCTGGCGTGGACTTGGCGGCCATCGTTCCAGCGGGTCTTCGTTTTTATCGGCCGAAACCAGCTCGCCGCCGCAAGTGGTGGGAATTGAGCGTTGTTGGCCGAAAGAGACGAAAGAGGGCACAAAGGTCGGCGGGTTGGCGGGTCCAGTCGCGTTGGTGGGAACGTTTCGGGGAGGGGAGGAGTGTGAGTCGTGGGACAGCCACAACTGCGTTGCGATTGGGTTTCCGCTGGGGGCATTGACCCAGGGTAGGCCTCGTGCCTCGGCCAACCCTTCTACGCGACAGAACGCCGTTGGCGTTCAGGAGACGCGGTTTTCGCGGTGACCTTCTCCCAACCTGTCGGGCGGACCTGTGCGGAAGTGGCTGGTTCAGCTTTTTGCGATTGCTGCGAAAGACCCGCTGGCCATCCTCCGTGGCATCCATCCGGGGCCAAACGGTTCCCCTTCGTTCCATGTACTTCCTTCGAATCCTCCTCGGCTGCGTGGTCCTGCTCGGTCTGTCCTCGCTTCCCGCCCTGAGCCAGGGCACCGCATTCACCTATCAGGGCGTGCTCCGGCGGGACGGGGTGCCCGTCAACGGTCGCCACGATCTGGGATTCATCCTGTTCGACGCCGAGAATGACGGCCAGCCGTGGGGCCTTGCCCAGACCCTCCTCAACGTGGAGGTGGTGGATGGCCTGTTCGCGGTCCAGCTCGACTTTGGAAGCAACGCGTTTGACGGAAATCCGCGCTGGCTGCAGATCGCCGCGCGTCGCGGTGGGACAGAGGAAGCCTACGTCCATCTCAGGCCGCGGACCGCAATCCTTGCCACGCCCCATGCGATCCACGCAACCCAGGTTCCTGCGTCCGGGGTGCGTGGCCAGATCGTCGGGGACCAGATCCAGCCTGGTTCCATTGGAAAGGACCGCATCGCACCCACGGCCAGCCTGTGGGATCGCCTCGGCTCCGACATTTCGTACCTGCCCGGCAATGTCGGCATCCAGGTGACGAATCCCATGGTGGCCATCGGTTACCCGCCGGGGTGGGAAGGGTTGCACGTCCGGAGTCGGTCGGGGCAGGGCCTGGGCATCATTCAGGGCAAGGGCTCGGCACGATTGCATCTCCGCGCGGACGAGAATCTGGAGGGCATCGCGCAGGACTTCATCATCGCAAACGACGACCGGATCTCCCTGAACTGGCTCGCCGGCGGACTGCTGAACCGCGTCCAGGCAATGGTGATCACCACGAACGGATGGATTGGCATGGGCACGGCGAATCCATCCACCCAGTTGCAGGTGGCGGGCGTGGTCACGGCGACAGGCTTTGCCGGGGATGGAAGCGGCCTGACGGGCGTCCGATCGGATCGCCTCGCCGGCGCCGTTCCTGATACCGCGCTTTCGGCAAATGTGGCGCGACGGGCGGGTGGGAACGTGTTTTCCGGAAACCAGACCGTCACCGGCGGCCGGGTTGCGATCGGAACGAATGTCCCCCAGACGGCGCTTCATGTGGTCGATGCGGAGGACACCGAGTTGAGCCTCCAGAGCGCCCGCAACAACCGGCGCTGGACCTTGCAGGCCAGCGGCGGCGCGGACGCGGTGGGCCTGGGCGGCTCCTTCCAACTCATCGACCGGACCGCCGCCGCGGCGCGGGTGGTCGTGTTGGCCGATGGGAAGATGGGCGTCGGGACCTCCAGCCCGACGGAACGGCTTCAGGTCGCCGGGAACATCCGAGCCACCGGCGGCGTCGTGGTCCAGAATTCAGCCGGCACGCAGAAGGTCAGCATGGCCGTCGACGCCAACGGGAAGGGGAAGATGATGTGCGACTACATCCAGATCAACGGCGGGGCGGACATCGCCGAGCCCTTCGACATCCGCGCCACGCAACCGATCGAACCCGGAACAAGGCTTACCTGCAAGCCATCGATCCAGACATCTTCGGACTGCAGGAGGTGCGGAACCCGGTGCCGTTCCCGGGACTGCGTGTCTCACAACTCCAGGACGTCATCGGGTGGTTTCCCGGCCATGGCCACTACGCACTGGACCGGGGCGACGGCGAGCATTGCGCCATCTTCTATCGGACGGAACGGTTCGCCCGCGCGGCGGAGGGGACCTTCTGGTTGAGCTGCACGCCCGACCAGCAGTCCCACCACCCGTTGGAGACCGGGAATTTCCGCATCGTCTCGTGGGTCTTCCTGATCGACCTGTACACGGGGACCACCTTCTACGTGTTCAATGCCCATTGGCCGTTGAATGAGATCGCGCGCCAATACTCGGCCGCACTGGTGCGGGACCGGATCCAGGAGATCGCCGGCGACCGGCCAGCGCTGTTGATGGGCGACCTGAATTGCGATGAAGACTCGACCGCGTTCCGGATCCTGAGTCGGACCCAGGGCTACGTCGCCACAGCGGATTGCAGCACAAGTCCGACCTGGGCGGGTTTGCCCGGCCGCGCCCTGCTCAACAGCTACCGCCAAGCCAATCCGACGGTTTCAGCGGGCGAAAGCACCTACCACAATTTCGGTGGGGGTACCTTCGGCAAGCGCATTGATCACATCCTGCACTTCCCTGGGTATTTCGAACCTTATTCGGCAGCCATCCGTCGGGATGGTTACGCGGGCGGGTGTGGCAGCGACACATGCGACCCCTCGGATCACTTCGGCGTTGAAGTGAACTTCCGGGCGCTGATGCCGGAGATCCATGTGGAGTTCTCACGCAACGACCAACTGTGCGAAGCCGGGACGCCCGCACTTCCCTTCAACTCGATGGCCGAAGCGCTCCAGACCGTGCAGGCCAATGGCACCGTGACGCTGCGGAACACCTCGGGTTCGGCGGGCGTCACGCTCAATCCAAAACGAGGTCCGATCACCCTCACGTCCATCGGCGGACCCTCCACGGTGGGCAAATGAGCCACGTTCTCGAGCAGACAGTCGCCTTCGCCGCCTCGGAAGCCGGGATCTCCTGGAGTCAGGTGCCGCCTCCCTACGAGACACATGCCGCACGCGTCACGATCACCCTGCCGATCGACTTCACCGAACGTTTCTACCGGCTCCGCAAGCCGTGAACCGAAGGCCCTGCTTATCCGTGTCATCCGTTCGATCCGTGGTTTCATGTGCGTCCTGCAGGTCAACCGTGGCGACGGCGCGGCCGGTCACGCTGAAATGTAAAATATTTAGACGCGACCCCATTGCCTGTTCGACCCCATTGCCTGTTCCGTGACGGTGTTTCGTGGGACGGCCACAACCGCGTTGCGGTTGGGTTTCCGCTGGGGGCATTGACCCAGGGTAGGCCTCGTGCCTCGGCCAACCCTGGGCTACGTGACACAACGCCGTTGGCGTTCCTGAGTGACAGTTTTGCGAGTGTCGTTCCCCCGAGCTGGGTCGTCTGGACCTCAGCCGTGGTTACCTGCGAAACCGTGTTCGTGACCTCCTTGCCCCCTTCGCGTCTTCGCGACTTCGCGTGAGCCAACGCCGGTGTTGGGCACGAGTTGACTCACGCGAAGCCGGAAGGGCGCGAAGAAAGACGGCGGAAGTCGCCGGTTTTGTGGGCCATCGCGCGAGTCTGGAGGTGTTGCAGACATTGGCCCAACGGGTGAAGCAGCGGGGAACGTTACGTGCCCTTGGGAAGCCGTGTCGCCCATACCGGGTCTTGCTGCGGTGGAGGGGGGCGACGCATGCTTCGTCCGTGCAAGGGACATCCACAGGAGCAGGGCCATGACGTCCGATTTCCTCGCGGGAGTGATCGAGGGTTTTTACGGGCCGCCATGGTCCGTGGCCGAGCGTCGTGAGGTGCTGGACTGGATGCAGGCGTGGGGCCTGAACACCTACTTCTACGGTCCCAAGGATGACCTGCACCACCGGATCTTCTGGCGCACGCCTTACGCCACCGCCGAACGCGCCGAGGTCGCCGCGCTGATCGACGATTGTGCGGCGCACGGGGTGCGCTTCGTGTATGCCATGGGGCCGGGCCTGGATGTCCGTTACAACGACCCGGCCGATCGGGTCGCACTGGAAGGCCGGTTCGCGCAGTTGATCGAGATGGGGTGTCGCGATTTCTGCCTGCTGTTCGATGACATCCCGGATCGGATGCGGCCGGAGGAACTGGAGCGTTGGGGCAACCTGGCCTCGGCCCAGTGCGCCCTGACGAATGCCTGCGTGGCCTGGGTGCGGGAGCGGTTGCCCAAGGCCCGGTTCCTGTTCTGTCCGACGCCTTATTGCGGTCGGATGGAAGCCGCCGGACTGGGCGGGCCCAGATATCTGGAGACCGTGGGTCGTGAACTGGATCCAACGGTGGAAGTGTTCTGGACGGGGCCGGAGATCATCTCGGGTGAGATCACGGTGGAGCACCTGCAAGTCCTGACCGCCAAGCTCCGGAGGAAACCCATCCTGTGGGACAACCTCCACGCGAATGACTATGACGGCCGGCGGTTCTACTGCGGCCCGTACTCGGGTCGGGATCCGGCAATCCTGGGGATGGTGGGCGGAATCCTGACGAATCCGAACAACGAGATGCCCTTGGATTTCATGGCGCTGCGGACGCTGGCGGCGTTCGTGTCGGAGGCGGACAACTGGGATCCGCGTCAGGTCTACCTCGACGGGTTGAAGGCTTGGTTGCCGAAGTTCGCGCTGGTTCACGGCGAGGTGAGCCTTCCGGAACTGGTGTTGCTGGGGGATTGCTACTATCTGCCCTACGCCGAGGGGTCGGAGGCGGAGTCGCTGTTCGCGGCGATCCGGTCGGTGCTGTCGACGCTGCCGTCGACGTGGGGATCCGAGGCCGTGGCGTTGCGCACGCGGGTGGTGGGGTTGCGCGACCTGTGTGCAAGACTGGCCGGGCTGAAGTACCGGTCGCTGTTTCACGCGCTGAGTCGTCGGATCTGGGAATTGCGCGAGGAGATGGATTTGCTGGAACGGTACCTGGGCCACGGACTGGATCCGGCGACACGCGACACGCCCTTCCACTCGGATTTCCACCGGTTGCAGACCTATCGCGGCGGACTGGTGCCCCGATTGCAGTCGCTGCTGTTGCAGGAAGCGGATGGGTCGATCCGGTCGGGAGCGATGGAAGGAAAGGAACGATGAGCACGGCATGGGTTCGGGATGCGCGGGCAGGGGATGAGGCGGGAGCCTATCACGTCTGCCTGAAGACGGGGAACTACGGACAGGACGGCGAACCGTTCTACCGCGATGACCCGGACGCGTTGGGTCGGATCTTTGTGGGCCCCTATCTGGCGTTCGAGCCCCGGCTGTCATTGATCCTCGAAGACGACGCCGGGATCTGCGGGTACGCGCTGGGGGCTTTGGATTCGCGGGCGTTCTACGAGCGCTACGAGCGCGAATGGCGGCCCGGGTTGTGTGAACGTTTTCCGGAACCGACGGGCGATCCGACCCGATGGACGCGCGCGCAGACGGTGCATTCCTGGTATCACCATCCTGACTACACCTGTCCGGAGCCGTACGCGGAATTTCCGTCGCACCTGCACATCGATCTGCTGGACCGGGCGCAGGGGCAGGGGCATGGACGCCGGATGATGGAGGAGGTGATGGCGCGATTGGTGCGACTGGGATCCCCGGGGGCGCATCTCGGGGTGAGTCTGGTGAATGTCCTGGCGCAGGGATTCTACCGGAAGCTGGGCTTCCAGGAATTGTTGCGGGTTGGGGAAGGCACGGACGGATGCATTTACATGGGCAAGCGGTTGGGAACGGAATCGTGAGCAGGAGCCATAACCGATGACGAAGGCAACAGGGTTTGTGAACCGGTGGTTGGTGCCGTTCCTGACGGCGCTGAGCGAGAACGTCTACATGGCTGCCATCCGGACCGGGATGGTGACGGTGGTGCCGCTGACGATCATCGGGGGGATGTTCATGGTGTTCTCGTACCTTCCCGTGCCGGGGTGGGAGGCGCGCATCGAGAAGCATCTTCCGCTGCTGCAGGTGCCGGTGACGGCGACGTTCGGGATGCTGGCGGTGTTCGTGTGCTTCGCGATCGCGTACGACCTGGGAAAGCGATTCAAGCAGGAGGCGATCACCAGCGGGGTGCTGGCGACGGTGGTGTTCCTGTTGATCCTGGTGGACGTGAAGGAACAGACGCTGACGATGGCGGGCCTGGGCTCGCAGGGATTGTTCACGGCGATCCTGGTGGCGTTGGTGTCGGTGCGGGTCCAGAAGTTCATGATGGATCACGGGGCGGTGATCCGGATGCCGGAGAGCGTGCCGGCGGCAGTGCAGGAATCCTTCCTTTCGTTGACGCCGATGATTGCGCTCGTGCTGGTGTTCTGGGTGATCCGGTTCGTGTGGGGTGTGGACATCAACGCGGCGGTCCAGACGCTGTTCAAGCCGCTGGTCTATGGACTCAACACCCTGCCGGGCATCCTGACCTATGCGTTCCTGGTCACGATGCTGTGGTCGGTGGGCATCAACGGGGACAACACCATGGATGCGATCGTGCTGCCGGTGTTCATGAGTTACCTGGCCTCGAACGTGGCGTCGGTGCAGGCGGGTCAACCGATGGAGTTCGTGACGGCCAACGGATTCTTCACGACGTTCGCGAACGTCGGGGGGACGGGAGCGACGATTGCGCTCGCGCTGGTGCTGATCAATTCACGGGACGCGGGGTATCGGAAGGTGGCGCGGCTGTCGTTGCCGACGCAGGTCTTCCAGATCAACGAACCGATCTTCTACGGCATGCCCATCGTGTTGAATCCGCTGTTCATGGTGCCGTACGTGATCAGCGCGCTGGTGTTGACGGGTGCGAGTTACCTGCTGATCGACTGGGGGATACTGCGCAAGCCGTTCGTGAACGTGCCGTGGACGACGCCTCCGGTGATCGGCCATTACCTGGTGACGGGCGGCGACTGGAAGGCGGCGGTGTGGGGCGTGTGTTCGATCCTGATTGCGATGGGCATCTATTGGCCGTTCGCGAAGGCGGCGGAACGACAACGCCTCGCGCAGTCAGAAGCGGGCAAGCCCACGGAGTGAACCGGGGAGCGATTCAGAGGAGGCGTTCGCCGTGGGTCTTGAGCCAGCGCTCCGCCCCTTCGTAGTTCGGGCACAACCGGGCGACCTCGCCCCAGAAGCGCTCGGAGTGGTTGAGGTAGGTCAGGTGCGCGAGTTCGTGGAGGATGATGTAATCCGAGATCTCGGGCGGAAGCTGGATCAGGCGCCAGTTCAGGGAAATGGTCTTCCGGGCCGAGCAGGAGCCCCACCGCGAACGCTGGTTGCGCACGTGGACGGCCTTCACGGTGAGTTGATGGAGCGAGGCCAGTTCGCGGGTCCGCGGCGGGAGTTCGAGACGGGCGAGCGCCCGGAGGGAAGCTTCAACGCGAGGACGCAGGTTGGTTTCGTCGGGACGGGGCTGTGGGATTCGCAAGGTGCCCAACTGAAGGAAGGGTCCGTCCTCGGCATGGGTGATTGCGAGGGGTTCGCCGCGGAACCACACGGGCGTCCCAAGGCGCCATTCCAGGGGCGTGCCGGGTCGGGTGGCCCGGGCCTGGAGCCGAGCGATCATCCACGGATGGTGCTTCGCAACGAAATCCTCCGCCTCCGGACGTGAACCACGACGGGGAATGGTGCAGCGGAAGACGCCGTCCCGTTGCAGGGTGAGTCGGTAGAAGCGGGCCTGCGGATGCCGCAGGAAGACGATGCGGACTGTTTGACCGTCGACCAGACGTGGCTCGGGCGGATGCGATTCCGTGGCAGGCATCGGATTCAGGACTGGGCCGAGGTCAGGGCGTGCTGGCAGAAGGAATGGTGGAGGACTGGATGCCCCCGCAACAGGTGGGATTGGATGATTTCCTCCAGCACTTCAGGCGTGCACCCCTGATACCAGGTGCCCTCCGGATACACGACGGCCACCGGGCCCCGGGCGCAGATCTGGAGGCAGTCCACCTTGGTTCGGGCAACCAGTGCCTGGGGTCCGACGAGTCCCAGTTCCTTGAGACGGCGTTTCAGGAAATCCCAGGAGGCCTGACCGGTTTCGGGCTGGCAGCACTTGGGTTTCGTGGGCGTCGCACAAAGGAAGATGTGCCGGACGACGGTGGGAACACCGTTGCGGACGGCCATTTCAGCGGGCGATTCCGGTGGGACCGGTTCGGACATGGGGAGAACGTAGCCGAGGCGGGCATCCGCCAAAGCGGAAAGGGGCAGGGGAGGGTTGGAAGTTGGAGGTTTCAGGTTTGAAGCCCGGTGCCTCCGGACGTCGGCATCTACCCTTCCATGGTAGCAGACGAGGTAACGAGGCTGTGGAAGGACTCCCGGGTTTGCTGGGTTCGGTTTGATGCCATCTGCGCCGACGCGAAGGGGGGACTCGAATCTGGAGTCTGGTGACGCTTCGACCACAGCCTCGTTACCTCGTCTGCTACGTACGGGCTGTGGTGGGCGCGCCAAAGGAGGTGTTCGGTTGATCGCGGAAAACTTTTTCAAGGAACTTGCAACCTTCGCTCCGGCGGCGCGTGAGGGGCTGTTGAGGCCGCGAATGTGTGTGTGTGTCGGTCTCAGTTTGATGGCCGCGCCAAGGCGGTCCCCGGGTCACAGCCCCCGGGAGTCGGGTGGGGAACCCGATCTGAACGGGGTGCAAGCCGTTCAGGGCCATGCGGTTCGCTGCGTGGGTGCGGGACGGTCGGTGTGCGCCGGGAGGTCGGTGGCACAATGGACCGTCCCGCATTGCTTTCAGGGGGCGCGAATTGGGCACTCTCCACCGATCCAATGTGCGCCGACAGCATCAAGCTGTTCGGGCTTCTCGGGAACGTGACGAGTGGTGCACTGCCCTTGGATGGTTTCCCGTCCTTCCCACATTCCTTGTCGGGTTCTGGATCCAGCGCCGAATATCTGCCGACATGATTGAGTGCGACCTTGATGTGCTGAGCCGATGCTCGAGGGAGGGCTCGAAAGCCGCCGCGAGGTTAAGAACCAGCGGTCGCTGTTCTCGTTCCATCCTGCATCCCTGACTGAAAAGCGGGTCGAGACCCTCCTTGCCGACGGGAGGCGGAGTCTGCATTGGTGAAGTGGCTGAATCGCGCCAAAGGCAGCCAGGAGTGGTCCAAGGCCCATGCGGTTGATGGAGGCGTTTGCGATCCTGCAAAATGCCATGGCCAAAGGCGCGAAGTGATTCCTGGGCGAGGCGTCTGGGGGGCCCCCCGCATAGGTACTTTGGATTCCCGGGATCTTCTGGATTGACCGGAGGTTCGTCCCGCCGTCAATTGGGTCATCCAAGGTGGGGTAAGGAGGATGACGATGAGGGGGCCAGGGAGCGGGGATCCATCCATCCAGACCTGCCAAGTGCGATCCATTACCAGCATCCATGAAGGCGGGAATGTCATCCCCGGGAACCCGGGTTCGTCTGGGGCTGTTCCTTTGGTTAGGGACGGTTTCCATCGGCGCTTCGTTGAACGCGGGCGTCGAGGTGACGGATGAGTGGTCCCTCCGCCCGGGCTGGAATGCCATCTTCCTACGGGTTGCGCCGCGGAATGACCGGTTGGAGGCGGTGTTGGATGGACTGGATGTGGAGTCGGTGTGGACCCGCGGCGAACGGGAGAGCGAGGCCGAGTTCCTGTCGGATCCGACCGTCCCGATCCGGGATCCTTCGCGGTGGTTGCGGTGGTATCCGGCGGAGGCCATTGAATCACGGTTCAACAGCCTGCATGCGATGGTGGCAAACCGGGCGTACCTGCTCCGGGTTCGGGGTGGACGCCAGATGGAAGTCCGATCGGAAACATTGCCGGACGGCACGGTGCTCGCGGAAACCAACGTTCAATGGAGGGTGGTGGGCGTGCCTGCGGAGCGGCCGTTGCCGTGGGTTCCCAACAGCCTGAGCCTGCGCGGGCTTCCGGTCGATGGAGCTTTGGAGACGACGGTGGGCGGGTTCCTGGGCTCGTCGGTGGCGCACGTGAATCCGGCGAGCGGGTTGGCGCGGGGCGTGTGGGGGTTGGCCCCGGGCGGGCAATGGCGGCCGATGCCGCCGACGGAGAGGCTGCTTCCGGGAGTGGCCTATTGGATCCGCACCGAGGGGGTGAGCGTCTTTGAGTCCCCGTTCACGCTGCAACCGGGCCGTCTGGACTTTGGCACGGCGCTGTCGGCGCAGACGTTGGTCCTGGAATCACGGGACGGGCGTTCAAGGGTACTTGAGCTTTTCCGCCATGACGCAGAGGCCGGACCGCTCCGGGTGTTGGGAAACGGATCCGGGGTGGTGGAGGCACCGCAATGGAGTCGGGTGGCCGTACCGGAAAGGGGACGGGTGGAATGGACGTTGCGGGTGGATCGCGGTGGAATGGTGCCGGGATCGCGGTATGAAACGGTCTATGAGATCCGCGACGGTTTGGGGACGCGCTTTCGCGTGCCGGTGACGGTGCAAGGAGGGGAGGCGCCATGAAGACGGGACCGGGCCGAAGGTGGGGGCGGGCATGGGTTGTGGCGGTCGCGATCCTCTCGCTGGGAAGATTCGTCGTGGGGCAGGATTATTCGGGGCTGTGGGTGGGCACGGCAGAAGTCGCGCGGGTGAACGAGCCGCAGTCGGCCCCGGTGGTGCCGGTGCCGGGTTCGTTGAGTCGGGCGGGCGCGGAACCGTTGACGCCGTCCGAGCCCACGATGACCAACAGCACGTACCTGCAACTGGTGCGGACGAACTTTCCGGTGGAGCCGACACCGGTGCCGCAGCCGGCGCGGTTGCGGGTGTTGTTGCACGTGGATCGTGATGGGAAGGCGACCCTGTTGCATCAGGTGGCGTTGGTGCGGCGGAAGCAGGGCGGCAGGCAGGCACTGATCACCGAGGCTGGGGGCGCCCGTTCCTATGAGGGCGTTGTGGACCGCGGCGACAAGCGCGTGCCACGGGTCTTTTCCAGTGCGCATTTTGATTTTGGACGGACGGCACTGTTGCCGATGCAGGGTCTTGTGCGGACGAATCTGGACTGGCTGAGCGCCACCAACCGCATTCCGTACGACGCGCCGACCAACCCGTTCCTGCACCGGTACCATCCGGATCACGACAACCGTGCGGCGGATTTCACGGGTGCCCGGAAGGAGGCGTTGGATGTGCAGCGGGAGTTCCGGATCCGTTTCGGTCCGGTGGCGGGCGCGTCTGGATCGGTGGAGACGACGGAAGATTTGTTGCGGGGGGAATACGAGGAGACCGTGCGGGGGTTGGCGCATTTTCCGGTGAAGGCGGCCGGGTTGCTGGAGTTGCGTCGGGTGGTGCGGGTCGAACAACTGAACGAGGAACCCTGAGCGATGAATGACCGGGTATGCCGATGGATCCTGTGCTGGGCCTCGACGCTGCTGGTTTTTCTGCCGGCGCGGGCAGCGGATGAAATCCGGGTGCGCGCCTTCAAGGCCCGGGTGTACGTGAACGAAGGAGGCAGCAACCACGGATGGAAGTTTGGCCCGTTGGGAAAGTCTTCCGAGGCCTACCCCGAGGAGCCGATTCCCGAGTAC
>Ga0172372_10004794_pt1 | contig 19098 bp, 16 predicted proteins | sample LakKiv5m_2_FD_114544 | JGI IMG/M metagenome (GOLD analysis project Ga0172372, IMG submission 114544) | Freshwater microbial communities from Kabuno Bay, South-Kivu, Congo - kab_092012_9.5m | ecosystem: Environmental > Aquatic > Freshwater > Lake | place: Democratic Republic of the Congo...
CGCCCCCCTGAACCACCCGCTCGATCGCCGCGACGCATCCCCACCCACCCGCAGCCCCCAACCCGATCCCCACGCGCTCCGTCAACGCCTCCACCCCGGCCAAGCCGACCCCAACCCCGATCACCCGTTCCCCAGCCACTGCCCGGACTTCCGAATGAACCGATTCCACCACCGAAGCCCGCGAACGCCCGCCCAGATAAGGTCGCGGCGATCCCACCCATTCCAATTCCACGTCGCCCCCACCCATTCCCAGCAGCACCGCAGCCGCCCCCTCCGAGGCCACCGCCGACCGCGAGAACAACCGCACTGCCTCCGACGTCGTCCAGTCCGCCTCCTCCGCTCCCACCACCAGGCAATGGTCCACCACCCCCCGTACCAGCCAATCCGAAGCCAACACCATCCCGCTCAGGAAACCCGTCTCATCCGACACGCACGTGTCGTTCCGTGCTGGCGTGCCCAGGACCGCCGCCAGATGCGACGACGGCGCATTGAACACCGTCTCGGGAAAGAGCATCGGGCTCGCCGTCGCCGGATCCACGCCCACTTCGCCGAAGAACCGACGCGAGTACTGCACGCTACCGCCCATCACGCATGAAACGATCCCCAATCGTCCCAGTCCGGTCGCCCCCCCCGCCATGGCCACCGCTTCCAACGCCGATGCGACCGTGAAATGGGAAATCGGACTCGCCCGTCGCAACCGTGGATGCATCTGCCACGGAGCCCGCGTGGTCGGGGCAGGAACCCGCATCACCGCATGACGCCGCCCATCGGGCCGCTCCACTTCGGTCGACTCCACCTGCGCTTCACCCGCCAACCACTTCGCGAATGCATCCCTTCCCCATCCCGCCGGCGACACGACACCGTACCCGCGCACAAAGACCCGACTCATCGGAACCTCCGCATCACGAGGCTCGCGTTCGCCCCACCGAACCCAAACGAATTGCTCAGGACGCAGTCCACACGCGCCTCGCACGGCGAAGTCACCAGCGGGAATCGGCACGCCGGATCGAGGGCCTCCACCGGAACCCCGGGCGGAAGCCACTGTCCCTCCATCGCCATCAGGCAGATCACCGCCTCCACCGCTCCAGCCGCGCCCAACAGGTGACCGATCCCGCCCTTGGTCGAACTGACTGGCACGCGTTCCACCGACGCCCCAGCCCATCGATGGATCGCCGATGCTTCCGCTGCATCATTCAGTGGGGTTCCTGTGCCGTGCGCGTTCAGGTAATCCACGGCATCAGCCCCGATCCCCGCCTGCCTGCAAGCCGAGTCCATGGTCGCCAGCGCCGCGTCCCCCTCCGGATGCGGCTGTGTCAGATGATGCCGGTCCGTCGCCGCACCGTATCCGACGATTTCCCCCAACACCCGTGCCCCACGTCGCTCGGCACTCGCCAATGACTCCAGCGTCAGCACCGCCGCCCCCTCGCCCAGCATCAGTCCGTCCCGATGGGCGTCGAACGGTCGGCAGGTCGTCGTCGACAAAGCCTGTAGCGAACCAAATCCGGCAAAAACCAACTGGCTCAGCGCATCGTACCCCCCCGTCAACACCCGCTCCGACCGACCTGAACGAACCCACTCGAACGCCTCCCCCACGGCGTTGGAACCCGAGGCGCACGCGTTGGCAATCACCGTGGAAGGCCCCTCGAAGCCAAAAGCCTCCATCAGGTCCAGAACCTGACGCTGCGGCTGGTAATGGGTCACACGCGTTGCCTGTCCGATCCGGACCGCCGGTCGGGCAGATGCATGCCGAAAGTAATCCTCCCCCAAGGCCATCCCACCACTGGTCGTCCCCAGCACCACCGGCAGCCCCGCCAACCCTTCCTCCCATCCCGCCTGCGCCCACGCCTCCGCCGCCGCGATCAGCAACATCCGACCCGCACGATCCAGCCGACGCTCCTGCCGCGATCCCAGCGCCGTGGACGGCATGCGCTCGGGCACATCAATCTCCGCCGCACGACGCGTCCTCTGCCGGGAGACGTCAAACCCGCGAACTTCGCGAACCGCCGACCGCCCCTCACGGAAGCCGGCTGCGTTCACCCCCCAGCCACAGCCCAGTGCCGTGATGATGCCAGCCCCGGTGACCACCACCCGGACCGGCTCGGACGTTCTCCTGGAAAATGGGAACAGCATCGTGTGCAGCGCCCGGCGACGCTACGGACCCGCCTCCCACCTTGAAACCCGAAAACTCGCCTCGTTACCTCGTCAATCACCCCCATCGTGGCAGTCGACGTCAGGAGGCTGTGGTCTTCGCACATCCAGGCTTCAAACTTGAATCCGAAACCTTCAAGCTCCCGAACAACGTGCCGCCGTCCACATCCTTCGACGTCCTGATCATCGGAGGCTCCCTCGCGGGCTCTGCCTCCGCACTCCTCCTGCTCCGCGACAACCCAAAGCTCCGTATCGGTATCATCGAGAAGTCCACCCACTTTCCGCGGCGCGTGGGCGAAGCCACCGTCGAAGTCAGCGGCTACTTCCTCAGCCGGGTTCTTGGTCTCACCGGGTTCCTCAACGAAACCCAGCTGACCAAGCAGGGCATGCGCTTCTGGTTCGCCACCCCGCAGACCCGGTCGCTCCATGAATGCTCCGAAGTGGGCGGTCGTTACCTCGCCCGCGTGCCCGCCTGGCAGGTCGACCGCAGCACCCTCGACGAGGAGGTCCTGCGTCGGGCCGTCGACGCCGGAGCCCATCTCTTCCGTGCCGCAAAGGCCCGGAATGTCCAACTCTCCCCGGGAGGTCTCCAACGGATCACCGTCGAATCCGCCCACGGCACCGAAACCCTCTCCGCCCGCTGGATCATCGACGCGAGCGGCTTCACGGCACTCGTCGCGCGGCAACAGGGTTGGCTCCGCCCCAACACCGACCATCCCACAACCGCCTGCTGGGCCCGGTGGCGGGGCGTCCAGGACTGGGACAACCTCGACCTCGCCCGCCGCTTCCCCGATTGGGGCGCCGCCTGCCATGGCATCCGGAACACAGCCACGAATCACGTCGTGGGCGATGGCTGGTGGGCTTGGTTCATTCCCCTCCGCGGCGGCGACACCTCCGTCGGCGTCGTGTTCGACCAGCGCCGTGTCCACTGGCCGGAAGGTCCCGCGCCACTCGGCGACCGACTCAAATCGTTCCTCTGTGCCCATCCCGCTGCGGCAGAAATCCTCCGCGACGCCACTCCCATCGATGGCGACGTGAAGTGGCGCGCCCAACTGGCCTATACCTGCTCCCCCATCGCCAGCGATGGCGTCGTCCTTGCCGGCGATGCGGCGGGATTCATCGATCCCTTCTACAGCCCCGGGATGGACTGGCTCAGCTATACCACGACCCGCGCCGTTGAACTGGTTCGTCGCACCTTGGCTGGCGAGGCTGCCGCACCGCTCGTCAACGCCCACAACACCGATTTCAGCCGGTCCATCGACCGATGGTTCAATGCGGTCTATCGCGACAAGTATTCCTGGATGGGCGACTACGAACTCCTCCGCATCGGCTTCCAGCTGGACCTCGGCATGTATTACCTCGGCGTCGTCTCGCAACCCTTCCGCGATGGACCCGGCGCGCTGCGCAACCCGGTCTTCAGCCTTCCTCCCAGCAACATTCCCTACCACCTGATGGCGACCTACAACCGCCGACTGGCCCGCATTGCTGAGAAGCGGCGCCGCCGGGGAACCTTCGGCCGCGCCAACCACAGCCAGCGCTTCCTCCTGAACGGGTTCCTCCCGGATCATTCGACCGGCAAGCCGGTGCTCCGAGCCATGCTCTCCTGGCTGTCGCTCGAACTCCGCGAAGGCTGGCGCCCCTGAGGTCTTGACCAGCAGTCCCCCTCTTCCCCCGGCCGCCCAACAGGGACCCTCTGGGTGGAAACCGTATCCAATGCATGGGAGGCCTGCCTTGGACCAGCGACAGTATCCCGGTAACGGACGCCTCCGCCGGACGGATGGCAGGTCGTTGATTTCCCGGATTCGATGGCCTCGACATAATGGCGGACTACCTGGGCAACGATCCCACCCCAACCCAATTCGGAAGCTACCCTACGCGCAAGCGGGCCGGCTGCGATTCGGCCCCCCGGATCCGCGGCAACAGCCTTTGCCAGTTCGAGGAAGGCACCCGAATCCCCATACGGGGCCAGCCATCCTGTTTGTCCGCTCCGAATGACCTCGCCGGCGGCACCGTAATCGAAGGCAACCACACCCAAACCACTCGCCATGGCTTCGATGGTTACGTTCCCGAATGTCTCCGTCAGGCTCGGGAACAACAGCACATCCGCCGATGCGAAATGACGCGCCAAGTCCTCCCCAGACCTTCTCCCGGTCAGGATCGCCTGAGGGCAACGGGCTCGGATCCAATCGCGCGACGGCCCATCACCCACCAGCACCAATCGAATATCCCGCGTCGTTTCGGCCATCCGGCCAAACGCATCGCAGAGCAGACCCAGATTTTTTTCAGGAGCAAGACGACCCACACCCAGCACGACAAGCGTGTCATCATCCGCTTTCCAGGAAGCCCTCAACTCCCTGCACCGCCGCCCAGGATGGAAGAGCTCCGTATCCACGCCACGCCCGACGACCTGCAGACGTTCAAAACGGCTGAACTCCAACGTTCCGGCCAATGCACTGGTCGGAACCATCGTGCACGCCGTCTGATTGTGGAAACGCCGTAAATACCCAAGAATCGCACCCTGCAGGAACCCAACCCCATAGTGGCGGCTGTAAGCGTGGAAATTGGTCCGGAACTCGGACACCACCGGAATGCCCAGGCCCAATGCCGCCTTGAGCGCTGACCAGCCCAACGGTCCCTCGGTTGCCAGGTGGACGACATCCGGACGATCCAAAGCCCATCGCTTCTGGAGGGCACGCCTTGCGGGCAAGCCCATCTTGAGTTCGGGATACCTGGGAATCGGCAAACCTCGGGTCAGTACTTCGGAAAGTCCTCCCCGTGCGGCTGCCGCTTGATCCGAACGTCCTTGTCGAGGACGGATCACCTGAACCTGATGCCCCTCGGCAAGCAATCCGGACACGATACGCGCCACCGTTGTTGCCACGCCATTGACCTCCGGCGGATACGTTTCCGTGACGAGGGCCACTTTCAGGGGGCGACCAGACGCTCTGTGGCCTGACGAGTGGTTGGCAACCCGCCTGCCGTCGTGCAGCTGCATCGACGCAATCTGACGACACTTAAAGACGGATTCGCGGCAACATTCCAATATTCGTGTATCGATGCTCATCGGGCTTCAGATGGCCGCATGTTCCCGTATAACTGTCGTCCGTGAGCGCCACAAACGAGCACACCACCATGAACGAACCATCGACATCATTTCGCTCCTGCATGGAGGCCCTCCGGATCCAACGTTGGGATGATCATAGATACTATCACCACAGCCGGATCAACCAGTCGCTGCACTTTGTGAGCGCGATCAGCTTCCTGGTCGCGTATGGACTGCTGTTCATTGATCCAGCCTTGGCAGCCCTCGTTGCTTGGGGAATTTCGATGACCTCGCGTCAGGCAGGCCATTTCTTCTTCGAGCCGCGCGACTATGATCACGTCAATCAGGCAACGCACGAGCACAAGGAAGACATCAAGCTCGGGTACAACCTGCGCCGAAAAGTCGTCCTGATGTCCCTGTGGGCCGTCGCTCCGGTCGCTCTGTACTTCAGCCCCACCTTCTTCGGGATCCTCACCCCCGGATCCGGAATCGAGGGTTACCTCCACAACCTGGGTCTGGTGTGGCTCGCCATCGGCCTCGGTGGACTCGTGTTCCGCACCATACACCTGTTCTTCCTCAAGGACGTCATGACCGGGCTGGTGTGGATGCTCAAGATCATCACCGATCCCTTCCATGACATGATGCTCTACTGGAAGTCCCCGCTCGCCCTGATGCGCGGGGAACTCATCGACCCCATGACCCACGCTCACGGACGCTAACCCCTGAGCATACGGGCAACCAGTTCCCGAAGCACCTTTCGTCGGATCCCGCGGTTGGTCAGCCCGGGATCCGACCACCACCAACCATCGGCCTGCATCGCCCGGGCCGCCCGCACGAAGCGTTCGGCAACCTCCGAAAAGTCCACATCCGTATAGTTCAGGCTGAAGATCAGCCGACCGGTCCCGACCCAGCTCAGTCCGAGACCCTCGGCGCGCAGGTAGAATTGGAGCATCCAGTTGTATCGCGAAGGCTGGGTGTAGAACACCGACCATACCGTGGAAAGGTTTGCGACCTGAACCGGAACACCGGCGGCGCGAAGCCGCTCGTTCAGATCCTGCGCACGCCCGTTCCAACGTTCCTCCAACCTCGAATACATTGATTGAACTTCGGCCCCTTCCAAACGCTCAAGGAAGACTTGCATCGCCGCCATCACGTACGGATGGGAATTGAAGGTCCCGCGGGCAAAGCAGATGTCGGCAGGACGTTCCTCCCGGAACCGGCTCATCAGGTCCCCACGCCCACACACAACACCTACCGGAAACCCGCCCCCAAGGGTCTTCCCATAGGTCACCATGTCGGCCCGGACACCGAAGTATTCCTGCACCCCGCCCGGCCCCAGGCGGAATCCCATGAACACTTCGTCCAGGATGAGCACGATGCCTCGGGCGGTGCACACCTCCCTCAACCGCTGGAGCCATTGGGTATACGCGGCACGGTCGAATCCCGACCTGCGACTGCTGTCGATCAGTGTCGAATCCCCCGGGGCCGCAGCATTCGGATGCATCGCCTGCAAGGGATTCACAAGAACACAGGCGATGTCCTTCCGGGTCCGCAGGACCGTCAAAGTGTCCTCGTCCATCTCCTTCAGGGTGTAGACGTGACCCGGGGGCATCGGATTCCCCGGACCCGGTTGAACGTCGTCCCACCATCCGTGATACGCTCCACAGAACCGGACGACATAACGACGCCGGGTATGGTACCGCGCCAACCGGACGGCCTGCATGACCGCCTCCGTCCCGGACATGTGGAACGAGACTTCGTCCAAGCCGGAAATCCGGCAAAGCCGCTCGGCATTCCACGCCACCACGGGGTGCAGGCTGCCAAGGACCGGGCCAAGCGCTTCTGCGCGCTTCGCGGCCTCCCGCATGCATTCCTTGTAAAAGTCGTAGCCGAAGACGTTGACCCCGTAGGAACCCGTCAGGTCGTAGAAGCGCCGCCCATCGAGGTCGGTCACCATCACGCCCTCACTCGACTCAACAAATCCGCCCAGTTTCAGGTGCGTCCTCAGGTACCGGCTGAACTGGAATGGCACCCGGTAGGCACGGGTAAACTGAAGATCCGAGATCCGCTCTCCAGCGGCCGCCGACAGGGCAATCGACTTCGGATGCCGTTCAGCCAAGGTCTGGCAAAGCCTGCCAAAACCCTCTCGGCGCGACTGCGCCACATCCTCGGGAGCACCGTCCGCCTTGAAGAATTCCTCCTCCCCGTAAGCGTACCCCGGGAGTATCCGAGCCACGCGCTTCGCCATGCGGGAATGCCCGGCGAGCGAGCGATGCTTCGCGAGCGACAGTTGCAGGCGCCGTCGGGCAAGGTGCAGGAACACCGCCGCAGGAATCAGGCCCACCAATGATTTTGCCAGAATGTCAGTCATGAAATCCCTCTCATTGAATAGCCAGGAACCCGCGCAACGCAGCGCACTCAGGACGTGGCGTGACCGCCTCCTTCTCCAGGAGGATCTCAATTTCCTCCTCACCAACCGCGTTCCGCGGGTTCTCCTCACCCGGACCATGGGACGGTTCAGCAAGATACGCAGCCCACTCCTGGCCCGTGCCTCCATCGCCGTGTGGAAACTCTTCACCGACCTGGATCTCTCCGAGGCCCGCCAGTCCACCTTCCCTAGCCTCCATGATTGCTTCGTCCGGCAACTCCGCGAGGGCGCTCGTCCCGTGGACCCACGACCAGACGTCCTCGTCAGCCCTTGCGACGGTATCGTCGGTGAGCACGGCAGGATCGAGGAGGACCGCGTGTTCCAAGCCAAAGGATTCCCGTACAAGGCATCCGAACTCTTCGGCAGCGAAGCCGCTGCCGCACGATACCGGAACGGGACTTACGTCACCCTGCGATTGACCTCTTCGATGTATCACCGCTTCCACGCGCCGACCGACGCGAGGCTGAAGCACGTCACCTACATCAGTGGCGATACCTGGAACGTCAACCCGATCGCCCTCAAACGTGTCGAGCGGCTCTTCTGCCGGAACGAGCGCGTGGCCATGCATCTGGAAACCGTCGATGGCCAGCCCATCGCCATGGTCGCCGTGGCCGCCATCCTTGTCGCTGCCGTCCGCCTCCATTGCCTCGACGTCCTCCTTCACCTCCGTTGGAAGGGACCAAACGAAATCCCCTGCGACTACCTGGCTTCGCGAGGTGATGAACTTGGATGGTTCGAACACGGCTCGACGATCATTGTGTTCGCTCCTTCCACCTTCAAGCCCTGTGCCGGAATCCAACAGGGCACACGCATTCGTATGGGCGAAGCCCTCCTCGAAAAGTGCCCTGTTTAGGAGCCTTTTAACCGGAATGCCAAAGACCCGGCACCCAAAGGTTGCCAAACGCTCTGAGTCCAACAGGTCCCGATGGGGACTTGACCGCCCTGACCACCACCGATGGAGTTAGCCTCATTGTGATCTGCCACCCACCTTCACCGTGGCCACGCCACCGCCGCTCGTTGAAACTCTCCCAAGCTGGGGCAACTCCGTTCCCGCGAATCCTCGCCACCCTGTGGCTCGTGCTCTGCCCGCTTGATCCTCTGGCACTGCGAGCCGCCGCCCCCCTCCAGCACAGCGTCACCTGGGTGGGCAACTCTTTCCCCGGCGCCAGCAACCGTTGGGTCCAGAACTTCTTCATCCATACCCGTGTCCAACCCGATGGCACCGTCAACACCTGGAGCCACTGGGACGAAGGCGGAAAGAAGTTCGGCGTCTACAAGGACGGTGATGTCATCGGGAACACCGTCTGAGGGATCCAGGAACGTTACGCCATGGACTGGTCGTAACCCCCGGGCCGCGATTCGCGCTGGGTGGGCTACACGCTCGATCGGCACCGCCATCCCAACGACCCCCGCGGACTCATGCACGTGAAGCAACAGGGCGAGCACGGCCTCACGTCCCCGCAGATCGTCTACATCCAGGGCCGACGGTTCCTCTTCGTCGGCGGGATGTTCGCCAGCAATTTCATCAACATCTTCCGCTTCGACGACGGCATCGCCGTCCCCTCCGGACTCATCCTCCAATGGGGCAACAACCTCTACAACACCGACCTCACCTGGCCTCCCCAGAAACCCGCCGGAACCAGCATCTGGCGGGACTCGAATGGCGACGGCGACTATCAGGCCGCCGAGTTCACCCCCAACACACCCCGCGTGAAACCCGGCCCGTTCTGGGTCGACCGCAAGGGCAACATCTGGATGGCCTACGGTTTCTTCCGCTACGATTGCCAGGGCCTCGATCCCCACGGCAACCCGATCTATTCCGCCGACAAGATCACTGTCCTGGAGAAGCCCCGCGGGGTGAACACCGTCGCCCGCGTCTGCTACCTCGACGACTCCGACACGCTGGTCGTCGCCGAGGAAGGGGTCGAGGAGAAGGGCAACCCGAGCATGCGCCACATCCAGCGCGTGCACATCTGCCGCGGATACCTGGCCGGCAACCGCGACACCGTCTCGTTCGTCCCTGGTGCCGGCAGGGAGGCTGGATGCGTGGCCGCGGCAGGCGACTACGTCTTCACCGGCGGGTGGAAGGCCCGCGGTCGCATCTGGGTCAATCGCCTCCGGGACGGCGCCGAAGTCGGAACTCTCGAACCAGGGCCCACCGTCGGAGGCGTCGAGAACACCGGATGGATCGACCTCCTCACCGGCATCAACGCCTTCCGCCGCTCCTCGGGCGAGTACCTCGTCTTCGTCGAGGAGAACTACAAGGCCAAGAGCCTGATCTACCGCTGGAAACCCCAGCCATAGGCCGCCTTCAATCGGCGGACCGTGGGTTCGTGCGCGCGGAAGGGTTCCACGGGCGGCGTCGACGCCGGCAAGACCAACTGCGGTCCGAAGGACAATGCGGACACCTTCCGGTTGTAGGCTTCGATCAGCAGCGCCTCCAGGTTGACCGCGTCGCGGATGTTGTAGGCGAGCAACGTCTCCAGTGCCTGGACGTTCTGGCAGCGCTTGTACTCATTCCACAGCAGCACGGCGAAGTACCCGTCCACCTCCGCCAGATCCCCGCGATCCAACCCAAGACTCCGCTCGCACGCCTTCAGCCCACCCTTGTATCCCAACCCCGCCAGCACATACCGGAGGTCGATGTGCGCCTGGTCCAATGCCAGCCCGAAGGTCGAGCGCAGGAAGGGCAGATCGAAGGTCTTGCCATTGTAGGTCACCAGAAGCCGGTACTCCCGGATGTCGCGATGGAAGTCCGCCAGGTTCTGCCCGTGCACATAGTGGCGGACCATCCGACCATCATACAACGCGATGGTCGTGATGTGATCCCCATACCCGCCCAACCCCGTCGTCTCGATGTCCACATACGCCACGCTGTCACGGAACTCCGGGAACAGACGCCAATGCTCCGCCGAAGGCAGGGTCTCCGCGAAGAACAACGGATTCTTTTCCTCCAACTGCCGCCGCGATTCCGCCACATGCTGCGACAGTGAATCGCGTTTCCGCCCCGTCATCCCCGCGACCGCCTCCGTCCCCAGCGCATCCCACGAGGTCACGCCCGAGGCCCACAACCGCTCCTCGGCTTTGATCCCAACTCCCGGCACATGACAAAACGTCCGTCGCAGCACGCCCGGATTCTGGCCCCACCCCCCACCCAACCGCAACGCCGGTAACCTTGGGCGGGCCAGATACGGCGAGGAACCACGGAGAACCCGATCGGCTGCCCTCGCCGTCCGGGTCGGGATCGGGATCGGGATCGCCATCGGGATCGAAAGCAACTGAGAGAGACGGATCGATCCCGATCCCGAACAGGCCCCCAACTCCCTCGGCGACGTCCACGTCGCCTTCACCGGCGAATTCTCATCAAAACGCCTCCCCTGTCGATGAGTCGCGGCTCAAGCCGCTGCTGGAAGCCTTGGATGAGCGCTGCCGAACGGTAGACTTTTAGGTTTACCCAGATGCTGCCGGTTCGGCTGGCCTCTCAGCGCCCTCCGCGCCTTCGCGTGAAGCCTTCGACACCCCCCTTTCAAGGTCCCACCACCGTCGGAATCATCACCTCGTTGCGGCGTAGGAACCCGGGGGTCCACGGCGGATCAAAGTAACCGAACGTGGCCGGCCCGGTGGCCGACAACTGCTGTGCCTTCATCCATTCCTGAAGCGTCCGGCATGCTTCCCCGTCGGGTCCCTGCTGGTCCCCACGAAACCGCAGCACCGCAAAGGTGCCGGGTTCGATCCGACGCACCTGAACCTTCCCATCCTTCGGAGCCGGTGCCGTCTCCATCTTCTCCGGCATGACAAAAGCCATCTTCTTTGCATCGGAACCCGCGCCCGTCATGAACACGGGCGTGGTCATGGCGATCTTCTGTTCACCGGCGTTCTCCTTCGAGATGTACCGGAACAACCGCATGAAGTCGTCACCGCCTGTGGGCGTTTCCACAAACGTCATCGCCGGATACGACCGGACCTCCACCTTCCCATCCCGCCGGACAACCTGATAGGGCGCGGTCTCGTAGCCCGCGCGCGTTGCGAAGCATCCGGTGAGCGTGGTCGCCGAAAGCACGACCACGGAGGACGCCACCCACCAAAGCATTTTGGACATGGGCCACCCTAGGCCGGAATTGCCAACCCGCCAACCGGGGTCACCTTGTCCGTGCCGTCACCTATCCTGAGGTACATGAAGAAGTCCAACCTCCCCACCAAGATCTGCGCCGCCTGTGCACGCCCGTTCACCTGGCGGAAGAAATGGGAACGCGATTGGGACCGGGTCCTGTACTGCTCCGATGCCTGCCGGCGTGGCGTCCACCCGTTGGCGAAACGGGCCAAGGGCGCATAGCACGCCCCCGCCGCCTTCCCGATGTGTTCCGTGTTCCCCCGAGTTGACGCGAGTGCCCATGAAGGGAAGCGTGCGCGCCCGAATGGATTCCCTGGAACACGCGACGGATGTCCTCGTTGTTGGCGCTGGCATGGCCGGATTGATCGCTGCCCGTGAAGTGATCCGCACCGGTCGATCCGTCACGGTTCTCGACAAGGGACGCGGCGTGGGTGGGAGGCTGGCCAGCCGTCGGATCGACGGTGCGGCCTTCGACCATGGCGCTCAGGGTTTCACGACGGGAGATCCGTGCCACGCCGCCGTTGGTTTGCTCGAGCGGCTCGAGGGAGCCGTTGCCGAGTGGAACCCAACCCCCACCGCCCGATCCGGCCACGTCCAGTGGCGCGGCGTGCCCTCCATGTCCGGCGTGGCGAAGCACCTTGCCCTCGGCGTCCCTGTCCAACTCGAGGCAACCCTCACCGCCGTGCGCCCAGAAGCGGATCATTGGGTCGCCACCACCCTCGACGGTCGATCGGTCACCGCGAAAGCCGTGATCCTGACGCCACCCGTGCCTCAGTCGCTCGCACTCCTGGAAGCCGGCCACTTCCCGCTGGCGCCCGCACTCCGCCAACGCCTCAACGCCATCGAATACGATCGATGCCTCGCCGTGATGGCCGTCCTTGAGGGCCCCTCACGCATCCCGCCACCCGGCGGAACCCTCCTCGACACGGGCCCGATCGCCTCGATCACCGACAACCTGTTGAAAGGCATATCGCGGGAACCCGCGGTCACCCTGCAGGCCACGCCGGAATTCAGCCTCGAACATTGGGATCGCGACCGCATGGAGACCGGACGCCTTCTCCTCGCGGCAGCCGCGGAATGGCTCGGCGCGGGTGTCAGGTCGTATCAGGTCCACGGATGGCGCTACAGCCGCCCTCGTGTCATGGACCCCGAACCCTGCATCGTGGCGAGCAGCGTTCCTCCACTCGTACTGGCCGGTGACGCCTTTGGCCAAGGGGGCGTGGAGGGTGCCGCGCTCTCCGGGTTCGAGGCGGCCAAGACCATCCTGACTCTCTCCCCCAATCACCTCGACTCGATCCAGTGAACGAAAGGCACCCTCAGGTCATGGGCGGGAACACCCACAGTCCAGGCCGTCCCACGTTGCAGTGCACGGACCGACCCAGCAGCGTCAACCCAGCCAGGGAGTAATACAGGTTGCCGCGGGCAACCGGACCCAGGACCAACCCGCGACGAGACTCCTTGAGCGACCGCAAGCGCAGCTCCGCCGATGGAATCGGGTAGAAGATGTTCTGAAGTGGGGCTTTCGAGTTTCCGTCCTCGCCGGTGAGCTTGGGAAAAAGTCGGATCCATTCGGAAGGATCCATTCCAGAGTCCGCAGCCGCGCGGTCGGCCGCATGCACCGTGCCCTGCCCCAGGAATGGCAGCACGAGCAGGCTCAAGAACGTCCACAGCGTCATCCAACAGGCCAGGGCCAACAGGGCGAACGCCGCCGGCAGCGAACTCCAGTGGGTGGTGATCTCACCGATCCACACGCCGAGGACGTTCCACATCAGGAGCAGCAGGAACGCCCGGAGCGGCAGCCCCCTCTCGATCTCCCATCGTCGACGGAAGATCTCCAGGTCGAGTTCCGCACGTGGCAATCCATCCCGCCACCGCTCGGGAATCAGGATTCCCGCCCCACGCCCGAAGCCGATCACGCCTCCGGTGAATGCCGGGTCGCCGACCTCCGCAGCGAGGACGACCTGCCCGCTCTCCAGTAATCGGATCCGGACCCGCCCCCCATGGAGGGCCCGGTGAACAACCCCGCGGGCCAGACCAAGGAACACGCTGGCCACGGCAACGCCCGCGCAAAATCCTCCCGTCCAACGAAGGCTCAGCCACGCGAAGCTGCCTGCCACCGCGAGCATCGCCGTATGCACTCCAACGCCCCGCAGCCATCCACGGAAGAAATCCATTCCTGACGGACGCGGAGCCGGCATCAGCCACCAGCCACCCACGACATCGAAGAGGGCCTGGACCGCGACGCAACCGACCCCGATCCAGACAGGATCCAGGTCCGAGGGCACGCGGCGACCCCAATCCAGCCACAGCAGGCCCAGCACCGCCGCCACCACCCAGAATCCCACATTCGTGATTCCAAGCCCCAGCCGACGCCGGGCAAGGGAAACCTGTTCGCGGGTCATCGGTTCCTCTCCACAGGCCACGCACGTTCGCCAGATCGATTCATGGACGCATCCTTCCTCACATCCCCCGAACCGCAACCCAACCACCCATCCCCCTCAATCCAACCCCGAGCCGATTGGCACAACCTGAAATCCGGCTTCAGGGCTCCCGTCGCTGGCCCATCAGTTCTGCAACGAGACCTTCCCCGTGACGGTTCCCACAAACACGAAGCCAGTTCCGGCCATGCCAAAGATGAAGTACGGCTCCGTCATGCCGGGGTACACGGGACGCCTCAACGTGACGCTTCGGTAATCGGGGCCGAATCCTGCCCTCCTCATCAGCGACTCCGCCTCCTCAAGATCCATTGCCACCGGCCATGGCAAGTCCGAGGAGCCCAACCATGGCATGGGGCGGAACTCGATCTGAGGGTCCCCGAACGGATCCGTCTGCGTCGCCACCACGGTACCCCCGGATACCCTCAACACCACCCGCACCGGCGCATCCTCGGGCAATTCCATCACCATCGACCCGAACATCCCGGCCGCCTCCAGCAGGATGGCCTCGGGACGATCCACCCGCACTGCACGGATCACCCGATCCATCCGCGCATTGAATCCCGGGGTGTCATAGGCCCGGACCCGGAAGAATCCTGAATCACCCAGCGAACCCAGCTCGTGGATCCAGGCCGCGCGGCCCGTCGCATCGGTGTCCACCGACACCACCGTCCACTCCTCCAGCGCCAAGCCAGGAGCAACCTCCCACACCAGTCGAACCGTTGTCGGGGGAGCCTCGGCGCGAACAAGCAAACCCGTCCCCGCTGTCACGACGGACAAGCCCACCTCCTGCGCCCTCAAGGAAACCAACGCCACCAGCAACCCCAGAACCCAGACGCCACACCGGGCCAAGCCTGACCCCGTGCGGGACGCAAACGATGGGAAACCAGGAGGAATCATTGAACTCATCGCTTCATGCTCATAGGACACCCGCCACCCGAACCGCAAGTCATGCCTTGCCAGGTGAGCGCCCTCGCAGGAGGAAGACCGCCATCCCAACCCGGCCCATCTGCGAATTCCGTGCAATCGGTGGCTACTCCAACTTCCGCTTTTCAGCTGACTGGATCGGCATCCATGAAGGGGGCGCCGGAACGGATTCTCGTCATTCCATTCCCTCGAAAGTCGTGGTTGGATGCAGGGCATGCATCCGCCCCGCCTCCTCCATCCGGTCGCCGCACAGGCCGCGGCCTGGGGCTGTGCCGTGGTGCTGTCGGTGTCCTGGTCCTGCCAGGCCGGGACGGTCCCGGAAGCGCTGGACGAAGCCGCGCTCCGCGCCGACGCGAAGAAGACGTTCAAGGAGCAGGTGGAGCCCTTCGTGAAGACCTACTGCACGAAGTGCCACGGCGGTGGCCGCGCCAAGGCGAACGTCAACTTCGAGGTCGACCTGAAGGATCCCGGCCGTGGCACCGCCTTCATGCATTGGAAGAAGGCCGTCGCGAACGTCAGGGTGCACGACATGCCCCCGGAGGACGCAGCCAAACAACCCACCGAGGAGGAGCGCCTCCAGTTCATCGCGTGGATCGGCAAGCTGAAGCACCTGAGCCCAAGAAGTCCCGGCCCGTTCGTGATGCGCCGGCTGTCCAGGGTCGAATACGCCAACACGCTGCACGATCTCTACGGCGTCAACCCATCGATCGCCGACAGCCTTCCGGAGGAAGTCGTCGGCGAGGGCTACCTCAACTCGATCTCCCCTCTGCAATCGGAACTGTTCCTCGAGATCGCCAACGAGGTGGTCGGGCAGATCGTCGCGCCGGAAGGCAAGGCGCCGACCGCCATCCAGAAGCGACTCTTTGGCCGCCCCCCCTCCAAGGGCTCGGACCTTCGCCAGGCTGCACGCCGGGTCGCGCGCTCCCTCGCCCGCGACGCCTACCGCCGTCCGCCCACCGAGGCGGAGTTGGATGTCCTCGTGGACGTCTTCGACCTCGCCCAGGGCAATGGCCTCGACTACCCGGCTTCCCTCGGCCTCGTCCTCAAGGCGGTCCTCGTCTCGCCGCAGTTCCTCTTCATCGCACCCGCCAAGGAAGCCCAACCGGACGAACCGGTCGTCCCCTTGGACGACCACCACCTGGCGTCGCGCCTGTCCTACCTCCTGTGGTCAGCCCCGCCCGATGCCGAGTTGTCCGACCTGGCCGACAAGGGCGAACTGCACGAATCCAGGACGCTCCAGGCCCAGACGAAGCGCCTCCTGCTCCACCCACGCGCCCGGGCCCTTTTCGACGGATTCGGCGCGCAATGGCTGAGGGTGAACGATCTCGAGCGACAGGTCTTCGATCCCCAACTGTTCCCCCAGATGACGCCGGCCTTGCGGGAGGCCATGGTGCAGGAGGCCCGCCTGTTCTTCGAAAGCATCGTCCAGAAGAACCAGCCGGCCATCCGGTTCATCGACAGCAATTATACCTTCCTGAACCAACCGCTCGCCGAGTTATACGGCCTCGGATCCTCCGTGAAGGGTCCGAAGATGCGCCGGGTCAAACTGGAGAACCCCAACCGCGGCGGCATCCTCGGCATGCCCGCCACCTTGGCCGCGACCTCGTTTCCCACCCGGACCAGCCCTGTCCGTCGAGGCGTCTGGGTGCTGGAGCAGGTGCTCGGCGAGCACGTGCCACCGCCACCACCAGACATTCCCGCACTCGACAAGCAGGAGCCCAACGCCGTTCAAAGCCTGACCCTGCGGCAACGGACCGAGCTCCATACGAAGAATCCGGTGTGCGCCAACTGCCACCGCACGCTCGATCCCATCGGTTTCGGCCTGGAGAACTTCGACGCCATCGGTCGTTGGCGCGACCGCAACGAAGCTGGGATCGCCATCGATTCGGCCGGAAAGCTCCCCACCGGCGCCGCCTTCACCCAACCCGCGGAATTGAAGCGCCTGCTGGCCGCACGGGAATCGGACCTCGCCCGGAACCTGACCGAACGGTTCATGGCCTACGCGCTCGGGCGACCGTTGGAAGGTTATGACGAGGTCGTCATCGACCAACTGATGGCCCGGATCGCCTCCGACGATTACCGCGTTCGCACGATCCTCACCGAAGTCATCGCCAGCTATCTGTTCACTCACCGCAGGGTCGAAAAGTGACCACGACGCACAACCATCAAACCAGAGCCGACAGTTCATTTAACCGCAGATGTCGCCGATTCCGCAGATGAAGCGCCAGAATTGCCAGCACCCGAGGCTCGTGCATGCGTCACCTTGCGGGTGACGGGCACGCCCGATCCAAGCTCCGGACCATCTGCGCCATCTGCGGTTCCAACTGCCGCTTTCAACACCAAAGCCCCGATATGAATCCCATGAATCCGCCCTCCCTCGTGGATCGCCGCTCCTTCCTGAAAGGAGTGGGAGTCTCCCTCGCGCTGCCATTCTTCGATTCCCTCGGCTGGGCCGCCGGCCCGCATTCCGCCAAACCACCCGTGCGCGTGGCATTCATGTACATGCCCCACGGGGTCATCATGGACCAGTTCTGGCCCAAGACCCAGGAGGAGTTCCTTCACTCGCCACCGCCCATCCTCCAGTCGCTGAAACCGATCATCGATCAGTGCCTCATGATGAAGGGCATCGCGGGCGTTCCCACCAATCCCTTCAGCGGCGCCCCGCATGCATTGGAGTTGTCGTCCTGGCTCACCGCGCGATTACCGGACCCCGATACGCGCGACCGCATCAACATCTCCATCTCCGCCGACCAGATCATGGCCAACCATGTCGGCGCGCAGACCCTGCTCCCTTCGCTCGAGCTGGCCACCATGCCCCAGACCTGGAAGGAGAATCAGGAAGGCCTGCACGAGGGCTATTACAATCACTGCAGTTTCCGCTCTCCCACCCAGCCCGTGCCGGCCGAGACCGATCCCCGCAACGTGTTGAACCGCCTCTTCGGCAAACGCGGCAAGGAAGGCAGGGTCACCCAGGTCAACCCGCTGGACCGTCAGATGCTCGACCGCGTCCTCGGTGGCACCCGCGACCTGCGCCGCACCCTCGGCCGGGGCGATCAACAGAAGCTCGACGAATACCTCGACAGTGTCCGCTCGGTGGAACGTCGCATCGCCGCCATCGAAACCCGCCAGCAGCAGGCGGCTCTGGAGAAGAACGGTATCGCCCCCTCCCGACGCCACGCGACCGACTCGGCCCCCATCGAGGTCAAGATTCCCGAAGGCGACAAGCGCAGTGAATACATGCAGGTCATGTGCGACCTGACCGTCCTCGCCTTCCAGACCGACACCACCCGCGTCAGCACCTACATCAGCTCCCGGCCCAACGGGGCCTCCTACCCCGAGCTGGGATTCTCCGACCAGCACCATTCGCAGACGCATTACGGCAAGGACCAGGAAATGATCCGAAAGGTGGCCGCCATCAACAAGCTGAACGTCGATCAATTCGCCTACATGGTGACGAAGATGAGCGCGCTGAAGGAAGGCGACGGCACCCTGCTCGACCACAGCATCATGCTGTGGGGCTCCGGCCTGGAAGACGGCGACCAGCACCGCCGCGAGAACCTGCCCTTCATCATCGCCGGCAAGGGCGGCGGTTCCCTCAGAACCGGACGATTCCTCCCCAACATCCAAGGCAACCAGGGCGACCTGCTCACCACCCTGCTGACCTGCGCCGGCATCCCGCTGGATCGCCCCATCGGCATCGCGACCAAACAGATCACCGAGATCAAGGCGTGAGGGACTCGCAAGCCTAGGTGGGCAACTCACAAGAAAGAGGCCAACACTGGGATCTCCCAGCTCCAGGAGGTCCTCCAAGCCATCCAAAAGAGGCAGGCGGATGTGCTGATCAAGGGCGCATCTCACATCCACCCCCGTTGAAGAACAGGAACGGAGCGGCAACGTCCTCGTTGCCCTCCCGCAGCCATTCCCAAGGCGACGAGGACGTCGCCACTCCGTGCGCCCTCTCAAGCGGAGCGGCAACGTCCTCGTTGCCCTTCCGCAGCCATTCCCA
>Ga0172372_10004795_pt1 | contig 19097 bp, 12 predicted proteins | sample LakKiv5m_2_FD_114544 | JGI IMG/M metagenome (GOLD analysis project Ga0172372, IMG submission 114544) | Freshwater microbial communities from Kabuno Bay, South-Kivu, Congo - kab_092012_9.5m | ecosystem: Environmental > Aquatic > Freshwater > Lake | place: Democratic Republic of the Congo...
GGGTATCCAGAATACTTTTTCTTTTCAGCATCTTGATGATGCCGTCATACCCGCGCAGGCGGGTATCCAGAACGACGTAAAAGCTACACCAACCTAGATTCTCCCGCCTTCACGGGGGCAGACTCTTCGGGCGCCGCCCTTCGTGCGCGGGAATGACGGATGCTTTTCTCATCTGCCGAAGTTATGGGCAAGGCCAAAAAATGAAATCTATAGGTTTTATGGGCTAACTATTTGAATTAAACAGGGTTTGGGGCTAAGCAACAATTCTCCTGAGTCAAGGTGTAATAAAAAATACAAATAACTAAAATGCCTGTTTTTCTCGATAAAATGGCCTTTTTTTGTACTTAATGCCAATAAAAATTGATTTTTTTATAATAATAAAACTTGACGATGAATTATGTTTCATTACCATCTTAAATGATAAATATAAAAAAAATATAAAAAAGGAGAATTGAACGATGTTTGAACTTAAATATTTCAGGCACTTAGCTAAGGAAAAGTTGCAACGACATGCAAAATGTGCGGCTTCTTTTTTGGTGGGAATGGCGGCGTGTGCGTTTTTGGCAACCGCTGCCGAAAATCCGAAAAACTATCTCATTTATTACGATACTTGGAACGACACTGATATCGTGAGTTTTCAAGAGTATGAAATGGTGGTATTGCAAAATCAGTATTCTGGGCTCAATATTCAAAATGCCATAGCTGCCATTAAGGCTGGTCCTAACAATACAAAAGTCCTTCTTTACACCTCTTTGGGTGAAGATCGTGAGACTTTTGGTTTGGCGCAAGGTGCGGCGACCCCAAGGGTGGGCAATGGGCAAGGGCCTTGTTACTTCGACAATGTCACGGGACAACTTGTTTACGAGAATCAAGGCGTAGCTTCTTTCTATATTGATGAACATGTGGGGAACGGTACTGCTGTGACGGGACATGACAATGCTCCAGATACCCATGGAGATTGGGGTGCTGCTTATGTCAACACGGGTGATCCAGCTTGGCAAGACATTGTGATAGCCGACTGTCAGGTTCTTATTGACGCTGGTGCCGACGGCTTTTTTCTGGATACACCGGAGACGCCAGCACCTTGGTATCATATGGGTTGGTCTGCGCAAGGCATGCATGACTTGATTAAAAAAATCGATGCGACTTGTCCGACGAACCTTTTACTTTTGAATCGCGGCAATTTCTTCTTTGATCCAGATTATCCTCACCAATACAAGTGGAATCCTGGAAAGTACATCGATTATATGCTATTTGAAAGTTACGCTTACGACAGCGCTTATACGAGTTCTTTAGCCACTGTTGTTAATGAGTATAATCGCAGCCCTTACATGCTTCAAAATAAGTTCTACTCGCGCCCCAAGGTGCAAGCCATTTTGAGTCTTTATGGTGTGGGTTTGTTAGGCCTAGACTACGCTGAAAACCCAGATTTGTTCAACGATAATTATTACACAGATTTTGCTGACGCCGTTAGTATTGGTAAGTATGGTATTCTCGAATTGGTTTCAGATCGATTGCTCAAGAAAAAGCCATTGGACTATCTGACGAACAACTTGCCTGTTGATGCTGATGCTCCAGTTTGGGACAACACCGCATTGACCTATGCGAGTGCTTTTGCTGCGGGTCAAATGAAATTTCACGAGGTTCAAGGTGCTGAACTGACCGATGCCATTTTGTCTACGATGACGATTGATCCAAGAATTGGAGTTCAAGATGCGGTACCTGGAAATCAACAAGTGACTTTGCGATGGGATTTGGCGACGGATCAAAGTGGACCCATTAAGTATAACATTTACTATCAAGAAGGATCCTCCTTGAACTTCGCTACGGCGACCATCCTCAAGGGTATAAACCCAACCCTTTCTGCGGCCTATGGAATGCGCACGTTTTCGAGTTTAGACAAGCATTGTCCTATTGAATACGTTGTGACGGAACTTCAAAATGGTCAACAGTACACTTTTGCCGTTCGGGCTGAAGACAGCACTACGGGTGCTACGCCAATTACAGGTCACACCGGACCTCACGGTGGCATAGAAGATATCAACACGGTTGTTATTTCAGCTACCCCTACAACAGCGAAAGATGTCAAGATCGCTATCGATGGCAACTTCAGTGACTGGAGTAATGTCAAAAATTTGGGCAATGAAGCGGGTGACGTTTTGGATAGTGCTAATGACATAGAGTTCATTTCTACTGTTTTAGGTGCCACCCATTTGTTCATTCGATACGAAACTCTTGCCAATCGCAATGGCTCCCCTTACAGCCTTTTGATTGATGCCGATGAGAACTTTTCAACGGGTTATCATGGCGCTGAAATTCTAGTTCAAAGTGGATTGCTTTATCAGCACAATGGTGCGCCTGCTGATTTTTCCTGGATCTTAGTAAGAGCCCTTGGTACCAATGAAGTTTCCGACAATGGAAAGAGCATCGAATTGCAATTGAGCAAAACTGAGATTGGTATGGCTACAGGTAGTAAAGATGTGATTATGCATGCCTTTAGTGACTGGGGTGCTTATGATAAATATCCCAGCACTGGAGTGGCCACACGTTTTATATCAGTCGCACAAGAGTCTGAAGTTCTGACGACACCTTCTATCGATGGCCATTTCAGTCATGACTGGACATTGGAGAATCAAATCTTTGTTGATGGACAAGACGTGAGCAATGCTGCGATCGATATCGATATCATTCACGCCGTGCAAACAGATGCTGATATTTACTTGTCTTGGAGTTACATAGGCATTGCCGCACCAACTCTTTGGAATGTTCTTATTGATGCCGATGAAAACACTGAAACGGGTTATTTTGGTTCAGATATCATGGTGCAAAACGGATTGGTGTATCAATACAATGGTGTAGCCAATTCTTGGAACTGGGTTCAAATTGGAGTCGTTCCTTACGTCCAAAAAGGTCAAAGCATAGAGTTAAAAGTGAGTAAAGCGCTTTTGAATGTACCCCAAAACATGACTGATTTGACTTTTCGTGTCAACGCCTCTGATGGTGTGATTTCAGATGATGCACCTGCTGTGAATCAGGTCTTTGCAATAAAAAAATCAAATACTCCTGCGGTAGGGCAGGCCAATCATGTTGCCAATGGGGCTATCGTTCTCGATGCTGATTTTTCTGATTGGGAGAATGTCAAAGGATTTGGTCTGGATGCAGCCAGTGCTCCACCAGCATCGGGTAACACCTATGTGGATTGGGGGGAAGTGAAGTGGGCTCATGATGATAATAACTTTTATCTATTGTACCAAAATCAAAGTGTCATTTCTGTTAACTGGAAGTTCCAGTGTTTTTTGGATACCGATGCTAGTAAAGCAACCGGTTACACTGGCGCCATGGCTGGGCTTCCTCATGATCTTGGAGCAGAGTATTTGCTAGAAGGTTTCAAAATGTACAAGTATGTGGGAACAGGCTTGGATTGGAATTGGACGTTTGTGGGAGACTTGGGTCGAATCTGGACATCAACGGCGGGCGAGTTGTACATGCCCCGTTCTTGGATTGAAAACCCAACTCGAATTGATTTGATTTATTACGGCAACAACCAACAAGAAGCTGACTTGAGTGATGATTACTACCCAAACAATGCTTTTAACACTGCTGCCGCAGATGAAGACCGTCATTTTACTTACCGCGTAACAGCAGAGTAAACCCTAACTGACTGAAGTTGGGGGGTGACCTACTGACTTCAGTTATTTTTTATTTTAAAATTTTAAAATGACTGACATGAACATTTTCGATCGCAAACGTTTGGTTTCCTTGGATCTATTCAGGGGCTTAACGATGTTTTTGCTGGTAGCAGAAGCGGCGCTTGTTTACGAGGCGTTTCTCAAAGCTACTTCTGAGGGATCCTTTTTTTATACAATTTTTATTCAATTTACACATCATCCTTGGCACGGACTTAGATTTTGGGATCTGATTCAACCCTTTTTCATGTTTATCGTTGGTGTGGCAATGCCTTGTTCGCTGAAAAAACGGATGGCCATAACCCATGATCGAGGAAAAATGACACGTCATATCTTAAAGCGTTGCTTACTGCTTTTTCTTTTTGGAACAGGGCTTCATTGTGTTTATGCAGGAAAATTAGTATTTGAACTCTGGAATGTTTTAACTCAACTATCTTTCACGATCTTGATCACCTATGTTTTGTTAAATAGCGCTTGGAAAGTTCAATTAGGAATTTCCATGGGTTTACTGATCTTGACAGAAATCCTGTATAGAGCCTATAATCTTTCGACTCCTTATGAGCATGGAATTAATTTTGGAAACTATGTAGATCAATGTTTGATGGGAAAAATTAACGATGGAGGTTGGGTAGCTATCAACTGTGTTCCCACTACCGCGCATACACTGTGGGGGGTGATTTGTGGAAATATACTTTTGTCCTTAGCAGTGGATGAAAAACAGAAAATCATTCTTTTATTATCAGCGGGAGCTATAGGACTGACATTAGGCTATGGTTTGGATTTGACAGGGCTCACTCCTATCATCAAAAGAATCAGTACTTCCTCTTTTGTACTTGTATCTGGAGGATGGGCTATTGTCGCGCTCACATTTTGTTACTGGCTGGTAGATGTAAAAAATAAAACTATTTTGACTTATCCGTTTGTGATGATGGGTATGAACTCGATTTTTATTTATCTATTCGCGGAAATTTTGGGTCATCGTTGGCTGTATGGATTTATTCATATTTTTAGTGCAGGAGTCTTAAACAGTGTTGGTGTGGCGGACCCTTTTATTGCCATCACTGATGCGCTCTTGACGTTGGGGGCGATGTGGTATTTGTGCCATTTTCTTTATAAGAGTAAAATATTTTTTAAGATTTAAATCAATTGCTCACCCCTCCAAGACAAACTCTGCCGAAGATTTCTATGAGAGGATTTACCTGATTGACGTGATTTTTTGGCTTTGTTCCTAAAGTCGTCAATCAGCGAAACGTCATACCCGCGTAGGCGGGTATCCAGAATACTTTTTCTTTTCAGCATCTTGATGATGCCGTCATACCCGCGCAGGCGGGTATCCAGAACGACGTAAAAGCTACACCAACCTAGATTCCCCCGCCTTCACGGGTGCAGACTTTTCGGGCTCCGCCCTTCGTACGCGGGAATGACGGATGCTTTTCTCATCTGCCGAAGTTATGGACAAGGCCGATTTTTTTGAATTATTGTGACCATGATGCCCGTGTTGTTCTTTGTTTTTATGTAAATCATGTCAATCATGTCAATCTTGTCAAAAAATAGGGGGAGAGCAGTTACGCTTTAAAAAATATTTTTTATTTAAAAACAGCTATTCCTAGTTCATCAAAGGATTAAAATTTTATCCGGCTGGATAGCGTCTGGAAATGAATCTTCCCAGTATCAATAAAAGCAGCCAGATTGGCGCCCAGAGTTGATAGACGGTCCCCAGAATAATAGCGGTATCTAGCAAGCAGAAGGCATTGACCATCCAACCGACGCCTTTAATGCGAATGCTGCGGTCGTGCGCTTTATGTTTGGATATTATGATGAATACAGCCGTGATCCACAGCAAGGCCGATACCAAAGACCACGAGCATAAGACCAAGAAGATGAGCATTTGAGTGATCCAAGCGCCTTTGGGAATGGGGCCCGCTAGATCCTCTCCTTTTGAATAAATCAGAATACTGAGGGTATGTAGAAAAATAACACCTGCTGGAATGAACAGATAAGACTCTTGAAGGGCGTGGGTGAGGCCCAATCCAATTAAAAAATTAAGTGCTCTTGCGCTGGCTAGTGAAAGGCTGGCGGCCAAGGCTTGTTTTTTGAGTGGACCGTTGTAACCATAGATGGTGATCCATGTGAAGAGTATGGTGATGAATTGATCGAGTCTTAGCAGAATGCCGAGTAAAATGGTGAGCGCAATGAGGGCAAAAAGGGTATTTTTTGCTGCCGCAATAGAAATGCGACCACTGGGCAGGGGTCGATTGGGCCTGAGGAGGCGATCTTTATCCACATCGAGTAAGTCGTTCATAATCATGCCTCCACAAAAGAGGCTAAAGCTGATGATACTTACTAGAATATGATCGTAGATACTGGCCTTGGCCAAAAAACTACCCAATAGTGAACTGCCTATGGCACTGGTGGAGCCACCCACTCTAGCTAGTCTTGCCCATTCGATCATATCCTGTTGATGATAGTCGAGAGGATCGATCTAAAAAGGTCATGAGCTGAAAATTTTAGGGGTCTGTTCATGGGTGCTTGAGAGCCATCTTGAATTCGTAGAATCTCGGTTTTGGTGGAGAAAAAGTTTGTCTGAGACCCTGAGCGAAGTTGAGCAATTAAAACTATTTCAAACGACCATTCACGATATTCGAGCAAAGATGGCTCAAGTCATCGTTGGGCAAAGTGAATGTGTGGAAGAGATCATCCTCGGGTTGATAACAGGTGGACACGTCTTGATTGAAGGTGTGCCGGGACTCGCAAAAACAACCATGGTTTCTACGCTTGCAGAAGTTTTACAACTGCAATATCAACGCATTCAATTTACGCCTGACTTGATGCCGGCGGATATTTTGGGCTCTGAAATTCTCGAGGAAAATAAAGCCACTGGACAGCGTAGTTTGCGTTTTGAAAAAGGCCCCATCTTCACTCAAATTTTGTTGGCGGATGAGATCAATCGCACGCCGCCTAAAACTCAGGCCGCGTTGTTGCAGGCGATGCAGGAAAAATTTGTATCCGTGGCCGGACAGGGGTTTAAATTGCCTGAACCCTTTATCGTGTTTGCGACACAAAATCCGATTGAAAATGAAGGCACTTATCCATTGCCAGAAGCTCAGCTCGATCGTTTCATGCTCAAGGTTGTCGTTCAATACCCTAATTTAGAAGAAGAACGCCGAATCGCGCCAATTTCTCCGCGTGAGCGTTTGAAAAAACCCGATCCGGTGACCCATCAAATGAACTGGGGCGATTGCTATCGCTTGATCGAGCAAATGCCCTTGAGTGAAACGGTGGTCCACGCTGCGGTAAATTTGGTGAGAGCGTCACGACCTGAGGTCGCTGAAGCTGATCAAGTGATCAAGGAAAACATTCGCTGGGGTGCAGGTCCACGCGCTTCTCAGTATTTATTGCAAGCGATTCGAGGATTGGCCGCCATGCGTGGCGAGAGCACTCCTACGATTGAACATTTGAAGGCTGTGGCGAAACCAATTTTGCGCCATCGCATCATCCCCAGTTTTTCAGCCGAGGCGAGGCATTTTTATTCAGAAGATGCGATCGATCATTTAGTGAAGAAGTATTTATAAAGGTCTACTCGGAGTCTTCTTCGCAAGGCTCCATGATGACGGCAAGCGCAAAGCCCCAAGCTTGGTTCATGTTGTGGACCATTTCAATTTTGAGTTCACAGGCCTCTCGATTGGCGATATAAAAAGTAGCTGCTCCCGTTTCGTGGACTTCGATCATCAAATCAAAGGCTTCGTCGGGCTTCTTTTGAAAAACTTCAATGAGCAGACGGATGACATAATCCATGGGCGTGAAGTCGTCGTTTAGCCCAATCACCCTCCAGCGTGGAGCATAACGGATTTTTTTCTTAACTTTGGGTTTTAATAAGGTTGAGGGTTGTTTGGGCATTTAGGTTTAATGGGATAGTGACTCTTATAGTAGAATTTCATGAACAACAATAGGAAAGCCTATCGTGTTAAACAACAATACAAAGGTTAAACCTTGTCCAATTCTCTTGCGGCGTAAGCACCAAAAAGAGTGTTTTTGAAAAAGCGCAGGCAATTTTTGAACATTTGCCTTGCTTTAGCTTTTTCGAGCAATCTAAGTGAGATGTAGCCTTGAGCGAGTAGAATTTTAGGTGAAGGCATGCCGGCGGTCATGGCTTCGGTCATGTATTGGTCGGCTTTTTTATATTCTTCTACTAACCAATAACATACGCTTAGGTTATAGAATTCTTTTTGAGTCATTTTTGCAGAGGTTAGGATCTCTTGAATTTTTTTGCGCAATTGATATTTTGAAAGATAGAGCAGGTGACCATCAGCTAATAATTTGTCGCGACTAGGGCCAACGTACTCGACGAAGAAATCAAATTTCTTGACGCTCATGATTTTGAGATGGCCTTTTGAAATGTGCTCTATCCATTGTACGTAGTCGTGTAGAAAGCGTTCTTTGAAACCACCTTTTTCAAGATGGCGTTCGTATTGGCGTTTGAGTTCCCCGTTGTGTTCTAAGTTGTCAGTGAGAATGCGGTAATTTGCAACAGCGCGAATGATCACCTCTTTAGGGGGAAGCGAGGGGGTGACGGGAACGATCAAGGTGTTTTTGTCCCATTCAAAAAAGCCACTGCCTTTGTAGGGAACGATCACAACGGGCAAATCTTCGGGAATATGGGGGTCGCATTGGCGGATCAGTTTCATGGTGTCGCCAACGAAGACTTTATTGAGAGGGTGATTGAATTCTTTGAGCAGTGGTGTAGTGAAAAACTCTCTTCCTTCCATGCCTCCAATGGGAAGCAGATTCTTCAGGAGTTTTAATTCTCTTTGAATCATTTTTTCACTTTTGTCTTCGACAGAAACAAATTTTGATTCCTCAAAGCCATGTTCTAGCTGCACCTCTTTGAGGCGTCTTTGCAAAATGGCCTCATTGATTTTTTCTGCCAAATAAACGAGTTTTAGATCTTCTGAATCTTTGAGCGAGGCCTTTAATTGCGAGTAAAGGGTGGAGTGTAAGGAGATAAAGTGCTTGTCGGATTGTTCCAATTCGTCGTGATGAAGCTTGGACTTAACTTTTGAGAGTTCTACTTTCCGATCGAAGTCACCCGCAATGATCACTTTTAAAAAGTTTTCATTTACCCCGGGAAGTTTCTCCAAGTAGGCATGTAGTTTGCGATAAATATTGGATCTGGTTTGAGTGTATTTCTTTGCCTTTTCATCGTCGAGCCACTCTTCTTCGCTATGGAGGACGTTGTTTGAGGCGGCGTAAAGCTCTGAGTTGACTTGCCACATTGAAGCCCATTCGTGCATGTAATAAATGGGGTCTTCATCGTAGCTGCTTTTTACATAGAATTTTTTAATCCGCTTTTCGATTTGATCCAAGTCGAGCGTTTCTTGAGGTTCTTGGTCTTGCGAGCTATCGCTATTTGCATCAGGTTCGGTCGGGATGATTTGTTGGAAGTCAAGTAAACCATAGTCTAAAATGATCAGCTCAGCCTGATGAAATTCAACATTATCGCGTTCTAAGACATCACAGCAGATGGCTTCAAACAGCTCCCAGTAGAGTTTGTCGAGCATGCGCCTGAAGTTGCCCTCTTCCTTTTTGCGTTGGAGTGGATCTTCAATTTTTCTTGCCCCCTGAATAAGAGACATGATCTTTTCGATTCTCGATCCAAACTCACGACGTTTTGGAGTTTTAAAAAACTCTTCAATAGCAGACATAGGCCTATTTTCTCATTTATTGACCAAGTCAACATGTTTCTTTGTAGGACATGATTTTGATGGGATGAGAGTCATGAATGCCAAGCTGAGCGAGCAGGTATCCCTATAATTTAGAGTCTCGTCTCTTGGTGAAACTCACCGTTTCATTCAATTAAAATTAAAAACCGGCTATGGCGCGAGCGGCGGCAGCCGCTGAGGACCATGCCCACTGGAAGTTGAAACCACCCAATTGTCCTGTAACGTCGACGACCTCGCCGATAAAATACAAATTCGGACAGAGGGTCGATTCCATGGTTTTGGACGACAAAGATGACGTATCAACGCCACCTAAAGTCACTTCAGCTTTGGCATAGCCGGCATGATCATGAGGAGTGAAAGGCCATTCGCATAAAAGTGTGTGTAGCGTTTCCTTTTCAAGCGTAGAGAGCTGAGAAGCTTTTTTGATAGATAAAGCGGGTGAAATAAAAGCTTTGATCCACCTTTTAGGGTGAAATTGAGACAAGAATTGTTGTAGTGAGAGGTTTGAAGCGAGCTCTTTAAAAAAAGTTTGAACGAGATCGCTATCACACCATTCTAGTTTCAGTAGATCTCCTCGCTGCCAGTAAGATGAGATCTGCAAAATCAAAGGCCCGCTTAAACCTTGATGGGTGAAGAGAAGGTCGTCGGCAAATGTTTGCCCCCGATATTGAATGCGAGCGTTAGTGGAGAGTCCAGCTAGTTCGCTAAAGCGTTGTTGCTCTTCTGTCTTCCACAAAAGCGGCACCAAGCCAGGGGTTCGCTTGGTCACTAGATGATTGAATTGGCTTGCGATTCGATAGCCAAGGTCGCTCACGCCAAGTTTTGGCCATGAAAGCCCACCCGTAGCAACGACAAGGTGATTGCAGTTAAAAATTCCCTTTTGGCTGATGACTTGATAACCGACTCCGTGAGGGAGGACTTTTTCAACTCCGCATGAACTGAGGCAAGTTGCTCCAGAAGAGGTTAAATCTTTAAGGAGGCAATTGAGTAAAGTTTTTGCACCTTGAGCTGAAAAGAGTTGATCGGCTTTTTTTTCGACCCAAGTCAAGCTATGTTTTGCCATTCTTTGCAAGAAATCTTCCGGTCGGTACTTTGCCAGCGCAGATTTACAAAAGTGGGGGTTGTTGCTGATGTAATTGACTGGGCTTGCCCCCAAATTAGTAAAATTACAGCGTCCACCTCCAGAGACGAGGATTTTCATCCCAGGCTTCTCGTTTTTTTCTAATAATAGGACCGATAGTCCTTTTTCGGCACATTCTATAGCGCACAAAAGTCCGGCCGCGCCTGCGCCAATGATGAGCACTTCGGCGTGTGGACTTTTGCTGGTGCTCTGTGGATTAGTGTTCACCCTGGGTTTCGTATTTGAAACCGGGGCTAGCGGTGCTTTTTAGCTGGCCATTGTCCAAGCGTTCAATGATGAGTGCATGAGTGTTGGGGTAGTGTTGAATCAATTTCATGCCTTCTTCTACACCTAAGACCGTGCATGCTGTGGCCAAGCCATCAGCTAAAGCGCAAGACGTGCTGATGATAGACACACTGCAAACTTTGTGTTCAATCGGGCGGCCAGTTTGGGGATTGAGAATATGAGAGTATCTTTTGCCATTCACTTCAAAAAAGTTTTGGTAATCACCACTGGTGGCTAAACTTTGATTTTTGATTTCGACAATGCCAAATAACCCAGATTGTTCTGCATTTGGCATGCGGAGGCCCAGTTTCCAACCATCGCGATTGAGCGGCTTGCCTTTGCAGCGAACTTCGCCCCCAATTTCTACCATATAGTTTTGTCGTTGGAATTTTTCCTCTAGTAGTTTGGCCATCAAATCGACCCCAAAGCCTTTGGCTAGCGCGCTGCAATTGAGTTGTAATTTTGAATTGGTTTTGGAGAGGGAGAGTTTTTCCACATCCAGTTCGAGATACTGACAACCGGTATCCGCTTTCACTTTATCGACCATTTCTTGAGAGGGAATAGACTCGTGTTTGCGTCGATAAAATCCCCATAAATCAATCAAGGGAGAAATGCTGATGTCAAAGGCGCCTCGGCTTTTTTGATTGAGATCCAACGCCAGTGCCAAGATCTCAGCGACATTTTTAGAAATTTCAAAGGCACCGGAGTGATGAGCGGAGTTGAACAAACTCACCCAGCTATCGGGATTCCAATTGCTCATCTCCAAATCAAACTGCAATAAAGCCTGCTCGATATGAGTTTTGACTTCCTCGGACTGACTCGATCGCCCTAAGTACTTGATGCTATAGGTGGTGCCCATGGTCGATCCTTGCAGGAGGACGAGTCCTTCTTTGTCGCCACAGCCACAAAGCAGGGCAACGAGGAGGAGGGTCAAGAGTTGATTAAAAATCTTTTTAGAGGGCATGCCAAACAGTGTAAGCAAGCCCCAAAAATGGCTATATGAGTATTTAAAGCTGAGACTTTATGGGTTGTTTTGAATTTATGGGGCTTAAGATTTAAAACCTTATTCGAGATGCTGGAATCAATTGACCTTGCAAACAGAACTTTTTAAAAAGTTGAGACTCAAAGAAAAATCCATTTGGGTGTCTGGGGCGTGGCGAAAATGTGCAAGCGTAAAGGCGGTGATCAACCCAGCTAATGGCCAATCTATTGGCATAGCTGGATTGGCCGAGTTGGATGGTTTGGAAACAGCCATTGCCACCTCTAAACAGGCCTTTTCTTCGTGGCGAAGTTGTTCTTCTTATCAAAGGGCCGACGTGTTGAGAACGATAGAGAGCAAATTGCTTTTAGAAATAGATGCACTGGCAAAACTTTTGAGCATGGAGCAAGGCAAGCCCATCGCACAGGCTAAGGCAGAAGTCGAGTATGCGGCATCATTTTTTAGGTGGTATAGTGAAGAAGCGCGGCGCTTGCAGCATAGGGTCACGGCTCATCCAGAATCTTCAAGACAATTTTTGATTGAGTCGCAAGCTGCTGGAGTTGCCGCTCTAATCACACCTTGGAATTTTCCTCTAGCTCAAGCCGCAAAGAAAATTGCGGCAGCTTTAGCGGCAGGATGTTCAGCTATCTGGAAGCCTTCGGAACTAACGCCATTCATTGCTTTAGCTTTGGGCCCTTTGTTCAAAGATTGTGGCCTGCCCGATGACGTGGTTCAAATATGTCCGGCCATAGGCCGTGTTGCAGGTGAAGTGTTTGGCAATAGTGAAGCTATTGCGGTGATAAGCGTCACGGGTTCTACCCAAACTGGTCAAAAGGTGCTGCAATCCGCTGCTAGATACTTGCCTAAAGTATCACTAGAGTTAGGTGGCAATGCGCCATTTATTGTGCTTCCAGAAGTTGACATGGACCTAGCCATCGAGGATTTGGCACGATTAAAGCTTTTGTGCAGTGGTCAGGTATGTGTGAGCGCCAACCGAGTTTTTGTACAACGCAAGCAAAAGGAAACTTTCTTAAAAAAACTGGTGTCGAGGTTTAGTCAGGCTCGTTTAGGTCCAGGGCATGAGGCTGGGGTTGAGGCTGGCCCTTTGATACATCAACAGGCTTGTGAAAAGGTTTCTAATCTCATACATACTGCTGAAACCAAGGGCGCAAAAAAAATCTACGAAAATAGTAGTTACACAAACTATGTCGATTCAAAGCAAGGTTCCTTTTTTCCGCTCACGATCATCGATCAGGTCGACGATGCGATGGAGATAGCTTGCGATGAAGTGTTTGGCCCAGTGGCCGCTATTTTAACTTATGAGAGTATAGCTGAAGTTATTCAGCGTGCGAACGCGACTCGATTTGGTTTGGCTGCTTATGTGTATGGCGCGAACAAGGAGCAGACCTTGAAGCTAGCTCAGGCTTTAGAAGTCGGTATTGTAGGAATCAACGAATGGCGCCCTTTAAGAGCGGAGATCCCTTTTGGCGGAGTGAAAATGAGTGGTTTGGGTTCAGAGGGTGGGCTAGAAGGCATTCGGGAATTTTTAGATACAAAAGTCATCTCCATGCCGAAATGGTAAGGCTATTTTGGGGCAAATCTTAAAAATTTAGGAGGGGATTACTGCTTGTGTGATGAGGCAGACTTGTCAATCGGCGTCTAAAATTGGGCCAGTGAAATGTTCAAGACGGCCATTTTATAGTGATGATCAAAAATGAGAATCGCGGTGTTAATAAAATTAAAAAGTAAATAAAAACTAACTTTACGGATGGAGTTGGGATTAGAAAGATCGAACATCATCGTTTTTTGCCCTAATGAACATCATCTTCAAGTCACTTTTTCTTTTTCTAGCACTCAACTGTTCACAAATTGTAGCGGAAGGAAATTTTAAAGGTTTAAGTTGGCCTCAAATATTTGAAAAAGGTGAGGCTTGGGAAATTCAATGGACTCCCATAACTACGGGTTTCAATGACTTGCATCTGTGGATAGGAGAAACTGAATATCCATTAGCGGTTGATGCCTCGTCTTTTTCTTGGAATCCTGATCAAGTTGGAAACTTTGTAATAAAATTGCGAGCTACCTTGAATGGACAGGTCATAGATTTGGATCAAAAGCAGGTTTCGGTGATAGCGTCCTTAAGTGATATAAATCAGAGTGGTTATCTCGTAGAGACTTATGAAGATATCCAAGGCTCAAAATTGAGTTCTCTTAAATCGTATAACGGTTTTCCTAATTTCCCCACAGAGAGATTTGTACTAACAGATTACGCCCAAACTCATAATAAATTAAATTTTTATGGCATTAGAGCCTTGGCGAAGTTCACGGCTCCGGTAACGGGAGAGTTCAGATTTTATATTAGTGGTGATGATGAAACAGAATTGTGGATTCGTTCAAATCAAAGTGGCCGTAATTTAATTGCCAGTATTCCAGGATGGACAGGATTCCATAGTTTTACGAAATACGTGTCGCAGTCTTCACAACTCATTTCTTTAACACAAGGACAATTTATAGAGCTTGAAGTTTTAATGAAAGAGCATGGCGGTGGCGATCATTTTTCCGTTGCAACTAACTACAATCCCAATACGCAACAAATCGAAGATGGAATTTTTCTTTTACCCCCAAATTTGTTGAGCACAAAGGTAAAATACCATTTCCCCTATGGAAAATTCAATGAAACTTTGAAAAATTTAATTTTAAACGAGGGGGACACTTTATCGGTCTCCTTTTCAGAGTTTAAGGCTAATACCGATGGCGTTTTTATATTTTCTGATGGATTGGCAGAACAGATTGTCGATGTCAATTCTAGTTTTACATGGGTGCCAACAAATTCTGGTATTCAAAAGCTTCAACTTTTTTGGGAGGGTTTTGGAGAGCAAAAAGTCATCATAGACGAAGCGACAATTTATGTTTTGGGTGATTATTTAAAAGAACTTCCCAATGGAATTTTGAAGGAAACTTGGATTTCAAAATCCATTAACTCAGTTCATTATGTTCAAAAACTGACAACTTTTCCCAATCAACCCAGCGACATGCATTTATTGCCTGAACTTAAAAACAGAAACGAAGGAGAGCTCAAGGGCGTTCGCTATCGAGGTCAATTGTTGATTGAATATCCGGGTGAGATTGATTTTTTTCTTAGCAGTTGGGGCGTTAGTGAGCTTTGGATAGGTTCGCTTGATTCCGCTATCGCACCCAAGAAAGTTGTTTCGGTACCGCAAAGGGTCACTTTTGGTCAAAAAATAAAATTTGTTGAACAAAGGGGAACAATTAATTTGGACGCTGGCTGGCATTACATTGAAATACTTCAAGAAACAAGCAATGTAAAGGACAATGACTTTTTGACGCTTGAAATGATTCTTCCAAACGGAAAAACTTATGCTCCGATTCCGGCGACTTTGTTACATCCAAGTCAACCAACTAGAGGTGTTTCGAGGATCGCCTATCCCAAGTCAGGTGACAGTTATGAATAGGGCAGAAATCTTTCGGTGAGTTGGAGTAACGATGCAAATTTATACCAATACTATGAAGTTTATTATGATTCAACGTTGTTGGGAAAATTTGAACCGCAGAAAAAATCTTTAAGTTTTAAACTCAATGACTTGGGAGCACACACCTTAAGGCTGATAGGAATAGATGGATTTAATCAACGCCATCGTTTGCATCGAGTTGAATTTAAGGTGGTAGAATATGACTTTGATGGTGATGGATTAAGTGATTATTTGGAGAAAAATCAATATCGGACCAATGTCAAAAATCATGACAGCGATTTCGATGGAATTCCTGATGGAATCGAAGTTCACCAACTTAAGTCAAATCCAATGTTGAAGGATCACACGCTCACGCAATTGGAGGCTTTTCAAGGTGATGAGCTAACTATTTTGAGTGGAAATTGGATGGTGTTATCGGATAATTTAACCTCAGATCAGGCTACGGGACTTTTGGGCTTAACTTCAGATTTTAGGAGTGAGAAAGGTTATGTGTTAAGATTGTACGTTAAAAAAGTGGTAACCTCGCAGTGCGATCTTGATAGAGATTTTTTTGACTATTTCAAAATATCCGTGGAAGACTTAGAGATAGAGAAATCCTTTGTTGCGTCAAAAGATCAATACACAGCTTACAACTTTTTTATTCCACATATCAGTAACGGTGAACATCAAATTAAACTTGAATGGAGCTCTTATGTCAGGGGCCAGTATATCTCCATCAAAAAGGCAGAGCTCTTCAGTTTTGAATCGGCAGAGTTACAAGCTTTGATAGAAAACACAGAAACCTTATCTGAGCCGTCTGTTACTTCTAAAATATCCCCGATCGACATTGAGGGAACAGGGGCTTATTTAGATAGAATCAACATTAACAATCAACCTGTGTTTAGAGGAGCTGGAGAATCTTGGTACCAGTCGCTATCTTTAAATCCAACCCAAATCACGCCCCTTCAAATAAGTATGGGCAATGTCATGATATCAAAAGAGATCGATTGGGTCACAACTTACATAAGCTCAAGCAGTGCCAATTTGATTTTAAGAGCAGGTGATTCATTAAAAATGAGTGCTGTGCAAAATGAGCAAGAGGAAGCGACGATATGGTTTGGTGATGAGCAGATGCAGCAAATAAGTCCTGCTCCAGTGATAAGAACTTTTGAAAAAGCTGGAACGGTGGTCATCAAGGCCATTATTTACCACAAAGATGGTGTTGAAGAGGCAAACTTTACCGTTCGCGTTGTGGCCGCACCTCCGTTAAATCAGAATCTATACCTTATTAAAAGCAAAAACTGCAACAATGTTATCGATCGCATATGGTCTTGGAAGGGTTTGCCAGACGAAGCAGATGTTGAAAGTGCAGGACTCAATATCGCTGAGATTGATTCGATAAATGGCGATAGAAGTTTTTTAATCGATCAAAGTGAATTGTTCCAAGGTAAAGTTGTGGCCAGAATCAAGGGAACAGGAGCAATTTTAGGAGTTGCCGATGTGCAATCGATTGACGTGAGCATTTCCACTGCGATCAGGCGTTCTATGAGAATGCAAGCAGAACTTGATGATCAAACACTCCTGTTGGAGGAATCGTACTTTTGTCATAACTTTCCAGGAGACCTTAGAGTGGAAGTACACTTCTGGACATCAGGAGCCTTTTTTTCAGATGGAGAATCTAAAAAGTTTTTTTATACGGGTGATTTTACCAAAGGTTTTTTTACAACTCACATGTATAAGTTTCTCAATTTAGAGATTCAAAATTACCATTTCCAAACTTCAGCCTGCCATGCTGTTAGAGTGTTGCAAGGCGATCAGGAAATATTTAGATTCTAAATGAAGATCAGAATGAATCGTCTTCTTTTCAGCTTATTACTGCTCCTTACGTTAGGTGCTTTGGTAATGATTATAGGTGACGTTCAGAATAAATCTTTTGATAGTGTTTCTAAAAAAGTTGACACACCTCTTCCTATAGCAACCACATCAACTCAAGCCTCCGAGAAAAAATCTTACAAGAATAATGAACAGGAAAGCCTTTTATCAAAAACAACCGACTCCATTTTAAAAGAGGAGCTAAAAGAGCCGACTTCAAATTCAGATAACCAAATGGTAACAAAAATAAAATCAACTTCTACTTCTGAGTTTTCAGACTCATCTAAAAGCGATTCCTCAGAGTTAGATCCCAAGTCACCTGTAAGTAGTGAACAGGAACTTTATGGGTGGAAAAAAGGATTGATTGAAGTTGATCCGAATAATTTAAGTCCAGAGTTAAAAGCTGTAACTGATTTTGGCTCTGATTACGCTAAGAGATTAGACCAAGTTACAAAAATCCACGATTTAAATGAAGAGGAAATAGTTCATGTCATGAATTACTTATCGACCAATCCTTTTGATGAGAGTGAAGAATCAATAACGGGTCCTATCTCGAACAGTATTTCACAAGCTACTGAAGAATCGGCTCCTGAAGTTTCAGAACAGATACCTGATAAATCACCGGAGGCAGTGGACCAAACTGATTTAAATGTCACGTCACTAGAAGATCAACTTTCCTCTTTAACGGATAATACTCTTTCAGAAGAGGACAAGCGAAAGCTTCAAGATAATCTTGCTGAAAACTCCATAAGAAATGATCTTTTAGAAGTTTTGTTAAATATATTTCCCATGCCTGAAAATTTAGGCGAAATGCTGCTCGATATAGTTAAAGATCCAGAGCAAAGTCCAGTTTGGAAAGACTACGTGGTTCAGCATTATTCAGTGTATGTTCAAAATTATGTAGCGCAGACGGATGATCTAAAAGGAGTGGAACCGTTCAGGCATAGTTATTTAAATTTAGTCGAACAGGAGAAGAGCATTGCGGCAACGAGTTTAATTGGGATGGAATTACTTTACAACGCGGGGCGATTTTTCGATAAAAATAATATTGTTCATGCAGCACAAAAAATCAATGCTAGCAAGAATGTGCCTCCCGGTGCTAAAGCTACCGCGCAAAGTATTTTGATAAATATGGATATTGAACTTGACTTTGAACAAAGTAAACAACTTGCCTTGTCTAACGATGAGGCTCTGGCCACTCGTTTTAGTGCGATTCATCATTTAGGTTATGGCGGGGCAAATGAATTGAATTTCTTAGTAAACTTAAAAGCCAATCTGAAAGATGGTTACCTATTACCTGCCATCAATAACTCTATAAATAAATTAAACTCTAACGGAACTCAGTAACTTTGTGCAAATCATGAAATTTAAATTATTTTTCTTACTCATCCTGCCCTTATTCTCTAACTTGGTTCATGCGGCCAACCCATGTATAGAAGGAGGACCTTACGAGGGTGCGTGGGGTGGTTGGGCAACGATCAAGTCTCCTAAAGTTATATCTGGAGGATCACTAGAGTTCACCGAGAAAACTTTACCTTTAGCCACAGAAGAAAAATACATTCCAGATTATTTTGATCCAATTATTGAACAAGGTGAGGCAGAAAAGACACGGGCAACAACTTATGATTGTTCTCCTCCGGTGATTGAGAAAATGTCAGGTTCTGTTACTTTGGTAATAGAACAAAAATGGAAGACTGAGCCTGTAAAGAAAATTGGAACCTATAGCTATGAATTTCTCACGCGACAAATCTATACTGATGCAGATGGCAAACAGACCATCGGCGAATGGGGTGTCTCTCAAGTCCTAACTTTAACTTTTATAGATTTAGTGTCAGTTAATTACGTTGGCCCTGCGCCAATGCTGTCTGAAGGGCTTGATTCCTCATTTATTGAAATAATCACCAATCCACCTGGATATGAAGGCATGGTCTCAATCGAGGTCATCCAAGGTGAATTAATTTATGAAAA
>Ga0172372_10004796_pt1 | contig 19095 bp, 20 predicted proteins | sample LakKiv5m_2_FD_114544 | JGI IMG/M metagenome (GOLD analysis project Ga0172372, IMG submission 114544) | Freshwater microbial communities from Kabuno Bay, South-Kivu, Congo - kab_092012_9.5m | ecosystem: Environmental > Aquatic > Freshwater > Lake | place: Democratic Republic of the Congo...
AAAGAAACAGTGACGGACAACTATTTGCTAGAGACGAAAGAATTAACTTCTTATTCGGAGCTTATAGTGTAGTTACAGTTACTGGGGTGGTGGTGTAGAGCCCGAAGCGTCTTATAATTTGATATCAAAAATGAAGGGTTATCTATATATTAAAACCAAAATAGGTTTTGGAAATATTTTATATTGAGCAACGAATTTCAGATTGCCTAGATTATTTATTTGAGTTACAATTTGAATAACAAAAATATAAATATGAAACCCAGAAAAATTAATTTGCAAAAAGTTAAGGCTGACAGCAAAAAAACTAAATTAGGAACTTTTGGGTTGGTATTAAAAATTAGTTTTGAAAAAATTGAGTCAATATGGAGAAAATTAGGTCCAGGCCTGGTTACCGGAGCCAGTGATGACGATCCATCTGGAATTACTGCTTATACTCAAGCAGGGGCCACTTTTGGCTTTCAAACGTTGTGGACAGCCTGGTTAAGTTTTCCGTTAATGCTGGCTATCCAAGAAATGTGTGGCCGAATTGGTTTGGTTTCCAGACACGGCATTGCAGGAGTTATTAAACGCAATTATTCAAAAAAATTATTATATTTTGTCGCTCTAATTACTATCCCTGCTTGTATTTTAAATATTGGAGCCAATTTAGCCGGTATGGGAGCTGTGGCAAATTTAATTTTTCCAAACTTTCCTAACTGGCTATTTACTATATTAGCAGCTACGTTGGTTATTTATTTCATGGTCTTTTTGTCCTATAAAAAATTAGAAGTAATTTTAAAATGGCTAACCATGGTTTTGCTGGTTTATCTGATAGTCCCGTTTCTTGTTCATGTAAATATTTTGGAAGTGATTACAGCAGTTTTTCTACCGAAAATAGAATTTACTAAAGAATATATCGCCATGATTGTAGCCATCTTAGGTACAACCATTTCGCCATACTTGTTTTTCTGGGAGGCCTCGATGGAGGTTGAAGCGCATCAGGCAAACAGCCTTGAACGTCATCGCAAAGTTGAAATTGTAGAGAAAAGCGAATTAAAAACCATGCAAAAGGACAATTTTGTGGGTATGTTTTTTTCGAACTTAGTAATGTTTTTTATCATCCTTACTGCTGGTTCTGTCTTACATAAAAATGGACTAACAAATATCGTCACTATAGGCGAAGCCGCTGAAGCTTTAAGACCCTTGGCTGGAGATTTTGCCTATATGCTTTTTGCTATTGGAATTATTGGCACTGGTATACTATCTATTCCGGTGTTAGCCGGTGCCTGTTCTTATGTACTTTCTGAAACATTTAATTGGGAGCAAGGTATTAACCGCAAATTTATGGAGGCTAAAGGTTTTTATACTACTCTAATTTTGTCTATAGTTATTGGGGTTTTAATTAATTTATTGAATGTGGATCCAGTAGGTGCTTTGATTTGGACTGCTATAATTTATGGACTAGTCTCCCCGATTTTGATTTTTGTGATTTTAAAAATAACTAATGATAAAAAAATCATGGGTCAATATACAAATAATAAATTAAGTAATATTTTCGGAGTTGCCTGCTTGATTATAATGACAATGGCCGCCCTGGCTTTGGTGGTTACAACATTTATTTAAAAATATTTAGGCTATTGTTCCAGTTTTTAAGAGAGATCGTTTATTATTGCTGTCTTTACTACAATACATATTTGACTTAAAGGACAAAATTTGTTTTAAAAACTTAGTTTTCCTTTGATGGTGGTCGTAGCTCAGTTTGGTAGAGCGCTGGGTTGTGGTTCCAGTGGCCGCGGGTTCGAATCCCGTCGATCACCCCATTTCAATATACTTTATATGCCTAAAAAAGCCGTTTCAAAAAAAGTAACAACAAAAGAAGTTGTAGAGAAAAAAGCAAAGTCGTTAAGTTTTTTAGAAGAATTTATTCAGTTTATTAAAAATTTTGGTGTTATTGGTTTAGCAATCGGTGTAATTATCGGTCAAACCACCAATAATCTGGTTAATAGTATAGTAACTAATTTGTTAAACCCTGTTTTAGGAAAATTAATTGGCATTAACGATATCAAAAATTGGGCACCAGAAGGAATTCGAATTGGGTCTTTTATTTCTGATTTAATAAATTTCTTGGCTATTTTGTTTGTGGTTTATGTGTTAATCAAATTTTTGTTGGTTTACATTCTAACCGATGAAGAAAAGAAAAAGTTTGAGTTTTTGGAAAAATGAGCTTGAATCAGACACCAGAGCAAGCTCTGGACTCAAAAATAACGTTTTGTTAACTCAGCAAGCAAACTACGGATTATTATTCTACTAATAAATTTTGACACAAATGAATTTATTTTATTAAGTTCACCTTGATAGGGGCCCTTAGCTCATTTGGCTAGAGCGCTACATTTGCACTGTAGAGGTGGTCGGTTCGAATCCGATAGGGTCCACCATTGAAATTAATTGATAAATTTGAATTAAAAAATCTAAATATAATATACTAACAGGAGTAGTTAGACTAACATTGAAAATATTTGCTGTAATTAATTCAAAATATTTCCTGTACTTTAACAGATCAACTTTTTGACAAAATAAACCTATAATTTAACTATTCAAATAGTGAATCAAATTAGGCGAACCAACCGAATCAAGAATTTTCTTCAAAACAACAGTCTCAAATACGATTGGGGCTTGGTAATTGCTGTGGCAACGATGTGTGTTCTAGGAATTGCTTTTCTAGCCAGTAGTTTATCTATCAAATCTGTACAAGTCTATCAACAAGAATTGGGTAAACAAATTGGTTTAGGTTTGGGTGTTGGGACTTTTCTTGCTTTTGTAATAGCTAAAACTGACTATCATTTTTTCTTAAAACACGCTCGTTTCGGGATGATAATCAACTACATTTTACTTGGTTTTTTAGCCATTTTTGCCATTTATGCTAACATTTTAACCTTTACCCAAGATGCCGCAGTCGGAGCCATTAACAAATCCTCGATTATTGCTCAATTTTCATTTTTACCAATCAAACCCTACATCGCTAATGGAGCTATCCGCTGGATTGATTTTCCAATTTTACCTAATTTTCAGCCAAGTGAATTCGCTAAATTAGCTCTTTTAATCTATTTTAGTAGCTTTTTTTGGAAATTTGAAAATAAAGAAATCAATTGGTTAAGTTTTAAAAAACCTATTTATGCGTTTTTGATCTCAGCTGGATTGATTATTGTTCAGCCGGATTTGGGTACAGTTTTAATTATTTTTGCTATTTTAGCTAGCAGCATGTGGTCAGCCAAAATTCCTCTAAAAATCCTGGTTTATCTGGGTATAGTCGTGGTTATAATGGGCGTTGTTTTAACTTTTGCAACTGGTTATCGTAAAAGTAGGGTGACTGCTTTTTTGGATCCGACCAGTTCTAATGCGACTCAAATTCGTGGCGTTCAAAGAGCCATCGCCAATGGTGGTTTTTTTGGAAAAGGTTATGGAAATAGCGAGTTAAAGCAACAACCGGGAATTTTGTACGAACAGACAACAGACGCCATTATTGCCATTATTGGTGAAGAAATCGGCTTTGTGGGTACCATTTTATTTTTATCTTTATATTTGGTAATTTTGTGGAGGGGTCTGGAAATAGCCAAAAACGCTCCCGATCTTGGCGGTCAAGCCCTGGCTACGGGAATTAGTGTCTGGATTACAGGCCAAGCATTAATAAATATTACTGGTATGACAGGCCTAACTCCACTGAAAGGCGTGCCCCTGCCCTTTGTCTCCGAAGGTGGTTCAAGTTTGTTAATAAACCTTATTGCCATAGGCTTTTTGTTAAACATTTCTAATCAAAGCGTAAATCAAAATAAAAATCTAAAGGATCTTAATTCTAAAAATTTCTTTCCAAAAAAAGTCTTTAATGCTAACTAAAAAGTGTGTCTAAAGTATTTGTAATGCTCAGTGGAGGTGTAGATTCTAGTACAACTGCAGCTTATTTAGTTGACCAAGGTTACTATGTTGTGGCCGTTTTTATGAAGTGCTGGAGCCGAGATCAACTGGAAATTATGGGACTTAGTCAGGATTTGTACGCTTGTTTGTGGGAAGATGATTTAGAAGATGCTCGATTGGTAGCCGAAAAGTTAAAGATACCTTTCGAGGTTTGGGATTTTCAGGAGCAATATCGGCAAAAAGTTATCGAATACATGTTAACAGAATATCGGCTTGGGCGAACACCAAATCCTGATGTAATGTGCAATTCCACAATCAAATTTGGCATGTTTTTTGATAAATCCATGGAAAACGGCGCTGATTATGTGGCAAGTGGTCACTATGCTCGAATAATAAACTTTGAATCCGAAAATGCTCTGGAAAATGGTCAAAATGTGTGTGTGGCTCGGGGTTTAGATACCAACAAAGATCAGAGTTATTTTTTGTGGAGAATCAATAAGGATCATTTAAATCAGGTTTTGTTTCCAATTGGAGATTTTGAAAATAAACAAAAGGTTAGAGAATACGCGGCTAAAAAAGATTTGCTAACAGCTAAAAAGAAAGATTCTCAAGGACTTTGTTTTGTTGGTAAAACACCATTAAGAGAATTACTACTTGAAAGTATCGGCCAAAAAGAAGGCCAAATTTTATCAACTACTGGACAAGTTTTGGGCAGTCACCAAGGTAGTTTTTTATACACCATCGGCCAGCGTGAAAAGCTGGGATTATCGGGAGGACCGTGGTTTGTCTCCAAAATTGATATTCATAAAAATCAAGTCATTGTCAGCCACTTGGATCAAATCCAAAATTTGTATCACACAAAATTAGAGATCGAAGGCGCAAATTGGCAGGCATTTACAAAACCCGTAGAAAAATTTAGTTGCTTAGCTCAAATTCGTTATCGTCAAAACCCAGAAATGTGCTTTGTAGAAACATTTAAAGATAAACTAATTGTCACTTTTGATAAACCCGTAAAAAGCCCAAGTGTTGGCCAAAGTATAGTTTTTTACGAAGATCAAATCATGCTTGGTGGTGGAATAATCAATGCTATTTTAGATTAATTATTTGCAAGTTATTTGGTTTTTTGGTTTACCCCTTTCCTACCCATGATTTAGATTAGAGTTCGAATGAGAAAAAATAATGGGTGCTAGGAACTCGGGCAAAGCCCGCATTTTCAGCATACGCTATGCTATGCCTTCTCTCAGTCGCCGTGGGGCTCTAGTCGGGCAAAGCCCTCCTGTTCATGCTTAGTTTCACTAGCACTTCTCTCAGTCGCCGTGGGGCTCTAGTCGGGCAAAGCCCTCCTGTTCATGCTTAGTTTCACTAGCACTTCTCTCAGTCGCCGTGTGGCTTGAGTTTTGTTTTTGAAAGAGAAACTAGTATAATGATTGGTAATGGGACGAGAGTAGTACATTTAAGGGTAGTTTTGGTTTTGCACTTGCCAAGTTTCTAGACTTATGAGAAAAATTATTTTGTATAAAAAATACCATGATAGTCTCTTCTCAACAAAAAAAAGCTTCTAAAAAGGATTCAGAAATCACCAACAAAAAAACCATTGACGAGGTCAAAATTTGGTTAACCGATAAAGACGAAAACGAGTTTTTGCAGCTTAAACCCAAAAATGTCAGCGAATATATTGGTCAAGACAAACTCAAAAAACAACTGAAATTAATCATTGACTCTGCCATTATCCGGCAACAATTACCTGAGCATATCTTATTTTATGGCCAACCTGGATTGGGTAAAACCACTTTGGCAAGCCTGATTAGTAAAGAATTAAAAGCTAATTTCAAAGTTATTTCAGCACCTTCCCTAAGTAAAATTGGCGATTTAGTTAGTCTTTTGATGAATTTGGAGGACAACACTGTTTTATTTATCGATGAAATTCACCGACTCAAAGCCCCGCTGGAAGAAACCCTGTATACAGCTATGGAAAGCCGTCAAGTTGATTTAGTTATGGGAAAAGCTACCACAAGTAAAAGCATGCGAGTTGATTTACCTAGTTTTACATTAGTTGGAGCCACGACTTTACTTGGAAAACTTTCCAAACCTCTAAAGGATAGATTTAATACGATTTTTTATTTAGAAGCCTACGAACCCAGAGAAATCCTGGAAATTATCGATAAAAACAGTCAGACTCTGAAACTAAAATTAACAGATTCAGCCAAAACTATTCTGTGTCGCAGATGTAGAGGCATACCCAGAATTACCAATAATTTGCTTAAAAGACTCCGTGATTATCAATTGGTTCATCGATACAAAGAACTAGATGAAAATTTAGTTGAAGAGATTTTACAAGAACTAGGCATCTTTAGTAATGGCTTGACTTCAACAGATATAACCTATTTGCAAGCCTTGCAACGAGGCACCACCGGCATCAAAACTATTAGCTCAATTTTACTGGAAGAAGCCGACACAATTGAGACAGTTACCGAACCCTATTTATTACATTTAGGTTTAGTTGATAAAGCCAACGATGGCCGTAAATTGACTGCCAAAGGCCTGGATTTTTTAAAAAAACATAAATTGGTTTAGTTTGAGGTTGTGGTTAGGGTAGGTTTGGCTTCTGGATATTTCTGGACAATTTTATACAGATTTTAGTATAAATTTGACAAAAAACAACTCATTGAGTGAATTAAAAGAATATATATGCCAAAAACCAGTTCCCCGAAAATTGCTGATATTAAATACTTTTACGGAGTAGGACGCAGAAAGTCAGCCACAGCTAGAGCTAAATATTACCCAACTACAGATCAAATCGAGATTTTGGTAAACAAAGACCCACTTGCTGTCTATTTTGAAGATTATTTCGCTAAAACAATTCAAAACGCCCTAGCAAATATCGGTATTACAACCGGTCAAATCCATCTATTTATCAATGGTGGTGGAGTTTCTGGACAAGCAGAAGCAGCTAGATTAGCCATCAGTAAAGCCATGTTAAAATTTGATGAAAATTATAAAACAATTCTTCGAATGCATGGTTATTTAACCACCGATATTCGAAAAGTATTATCTAAAAAGACAGGTCTTCGAAAAGCCAGAAAGAGAGAACAATGGTCAAAACGTTAATCCATCAAACCAATTCAACTAAATTTTATATATGTCAAAGAAAAAAGCTGCAGGTACAACCAAAAATAATCGAGATTCCGAATCAAAAAGACTTGGTGTCAAAATATATGGTGGACAATCAATTTCCAAAGGTCAAATTATCCTTCGTCAACGTGGAACCAAGTTTCATGCCGGAGTTGGAGTTGGCCGTGGCGGAGATGACACCTTGTTTGCCTTAGAAGACGGATTGGTAAATTTTTCCAAAAAGAAAGTCATCGCCTTTACTGGTAACTTAACCAAAAGATCTTTTGTAAACGTAATTTCCAACTAATTACCAGAATTTAAATCAATAATTTATTATGCCAGTACCAACAAAGAGATTAACCAAACGAAGAACCAACAATCGAAGAAAAGCCCCAGGACATCAACAAGTTCAATTACAATTTACTGCTATTTGCTCAAACTGTGGATTCAAAGTTTTGCCTCACAGTGTCTGTGACAATTGTGGTTTTTACAAAGGCAAGAAAATCCTCACCAAACTTGCTAAATAATGTGGGACAAATTAACTCGTAAAGTTATTTTTTTATACCTCTATAATTCCCTATTTTGGGACAATAATTCTGCTAAACCTCTAAAGCTAATTGCGAATCCTAAAGATTTACAGGATTTAGTTCAAGAAAATTCTAACATTTCTAAAAAAGATTCAGAAACTAGCCACTGGAACTCAGATTTCAAATTATCGACACAAATAAAGCTGGATAAACTTTATGAAATTAACGATTTAGATCCAGATTTTAAAAAAGTTTCCAAAGAATCTGTAATCGAAACTATTGAATTATTTGAAAAGCACAAACTAGAATTTGAAAGTCAATTATTGTTACTTCTAACTAACTGGAATCAGACCTACACCATAGTAAAAGCCATCCTGCTGACCTGTTTAACCGAGATAAAATCAGTTGAAACAACTAACGAAAAAGAAACTACACAAACAGTTAATAGCCAGTCACCACACCTAGATTCAATTTATAATCAACTAGTTGGTAAATATTTAAGACTGGCTCAAGATTATGCCAACAGTCAAAGTGTCTCAGTTATCCACGCAGTCCTGGCTAAAGTGTTAAAACAGGATTAATAATTGATCTTTAGTTTGAAAATTCTTGACAAAATAGTGGCACAAAGACACGAAAATTATATGTTAAAATGTCATTATTTAATTATTGGAAGCGGAGAAACTGGTTTAATTTTGGCCGAAGAGCTCTTAAAGATAGGAAAAAGTGTAATCTTGGTTGAACAAAATCAATTTGGTGGAAAATATTTTAATAATTACGATTATCCCAAATATTTATTAAAAAAAGAGTCTGATGATTTTGCCATTAGTTTAAAATTATTTAAAGACTACCCCGACACCTTTTCAGTTATCAGAAAATATAGACAAAAAATCTCTTCAAAAATCGAGTCCGAATTTAATAAACACAGAAACAAAAAACTGGTTCTACTTGAAAAGCAAAAAGCCTTCAAATTTTTAGAAGGAACAGCTGAATTTTTTAGTAAAAGTATCGTCGAAGTAAATTCAAGCACCGAAAGACACTTGATTAGCTTTCAAGAATGTTTGCTGGCCACAGGAAAAAACAAAGTTAAAACTCAAGAGATTTTGGGATTGGATTATGATGATATTTTAACAGATAAAAACGTCTTTTTATTTAAAGAAATTCCAACCAAATTAGCAATCAATGGCTTGGACGCCCAGAGTTTGGAAGTGGCTAGTATTTATGCCGGTCTTGGAGTTAAAGTTACTATATTTGAAGAAAAAAGTGTTAAAAAAGTTTTACCAAAAATCGATAAATCAGCTCTAAATCACCTTATTTCTACTTTAAGTGCTAGACAGATCGAATTATTATTTGAAACTGGAATTAAGCAAGTAAAGAAATCTGGCAAACAATATGTAATCACCGACAGCCTGCGTTCGGAGCACAAATTTTCAGACATTTATATTACTTTAGAGGATGAGTTTGATGGGGAAACCTTGAAACTTAAAAAAGTTGGCATTAAATATACAAAAAAGGGAATTACCGTGAATAATAGCAGTAAAACTAGTTTGAATAACGTATATGCCTTTGGACAAGCTAGTAGCATTGTTACTCATCTAAATAAATTTGCCACAGTTTATGAGTATTTGAAGTCAAAAAATAAATCTAAAGAAGGCGGGCAACTAGAATTACCAATTTTTGGCAGTTACTTTAGCTCCAAAGAAATATCTCCGCTAGGAATCGAAGTTAACAAAATAAATACTTATAGTCCCGTGTCCAATATTGGTTTATCCGAAGCTGATGCCATCAATAATTTTGGCACTTCAACCCGATCCAAGATTTTTTCTAGTAATTTGTATGAAGGTTTCTTTAAATTAATATATAAACAAAATAATAATCAAATTCTGGGTATAATTTTAGCTGGCGAGTTTACTACCAAATTGGAAGATTTTGCCTTACTGGTGCTAAAAAAGAAACTGACTAAACCATTTGTGGAGAATTATTTACAAACAGTTTGGGGAATTTAAATAAGTTAAAGAAATTATGAAACCAAAGATAGCTTTATACTACCCTTTTTTAAGAGATGGTGTTCGTGGAGGTGCTGAGAAATTATTTTTAGATTTAAAAGAGTACCTGGGTGCTGATTTTTGGGTTGGTGGAATGGATTTAGATAGTTGGGGTAAAGACAAAGTCGCAACAGATTCTTTTGTAAATAGATTGTGGAGCACTCCAGGTGAAGTTCACTATATTCACAGGGAAAGTAAAATACCAATCTACAGGCTCTTAAAAAGACACTTAAATTCGCTATTTAATCCAAAATTAAAAAATTTAAATAACTACGACATAGTTATCTACAGTTTTGGCAATTTATTTTTTGTACCACAAAGACTTTCCAAAAAAGTTATTCAAATTGGTTATTGTCATACCCCGCCAAGAATTTTGACTGATAAACTTTATAAAATTGACAGCAAATATCACACAATAATAGTCACTATTATAAAATCACTTGCAAAATTAATGTTAAATATTTGGTCTGCAGGTTTTGCTAAAATGACATATAAAATTAGCAATTCAAAAAATATTCAAAACAGAACCTTCAAATACACTGGCATTAAATGTGATGAAACTATCTTTGTACCTGTTGATATAAATAAATACAAGTTTTTAGGACAAAAAGATTACTACCTGTCTTATGCTAGATTGGAAGTGGATAAAAGATTACCTTTGATCTTTGAAGCCTTTAAACAAATGCCGGACAAGAAGTTGGTAATTGCCAGTGGCGGGCCTCTAAAATCAGTTATAGAAAACGATATACAACAAAATAATATTCAAAATATTACTGTAAAGGGCTTTGTAACAGATAAAGAATTGCAAGATTTGGTGGGCAATTGTATCAGCGGAATTTATATACCCGAAAACGAAGACGCAGGTATAACTCAATGTGAAATAATGTCTGCCGGTAAACCAGTAATTGGCGTTGCTGAAGGCGGACTTTTAGAAACAGTAATTGATGGTCAAACTGGGATTTTGATTCCGGCTAATCCAAATGTGGACGATCTTATAAAAGCAGTAAAGGAAATTACTCCAGAAAAAGCCCTGTCCTATAAAGAAGCGGCCAGCAAACAAGCCAAAAAATTTGATAATAAAATATTTTTCGAGAAAATCGATCGGGTTATACTAAATCTGTTAAAAAGTAGAGATAATTAAAATACAAAACTTATCCAAAAAAGTATTTTTAAGGCCATTAAATTGACAAATAAGTCGTTTTTTATTTTCTTTTACTAATGTATTATTCACAATTTTTGGAAGATAAGTTAATTGAAAAATATTTAAAAGATAATGATATAAAAATTGTACCGAAGTTTTTTGAAATTGGCGCCGCAGAAATTACTAGAAATAGTAATTCTAGATTTTTTATTGAAAGTATGGATTTTGAAGCCTATTTATTTGAACCAAATAGCGAGTTCTTTGCTAAATTGGTAGATCATTACAAAGCTAATAACAAAGTAAAAGTCGAAAATATAGCTATCAGTAATAAAGATGGCCAGGTAAAGTTTGACTTTCAAGAAGATTACACTTTATCTGGAATTAGTGAAAATGGTAGTAGCACTATAGAGGCCAAAAAGTTATCAACCTATTTAAATCAAAACGGTTTGGATAAAAATATCGGGATAGTTTCTATTGATACTGAGGGCTATGATACTCCGATTTTACAAGATATTTTGGCTGATCAAATTCTACCAGATATTATCATTATAGAGGCAAATAATGGTAAGGATTCCAAGTTACAACACTCAATTTTGGAAGATAAATACAAACGAATTTATGCAACTGGCCGAGGCAGCTGGGCTAGTAAAAACATATTTTTGAAAATTTTTAGAACTATTTTTAAACTGATAAAAATTCAACCACCGCTACGCCCTGTCAATACAGTTTGGCTAAGAAAAGACTTGGTTAAGTAAGGCAAAATTTACCAGTTTTAATTCATCTATTCTTTAAACTAAACTTGTTAATGAATAAAGAAAAGTACTTAAAAGAAAGTAAGAGGTTTTTAAAATACGTATTTATTGGAATTTTTACAACCCTATTAACCTGGATTATATGGAATAGTTTGTATTATATGCTTACAAATTTTGATCAAAATTCAAATAACCGAATAGTTTTATTTGGTATCTCCCAGTTTTTAGCTTCGTTTATTGTCATCTATCCTTCGTTTTGGCTGAATAGAAAAATTACTTTTAAAGACAAAAATCAGCGACATTCTAAAAAACGCTTTCAATTTCTCAATATTTATCTAATTTATATTTTGGCCCCACTTTTAAGTAGTTTAATTATTTTTATTATCAATTCTTTGTTTCCAAAATTATTAGATTTTAATCTCAGCCAGATTTATGCGAATTATGAACTTGAAATAGGAAAATTGTTTTTACAAATACTAGGTTTTGGATTGGCTGCAATATTTAATTTTTCTGCTCAAAGATTTTGGCTATATAAATGAAGCTGATTGACATTTGATTAAGTTTGTTTAACTTTGTATTTGTGTATCGTGGTAAAAAAATTACAGTCTATTTCCCTTGCCGAAACGAAGGTAGCCACTTGGCTTCAGTCCTTAAAGAAATTCCTGATTTTGTTGATGAAATAATTGTGGTAAGTAACTGCTCTACCGACAATACAGTGGAAGTTGCCAAAAAACTAGGAGTACAAGTGTATACCGATGACAGAGTTGATAGTCACGGCATCGGCTACGGTTTTGCTCATATAACAGCTATTAACAAGGCTACCGGCGATATTCTAATTCCTGCAGATGGTGATTGCACTTATCCGATTGGTAAAATAGCCCCAATCCTAGATTTTTTTATTGATAATAAAATGGACTTTGTATCTTGTAATCGTTATCCCCTAAAAACCGGAACTCATATTCCTTTCAAGCTTCAATTAGGTGTCCATATTTTAAATCTGCAAATACGAATTTTGTTTAATAAGAAAATTAATGACTCACTATCCGGTATGTGGCTGATGAATTCAAGTATAAAAAACAAATTAAACCTACATGAAGGAGGTTGGAATCTTAGCCCAGAAATAAAAATAAATGCACTTTTAAATCCCGAGATAAAATTTGGTGAATATCATATCAGTCAAAATATTCGAGAAGGAAGTAGCCATCAAAAATACTTTAAAACTGGTATTAATCATCTTTTGTGGATTTTTAAAAGAAAATTTAACATGATAAAATATGTCTAATAAATCAGTTTTTTCTGGAGATGATAATTTTGAGTACGAGGGTAAAGACCTAGAATCAATGAGTTATGCACCAAATTATAATAATTGGATTTTAGATTGTTTTGATAGATATATCGGAAAACTTATATTGGAAGTTGGTGCAGGATCTGGCGTGCTTTCAGAACTAATTATCAATCGTTATCAAAAAGAAACTTATTTACTCGAACCTTCTCCAGCAATGTTTAAAATACAAAAAGATTTGATTACAAAAAATTTCAAAGACATTGATCAAGATCAGTTAATAAATGGAGTTTTAAAAGATAATTATGGTTTTTTTGAAACTAAAAAGTTAGATACAATTTTTTATATAAATGTTTTAGAACATACTCAAGATGACATTGGGGAATTAAAATTAGCTTACAAACTTTTAGAAAAAAATGGTCATGTTCTGACTTTTTCACCAGCTTTGCCCCAGTTGTATGGAAATATAGATAAACAAGTTGGTCACTACAGACGTTATTATCTAAAGGAAATGAAACAAAAAATGCAGGCAGCTGGTTTTAGTGTTGTTGAAAGTTATTATTTTGATTTTGTGGGTATGATTTTGTGGTGGATAAAATTCAAATTATTTAATTCAAAAAACCAAGATAAGGGCAGCGTAAAACTTTTTGATTCTGTTTTAGTACCAATATTAAAAAAAATCGAAATTCATAAATTATTACCAATAGGGAAAAATATCATAGTTATTGGGAAAAAATAAATATGCTTACAAATTTAATAAAAACAATATTTGGATTAGTGATAATTATTTTACTCTTTTTTGCTATTTGGAATCCAGTTTGGAGTAATGGCGATGAGGTTCATTATTTGCTTTTAACTAATAGCATAATAGCCGATAAAGATTTTGATCTACGAAATAACTACGAGAATAAAGACTACTTTACTCATCACGCCCATCCTGAAGGTATGCATGCTTTTGAAGGTAGAAATGGCACACTCATGCCTTATCATGGGGTTTTACTTTCTATTGCTGTAATCCCTGGATTCTATGCCGACAATCTATCTGGCTCTCGAGTAAACGTTTTAGTTTATACCCTAATTGGAATTTACTTTTTGTATTTACTTTTAAAAGAATTAGGTTTTTCCAAAAATACCAGCTTGATTACCCTTAGTTTATTTTTAGTCCAGGCACCTATACTATTTTTAAGCAGTAGTATTTATCCAGATTTGTTAATGGGTTTCATGCTTGTGATAGTTGCATATTTAAGCTTAATGGGTATAAAAACAAGAAATAATTATTATTTGTTAGCTGGGGGTATTGTTTCAGGAATCAATATATTTTTTCACTGGAAAATTCTAGCTTTTTCATTATTGCTTTTTGGAGCTACTTTACTTATAACATTTAAAAAAGATAGCTATTATTTTCTATTTGATGAAAAACAAAGTCTCTCATTTAAAAAATTATTATCATCAAAATATTCTACTCAAATAAAAATAATTATTGATAATCTAAAAACTAACAGGTCTGAAATATCTAAACGAATTATATTCGGACTGCTACCTATATTGTTTTTTACATTTTTAGCCAGCTTACTTAGCTATATTTGGTTTGGACATTTTAGGCCAGATTATATGACACCTTTTCTAAAAGATAATCCAGCAATTAAAGGCTATGCAAATCCATTTTACAACCTAACTGCCATGTTGTTTGATAGTGACCAAGGGTTGCTTTGGAGTGGCCCTATCTTAGCTCTAATAATTCCGGGATTGGTACTGTGGTATAAAAATAATAAACACACCTTGTTTGCTTTTGCACTTCCAAGTATAATTTTTTTGTTAACTCAATCTTTATTTAAAGACTGGACTGCCGGCTGGTCACCTATGGCAAGATACACGATGAGCAGTTTACCTTTGTTAGTACCGGCCTTGGCTTATACTCTAATTGAGGCCAGAAAATCAAAAATTTTAGCTACTGTCGTGACTGGATTGACTTTAATAAACCTTATATATCTACTGATTATTATCAAATTTGACTACACAGGATATCCCAATAGCGATATCAACTTTTTTTTACAGCAAATCTTGGAAAAAATTGGCTTCAACAGCCTATTAGATTTAATTACATTAAACTTTAACACTCCAACAATAAAAGAATTTATAGCTAGTATTTTGATTTATTTTTGGTTGATATTTTGTGGAATATATCTAGCCTATTTTGACAGAAAAAAACCTGTATAGTTCCATTTGTTAAATGCGTCTCAAAGATTTTAGTCTAAAATTGGTATATCAAGTAGTTCTAAAATTTGTTGCAATTGCAATAGGGCTATATACAACCAGGTGGTTAATCCAATACACAACAGAATCTGTGTTGTCTGATTATAATGTAGCTTTAGGCTATATTAATATAGTTTTAATAGCTGTTAATTTTGGAATCCCAAATATTATTCAAAAATTCTACACTAACAAAAAACAGGAGTTTGATACAAAGGATTTCTGGACAACAATGATGCTGCTTCGATTTGTTAGTTATTTTTTCGGTCTAATTTTGATTTTTTTCTCTATTCTGATTCTCAAGGACATTAGTAAAAGCTTGATTATTGGCGTATATAGTTTAGTTTTTATTTTAATTGTAGATCTAAGTTATCGATCAATTACAGATGCATATGGTAAAACATGGCAATATAGTGTTACCGATGTATTTAGCAAACTTGTTTTGGTTGCAGGTCTTCTAGTTTATAAACCTTATTTTGAAGGAACAGATAGTCTCAGCTACTTTTTATGGGTTAGTTTTATTTCTTATATTTTAACAATTCTAATCGATGCTACTTGGCAATGGAAATACACAGGTTGGGGAAGTTTTAAACCAGAAATTTTAAGACATTTTATAAGACCCCTTGGCTACATAGCGGCTACAAATATATTGATTGGTTTGTATAATTACAGCGACAAGATTTTTTTGAAATTATTTAATTACAGCGATTTAGAAATTGTAAGTTACTCCAACGCTTACAAAATTTATGAACTGGCTATTGTCTTGCCTGGGTTAACAATTCCTTCAATTGCTAGTTATGCCAAAAATAGATTTGACACTTTAGATCAAAACAAAATCGAAAAATTTCTCGGCAGATTTGGTAATTTTAAAAGCAAATTTATTTTATATACTGGTATTTCAATATTTATTGCTGTCTTGGCTTCTCTAGTTTTATTAATTTCCTCCAATATTATATTTAGCTTAATTGATCCTGAAAACAAATATTATCTATCCCCCCAACCAGTTATATATCTAGCTATTGGAATTATCCCTGGGACAATAATGTCAATTTTAAGCTATTTTACATTGTTTTATCACGGTGAAAAATATGAGTTAATCATCAATTCAATCGTTTGTTTTGCTGGTATTTTGACTTATTTGATCATGATTCCGCGATTTGGAATAGTAGGGGCGGCTATAGGTAATATAATCATTTATACCACAGGAATGTTGCTTGAAATATTTTGCCTAAAAAAATTGTTATCAAAAAAACCTAGAGATGTTCGATGATTACATTTAGTTTCTCACTAAATTTTACCCAAGTATAATTATTAATTACAAATTCTTTTATAGAGTTATCATTATTTATTTCCAGAGCTTTTTTGACACCTTCAATCACAGATTTTTCATTCCAATCTACGTAGATGGCATTATCTTGAATGTAACTTTTAAAAGCTGGAAGTTTAGATATTACCAAATTGCAACCCAGATAAGCGGCTTCTAAATTTGCAAAACCTGCCGTTTCTGCGTGGGACAATGACACACTTACTTTAGCGGCTTTATAGCAACTAACCAGCATCTCTAAATCTAATTTTTTTAGAACCAAAATATTTGGATCACCATCCGTTAAACTTTTAAATTCCGTTTCTAAATTATCTTGGATTAACCCCGCCCCGTTTACTACCAATTTTATCCCAGTATTTTTTAAAGCCTTAATTAACAATATCTGATCTTTTCTTTTGGAAATAGTTGCTGCTGGATAAAAAACGAAATTTTCAAAACCGTATTTTTTTACAAAAAGATCCTTGGTAATTGTTTTATCAAGCTTGATAACTTCTTCTGAAATTCCTAGCTTAATCACCGATATCTTTGAGCTTTGTCCGCCAAATAAACCTACCAAATCTTGTTTTTCTGATTCATTTAAAGCAACAATTTTATCAGATAAATCTAGTAATTCTTTTCTAATTGAAAAAAGGTTAAGGATTGGGAAATACCTTAAAAAAGATAGTGACTTGAAATGCCAATAGGGTTTTACTCGATCAAAAATTGGAAAAAAGATTACTTTTACACCTTTAGCTTTGTATAATTTTACTATTTCTGGACTTATCCAGGTAAATCCAAAGGCAATTATAATATCTGCATCTAGATCATAACTAAGATAATCAATTGTTGAAACTTGGTGTTTTTTTTCAAGTAATTCTTTTATTTTTTCAATAAGTGCATTTCCTCCACCATCAATTATTGCGTGAGGGTAAGTCATTAAAAATTTAATTTTCATATTATTTTTGAGCAACTGCGATTATATTTGAAGTATAAATACCACCCATAGTATCACCATTGGCTATCAGCATGTAGATATTCATTATTGGATTGATAATTAATTTCCACAAAATTCCCCTGACTTTAGTTTTCAATCCAGCTCCTTTTGGAGGTACAGCAAAACATTGGATGTGATTAAAACCTGATAATCTGAATATTTGACCTAAACTTTGAGGAATAAAGGCCTGTACATGAGTAATATCAGCATATCTAATTGGGTTTAGTAGCGACATACCATTTGGAACCTGAACAATTATTCTACCATTTTTGTTCAACTTGTCATAGATTTTTATAAATAATTCTACAGCGTAATCATTTTGAAGATGTTCTAAAACATCAGATAAAATCACAACATCAAATTTGTCATCTGATTTATCTACATAATTTATTGCGTCTGCTACAAAAATATTTTTTAATCCAATGTATTTTTTGGCAATTTCAACTTGTTGCCCACTTACATCAATTCCGGTTAAATTGTTATAACCGCTAAGCTCTAAAGCCTTTAAAAATTTACCCCAACCACAACCAATTTCTAAGATTTTAATATCTTTGTTTTCTGGTAAATGAGGTAAAAAATGATTATTAAAATAATTTACACCCCAGTCGAGTTGTGCCTGATTAAAGCCATTTTGCAAGCTTTGGGTTTGGCTATAATTTTCAAAATAATCAATTTTAGACATATATATTTTATTTTTTTGCTACAGAAATTATATTGGGTGTGAAGATTTTTCCACCAAAATTACCATTTATTATAAAAATATAAACCATTATAAATATTCTGAGAACCTCCCATGCGATTCTTCGAAATAAGTTTTTGATGTTGGTTGTATCAGGCGGCGCTTCATGAAAAGACATGTCTGTAAAACCGCTTAATTTAAGATATTGTTGGCTACTTTGGACATTCATTGCCCTAACATGTGTTATATCACCATATCGATACAAACTTAAGGGTGACAGACCATTGGGGGTCTGCATGATCAAAATTCCATCATTATTTAAATTACGATAAACTTTATCACCTAGTTCTAAAGCATAATCTAGTTCTAAATGCTCGACGACATCAAGAAGCATAATTAAGTCAAATTTTTGTTTTGTATTCGTTAAATATTCTATCGCATCGGCAACATGAACGTCATTAAGATTGTAGGTTTTTTTTGCAGCCTCAATTTGTTCTTTGCTAATATCAATTCCAGTTAAATTTTTGTAGCCTTTGTTTTTTAAAAAACTTAAATATCTGCCAAACCCACAACCAATTTCTAATATTTTTATGTCTTTATCTTCTGGGAAAAACTTCAACAAATTTTGATTGAAATAGTTCAGACTCTCTTTGGTAACTCCTTCTATATCGTTATCGCCAACAGCTTGAGTTGTAAAATATTTATCGTAAATTTCTGTGTTTTTTGGAGGCATATTAGTGAATCAATTATTTAACCTGGATAAAATATTTAGTTAATAACACTACTTCCTACTTCTTGAGACATTGATAATCTCAACCCAAATACACCCTTAGATTCAAATTCGGTTAGAGTCGGTGAGAATTGTATTGTTGCAAAAGATGCATACCAATTTGACCAACTAGCTGCATCAGAAGTACTTCTAGCAAATAGATTACCACCGATACCTCTGACTGCCATAACTAGTTTAGAACCGATAACTGTCAGGGTTGGTTCATCACTAATTGTTCCATCTATTTGTGTCCAATTAGGCCAGGTTGTTCCATCGGTTGAGGATCTAATAAATACTCCGTTGTTTTGGCCTCGGATAGCTTGGTAGATTCTGGAGTTAAAGACAACAGTGGTTATT
>Ga0172372_10004799_pt1 | contig 19090 bp, 16 predicted proteins | sample LakKiv5m_2_FD_114544 | JGI IMG/M metagenome (GOLD analysis project Ga0172372, IMG submission 114544) | Freshwater microbial communities from Kabuno Bay, South-Kivu, Congo - kab_092012_9.5m | ecosystem: Environmental > Aquatic > Freshwater > Lake | place: Democratic Republic of the Congo...
ACCATCGTTCTAGCTTTTGAACTAAAGGCAATATTTTCAATTATAATGTTATCATTATTTAAATTTTTTTTTTTTAAATAATTGAAATTAATTGGACTGGCTTCAAAAGAATAAATCTTTTTAAAATTAAAATTTTTTTTAAAAAAAGAGATGGTTTCTCCATGATGAGCTCCTACATCAAATAAAACTTCTATTTTTTTAAAATAAGTATTTTTCTTAATAAATAGTAGTAACTTTCTTTGGTAAAAAAAATCTAAAATTTTTACAAAAAAAATGATAACCTTAATCATTTATTGTAAAAAACATAATAGCCAAAAATTTTATTTACACTTGGAGATGTATTTTTTTTACAATCTTTGTTCGAAATATCTTTTGAACATAAATCATAGTTGTTTATTAAAAAGCTATAATGCTTGTGAAAATTCATATGATTTTCCTTAAAATCAAAGTAAACACTACTAAAAACATTGTAACCATATTTTTTATTTTCTTGATATATACGACTTAGATTTCTTAAATTAAAAACAAATAAAGATAAAATTATTAAAAAAATAAAACGATTTTTTAGTTGACTCTTTTTTAAAGAGGATCTCTCGTAAAAACTACATAAAAAAACAAAAATTAATACAGCAATTAGAGAATAGCCACCATATCTAAGCGCAGGATGATTTAAAAACCATTCCAAAAGTAATAAGAGTAAAATTATTATAAGAATTGTGAAAAAAAAATTTTTTTTTATAATTTTCTCTTTTCTAAAAGGATAAAAAAATAATAAACATATTACAGCTAAAAAAATAATGCCTAATAAAAAATCTAATATTTTATTAAAAAAATAAACTTTGATCCAAGTACTTACCCAATTAAGGTTTTTTATAAAAACCTCTGGATTTTCTACTCTATAATTTGGGGTTGCTCCACCCTTAGACCAAAGCTGGTACCAGTTATTTAACTCATTAACTTCATTAATTTTAATTGACCAAATAAAATTCTCAAAACATAGAAATGTTACTGGGTAGATTAAACATCCAGTGTTCATAAAACTATGAAAAAAAATAAGACTTACTTTTATTAAAAAAAAATAAAAATAAAAGTTTTTAAAAAAATATATTTTTAAAATTCCAAAATTTTTTATTTTCATTATAAAAATTGCAATAAAAAAAATAAAAATAAAATATAAAACGTAAAAAGCTTTAAAACCTATTATTAAGGAGATTAATAATAAAACTTTTGATAGCTGCTCTCTAATTTTTATCTCATTTAAAATAATTTTGAATATTTCTAAAAAAAGCAAAAGGATCAAAATCTGCGCAGACAAATCTGTTCCGTGCTCTGCAAATCTGGGAAAAAAAGTAATAATAAATATTAAAGATATTAGACTATAAAAACTTAAAAAATTAAATTCCCTTCTTTTAAATCTATCTGTAATTTCTCTTAAAAAAATTAAATTTGAAAATAAAAAAATTATTAAAACTATAAAATGAAAAGAATAAAAATTTATTATTGGAAGATAGAATAAAGAATTAATATAAAAAAGAGATGAGGGTGTTCTATATCCTAAGTCAAAACTGCCAATACCAAATGGTATTTTATATTGTGTTAAAATATGACTGAATTGGAAATGATAATAATAAAAATCATCATGAGTTTTAAATATACAAATTCCTAAAAAAAATATTATTTTAAAAAAAAAATAAAATTTAATTTCATTATTATTTTTAAAAACATTGTTTTTTAGCTTAACAAGTAGAAATATAAACCCTATTAAAAGAAGTATTAAATTATGAAACTCACTGTGAGAAATAAAAAGTGAGGTTATATAAGAATATAAACTTATAAGAAGAATACCAGCTAGTCCTTTATAGCCTAAACTATAAGAAAAATTTAATTTCTTATTAGAAGTTAATAAAAAACCAAAACCAAGAATAGATAAAGAAACAAAAAAATAAAATAAAATAAAAAAAAATAAATTTAATATCATTTTTCTAATAGTTAATATAAATCTAATTTGTGTATAAAGAACTTACATTAATAATTCCAACAAAGTATGAGAAAGAGTCAGTTTCTCATGTGATAAAAGAAATTAGAAAAATAGGAATTAAAACTATTTTCGTATTAGAAAGTGGAGATTTTCAAACTATTAATACAATTAAACAATTTAAAAGTTATATTTATTTCCAAAAAAAAAGGGGCTACGGGCAAGCTATAATAGAGGGCTTAAAATTAGTTAAAACAAAGTATTTTTGTATTTTTAATGCTGATGGCTCTTTTAATCCAAATGAGATTAAAAAAATGCTGACAATAGCAAAAGTAAACAATTATGATTTAGTTTTCGGATCAAGATATGAAAAAAATTGCGGAAGTGACGATGACACAATAATTACGAGGATGGGAAATTTTTTTTTTACTAAACTAGGAAATTTATTATTTAAAATAGGAATCAGCGATATTTTATATACGTTTGTACTTGGAAAAACTAAAAGTATTTCAGATTTGAAATTAAAAGAAAAAGATTTTAAGTTATGCGTTGAATTACCAATTAAAGCAAAAGTTAAAAATTTAAAACTATCTACAAACAAATCCTTTGAAAGAGCAAGACTCGCTGGGAAAAAAAAAGTTAAAGCTTTTTCCGATGGATTAAAAATACTACATTGTATGCTTAAAATATTTATATTAAATGCAAAAAAATATTCTATTAAAAAATATTAATAAATCTAATTTTTTAAATTACATTCTTATTTTTTTTATAAGTTTTGTGCCTATTATACTTCTCTCAGGAAATGCGATTATTAATATATTTATAATTATAATAGATATTGTTTTTTTGATTGCCTTAAGTAATTATAAAGATAAAAAATCTTTTGTAAAAAATAATCATTTATATATATTATTATTTTTTTTTCTAAGTCTTATCTTAAATTTATTTTTTTCAATAAACATTTCTAATTCTTTTTTAAGAACAATAGGTTTTATAAAATTTATACTTTTAGTTTTTGCAATAAAATTTGCTTTTGAAATTATAATAAATAACAAACAAAAAAAAAATATATTGTTATTATGGCAATTTATTTTTTTTTTAGTAACTTTTGATGTCTTTTTTGAATATATATTTGGAAAAAATATTTTTGGCAACTATTCATCGATACCAGGAAGAATAACAAGTTTTCTTGGTCAAGAATATAAAATTGGTGGTTTTTATTTTGGTTTTATATTAATATCTTTAGTAACATTTTTTTATAATACAAAAAATAACTTCTTTTTTTTTTTTCTAATTGGTGTTTTTTTATTTGCCGCATTTATTATTGGGGAAAGATCAAATTTTATTAAGTGTCTTTTAATAATTACAATTTTTGTTTTTTTATTTTCTAATAAATTTTTTTTCAGAAAAGTTCTATTAATTTTTTTTTTAATATCCACTTTTTTCATCTTAATAAAATTTAATGAACGGTTCAAAAATAGATATTATGTTTTATTTTTAGAAAATGTATTTAAAGATGGGATAATAGAATCACTTAATACACAACAATATGGATCGCATTATCATACGGCAATTAAAATTTTAAAGAATAATTTTTATTTTGGCATAGGTCTTAAAAACTTTTGGGAAGAAAGTTCAAAAATTATTTATGAAGATAAAAATCTTATGTTTTCTGAAAGAAGAGTTAGTACACATGCGCATAACACCCATTTTGAACTTTTATCTGAAACTGGAATAGTAGGATATATTTGCTTTCTAATTTTTATAATATTAGGACTCTATTTATCTATAAAAAATTTCCTATTAAGAAAAAATTTATACAATCTTGGCGGCTTACTCTTTATTTTTGTATCGCTAATTCCACTAATTCCATCGGGAAGTTTTTTTTCTACCTTTAACTGTACTATTTTTTTTATAAACTACGCAATAATGATTACAAATTTTGATAAAAATAAGACTTAAGATAAAAAATGTTTTAATATAATTTAATAAATCATTTTGATATTTGTTTTTTTTTAACTTTAGCTAAAACTTTATAAATTAAACAATAAATTATTATATTGCATAAAATTATTGTGCTCTGAAATGTTGTGTTGGAAATATTTTTACTTGCATATAGCATCATAACTAAATTATAAAAATTTATAATTATTGCAGATAAAGAATTTGAAAAACCTATTTTAAATTTTTTTTTTAAAAAAAAAAAAACCAGATGATGTAGATGCGATGTATCTGGTTGAAAAGGTGTTTTTTTACCAAAAGCTTTTCTAATAATTGAATATAAAACTTCAAAAGATGGGTACCACAATAAATTTGCAATAAAATATGGGGATATTTTCTGATTTTCAATAGTTAAATTGACTAGAATGTATCCTGTAAAAAAAGCAATAACATAAACACCGCTTTCTCCTAGAAATATTTTTTGAAATAAATTAAGTACTAAAATAAAAAATAAAAACAAAAAAAAAAAATAAAAAGAAATTGCATCTACGAACAAGTTATCTATTAGCCCTAAACGATACAATATTATTAAAATAATTAGATAAAAGCCTAATGAAAGGGTATTGCAACCATCTATAAAATTACTACCATTTAATAAAATCATAAAACAGATTGTTAAAAAAAAATAGTTTACAATCTTATTTTGTAAAAAAAGGTCAATAATAGAAATTCTTAAAGAGGGAATATGAAGATTAATTGTAAAAATAAATACAAACAAAATTACAAATTGAAAAAAGAATCTTGCGGATGGAGATTTTAAAAAATTTAGATCAGACAAAATTCCAATAAAAAAAATTAAAAATAAAAAATAAAAAAATAAAATATTTAAATTAAGACCCCCAAATAAAATAGCGATTAAAATTAATATTCCGCCTACAGTAGGGACAGCTTTGTTAGTAGTAAATTTTTGATGTTTACTACCTGTATAACTTAGAAGTAATTTTTTTTTTATGAAAATATTTCGTAAAGAAAGAACTATTAAAAATAAAAAAAAAATTATTGTTTGATATATTTCCATAGAAAAAATAGTGAAAGTTGAAAAACTGAAAATAAACTTTTTAAAAAACTAAACCTCATATATTTTTTGTACACTAAATAGCTATCTTTAATTTTTTGTAAATTTGAAGATGATAGAGAATTTTTTACTTTTTTTCTTGTAGTTAGCAAAATTTGCAAACCATAAAATTTAATGCCTAATTTTAAAATCTTTAACCATAAAACATAATCCTCTTTTGTTTTTAAATCAGCAAAATAAATATTATTCTCATATAAAATTTTTTTTTTTACAATGACAGTGGACAAACCAATATCACAAGACTTTAATAAGTTTTTATAATCTAAATCTCTTGCAGTTCTATAACCTAAAAATTTATTTCTAGAATTTGTGATTTTATAGGATGTATGAGAAGCACTTAATTTTTTTTTTTTCATAAATGTAATTTGTTTTTCTAGTTTACGATTAGACCAAGTATCATCTGCATCTATAAAAGCTAAATATTTGCCTCTTGCAGCATTAATGCCTATATTTCTAGATATACCGGCGCCTAAATTTTTTTTATTTAAAAGAATTCTACAATTTTTTCTTTTTAATATTTTTTTTAAAAAAAAAAAATCTTCCAAATTTTTATCATCATAAATGATGATTAATTCATAATTTTTATAAGACTGTCTCAAAACAGAATTAATAGACCTTTCTACAAAGGATTTCTTTTTGTAATAAGGCATTATTACACTAACTAATTCCATTTTTAATATTATAAAAATGTTAGTTTTAATTTAAAATGACACAAAAGAAAGTAATTTTTTTTATACCATCCATAGAAGGCTTTGGAGTTGAAAAAAATCTTTTTTACATAGCAAATTTTTTTTCGACAAAAATAAATAATTTAACAATCATAACTTCTTCAAAACAGTATAAAAAAAAATTTAATAAAAAAATAAAATTTTTATCCACTTGGCATAATAGGTTTTTTTCAAAAAGCAGAATAGTAAAATATTTTTTTTGTAGTCTAATTCTTTTTAAAGAAATTCTTCAAAATCGCGGAAGTATAATTTTTTCTTTTCAAAGTAATGTTTTGGCTATATTAATTTCAAAAATTTTAGGATCCCTAGTAGTTATTAGACTAAATACGTCAATAAAAATTTTTGATAAAAAAATTTTTACAAAATTTATGGTAAAATTTTTTTATTCTTTAGCAGATCTAGTTATTGTAAATAGCCTTGAGTTTAAATCTGAACTTAAAAAAAAATTTAATATAAAATCTACATGTATTTATAATCCTTTAAATAAAAACGAAATACTAACTAAATCGAAAAGAAAAAATGAAAATATTTTCAAAATTCAGGAAGCAATTAAAATAATTACGGTGGGAAGATTTGTTTATCAAAAAAACCATTTTTTGCTTATGCGTACTATAAAAACATTAATTTCTGAAAAAAAAATTTTAGTTCAACTTGTTATTGTTGGTGAAGGGTTATTAAAAAAAAAATATATGCAATTTATAAAGATAAATAAATTATCTAAATACATTAAAATTATAAATTATACAAAAAATCCATACAACTTAATTAAACAATGTGATGTTTTTGTATTAACCTCTGATTACGAAGGATTACCAAATGTTTTATTAGAAGCAATTTGCTTAAATAAATTTATTATATCAAGCGACTGTAGGACAGGACCTAAAGAAATTCTACTTAATGGAAAAGGAGGTTTACTCTTTAAAACCGGTAATATGAAAGATTTAGTTAACAAATTAATTTTTTATAAAAAAAATAAGAAAATTTGTAGATCTTTAATTAGTGCAGCAAAAAAAAATTTGATTAAATTTGATTATAAAAATAATTTAAATAATTATTTTTTTGAAATTCAAAAATTTTTTTAGATTTAAAATTAAAAAAAAAATATTTTTTTATAAAATTTCGCAAAAGGTAATATTAAATTAAAAGCATATAAATAAATTAAATTTTTTTTGTTTTTAAAAAAATTTTTAAAATTTAAATTGATATCCAGTAATAAAAAAAATAAAATAAATATTAATGGTTCGTAATATTTATGATAAATTGTTAGTTGTAGATTAGATATAATAAGCAAAGAAAAAATCATAAAATTACTTAAACTATTAATACATAATGAAAAAATAAATATTAAAGAAATTAAAGAAATTAAAAAAAAAAGCTCATTTCCATTAAATAAATAATGTGATAATTGGAAAAAGAACCCACCGCCTGTAAATATTGGTAAATAATTAAAAAAAAAACATAGAATTAAGTGAAATAAGGTTATTACCAAAATTATTACTTTATTTCTGAATAAGTAACTTATTTTAAAGAAGAATTCTTTTTCTCTTAAAAAAATCAATAAATGAAAAAAAACTATAGAAGAAATTATCAATATTTTATTTGATAAATTAAAATCTAGTGAAACACTATCTCCATATAATCCTGGAGTTTTTCCGGCGGTAAAAAAGAAAATATCTAAGAAAAAAATATAATATAATGCTGGTAAAGATAACAAAAAATTAATGACGATTAATAAAATAATTTTATTGATAGATATTTTTTTTAAAAACTTAAAAAGAAAAAAAATTGAAAAAACGGAAAAATTTGGACTTATATAAGATGCCAATACAATAAAAAAAGTATTGAATATTGCATATTTAAATAAATAATTCTTTTGAGTAAATTTTAAATAAAAAAAAATTCCTATAGTAAAAAAAAAAACACCTAGTATTCTGCTATCTGGCCATATAGTAAGAGATCTAAATGTAGGTGATAAAAAAATTACACCCGCAATAAGTAAGGCAATATTTTTCTTAATGAAAGGAAATCTTATTTTTAAGCAACAAAAAAAAATTGGAATTAAAAGCAAATTTATGTGTAGAAATATAAATCTTGTTACAACATCGTTTAAAAAAATATTTTGAATAAATGATAATAAGATTATAGTGACCGGAGAATGCCTGTTTCCAAATTCGTTATAATTTAAAAAAAAATATTTTAAATTTTCATTAAATTTTTTAATAATTATTTTATAACCTTCATAATCTGATCTGGCACCACCATTTAGATCTTCATTCAAAAAAAAACCAATAATTAATGAAAAGTAAAGTAATATTAAGATAACAATATCAAACTTTTTTTGTAAAAAAGACATTTTAAAGTTTCACATTAAAAATAACTTATAGAATTTATATGGTATTCTCCATATTGGAAAACTACCAATATCCTCTCGAATAGTTGTTTTAATATTCCAAGAAAAAATATAAATAAAAAAAAATAAATTTACTATAACTGGATTAATTTTTTTTATTCTAAAAAATAAATTTATCTTGTTAAAATTAACAAAAATAATTTTATTTTTAATACAAAAAATTAGTGTTAACAAATTAAAACTATAAAAAATATTTATTCCTCTTCCCCAATCAAAAAGAGATAAAAAAAAAATAGGTACAAAAATATTTAGAAAAATAAATATAACAATCGGTTTGTTTAAATAAAAATAGAAAAAATATTTTTTTTTAAGGTATGAGTTAAATAAAATAATTAAAAGAGGAAAAAAACTAACTAAGAAAATAAACAAGTATCTTAATAGATGGTTTATTTTATAATCTGGAATATTTCCAATAAATTGAGCTAATATTCCCTTTTTGCTTTCCAATAAAGCAGCCGACATATAACAATTTTGGTTAAAATTTATTTCTAAAGAGCTACACATTGTTTTCCAACCATCTGTTGAGAGAGGAAAGTAGATTACTAAAAAAAAAACTAATAAAGATGGAAAAGATAAAAAAAAAATTTTTATATATAATTTCAAATAATTTTTCGAATAATTTTTAATAAATAAAATAAAAATTATATAAGGAAAAAAAAATATTACAGGTTCCCAGATCAAAAAAACTATTGGAAAAATAAAAAATACATAAATATTTGAAAAATATGATTTAAGTTTAATATTAGATAAAAAAAGTAATAATAAATAGAAAACAAATATTATAGTTTCTTTTCTTCCTAAACTCTCTATATCGGCTATTGGAAAAAGTAAAAATATTGGTGAAAAAAAAGCTAAGTTAAAAATAAATCTTTTTTTGACATCTTTAATAAAAAAAAAAAAAAGAAAAAGAAAAAATAAAAGAAAAAAAGATTGAAAAATAAATATTATTAATCTCAGAGATGTATTTAGTAGTGTTGCGAAAAAAAAAGAAATTTCACCTGCGAGACCTCTTCTTGTAAAACCACCTTTGTAGTTAATTATCCATTCTGAGATTGAAGAATCGTTGCCAACGGTATGTTTGGTATATAAAAAAAATATCGCAAAAAAACCAATAAAAACAAAATAAAATAACAAAAAAAAATTTTTTTTATAAAGTCTATCCATTATTAGTGTAAAATTTTTATAATAATATTAAATAAATTTTCTTTGTCTTTCAAATTTTAAGTATATAAAATAAATTTTATTTCGCGGGGTGGAGCAGTCTGGTAGCTCGTCAGGCTCATAACCTGAAGGTCCTTGGTTCAAATCCAAGCCCCGCAACCAAAAATATTATATAAACTTATGTTACTTCTAAAATATATTAAATTCGCATTTCTGAAAAATAATAATATTTATACTTAATGATAAAATTTTCTAATTTTAGTAAAGAATATATTATTTTTTTTTTATCTTTTTTAAGTTTATTTTATTCTTTTCTTTCTAATCATGATGGAACAGGCGGTGGAGCAAGTGGAGACTTTGAAGCAACATATGGTTTTATTTTAGCTCTTCAAGAGAGTTTATTTGCTAATCCTAATGAATGGACTTTAGTTCATACTCCACTTCATTTTATTATTTTATCTTATGTAACAAGAGTTATTGACGACTCTGATACTTTAAGACTCATATTTTTAATTTTTTCAATAAGTATTCCTTATATTTTTTACGTAATCGTTTCAAAATTTATTTTAAAAAATAAAAACAAAAAAAATTTAATTCTTATTATTTCTTGTTGCATTTTTTTTATACCTTCCTTTCGATATACTAGCGTTTGGTGTAACAATCTAATTACATCTATTTTTTTTTTTTTAATTTCAATTTTTTTTTTTGAGAAATGGAAAGAAAAATTAAATAAAGAATTAAATAAAAACTTATTACTACAAATTTTTTTTTTAGTTCTAGCAACTTATACAAGACAATATTTTGCAGTTTTTTTTTTATACTTTTTAAAAAAATACTATGAAGTTTTACCTTTGAAAAATTTTATTAAACTTTTTTTAATATGCATATTATCTTCACTTCCAGTTTTTTTTTATGTTTATAAATTTCCATCACTTCTAACAGAACAACATATGAGCATTTATGCAGTGAATTACTTTCTGTTAGGAAATTCAGCAATTATATTTACAACATTGTTTCCAATAATAATGATAAATTTTCTATACAAAAAGATTCCTTGTAAAAAAATTTTAATTCCATCTATAATTTCATTTTGTTTAGTTTATATTTTATCTTTAAATTTTGATGGGTATGGTTGGCAAGGAGGTGGGGTAAGCTTTTTATTTTCAAAAAAAATTTTTAACAATAATATTTTTTTTTATTTTTCAAGCTTTTTTACAATCGCAGTATTTATTTATTTATTTTTAGAAAATAGGTCTAATTTCGTTATTCTGTTGACACTGTTATTCATGTTTTTCTCATTTCAAGTTTACCAAAGATATTATGATCCAATGTTTTTTATTGTTTTTTTTTTAATGGTGAAAACTGATCTTATAAATATTTTCATTAAAAAAAAAATGCCATCTTACTTATTACTACTCTATTTTGTTTTGTTTTATTTAATTACAGCATCTAAACTAATTTATAGATATAGTTTTAACATTTAATAAAATTAAAAAATAAATTAGAAAAAGATGAATAATATTTGATGAAATACTATTGTATTTTATTCAATTTAAAAAATAATTATTTGTAATATTTGTATAATATATGAAAATTGCCATAATAGGTGGAACAAGTTTTATAGGAAGAAAACTTCTTTCAACTTTAAAAAAAAAAAATCTAATTGCAACATATTGTTCAGGTAAAATTGTTAGTAGTAATAAAATCAAATGGAAAAAATTAGATTTTAAAGATAATAAAAAAAATTTTTTTAAATATCTTAACTCACCAGATATTATATTAAATTTAGCATGGGCAGACATACCTAATTATGAGCTCAAAAACCACTATAAAACTTTTTATTACCAAAAAAGACTAAATTTTAATTTAATTCAAAATGGTCTTAAAAATCTAATTGTGCTTGGCACTTGTTATGAGTATGGAAAAATAAATGGAAAATTATCTGAAAACGTAAAAGAAGAGCCAAATACTAATTATGGCAAGTCAAAGCTAATGTTGCTCAAAAGTATTTTAAAATTAAAAAAAAATAAAAAATTTAAGTTTACTTGGTTAAGACCTTTTTTTGTTTATGGATTGAATAAAAAAAGAAATACCTTATTTTCTTTAATTAAAAAATTGGAAAATAATAAAATACGAAAGTTAAATGTAAGTGGCAATTTAGTAAGAGACTTTGTGTCAATTAATTTTTTATGTTCAATGATAAATAAAGTAATAAATCTAAATGATGATCTTGGAATTATGAATATTTGTAGTGGAAAAGGAACAACAATTAAAGACTTTGTTAAAGAAAATTTAAGGTTTAAGAAGAATTTAAAAAAAATTAATATGAAGGCTCCAAATCCAAATAAATTTGAACCTAAAGCTTTTTGGGGTGATAATACAAAACAAAATAAATTACTTATTAACTAACGATAATTTAATAAAAATTTATTTACTGTGAAAATTCTTATATTCATTATTACTTATAAAGCATCTTTCAGAGTTAAAAATATTTTGAAAGAAATGCCAGTTAATTTTCTGAGAAAATTTGATTATAAAATCTTAATAAGTGATGACTACTCAGGCGATGATACGAAAGATTTTATAACAGAATTAAAAAATAAATATAAAAATATAATAACTAAGTTTAATTCTAAAAATCTGGGTTATGGAGGAAATATAAAAAAATGCATGAAATATGCATATAAAAAAAAATATAATTTTGCTGCTATGGTTCACGGCGATAATCAATATAGTCCAAAATATTTACAGCAAATGATAAGAAAAATTATTAAAACTGACTGCGCCGCCATTTCAGGTAGTAGAATGCAAATAAAAAAATCAGCATTACGAGGAGGAATGCCACTGTATAAATTTATCGGAAATATATTTTTAACAAATTTTTTTAATTTTTTACATGGAACATCTTTTACGGATTGCCATACTGGCTACTGGGTTTATAATTTAAATAAAGTTAAATACCAATGGTTTAAAAAATTTGATAACGGTTTTATTTTTGATTTAGATATGAGATTAAAATTATTAAGAGAAAAATTATCTATAAAAGAAATTTTCATAAAAACACGTTATGGAACCGAGAGATCCTCAATTCATTTAAAATACGCCTTTTTTTTTTTTTTAAGAACTTTAGTAAAAAAAATATTAAAATAATCTGAATATATTATTTATATATTAATATATGTTTCTTAATATTTAAAAACAATGTTAAAATTATTATAGAATTATTGAAATAACCAAAATTTCCATAGGGAAAGTCCCATGGCTTCAAATCAAAGAAAAAAGATAGAATTCTCAAAAAAAAGAAAAAATAAAAAATTACTATAAGATTAATTTTTGAAACAAAAAACTTTAAATTTAAAATTGAAAAAATTAATAATGGTAAAAGCAAAATGTAATCATGCAACTGATGAGCTGCAAAACTAAGTGAAACCAGACAGATCATAGACAATTTTAATAGGTCATTTTTTACATCCTTTAACTTATAAATAATAATAAAACTTAGAATTAAAGGAATAACTATTACCAAGTGCTTGTTGAAACCGATTTCTCTCAATAGTGAGAAAATAGTAACAGGAAGATGGTTTTTAATTGAAAAAAAATGATTTAAAACAAGAATAGGTTCAAACAAATTTTGAATAATGTTTGTATTCGTAATAAAACTATAAAGAAACCACCCAATAATACAGGGAATAGATGAAATTAAAATTTTATTTATATTTTTTAAAGAAAAAAAATAAATGAAAAGTACATAACCAATATTATATTTAAAATAACTTATGCCACTAAATAATATCGAAATTTTATTTTTAAATACGAACGGTAGTATAAAAAATAAAAAAGTAAGTAAAGTTTGTTGCCCATACCCAATATTTATCCTCAAGGGAGTACTCATTAAAAAAAGACAAGCTGACAAAATGAATATATTTCTGGGAATAGAAAATCTTCTATAAAAAAAAAATAATATGATAGAACAAAATGAAATATTTAAAAAAGCCCAGATTGTCTTAGCTATATCCCACTCAAGCAAGGTTAATGGTAAAAGAATAATAAATAAACCGTGAGCGTATATACCGTCTTGGGAATAAAGCATTCTGTCAGCTGGACCTCTGTCATGTTTTCCATCCAAAACATACTGATAATGATTTATTCCTTCCGAAACTAATTTTGAAGGATAGTAATGAAAATCATAACTGAATTTCTGAGACTGATTAAACGAATGAACAACAGAAATTAAAGCTAAAATTATAAGAATAATAAAAAATATTACCTTAATTTTATTATTATTAATTAAGATCATTGAAATATTTTACTTTAAAAATTTTTTCGATATTTTAAAAAAAAATTATATTAATAATATAATAAAACCATAATGATTTTTTTAAAAAAAAATACAAATTTTTACATAATATTTTTTGTCTTTATTGGGATTGCGTTAAGAATACTAGTTTCAAATTTTGGGTGGAATCATGATTTTATTATGTGGCAAAAGAATATGGAGCTTCTTAAATATGGAGAGAGTTTTTATTCCTATGGAAAATATAATTACACACCATTTTGGGTAAATTTACTTTTGCTTTTAGACATGATTTCATTGCCATTTACCGACTATCAACCAACCTTTAGAGTAAAGTTAGTATTATTATTAAGCATTATTGATTTTTTAATATTTATTTTACTTTATAAAAATTACTCATTAAAAATTGGTTTATTATTTTTTTTTAATCCTATTTCAGTTTTTATTACCGGTTTTCATAATCAATTCGACAATATCGCTGTTCTACTAGCCTTTGTGGCTATATTAATTTATGAAAAGTATAAAAATAATTATGAACTACTTCTGTCCCTAATTATTTTTGGACTTTCCATTTGTGCAAAACATATATTTATTTTTTTTCCAGTATGGTTAGCATTTAAAGAAAAAAATTCTTATAAAAAAATTATTATAATTTTAGTGCCATTTGTTATTTTCTTTTCAAGTTTTACTAATTATTTATCAGTCGATTATCATCATATTGTTGAACATGTTTTTAATTATAAAGCCTTTAGTAATGGTCCTTTTTGGAAAATTTTTACTCCGAAAATCGTTGATATGTATATTGATAAAAAAATTCTTTTTATTATTTCATTAATTATTCTCGGGCTTTTTTTTCAGAAAAAATCGCTAAGAAATATTTTTCATTATTATCTTATTTCAATAGTAATTATTTCATCAGGAATGGCAAATCAATATCTTGCCATTCCCTTGCTAGCCTTAGCTGTTTTTTGGAATAAAAAATATTTAATATACACAATAATATGTGTTCTACTTTTTCTTGTTGATGGGGACGCATTAAACATTAAATTTTTAAGAGAAATCCTAGATTGGGATTATAGATCAACTAGAATGATGTATTATCCTATAATTTTAGTTCTTTTATTAGGTTTTTTAGAAACAATATATGGAAAAAAAAAATTAAACTTTTATCTTGCAAAAATTATTAATTTAGCTGCTAAAAAAATTAAAACTCAAACAACTTTTATTAAATAAAAAAAACTAAACCGAAAACAAACTTTATCATAGTTGTCTTGCAAACAATTTAATTAAGTTTTTATTGTTATTATAAAAATTAAAGAATTCAAAAAATCAACTTAAATTTATAAATAACTAAGTCTAATTTTATTAAATCACTTATCATTGCAAAAGTATCAAAAAAAATATTTAATTCACTATATTATTCTGATTTCACTAAATAAACGTAAAATAATTGATAATGAAACTATTATGTTAACCATACTTTTTTTAAAATGAATAAATTAATTTTTAATACTTAAATATTTTATTATCTTTATAAGATTTAATTATATTTTCTAATTCTTCTAAAATATTTTTGAATTTTTTAATCCTCAAATATTTTTTTATCTTTGTATTATCACCATGTGTATTAAGGACATCCACATTTTGACGTTTAGTTTTAATAATTTTATTATTAATTTTGAGAATTTTACTTATTTTGCTAATTAATAATTTTAAGTTGATTGGCTTACTCGAACATACATTAAAGATTTGATATTTTTCTATAATTTTTTTTAAGATTAGACCTTTTATTATATTTGTTACATCATCAATATGAGTAAAGTCTCGTTTATGATCACCATAATTATTTAATATAAATGTTACATTAGATAGACAAGACTTGAGAAATTTGTATATAAACATATCCGGTCTTCCAAAATCTCCATAAATTGTAAAAAACCGCAATCCAATTACTTTCATTTTTGTTAACTCTGATAAATCTTTTGCGCATTCTTCATTTATTTTCTTTGAAAATGAATAAATATTATTTGGATATAAATTAAAATTTTCTTTATATGGATATTTTTTTTGGTCACCGTAAACCGAACTAGAGGATGCAAAAATAAATTTTTTTACACAATTTAAATTAGATAGTTCCAATACATTAAAAAAACCTTTTAAATTACTCTTAAAATAAGATTGTGGATTAATTAGTGAATGACGAATCCCAGCTTGTGCAGCCATATGTATCACAATATCGAAATTGTTTTTATTAAAAATTTTTTTTAAAATTTTTTTATTACTAATATCGATTTTTTTGAAATTAAATTTTCGATATTTTTTAAGTTTAAAAATTCTTTTTTTTTTTAATTTTGGTGAATAGTAGTTATTTAAATTATCAATTCCTAATACTTTGCTTTTCTTAAAATCTTTTAAGATTTTTTTTGCTATATGATAACCTATAAATCCAGCACAGCCAGTAATTAATATTTTCATGCTCTGGATTGATATCTTATAAGTTTAAATCTTTTTAGATATCTAATGAAGTGTATAAGCATAACAAAAAAATAGTTTTGTTTATTGTTTAATCTAATTTTCGTATTTTCATTAAGATAGTCTAAATATTTTATTTTATCTGAAATGCCTCCTGGTCTAAAATATCCAATTATCTCGTTTTTTTTTGTTGCAATTCCTTTCATTTTTTTTTTAACTATCATTCTATAAAATAAATCGTAATCAGCAGAATATTTATATTTTGTATTATAAAGTCCTAATTTTTTTTGAGATGTTTTTTTGATAAAAAAGCCTACAGAGTGAGTACTATAAAATCCAAAAGTCCAGTAAATTTTCCATGGAAAAAAACCACTTCGAACTTGATTATATTTTATGACTGACCCAAACACAAAATCAATCTTAGGGTTCATTAAAAAATAATTTTTAATTATTTTTAAGGCTTTTGGATAATAGTAATCATCAGAATTTAAAATTCCAATAATTTCTCCTTTAGCAATCTTAATTCCTTTATTCATAGCATCGTACAATCCTTTGTCATTTTCTGTAATTATCCTAAGCTTTTTTTTATACCTTCTTAAAATTGACTTTGTTTTATCCGATGAATTTCCGTCGACAATTATATGTTCAAAACATTTAAACGTTTGGTTTTGAACGCTTAATATATTTTTTTTAAGATACTGTTGGCTATTTTTGGTTACAGTAATGATTGAGAATTTAGGTTTATTTTCTTTTTTGATATCCATATAATTTTATATAATTGTTTTAATTTATAATAAAATTTTAGAATTTTTTATGCAAATTTGTTACTGGAGTCCCTTTTTAACTCATATAGCTACAATTGATGCTGTAAAAAATTCTGCAATTTCTATAAAAAAATATTTAATTGGAGAAGAAAAGCTTGACATAAAAATTCTAAATAGCTGTGGGGAGTGGAATTTTTTTAAGAATAATGATGAAAATATTGATATTTACGATATTCAAAAAATTAATCTTCACAAAATATTACCAAAAAAAGGATTTATTCTTAGCAGATTCAGTTTTTTTATTATTTTATTATTTAATATATTTCCTCTTTTAAGGTTTATTAAAAAAGAAAAACCAGATTTTATAATAATACATCTATTAACAATTTTGCCTTTAATTTTAAGTCCATACATTTCAAAAAAAACTAAAATAATCCTAAGAATTTCAGGTTTGCCTAAAATACATTTTTTAAGAAAATTTTTTTGGAAATTTTTTTCAAAATATGTTTTTTTAATTACCACACCAACAAATTTAACTAAACAATTATTAATCAATCATAATGTTTTTAATTCAACTAAAATTAAACTTCTTAGGGATCCAATAATCAACTGCAAAAAAATAAATTATTTAAAAAAGAAAAATATAACAATTATACCTACAAACGAAAATTTTTATTTATCTATAGGTAGATTAACTGAACAAAAAAATTTTGAATTTCTCATAAATACTTTTGCAAAAAATTATAAACTCTTTAATATAAAAAAACTTATTATCATCGGGGATGGAGAGGAATTTAATAATTTAAAAAAAAATATATATAAAAACAGAGCTGAAAATAATATTTTTCTCATTGGATTTAAAAAAAATGTCTACAATTATATCAGCAAATCTTCAGCATTAATTTCAACTGCATTATATGAGGACCCTGGATTTGCCTTAATAGAAGCTTGTTTTATGAAAAAAAAAATTATTACATCATTAGTGAATAATGGTCCGAAGGAAATGAAGGAAAATTATGATATGTGCTATTTTTTTCAAAGTAACAATGAAAATGATTTAATAAAAAAAATAATCTTATCTGAAAATGATAACAATACTAAAAACAAAATTAAAAATGCTTTTTATTATTCAAAAAACTTTACATTATTTAATCATTATAAAACTTTAATTAGTTTTATTAAGTAAACTGTCTAGTAAATAATTAAATTTATTTATATTCAGGCAATCTAAAAATTTTTTTAAATTTTTTCGGCATTTTTTTTCTTTTAAATAAAATATTTCAGGATTTCGAAAAAAATTATTCAGTAATTTAGATAATTTCTTATGGTCACCGACTTCAAATAAAGTACCAAATTTTCCATTTCCTAAAATTTCTCTAGATCCACTTTTAAATTTTGATGATATAATTGGCATACAAAAACTTGCAGCTTCAACCATTACTGTGGGTAAGCCTTCGTATAAAGATGTAAAAACAAAGATGTCATTAGATGAATAGAAATAACGAAGATTATTATTTTTTTTATGAATTTTACAATTAATATTATTTTGAATTATATAATCTAAAATTTCATTTTTTTTAGAACCATAGCCAACAAGGTTTAATTTTATACAGTATTTAAATTTAGATCCGTTGATACCTTTTAATAGAGTTAAATGATCTTTTTGAGTTTCAAATCTTGAAATATTTAAAATTTTTATTTGTTTATTTAATTTTTTTTTTTTAATGAATGATATTTTTTTAAAACAAGGATTCAAAATTATTTCAACTTTTTTATTAATAAAAGACGATAAATCTCTACCCAATTCTTTTGAATTTGCAGCTACTATATCCGCTTTGTTGTATAATTTTTTAACTAAAAATTTGATAATTTTCTTCTTTGAAAATTCAATAATATTTTCACTAAAATCTAATTCAATAGGATGATTTATTTCATACAAAAAAGTTTTCAAATTTTTTATTTCACTTAAAAAAAATATTGTAAAAACATTTACAAAATACTGCATAGAAAAAAATATTTTTTCTTTGTTTAAATTATCTTCTAAAATAATTTTTTTTATTTTAAAAAAACTTAAAAATACAGAACTTGACTTTATTACAATATATTTTATTTTTTTATTACAGTATTTAACTGGTCTTAAACTAAAATATGTTAAATCATATTTTTTAAAATTTAAGGAATTAATAAACTTCAAAATAGTTGAATCAGCT
>Ga0172372_10004800_pt1 | contig 19086 bp, 23 predicted proteins | sample LakKiv5m_2_FD_114544 | JGI IMG/M metagenome (GOLD analysis project Ga0172372, IMG submission 114544) | Freshwater microbial communities from Kabuno Bay, South-Kivu, Congo - kab_092012_9.5m | ecosystem: Environmental > Aquatic > Freshwater > Lake | place: Democratic Republic of the Congo...
GCGCGTAAACGCTTCCAATTCTCTAAGAGATAATTATAATTTTATTATAACATGGCGCTTATTCTTGATTAGGATAATATGGTATTATTATCCCCATGGGTAAACGTACCACAGATGCTATATATGCTATGACCAAATCACTAGGTCGGCTGCCAGGCAATAGTGAAGGCGCAACAGCTTGGCGCGGATTAACTGGTAGCAGTAATTTAGTTAGGATTAAGGTCTCAAGTAATGGTTACACACAGCTAGAAACTTCTAAAGGTAGTTTTATGCCATTGGGACCGCATTCTGAGCTGACCGGCGAGAGCGGACGTGAGACCATTAGAACAGCATTGCATGTGGTCAAAAAACTTGATTCACCGCAATTTAAAGCTAACCTTGCAGCTACTTTAACTCAGCTTGTTGGGGACGAAAAAGCTGAAGCAGCTTTAGGAATCCCACCTCAAATAGGCTAAATCACAAATTCTTAACAAATTTCAGCCCTAGATTTGCTATTATAAGTCTTTGTCTTAGTGTTATTGCGACTGAAACACACTCGTTCCCATCCCGAACACGACAGTTAAGGCGGTCAGCAACGACAATACCTGGCGGGTAACCGCCCGGAAAGATAGTCCGATGCTAGGTCATTTTTCTTTCTTCAAAACCTCTATAGAGTTTTGAAAAAAGATTTAAACAATAAAGCCCCGCTGTAAGGTGGGGCTTTATTGTTTGTAGCAGAAATGAGCTCGACGGCTTCTACTTGCGCTTTTAACTGCGAGTGCAGAATATATATTTTTGCGTACTGGATTGCTTCGACACTTCGTATCTCGCAATGACAATTAATCTTTCAGCATAACTTTGCCGCGCCTACGTATTTTAAGTTTCGCTTCTATCTTGGTAACGAAGTGCAGAGTAACCAGCGTGAATACTGAGAACAGCACCGCATCTATTAGATAGCCAAAAGCAATAATAGAGCCGATTGCAGCTTCCACCCAAATAGTAGCGGCGGTGGTAAGTCCTTTGACTAGACCTTCTTTGTTCATGATGCTACCAGCACCAAGAAAACCTATACCCGTGACTACTTGACCCATGACGCGAGTAGGATCAGCACTCGGAAGACCGCTGCCTTCAACAGCGAATATCGAATACTGTACGAACAACATCGAACCAAGTGCAATTAGAATAGAAGTGCGAATACCAGAAGGTTTATTACTCAGCTGGCGCTCGAAGCCGATCATACCGGCGCAAAGAACCAGTGTAAAAATCTTTAACCAGAACATCGCATCCATATGCGCTGTCATGGCGGTCCAACTCAAAGTAGGAATAGTGCTCATTTAACTATTATGCCCTTGCTTGGCTTGTAAGGCAGCGAGGTCTTCGGCGTTTAATTTGTCAATACCTCGTATCGCATCTATAGTCCAAATACCGAAAAATACGGCAATTAATGAGAGAAAAAACACAGCCAAAGACCAGTTGGGTAAATTTTCTAACCATAAAGTCATAGCTCAAACCTCCTTTTCAATATTATATACCCGATAGCTAGAAGCCATGTGCCTAGAATAAAACAGCTGACTGCAATACACAGATATAAAACATCAAGTTTAAGGTGTTCCTTAAAGAAGTCGATAGCATAATTGCAGCCTGGTACTAACAATGCAAACCCCGCAATCTGACAACCGTAAGCCATATATTTAATCCATTCTTTCATAGACTGCTGATAATGGCATAGCCAAACCCAAAACGAAAGGGGTCAAAATTCCTCTGAGTGTTAAGCGGATTTAATCTATGCCTTAGCTAGTTCAGCTTGCGCCGCACGTTCTTGCATCGCGCGCGTAGAGAGTGAGATACGACCTTTGAAGGTATCGACACCGATCACTAGAGCTTCAACTTCATCATCGATTTTGAGGAAGTCTTCTATTCTATTGACGCGCTCCATAGCTATTTGTGAGATGTGTATCAGACCACTAACGCCAGGAACGATTTCACCAATCGCACCGACACCATCGAGGATCTTAACGATCTTCACTGGCCATACTTCACCTTCTTTAACACCGTTAGCCATCAGCTCGACAAGCTCAAGCGCACGCGCTCCAGCTACTGGATCTAGAGAGTAGATAGAAACTTTACCAGTGTCATCGATATTAATCTCGGCGCCGGTTTCAGCAAGTATCCACTTGATGTTTTTACCTTGGCTGCCGATCACAGCACCGATACGCTCTTGCTCGATTTGCGTAGAGATGATGCGCGGTGCAGTAGGACGAAGCTCCTCACCGGGCTTAGAAATAACCTTAGCCATCTCGCCTAGGATATGCAATCTGCCGTCACGGCCTTGCTCTATCGCTTTGCGGATAACAGCCATCGGTATGCCTTGGATCTTAATATCCATCTGCAGAGCCGAGACACCAGCATCGTTACCAGCAACTTTGAAATCCATATCACCAAGGAAATCCTCGATGTCTTGAATATCAGTTAGTACTGTAGCTTTATCGCCTTCTTTAATTAGACCCATCGCTACTCCAGCTACTGGGCACTTAACAGGCACGCCGCCGTTCATAAGAGCCAGCGAGCTAGCGCAAGTAGAAGCCATAGAAGTAGAACCAGCTGATTCTAGAACTTCAGAAACTACGCGAATAGCATAAGGGAAGTCATCACGTGATGGCAGCGAAGGCTCTACCGCGCGCTCAGCAAGAGCACCGTGACCCACTTCTCTACGTCCCGGTCCACGATTAGGTTTGACCTCACCAACTGACCAGCCTGGGAAGTTGTAGTTATGCATGTAATATTTCTCAGTTTCTGAGTCGATACTATCGAACTTCTTGCACTCTGATTCTGGACCTAGAGTAAGAATAGATAGCACTTGAGTATCACCGCGAGTGAAGAGACCATCACCATGCACCGCAGGTAACTGACCTACTTCAACAGAGATAGGACGCACCTCTGTTGGTTTGCGACCATCTGCGCGAACACCAGTTTCGCTGATCTGTTTGCGTAGTAGTTTTTTCTCGTATTGTTTGATCTCGTTAGCTACCGCAGCTGGGTTAGCTGCTAGATACTGCACTAGAGTATCATCTTCGCCGCGCGCCGCAACTAGCTCAGCGACAGCGTTCTTCACATCTTCATGCGCTTTATCGAAAAGTTCATTGCGAAGTTTTTTATCAGTGATACCACCGATAGCTTTAGTGATAGGCTCGTGACCTAGTTTTTTTACTAGCTCTACAAGCTCAGCATTCGGAACTGGCTCAGCGAGTACTTCTTTGGTGACGCCGCATTCTTTAGCGAAAGCTTCCATAGCTACTACTTGCTTAGCAACTTCCTTCTGCGCAAACTCAATAGCGCTGATAACTATTTCGTCTGGAACGAAGCTAGCACCAGCTTCAACCATCATCACAGAATCTTTAGTAGCTGCAACGATAATATCGAGGTCAGAAGCTTTAAGCTCTTCATCACTAGGGTTGACGATGAACTTACCTGCTGCATCACGGGAGATGCGCACTGCACCTACAGCCGCTGATGTCGGCAGACCACTTAGTTCTAGCGCAAAACCAGCACCGATCATGGCAAGTATGTCAGAAGGCGCAGAGTAATCTGTGCTTAGAGTCATAGCGTTAATCTGCACATCGTTGCGGTAGCTGTCTGGGAAAAGCGGGCGCATAGGACGGTCGATCAAGCGCGATACCAAAACTGCTTTATCAGAGGCTTTACCCTCACGCTTGAACCAGCCACCGGGGATTTTACCTACTGAGTACATTTTTTCTTCGAAATCCACAAGTAGCGGGAAATAATCTATACCAGCTTTAACTGTTTTTGATTTGGTTACTGATACAAGAAGTACCGTGTTGTTGCATCTAACTTCTACTGCCGCTGTCGCTTGCTTAGCGTACTTACCGGTGCTGATGATGATCTGTTTGCCACCGACTTCTATTGTTGTTGATTTTACTTTTGACATTTTAATTTCCTTTATTGATTTAATCGTGCTTCACCAACGGGTTTCGTGCCCGTGCTAGCTTTGCTCATGAACCCACGAGCAAACAACTGTTTGGTGATTGCACGGGGATATTTACTTACGTAGTCCTAGAGTATCGATAAGTTTACGATATCTATCTACATCTTTTTCTTGAAGGTATTTAAGTAGTTGCTTGCGCTTACTTACTTTTAAGAAAAGACCTCTTTTACCGTGATGGTCTTTAGGGTTTTTTTGCAGGTGCTCGGTTAGCATCGAGATATCCTTAGAGAGGATTGCTACTTGCACTTCTGTTGTTCCAGTATCTTTTTTATCTGCTCCGAACTTAGTAATTAGCTCAGATTTTTGTTCTTTGGTTATTGCCATTTTCTTTCGTTATCCTTGTTTATTCAGGGCTCAATTTTAGCATGTAAATACGAGCTCAGAGGCGGCTTAGAGCGGGCTGTAAATATTATTAAATTATGATTTTGTTATAATAAAATCATAATGCAAACCAGTACTACTATTGAAGTCCGCGACTACGAATGCGATATCCAAGGCATAGTTAATAACGCTGTATATATGAACTATCTTGAGCATGGCAGGCATGAGTGGTTGCGCGCGCATAATATAGATTTTCAAGCACTGCATGATCAAGGTCTAGACCTAGTCGTGATACGTGCTGAGATGGATTTCCATCAATCACTGCGCCCCGGAGATATTGTAGAGATTAGAACTAGTTTTAAGCAAGAATCTCGTCTGCGCTGGCTTGCTGAGCAGATGATATATCGCGCCAATGAGCTCTGTCTTAGCGCCAAGATTTTTGGTACTTGCGTAGATCGCAAGCGTAATAAACCTTCTGTCTGTGATGACTTGAGGCAAGCGATGATGTGACATAATTAAGCATAGATAATAAATAAAGTCTAAAAATCTTCTTGCTTATTATGCCCATCATTCTCTAGACTTATATGAGCCCTCAAGGGTTAAAGGAGAGATATGAAGAATAAACTTATGGCAGTTATAGCTGCTGTACTAATGATGCAGGCAAGCTATGCTGCATCAGTCAAAGTACTTAATAGTACTGGCGTAGAGGGCACAGAAGTAGTGTTCAAAGGCAAGAACATTCACTCTGCTGCTAATCCACAGCGTTAATTGAAGTAGCTAATGAAGACAATACTATATACAGTGAACTTGAAATCGTTTCAAGCTCTGCTAATCAAGTGGTAGCGACTCTACCTTACGTTAGCGCTCTTAGATATTTGATATTCCACTATAGCGGTGGCAAAATTGCAGAAGAAGATGCTGAACAAATTCCTGTTCTGGTCTTCGATAATCCTGATGCATTGAACAGTGAAGACGGTGATGCTGGTCAGGCAGCGACAGGCTCTGTGTCTTTCGTTGGTCCTCAAGGTGACAGAGGTTTAACTGGTATCCAAGGTGAAGTTGGTAGCCCGGGCTCTAGTATCCTTGCTTTGAATAATACATTCTCTGGTAGCAATACCTTCTCGGCTGCTAACACTTTTTCAGCAGCAACTACTTTCTCAGCGGCTACTACCTTAGCGGCGGCTAACACTATCGGTACAGCTGGATCGCTACTATTCGAAGGTTCTACTGATGATGCTTCGGAGACTACTCTTGCTGTTACAGACCCTACTGCTGATAGAACTATCACTTTCCCTAACGCTACTGGTACAGTTGTTTTAACTACTGTGAACAATAGCTTAGTCGGTGATAACACTATCAACGGTGCGACTACCTTCACTGATAAAACTTTCTTTGCAACTACTACCCCATTTGAGTTTGAGGGTGGTACAGAAGATGCGTTTGAGACTACATTTGCTATTACTGAGCCAACAGCAGATAGAACTATTACTTTCCCAGACGCGACTGGTACTGTAGTGTTTGCTGGTTCAGGAACTACATTTAGTGGTAACAACTCATTTAGCGGTACTAATACTTTCAATGGTGCAGTTACTTATGACAACGCTGCGTCACTAGTGTTTGAAGGTACTACTGATGATGCTTTCGAAACTACTCTTGCTGTTACAGATCCTACTGCTGATAGAACTATTACTCTGCCGAATCAAACTGGTACAGTAACTATTAGTCAGACTGGATTAAGCTTGACTGCAGTTATCAACGGTGCAGTTGGTACGGCTTACGCTCTACCTTCTGGTGCAGTTAATGGTTTCAACTCTGTTGCGGCTCCTTCGGATGCAAGCGGCGGTGGAGCTACTATGACAACTCTCACTGGTGGTACAGCAGGACAGATAGTGTTACTTACTTTCTCAGCTAGTACAACTCAGGCTGTGACTGTAACTGATACTAATGATGGTTCTGCTAATAGTATTAATCTGATTGATATTAGAGATACTAACGGAGACACTTTGTCTGCTAACTTCGTTACAGACGATAACGCTGACCAAGTCATATTGATGAATACCGGTACTTACTGGATTGAAATCGGTAGAGGCGATAACTAATACGACGTATATTTTTAGACTTTCAAAAGCAGCCCCAAAAGGGCTGCTTTTGTTTTTGCAGGTCATTGCGAGCCCAGCCATGCTACGCTCGCTGAAGGCTGCGGGGACTAGCAATCGCATGGGGATTGCTTCGTCGCTACGCTCCTCGCAATGACGAACGCAAAGGCTTGCAATGACAAGGCAAATGCTGTTCGGTTCAAATCCCTGTCTATGCGGCTTATTAATAATGGTCGGGATAGCAAAAACGTGACATGCGTCACGTTTTTGCGCTGCAAGCGAGAGTGCACATCATGAAGCTTCGAGTGTTAGCCTGCTATGGTTTTATTAAATAATGGTCGGGATAGCAAAAACGTGACATGCGTCACGTTTTTGCGCTGCAAGCGAGAGTGCACATCATGAAGCTTCGAGTGTTAGCCTGCTATGGTTTTATTAAATAATGGTCGGGATAACAGGATTTGAACCTGTGGCCTCTTCGTCCCAAGCGAAGCGCTCTACCAAGCTGAGCCATATCCCGATGGCAAGTCATTATTATAGCTTATAGACCTGAGCTTTCGTTCAAAACTAATTGCTAAGCAAGTCTTGATAGGTCTTAGTTATTTTTTCAGCAACTGCTTGCGTTAATCTTTGTTTAAAGTTCTTCGGGTTCCAGCTCTTAAGTCCCACACGTGAGAAAATTTCTTCAAAACTTATTGGCGCGGCTTTAGGGCTTTCAATAATTTCTTCGCGCAAATGACGAGTAACGTCACGCAAATTAAGACCGATACCAGTAACCATTACTAGCTCATCATTCCACTCACGGCTTTCTATAAGTATGCCAGCAAGTTTAGAATCTTCGTAATAAATATCATTAATTGGTTTGATGCGAAAATTTGTCGCAGTACCTTTAGCTTCTTCTTGGGCGAGTATGGCATCGAGCACAGCATCAGCCGCTGCTACGGTGCAGGTCTGCTCAGAGAATTTCTGTAGAACCTGACGCGGGTTACTAAAGCGATGCACTAACGAAATATATATCCCAGCATCAGTAGGTGACGCCCAAGATTTACCACGCTGGCCGCGCCCATCACGCTGTGCTGTCGCCGTGACACAAGCTGTATCCGCGATAGCGTCAGCGATCACAAGCCGCCACGCTTCATCCATAGTCGAGTCGAGCTCGCCGTAATTGAGGTATTGAATGGATAACATATTATCCGTTTGTGCCTGGCAAATAACTTGCATGCACTATTAATCTTATCCCTCTGCAGAGAATATTTAACTCAGCGAATTGAATTGCTGATGGGCTTTGGGCTCGGCTATTTGGTTTTGGATAAAGATATTAATATCGTCATCGCGAGCCGCGTAGTGGCGTGGCGATCCATTAAATGGATTGCTTCGCTTCGCTCGCAATGACACACTAGAGCAATTACCCGATTAGATAATTGCGCCACTAAAAACATCTTAGTGACAGAGTTTAAGAAACCCGTATTAAGTGGCATACTTTTATTTATGGTTGACTTTAATTTATCAGATATAGATGTTGAATTGCAAAAGCTCGCAAAAGATTTCGCAGAGAACGAAATTAAACCGCAAGCAGAGCATCATGATCACGAATCAAAATTCCCGCTTGAGATTGCTCAGAAAGCGTTTGAACTTGGTTTGATGAACCCTGGTTTCCCTGAGTATTGTGGCGGCGCTGATTTAAGTATTCTTACTGAATGTGTCATCGTTGAGGAGTTGGGTGTGGCTTGCACTGGCATCGCAACAGCGCTTGGCGCCAACATGCTAGCGACAGCTCCACTTCTAGTGGCTAACGATAAAGAAATCAACAAAAAATTTATGGGTCCTATGATGGAAGAACTTCAGTTCGCATCATACTGCGTAACTGAGCCAGGATGCGGATCTGACGTGGCTGGTGTTAAAACCACTGCTAAGAAAGTCGGCAACGAATATATTATCAACGGTAATAAACAGTGGATCACTGGAGCGAAGTACGCTAAGTGGTTCTATGTACTTGCTGTAACTGATGCTGCTGCTGGTCACAAAGGACTATCTAGTTTTGTTGTGCCTGCTGACTTGCCGGGTGTAACCGTGCAGAAGAAAGAAGACATGATGGGTCAGCGCGCAAGCTCTACTCATGCTGTCACATTCGAGAATGTAAAAATCCCAGAAGCGAACCGTATTGGTGCTGAGGGTGATGGCTTCAAGTTCACCATGGGTGCTTTCGATAGAACTCGTCCTACTGTAGCTGCTGGTGCTACTTCTATTATTCGTGCGGCATTAGAGAACTCTAAGCAATACGCTATGGAGCGCACTTCGTTTGGTGTGCCGATAGCAATGCACCAAGCGATAAGTTTTATGGTTGCTGATATGGCGATGGATTATGAAGCAGCGAGATTGCTTACTTGGAAATCAGCTTGCATGATAGATAGTGGTACTCGCAATACTAAGTTCGCTAGTTTCGCTAAAGGCTTCGCTGCTGATGCTGCGATGAAGCACGCGACTAACGCTGTGCAAGTATTCGGTGGCTACGGTTACTCGCGCGAGTATCCAGTAGAGAAACTGATGCGCGACGCTAAGATCTACCAGATCTATGAAGGTACTTCGCAGATACAGAGATTGATTATCGCTAAAGAGTTATTTTTGCGTGGGGCTTAGTTTAAAGCATTAGCAGGTATTGTTAATACTTCAACTGGGCGTTTACTGCGAGCAGGTGCTACCATTACTGAGCCGAATGTATTTTCAAGATCATCAGAAATTGTGCGTTCCTTACGCAAGTCTTGAGCTAGCTGTATGCCAATCTCAGAAGGTCTAGGCACTTTGGCAAATTTTATGGGTTCTTTTACATGACCCGCTTGCAATTGCCGAGATACATCTTCTGGCAGAGCTGCGAATGCTTGATAACCTTTTCTTAGTGGGTCAAGACCTCTCATGGGTATTATTGTAATACATAATCCCCTGATAAATCAAGGGCTTTTGTTAATAAGTATCACAAATATGCTAAAATCAGCCTTCTGTGCCTACTGAAACCGCCACAACCAGACCCTTAATCGGTATGAACCTAGCCGAACTAGAGGCGCATGTACTTAGCCTCGGGTTAGAGAAATTCAGGGCTAAACAAATCTACAAATGGCTATATGCCAAATCCGAGCGCGACCCAATGAAGATGACAGATCTTTCGCCGAAGGCCCGCGAACTACTAGCGGCGAATCCTATTGGCTCACTAAGCGTTGCTAAACATCAAATCAGCCAAGATGGCACTCAGAAATTTTTATTCAAGACTTTGCACGGTGACACCATCGAGTCGGTATTTATGCCGATGGGCGAACGCGGGACGACAGCGCTTGGCTCAGATCAAGGCGTTTGGGAGCGAGGCGCCGGAGTTGACTGTGGCGTCAATGAGGACGCCGAGCGAGCAAACAACACAGATATGGGGCAAGCGAGTAAGTCCCGCATTACGGCGTGCATCTCTTCGCAAGTCGGCTGCGCCGTTAAGTGTCCTTTCTGCGCGACGGGTACTGTAGGTTTCAAGCGCAATCTAGATGCTAGTGAAATCATCGAGCAAGTGCTACTGATGCAACACGTAACTGGCGAGCGCATAGATAATCTAGTCTATATGGGACAAGGCGAGCCGCTTAATAACTACGACAATCTAGTTAAATCCATAGACATGTTCCGTAACCTAGTTGGCATCGGGGTTAGACATATTACCGTCTCTACTAGCGGCGTGGTGCCGGCGATGCTAAGACTCGCTGATGAAGGTTTACAAGTGAATCTTGCGCTTAGTCTTCATGATCCAGATGATGCTGATCGCGACTATCTTGTGCCGATCAATAAGAAATGGCCGGTTAAAGAAGTAATCGCCGCTTTGCAGAATTACGTCGATAAAACCAATCGCAGGGTGACTATAGAGTACGCGATGCTACGTGATCGTAACGATTCGCAAGCTAAAGCAGAGACTCTCGGTAAGCTTGTTGCCAACTTACACTGCAATATTAATCTTATTCCTTATAACAGCACTGATGTTAGTGATCCTTTCCAGCGCTCGGCTGACTCGGTGATACGCGATTTCGCGCGCACACTCGAGAAATCCAGCCGCAACAAAACTGTCACGGTGCGCAAAGAGCGCGGACATGATATAGATGCAGCCTGCGGGCAGCTGGCGAATAAGTAGCAGCTGCTATTTGTAAACACCGCGCCCACCTGAGTGCCCGCCAATATCCAAGAGTAGTAGCACTAGTCGCTCGTCTTGTCTTTGCCATATAATCCTGATGTCTCCAGTGGCAAAGGAACTAAAAGCTTCACCATGTTCTTTGGTGATAACTTTATGACTTTTGAGTCTGTTATCCCTAGGGTCTTTGGTGAGTAGTTTAATACTTTCTTGAATTTTATTCTTAAGAGCAGAATTTTTATTAGCTAGTTTTCGATACTTTCTACGAAAACGACTGGTTGTATCAAGTCCCCACATGATTTATCTAATCTTCGCATAGCTGCTCGTGCAGTGGTTTTGAAAAATCAAGTTTTTTAGTTTTACCTTGTTTATATTCTTCTAAACCCTTGGCTATGATTTTCTCAAGTGCTGCACTGGCAATCTCTGGCTCTCTAGTCTCGGGGACAAAAGCTAGATTAATTTTGCCGCTGGCAAAATTGGTAAGCAACATCCTTGCTATATCAGTGACAGAGCTAAGCCCCATGTTTTCGGCCATGTCTTTGAGCTTGGCATTTAGCTTCTTAGATATTGGTATTTGCAGCTTATATTGGTACATATCACCAATATTATACCAATTTTTGACTGTTTTTAACCAATATTGAGTATTGAAATCGAGTGAGGAGGGCTAGTCATATACAAGGCGCATGAGCCTGAGCGACCGGAGTGTATATGAGACATACATGAGGATCGCGAGGGCGAAATGCAACGCAGTAGATGGCGAGCACTCCCACGAGATTACGCCGCCTCTTGATATAGATCACTATCTATGCGCATACCATAGTACGCCGCTTGATAATCACTCTTATGGAAATCCTCTTCGATCCCATCGAGCAATTGATCAAAAGTAACTAGTAAGTCTAGCTCCTTATCGCTCTCCAGCTTGTTCTGGTAAACCATAGTATCGAAGAATGCCTTGATCACTAGCTTGTCGATCTTAGCTTCGAGGTAATCAGTAACTAAATTAAAAATACGTTGTATGTTTGGTGAGTTGATACCCATATCGGCGTAGAATCTCTGCAAGGATTTGATCTGCAGCACCAATTCTTTTTTCTTGGTGTCTTTCGCGGATATGCTACCTGTCTCTACTCTGAAGTCTGTCATTTTTTGTGTCTCCCATTTTATTTGCTCAGGCCCACCGGACTTGAGCTTATTTTTGACCTTCTGGTGATTTCTGATATTGCTTAGAATTTCCTCAGGAAATTGTTAAGGGAATATAAAAATCTTGATACCTTCATTGAAGGGCCGATTTGTGAATCGGCCAAGGCCTTATAGATTAATTATAGCTCATTTTGGGAACTTTGGCTGGACAAGTTGTTAACTATCCCTTAGTGCTATATTAGCCTCTATGCCTTTAGACAACAAGATAGTAACCATCGGTATCGATATGGGCGGCACTAAGATAGCCGTTGCGCCTTTTGTGAACCGTCAGCTACTCGCAGAGGAAATGCTCAAAGAACCCACCCCGCAGACAGGTTCTGAGGGTATACTCGCCACCATCACAAAGATGGTCAAATCCATTCAAGCCAAGCACGATGTTAAGGCTATCGGCATGTCCACCGCTGGCATGGTCAATGATAGAGGTGAGATGGTTGGTGGCTGCGGTAATATTCGCGGCTGGAAAGACACTCAAGTCAAAAAAGAACTAGAAAAACTAACTGGAATTCCGGTGGTCGTGGAGAACGACGCTAACTGTGCGGCGTTCGCGGAGTATATGGTTGGCAGCGCCGAGAAATATAATCCTATTCTTCTTGTGATAGTCGGTACTGGTATTGGTGGCGGGCTGGTTTGGGATAACCGCATCTGGCGCGGCGCGCACTTCGGTGGCGGCGAGATCGGTCACATCAAACTCTCAGCGAATAAGCATCGCCGCTGTACTTGCGGTGATTGGGATTGCTGGGAAGCTTACGCCTCTGGTACTGGCTTGCAGAACACGGCTAAGTTATATTTCACTGATCCAGATTTCGATAACTATAAACTTATGGAAGCATATAAGGCTGGCAATCAAATCGCTTCTGACGTGATTAATAGATGGCATGAATACCTCGCGCAGGGTATGAGCAGTGTGATCAACTCTCTTGACCCAGAAGCTGTAGTAGTGAGCGGCGGCATGGCGAAGTTCATTAACTACCCAGAGCTGAATAAAAAAGTTCGCGCGAAAGTAGTCGATGGACTTAAAGACCACATCAAAATTATCGAAGGTACTCTAGGTAATGACTCAGGTATGATAGGAGCCGCTTGCCTAGCTAATCTTATGCATACTGGGCAACTGGCGCAGAGTATCTCTACCGGGCATGATACGCCGGCGGCGGTTTAGCACCAGGGTCGTAGCCCGACATTCGACATTTTTTAACAAAACTATCTAATAGAGACACTTTCCAGAGCACTAGGGTCGTAGCCCGACATTCGATGAAAATGATCGAAAGTCAGCTTAGTTACGCATTGATTGTTTGTTAGTCAAGACAAGGCCCTTGTCCTTGCCATGCTAAGATAATAGTGTTTCGGTAATAAGGAGCTTTAATGATTCGTAGTATAAGGTTACCCGCAGGCAGTACAGATAGGATGATTTCCACAGATTTTATACAAGATATAAGAAGTCAAATAGCTCAGGCTCTAAAAACCTGTAGAGAACAACTAATAGACAAGCCTGATTTTACTAAGCTTAGAGAAGCATTCTTGGCTAAGCGTAGAGTTCAGCTTTTAGAAGATTTAGGCAGAAATTTAGATAACCACGATAAAAATAGAGTACATGATTTTATTAGAGATATACAGTCTGCTATTGTTAGCGATTTTGATAGACTGGAACCTGATCAGCTAACAGTGGGACATGAGATATTGTTTGATTTAGCAGAGTCAGTTTTCGTGAGGAAGTTTGAGCATGCGAATCGATATCACCCAGGCGATATAGCTGAGGAAGCTGAGCAGTTAGTATTTTTCAGAGAGATGCGCTCTTCGTTGGCTCGGACAAGTCTTACGCGTATTTTTGAAGAGGTGGATGCTATCAGGTCTGGAACAGGGAAATATACTCCTAGTGCTTTGCGTGACTTAGGTCACTCTAGTGTTAAAGCAGATCCTAGGCTTGAGGAGTGGGCAAGAATTTCTAGAAGTCTAGCCCAAATAAATGGTCTAAAAGATCAGGGTTATCCAGTAACTCAAGAAGCGGGTAGATTAAATACTGCAAAGTGGCACGCTATTCTAGGTGCATTATCGTGAGTTGCATAGAGGCGAGCTGTAGATTCTGCACCGTGGTGGAAAACCCAAAAAAAAGCGCCGCTGAAAGCGGCGCTGTAGATTATTTGATCCTTGTTTTTATCTCACAGGACTATGAGAATACTTTACCTTGGATAACGTGGTAAACAGCAGCGATACCGATTAGTGAATACACTATAGTAGTTGCCATTCCGAATCCGCCTAGTAGCATGTCGACAAGATTAATGCCGAATACACCTAGACCCACGTTAATACCACCGATAACAAGTAGTATTGGTGTTAGTTGTTCAAGTAGCTTCATTGCGTACCTCCTTTCAAGATCCTAGGGTTTACACCCATCGTTTCTTGTATTTACGTTATACCCGTTTAAGGTTAAGCTAGTTCTAATGGATTATTAAATTTGACCTTTCTATACAAAATCCCTGATAGCAGAGCCATTTTAAGGAATTTATGATCCAAATCTTAACATTTCACGACTGTAACTAGGTAATAAGACCTATGGCAGCCTTAACTTGTTCCCTATCATCGAAATGTATGGTCTTATCTTTAAGTATCTGATAGTCTTCGTGTCCTTTGCCGGCTACTACTACTATGTCTTCGGCTTTGGCTTTAGCGATAGCTTCGCGTATAGCCGTAGCTCTATCGGCGATGACATTAACGTGCTGCAAATCTGCAATGCCAGTAAGTATATCGGCGATGATTTGTTGCGGCTCTTCGCTGCGTGGATTGTCAGAAGTTACATATATAAAATCACTTAGCTCGCGTGCGATGCGTCCCATCTTAGGGCGCTTAGTAATATCACGGTCACCACCACAACCGAAAACGCAAATTAATCGACCCTGGGACCCGGTCACTCTGAGTAATTCACGTGCTCCGCGCAAAACATTATCAAGTCCATCAGGACTATGGGCGTAATCTACTATGCAGAGCGGACTAGTTTCTGTTTTGATAGTTTCGAAGCGACCTGATATCGGTTCGGTGGCTTCGAGTTTAGTTTTGATTTGATCTAGTGTGATACCCTCGAGTAGAGCTGCTGCAATAGCAGCAAGACTGTTATAAACATTAAACAAACCGTTGAGTTTGAGAGTGAAGCGAATGCGCTCAGTGACAGGGTTTAGCCTAGGGCTAATCACCAGATCGAAGCTAAGACCACCTGTAGAGAAGCTTAGGTTTTCGGCGGTAAGGTCGCAATGACCCATACCATAAGTAACTATATTAAGTCCAGCCTTCTCTGCCGCCGCTAAGAACTGCGGATAGTAACTATCATCAGCATTCAAGACAGCATTCTTAGTAGTCTGCGCGAAGATTTTAGCTTTAGCAGCGAAATAATTATCCATGGTCTTGTGGTAATCAAGATGATCTTGAGTTAGATTGGTGATCACTGCTGTGTTGAATTTAATTTGATCTGTGCGATGTTGATCGAGAGCATGCGAGCTAACTTCCATAGTCAGGTGGCTATGTTTGCTCTCCACTAGCCCCGCTAAGATTTTTTGGATTTCTGCTGATTGCGGCGTGGTGTTGCCCATATCTGCATACTCTGCTGCAGGACTAGTCTTCAGCCCCATAGTACCTAAGAGAGCGCAGTTATCACCAATAATATTTTGGATTAGATGAGTGATAGTGGTTTTACCGTTGGTGCCGGTAACACCGATAATAGAGAGTTGCTCGCTAGGCTTGCCGTAGAACTTGGCGCTGAGATAGGCAAGTGCAGCTCTAGTATTAGGCACAGTCTCTATTTCTAGATCTGGATATTGTTTTTGCAGTTCAGCGGCTTCTGTTTCGTGCCCGCGTTCTATGACTATCTTGGTGGCGCCAGCTTTGGCAGCAGCAAGCATATAATCATGCCCGTCGCTTTTTTCGCCGTTGATGCAGACGAAGGTCGAGCCCGGCTGCACGCGGCGGCTGTCGTATTCTATCGATGTGGGTTTAACTTGCATTTAGGGGTAATATCTATAAATATCTTTTCGATGTAGCACTCTTTCGACGATCAAAGTGCCGTCGATTAGCTGACAACCTATTCTATAATCCCCAATTCGAAGACGGTAAAAATTTTTGTAACCGCGTAATTTTTTTATGGAATAGATTTCTTCTAAGGATTTTATCGAGCCCAATTGTTCTAAGCCAGGCAGAATAAGCGATTGCACTTGTTTAGGAAGATTCTCAAAGTCCTTAAAAAACCTTTTTCTAAATTCAACTTTCACTTTGTATCGTTTTTGCTTAGCAACTTAATCGCTTCTTCAAAGCTTACCGTTTCTTCATTCTGCGCTTCTTCGATAGCTCGAGCTAGTCCGTAATCTTCAATAAATGGTTGAATTGCTTCAAAAAGATCGATATCTACTTGCACTGCGATTTTGTTATCGTTTTCATCAATAATATATTTAAATTTACCTTGATCTGTAAATTTCTTTTCGCTCATATTTATGATTATAGCATTAATCTGTAAATATGCATGTTGCGTAAAATCTGCAAGCTAGAATTAGCCTATGCTTAGCAAACGCATAATCCCATGTTTAGACGTTGACCAAGGTCGCGTGGTTAAAGGGACTAGTTTCGTCAATATTCGTGATGCTGGTGATCCAGTTGAACTTGCACAGCGCTACTACGAAGAAGGTGCTGATGAGATTTGTTTTCTCGATATCACTGCTAGTCATGAAGAGCGCAAAGCTACTTACAAGGTGATAGAAGCTACAGCACATAAAGTTTTCGTGCCGCTTACTGTTGGTGGCGGTGTTTCTACTGTTGCTGATGTCGGCAGGCTGCTATCTGCTGGTGCTGATAAAGTCTCGATGAACTCGTCTGCGGTGCGTAACCCAGAGTTAATACGTGAAGCCGCGCAAGCATACGGCTCGCAGTGTATAGTGCTAGCTGTTGATGTAAAGCGTAATCGTCATTACGAGGAACGCAGTGACGAAGCAATCCAGAACTCGCAATGGATTGCTTCGCAGCCTCGCAATGACTCATGGCAAGTCTACGTCCGTGGCGGCCGCGAGGCGACAGGCTTGGATGCTATCGAATGGATTCGCCGCGGTTATGAATTTGGTGCTGGCGAGATACTGCTAACTAGCATGGATTGTGATGGGCAGAAATCTGGTTATGATTTGGGCATCACTGCTCAAGCTGCTCAAGCAGTGAATATCCCCATCATCGCTAGCGGCGGTGCCGGCTCAGCGCAGCATATAGTAGATGCTTTCGCTGCCGGTGCGGATGCGGCTCTACTCGCTTCACTATTGCATTTTAGAGAACTTAGTATCGCTGAGATTAAGGCTGCGATGCAGCAGGCGCGGCTACCGGTGAGATTATAGCCTACTGTATCTGCTTAATCACATCGAAGATCGGCAAGTACATAGCTACTACTATCGCACCGACTATACCACCGAGTACGACGATGAAGACTGGCTCCATGAGTGAAGTTAGTGACTCTACTGAGTTGTCTACTTCAGTGTCATAGAAGTCAGCTATCTTAGTGAGCATGGTTTCAAGTTCTCCAGACTCTTCGCCGATAGAGATCATCTGCGTTACCATTGGCGGGAATATATCCGATTCAGCGAGCTTAGTACTTAGTTCGCCGCCTTCTTCTGCTTCCTTCTTAACTAGTTCTACGGTGTCTTCGAGCAGCGCATTATTAGCTGATTCTTTAACTACTTCTAGCGCAGTGATAATAGGCACTCCAGATTCTATCAGTGTACCGAATGTTCTGGTGAAGCGAGCTACAGCGACTTTGCGAATAATATCGCCGAAGACTGGTATTTTTAGCACTAGGCTATCTACAGTTCTTCTGCCTTCCTCAGTCTTCTTATAAGTCTGGAAGCTGGTTATGATCAGCCATACAGCAGCGATAATAACAAACATCCACGGCGAGCGGATAACATTACTTACATCTATTAATGCTTGAGTGAAAGCTGGTAACTTGCCGCCCGTAGCAGCGAATATCGCTGAGAATTTAGGTAGTATGAAAGTTAGCATGAACCAAACCACCACTGTTGCAATGCTGATAACTGCTATAGGGTAAGTCATTGCAGTTTGGACTTTATGTTGTAATTTACTACGCGCTTCTAAGAACACTGCAAGTCGGTTGAGTACTTGATCAAGCACACCACCAGCCTCACCAGCTTTGACCATGGAGACATAGAGTCTATCGAAAACTTCAGGGAACTTAGACAGTGACTCGGATAGCGGCGTGCCTTGTTCTACGTCAGACTTGACTTGCGCAATAATGCCAGCGAGTCTTGGGTTCTCGGTCTGATCGACTAGCACTGTAAGTACGCGTAACATTGCGATACCAGCTTCGACCATGGCAGCGAATTGCCTTGAGAAGACCACCATGTCTTTAAGATTTACTTTGCGCCCTTTAGCTTTGCGTTTATTGCTCGCTGCGACGCGGCTTGCGCTTTGTTTAAGCGGGCTTATATTAATTACCCAGAGTCCTTGTTTGCGCAGGGCGAACTTCGCTAGCGACACATCACCAGCGTCTATTTCACCATGTTTGGTTTTACCTTTGGCGTCTCTTGCTAGATATGTGTAGCTGTTCATCTATCTAAATATTATTCTGCTATCTAAGAATAGTCACTTTTAGTTTTATACCCAGTGAATTTGTGAGCGCTATTTGCTATTAATATCAGCTTATCTGGAACAATATATGATTGTGGTTATGTGATATGGCTTAAGCCTAAGGGCGGTGTTGTGAGATTTGCAGTGAGTGCCGCAGATATAAGCAAAGAGGCGACGTAGTAGGAAAAATACGAAGGGGCGCGAACACCTGAGCACATTAACCAAGAGCATTTCTTGAAAAGAAATGCCTTGGTTGATGCCCGAGTATTTTTCCGTCACGGAGGAGCTGATGAGCGTTAATATCTGCGGTGCGAATCTCACTCGAACAGCGCCGCCCTTAGGCTGAGCCAAGAATGGTCATAAACTCAGATTAATGCTATTTCTAGATTAGTGGGCATATATTAATAGACGGATGAAATACCGCAATTTAGCAGATTTATTTTTCAAGCGTGCCGACAAATACGCCCGTCGTCCCTTAGTGCGCTATAAAAAGCGCAGACATCTACCTTACGAAGATATAACTTGGGAAGAAGCTAAAATTCAAATCGAAGAAATCGCCTATGGACTCAAGGCTCTTGGCGCGCGCAAAGGTCAGAATATAGGACTGCTGGCTACTACTTGTCATCATTGGATGTTTTGTGATTTTGGTATTCTTGCTGCAGGCTGCTGCACCGTGCCGCTTTATCATAGCTCTACGCCTGATAGCGTCAAATACATAGTAGATCACGCTGAGCTTGAGATAGTAA
>Ga0172372_10004801_pt1 | contig 19085 bp, 8 predicted proteins | sample LakKiv5m_2_FD_114544 | JGI IMG/M metagenome (GOLD analysis project Ga0172372, IMG submission 114544) | Freshwater microbial communities from Kabuno Bay, South-Kivu, Congo - kab_092012_9.5m | ecosystem: Environmental > Aquatic > Freshwater > Lake | place: Democratic Republic of the Congo...
AGAGAATTTATTGGCATCCGCATCACTTGGTACAACACCGGGGACAGTCCCCGCGGTCACGGAGACAGGCGTTGAACAACGGCTGATGGACAGGTGTTAGGTTCGTCGTAACCCTTCACATTGCCAGAATCCGCAACGCGTCCGCCGTTGCCGGGGACAGTCCCCGCTATGGCAGACGCCGGGGAATGAGGTGGGGCGGTGGTCGCCGACCGCTCCGGAGTAGAATCGATTGGAACCGTGGTAAACTTTTAAAATGGGACTGCCTCACAACTTTTCACCACCTCAGCTTCGCCTCACGGTATGCTGCGGGCAGCTCAAGTGACAAAATTTCTGTCCTGAAAGCGCGGTGCCGCAGTGGCGGCCGGGGCGGGAATCATCGCTGGTAGATCGGCAGAAAGTGGTACTTTACCGACAAGCTCAGCACCGCCATGGCCGTGCTGTAGACTGCACCGTGGCTTTTTTCCTCACCATTTTCCGCCAGCCACGATCCGTCTGATGACTGGCGTGGCAGGAGCATTTCCTGGACAAGCTGGGCAGCGACTTTGGCGTGCTCACCACCGCGCTGATACATCCCCTGAGCGTAATAGTAGGTGCCGTAGCTGCAAAATCGTTCTTTCCACTGTGGCGGGTGCACGAGCAACCAGTCAGCGGCACCGATCGTCAGAGGTGATTCGTATTCTCCGCAGACCTGCATTGCCAGCAACCCGGCGGCTGTCATCGTAAACGTGGGATTGCTCTGATTCGGCTCGTAACAGAAACCGCTGGCCTTCTTTTCAGGCTGCCCGTTGCGATCCAGCGGTGATGCATAGGACCGTCGCAGATACTCCACCGCATCCGCGATGGATTCGGCCGGTACGTCCAGCCCGTCGTTCTTCGCCGACCGAAGGGCCATCAGCTGCCACACAGAAACGCTCAGGTCCGCGTCAGATGCCGATGGTGTGTATCTCCAGCCACCGCGGGCCTGAACTGGCTTTCGCGTTTTTTGAGCACTCAGGATGACATCGATCGCCTTCTGACATCGGTCGTGCAGCAACGCGTCCTGTTCCAGTGTCGTGCCCATTCCCAGCATCTCTGTGAGCATCAGAGTAATGATCCCGTGGCCGTACATCCGCGAGCCATCCCGATCACCAAAGTATCCGTTCGCGTCCACGCGATCATCCCGCAGCACGAATGCCAGCGCCCGCTGCATGGACTGACTTTGGGGTGAGGCATTGCCCGGCTGAACTCCCACGCTGGCCATCGCCATGATCGAGAGAGCCGTCATGGTGGTGTCGTGAGAACGATCCAGAATCGCACCATCCTCGCGCTGCTTTGACTGCAGCCAAGTCACCGCCCGATCCACCGAAATGTCCACTTCATCTTTTTGAAAGACTTCAGTCGTTTGGGAGCCCCCTGCGCCCGCTGCGGGAGAAGCAGGCTCCTGCGCGTCTGTGCGCAACGAAGTCAAACTGAAGGCGGCCGTCAGGAGGATTCTCTGTGACCACAGAAGTCCCCTGCCTCCCCCCTTGCGCGGCTGTCGGCTCAAGTCAATCATATTCCACCCGGAATCAGGGCTGTTTTCGAGATCGTTCTGACAACACACGGAAGTAGGTTTCCACGCTTTTTCGATATGCCTCCGAAACCTGCTCACCCCGCCCACGAGAGACATCCTCGGCCGACTGGCCACGCAGACGTCCCCAATTTGCGTTCCGCTCGCGACTGACACGAGAAACCTCGAACGGCTCCGACTGCGGTGGCTCGGAAAACCCATCTGCAGACTGTGCTCCGGACTGTGAGAGCGATCGCTGCGACTGCTGCTGAGCCCGACGCCTCGCCGCTGCCAGCGCTGCCTGGCGCGCCTGAGCACTCTGAGACTGTGACAGTGGCAGCTGAGAAGCCGCCCCCTGCTGCTCAGCACCCAACTGACCAGCCTGCGCCTCGGCCATCTGCCGATCGAGCTCATCCAAAGCCCGCGCCAACTGTTGAGCCTCAGCCCGCTGCTCCTCCAAACCCACACCACCACTCTGCTGACCAGCCGGCGCTTCCCCCGACAACGGCTGACCACCCGACTCCTGACTGCCCGGTGGCTGACCAGCCGACTCCTGACCCGCCGGTGGCTGACCCGCTGATGCCTGACCCGTCGGTGGCTGAGCACCCGTCGGCTGAGCACCTGGCGGCTGAGCACCCGTTGGCTCACCCTCTGACTCCTGACCCGCTGATGGCTGACCGCTGACCAGTTGACCAGCTAACTGTTCTGCTCCTTCGCGAAACGCATTTTCCGCCGCTTCAAGATCTCTCTGAGCTTCGAGACTTTGTGCATTCGCTGGTGGGTTCTGTGGTTGAGCTGCCTGTTGTCCGGCTTCTGTGGCTGCAGCCTGCAACTGCTGTTCGGCAGCAGCAGATTCCTGAGCGGCGGCTTCTCTCACAGTCTGGGCGGTTTGTTCAAGGGCGCTGGCATCGGCGGGATTATTGAGTCTTTTTTCATGTCGTGCGGCTCGGGCGACATCGGCGGCCGCATTTGCGACATCCTGCGTCAGTTCCTGCTGTCGCTGTCCGGCCGCGGCCAGTTGATTTTGTGGTGGCGCGAGAGTGTTGCCGAAGTCGGAATTGAGATTTTCCGCCTGCTGCTGGAGTTTCTTCAGAGTTTCGCCGGCTTCAGCGGAGTATTGATCCGCGAGTTGTGCGGCTGGATTGGCGGCAGTGAGCGGTGGCTGAGGAGCATTATTTGCGGCATCTTTCTTCTGCTGAGCTTCCTGCGTGCGCTGAGTGGTTCGGTCCTGCTGTCTTTTGGCACTGTTCAGTTTGTCCTGGGCTGTCTGACGCTGCTGTTGCTGTTGGGCCAGCTGCTGCTGGAGCCCTGCATCAGTGGGTTTCTTTGTCAGCTGCTGTTGTGTTTGTTCCACTCGACGGTCAGCGACCTGCACTTCATTCTCTGCGTTTTTAACAGCCTGTTGAGCCCTGCGCGTTGCGTCTTCGGCCTGTTTCAGCTGTTCTGCGGCTGTTTTCTTCTGTTGTTCGCGAAATGCCTGTCGTTGTTTTTCAAGGTTTTTCTGCTGAGCATCGCGAGCAGGGGCATCGGGGAAGATTGTCTGTTCCTTTGCAGCGGCGGCCTGGGTTTGGGCCTGGCTGAGCAGACCTGCGGCTTCCTGCAGTGCCTGTTTTGCGTCGGCGGAGGCTTGCTGCAGTTCGGACAGAAGTTGTTCTTCGCGGGCACTGGCGGCACGTGAGGCAGCGGCGTTCAGCTGCTGCTGAGCTTCTGAGAGCTTTGCCTGCGTTTCGGGTGTTTTTCCCTGAGCAGCAGCCTGGGCAGCCTGTGCGACCAGCATCCCGGAAAGTTGCGAGGCCTGAGTTCCGATTTGATGGAGATCTTCTGCCAGTTCGCGTTTTTGTTCCTGGAATTTGGTATCGGCACGTTCATTGGCCTGCTGCAGGGACTGATCTTCAGCCGCAGCATCTCTCAGCAGGCTTTCAGCATCTGCGAGGGCATTCTGGGCAATTTCAGAGAGTGCCTGCTGCATTTCGGGATTGGTTTGCAGTTCGGCTTCGAGTTTCTTCAGCTGTTCTTCAGCGGTCTGTTGTGCCTGCTGATCAGCGGCGGTCGCCAGCTGATATTGTTCGGCCAGCTCCTGTGGCAGGGTTTGCTGTTGTTCAGTCTGCCGCAGGCTGGCTCTGGTGTCAGCGACTTCCTTTCCCTGCTCCAGTGCTTCAAAGTGTTTGGCCACAGTATCGAGAGCCTGAGCTGTCTGTTCCTGCTGTTCGGCGGCCTGGGCAAGCTGCTTTTGCTGAGCGTCGGCGTTGGCAGCTGTGGAGGCCTGCTGCAGTTCCTGATTCATGCGTTCTGCTGGCGGCTGAATCAGTGCGAGGCTGTCATCACCGTCTCGTGCCCGCTCGCGCTGTTGTTCATCGGAGAGATCCTGACTTGCCGCATCTTCAACGAGTGCCTGCACCAGATCTTCGATGCGTTGATTGGCCCGTTCCTGTTGCTGCTGCAGTTCAGCGAGCTGGGGTTGTTCCGTTTCAGGAGTCTTGGGTTCAGGATTGTCAGCGGCCTGGAGCGTCTGTTCTTCCAGTTTGCGCACTTCCTCGGCTGCATTTTTTGCGAGCTGTGCAATTGAGGGGGCGAAGCGGGCCAGCACTGCGCGAGCGGCTGTCATTGCCGGCTGCAGATCCTCATGGACCGTAGTCAGTTCGACGGCGATGTCGTCGAGTTCATGGCCGGCAGCAGTCAGTGCATCTCTTCGCCAGCGGCGTTCGGAAATCCGTCTGCCGGCATCTCGGGCTGCGGCAGACCAGCGCGTCTCATTCAGTCGATTGATGAAGGTATTGTCGATTCGTGCTTCGCTGAGTTTTCGCGCGGTGACCTCAAGCGACTGCTGCAGCAGGTCCCAGTGTCGTGGCTGGTCAATTCGAGCGGATCGTTGCCGCGAATTCCAGCGTTCAAGTTCCTGCAGACGGGCCATGACTCGGAGTGAAACGGCCAGCTGATGTCCGGCTTCCAGTGTTCTCCATGCTGGGGCGATTTCGAGGAGATGCTCCGGGACTTTTTCCGGTTCGGCCGTTGGATCTTCCGAGCGGTGTCGATAGAGCACTGCGTCGATGGCGCGCATTGCCAGTCCGGCATCTGCAGCGTACTGCAGGTCAGCATCAGGTCTGGCTTCTGCGAGTCGCTGACGGCTGCGAAGCTGCTGCAGTGCGGGATTCAGTCGCAGATCAAGTCGTGCAGCGTGCCGCGCGGCCTGTGCTGCAAGCAACTGACTGCGGCCGGAGTCATCTGCAGCAGTGGCCTGCTGAGAGTATTGTCGTTCCTGACGGATTTGTTCAGCAGCCTGTTCGATCAACACTGCCAGGCCGCCGGTGCGATTTTCGAGGTCGTTCCACGTATTTGTCAGGCGTCCGGGGATGGCACTGTCCAGTACATCCAGCTTCTGCCGCTGCAACAGCTGGTCGCGCAGAGTCTTCGAAAACGCCTGAAGCTGGACCAGCCGTTCCTCGGATTCGAGTAATAACTGCAGCTGCTCGCGGCTGGAGACGCTCCAGTCCAGCAGTTGTTTCAGGTGACCGTTGAGGGCTTCCGGCAGCATCGTTCGCTGCTCCTGAAGCAATCGTTCAAAACTTTCGAACTGTGTCACCTGAAGCAGGAGCTGCCGCTGCAGACGGGGCCACGTTTGCGTGGGACTGTTGACGACAAATTCCTGCTGTTCCAGCATCACCTGAAGTTCGAAGGAGGCCGCATCAAACAAATTCCATGCGGCCATCCACGAATAGTGTTCAGCAAGGTTTCGCGCATCATCGGCAGAGCTTTCGAAGCCGCGTTTGATCTCTGCCAGGTCTTCCTGCCGCTGCCTGTCGTCAGCCGCTTTGGTCAATGCGACGAGAGCAGCCGCGACGGAGTTGGGCTGGTCCATCAGCAGTTTGGCAAGAAGGATCCCTGTCCGCTCAACATCTCCGACGTCTGCCCCTCGCTGCAGGCTGCGAACCAGCGACAGCGTCTGCTGCAGTATGGGCTCCACAGCTGATCTCTGACGATCAGCGAGGTTCTGCAGAGTTGCGCTGTCCGCTACCGCCTGCGGTGACTCGATGGCAAGCCCCTTCATCCGCTCAAGAATCTCCGTAGCCGTTGTCCTGTGTTCCTCAAGCAGTGACGCGAGTTTTACAAGTTCGGGCTGAAGCCTGAGCTTTCGCTGCATCTGCGTGTGTCGCTGCGGGTCGAACTCGCGGTCTGCGATCACCAGCCGCAGCGGTGCGGATTCGCCGCGACTGCCCCGACGATCGATCGCTGACAGCTTTGTCAGAACCTGATCACCTTTCCGCAGAGCGTGCAGTGCGAGGTCCCACTGCCAGTCAGCCGTCACGCTGCGACCATCTGTTCCCTCCACCACGGTGGTCTGCAGAGGCAATGAAATCCAGTCCTCACCGTTGATTGAAATTTGCTGTTCCAGACTCACCAGCGGCAAGTCGTCTTCGGCCAATGCCTTCAGTTGAAGAATGTCGTCTGGTGGAAGGAGCAGCGTTGTCTGCTGCTGATCCACAAAGCCGACTCGTGGAATCAGGTCCGGCTGTGGTCGGATCTCGTAACGCGGGCTGAACACGTTTTCGAATCCCGTTTCCTTTGCTGCCAGATGCACCCTGTAGGTCCCTGGCTGCTCGATCGGAACTTCAGCTTTCCAGATCCCGCTCTCAGGCTTCATCGGAATGACCGACATGTCTTCGACGCCTGTCTGATCGAGTCGCAGTTCGGCAGCCGAAACCGCCAGATTCGTCTCGATTGCAAGCTTCGCTCGAGTTCCCTGGAGCGCTTCCAGCCTGCCGTCCGAGTCTTTGGTGGTGACGGTGGCCAGCTGACTGTATTCCGGAAACACAAATGTCTTTGTGAACAGCTCCACGCGGGGCCGTGGACTGGTGCGTATCCGATGCCATTTTGTGATCGCATCACCGGCAAGGATACGGTAGTCGATGTAGTCACGGTCAAGCTTCAGATTGGCGGAAAATCGCGATTCAGACTGTGGCGACATTTCAATTCTCGAGACATCGCCACTTGAGTGATGCGTCTCGAGAATTGCAGTGCGGACGGTATCACCTGTTGTTTCCACGATCACAGCACTCGATTCGTCCTGTGGGAGCAGGAGCGAGTGGGGCGTTGGCTGAAGGATGGTCACCTGCACCCGAGAAACTCTTGCAAGATTCGCCATTGGCAGCATTGCACGCGCTGCAAGCTGCCGAAACCGCGGGTTCGGGGATGCCAGAAGAAGCAGCGCGAGCAGCATCACGACGGCCGCCGCCAACACCCACTTCACTGCCAGACGGAAAGGCAGCACGGCCGAAGGCTGCACCCTGCTGAGCTTTGCCGCCACTTCCCCCTGCAACAGACCTCGAAACATCGGGGAATCATGCAGCGAGGACGGATCATCAGCGGCCAGTTCCACAGCAGCCAGCAGCTTCTCACGCAGCTCCGGTTCTGATTGCTCCACATGCTCAGCGATCTCCGTTCTGGCCGGCTCACGCATCAGCTGACGGCCGGAGACAAGCCAGCCAACAAAGATGGCCGGCAAATACACACACGCTGACAACTGCCAGCGCTGAGCATCCGTCAACAGCCAGTACCAGTCCACCGCGGCCGCGGCCGCAAGGCACAGCAGAAAAGTAAACAGGCCGGCACTGAGCCCCCGCGCGGTCAGCAGCAGCCGACGACGACCGGCAAACTGCTCCAGCCTGCGCACAACCACAGGATCCAGTGAAATGCTCATGGGCCCGTCCTTTACTCGTCCGAAATTCGTCCGAAACTTACATCAGACCTGCTCTCCGCCGCAGCAGCCATTCAATGGTCAGCAACAGCAGCATCAAAGAAAACCACCAATAACTCTGCCACAACAAACTATCCGACTCCACAATCCGACCGTTACTGTAAACGCTCAAAATCTCTGGTAAGCGTCGCAAATCTTCCTCGCGAAGGAATTCTCCCTGACCTGCGGCCGCCAACTCCTGCAGCAACGCTTCGTTCGCTGATCCTTCCCGCAGTTCCACTGCTGTTTCACCGATCACCGTAAATCGACTTCGGGCTTTCAACGCGTCTGCACTGTAGCCGGACGCCTGCACTGAAACCTCATACTCCCCGTTCGTCAATCCCGTCACCCGGCCCCGGTAGATTCCCGGCACGTGCTCGTCAGGCTGCAGAGAAACTGTAGCGGCCACCCGGCCGTCCTGCCAGATGAGTGCATCCGCGGTCGCCTCGACAGCAGGCCGCCCCTCCGCGTCCTGCAGCCGTATTCGCACGTCCACTGCCTGCCCCTGCTGATAGGTGACAGGACCACTGTCCACCGCCAAAAACTCACTGCTCACAGAAAACGACCGTGCCATTGCGCTGCGCGCCAGCTGATTCCAGATTCGCTGGTGCCATTGATCTGCGGCCTTGTAACGCCACCGCCAGGTCTCGTCCGTGGCCAGATAGAGCACCTGACCAGCCCCCGAACGTCGCGACACGAGCACCGGCAATGGTCCGCCCGGGTAAACCGCCTCCACAAGCACCTCTGAACCCGCTAATGCCTGCACGGGTATCAGGCCCTGCGGCGGTGGCAGCCTGTTCCAGAATGCCCGGTTCCCGGCGTCCTCGGCCACCAGCTTCAACATCGGGTCCGCAGCCCCGCGATCCGTCAGCTGCAGGGCGCTGGCGGAAACAGGAGCTGACGCCTGTCGCGAGACCGGGATGAGTTCTCCCAGTGACTCCGGGGCAAATCGGGACAAGGTGCCACGCTGCCCGTCAATCAGCACCAGACCGCCTCCACGGAGTTCCACAAATTCCCGCAGCCACCGCTGTTCAGCCGCAGACAGCAGCGAATGGTCAAGCTCTCCGAGAATTACAAGGTCAAAGGCAAATAACTGGTCCCGATTTTCTGGGAATTCTCCCGCGGCCGTGCCCCGCAAGAGCTCGCGTTGCGGAGTCCCCGGCCCCGCCAGCACTGCATTCAATTCCCATTGCTCGTCCCGCTCAAACAGATTTCGGAGATATCGGGTTTCCCAGCGAGAGCGGCCGTCAAGCAACAGCACTCGCTGGCGCTGAACCACAGCAGATAATCGCAGAGCCGCTTCATTGTTTTCCATACTGGCTTCATTCAGCAGCGGAGTCACCGAAGCGGTCAGATCAAGGGGAACGGTGTTCAGAGTGATGCCTTCAGGTGCATCTCCGGAGAGCCTCTCCACCAGATCGTTCACCGCAAAGCTGAAATCAATTCGCCGCTCCCCGGATCCCGTTGCCTGCGCCTGATGCTGCCAGAGCACCTCGCTTCCGAATCGAATCTGCAGCACAAACGGCGCTCCCGCCGGAGCGCGATCGCCAAGCACCACGACGCCACGGACCTCGTCCCGCCGAAACACGCTTTGCGGATGCTCCAGTTTCAGAATGGCCAGATCCGGCGGTTCTTCAGCTGCACCCATCGACACCGTCACCACACGACTCCCGCCCGCTGCCAGTTCACGAGCGGCCGCGATGGGGGAGTCGCCGGAGTTGTGACGGCCATCAGTGATCAGCATCGTGACAGCATCACGTCGAGTCCCGGAACCCGCCGCCACTCTCAACGCCGCCGTCAAATCAGTCGTTGCCGCTAAGTCACCAAACTGCAACTCACCGGACACTGCCGCAACCTCAGACCCGCGCAACTGGTGCAATCGCACTTCATGTTGTTCCCGCAGTCGTTCCAGCAGACTGGTCTCGCCAACTGTCAACGCCTGCTCAAGCCGTTCCCAGCGAGGCAATTCGTCCAGCCTCGCGAGAGCCGCGGCAACCACCGGATCATCGGTCTGCGTCTGGTCCGCTTCCAGCCATCCAAGTCCCTGTGCAACAGACACCCGACGTGCTGCCGACATCTGCGGGTCGGTCAGCTGCATGCTGGCGGAGGCGTCGAGAAAAATATCAAGCCGGCCTGGTTCACCGATAATCGTACGATGATGCAGCACCGGGCCAGTCAGAATCAGCATCCCCAGCAGAAAGGCGGCAGAACGCAGTGCTGGCAAGACCCAGCGCAGCCGATCTGACAGACCACGTGTCTCCCGCCGATATCCACGAAAGGACAACAGCGACACAACCACTGCCAGACTCAGCCCCAGCCAGAATGGTACCACCCCGGTGAATTGCAGGCTCATCGAACAACTCCCGCAAATCGCTGCTGCAGCATCACCTCCAGAGCCATCAGCCCCAGCAGTCCTGCAAGTAACAAAGGCCAGATCTCCTGTCCATGGCGACGTCTGCGGTCAGACTCCAGATACTCCTGCAGTGACCTCAACAACTGCCCACCCAACTGCTCGACGACCTGTTTCTGCCGCGTTGCATCCAGCTGCGTCAAATCTGACTCCGCACTGTCCGTCTGCACGGCAAAATGCTGCGGATGGCCATCCGGGAGTGTCACGGTGTAGACTCCGGGACGACCCGTAGCGGTGGACTCCGCAAGCAGCCAGCGCCCCTGCGGACGCGTCGTCAGCGCGCTGCGGGCCCCGAGGGGATCAACAAGAGTTACCGTGGGGAGGTGTTCGGCTGGAGTTCGCTGGCCGGTCCCGTCCCTGGCTGGCTCGGGCTGGGCAGGCTGAGCTTGTGCAGGCACGGGCTGGGCAGGCACGGGCTCGGTGGCTGGAAACATCGCCACGACAGGAACGCCTGCCTGCACGTTGCGCGGCGGCTGAATCTGTACAGCCAGAGAGGTAATCAGCTGTTGCATCAGGGGAACGTAGAACGGTCGCAGCGGCAAATCAGACCAGTCGGCATCGATCGCCGTGGCCAGTTGGAGCACCACTCCTTCACCGCAGCGGTGTTCCAGCAGCAGTGGGTCTCCTGAGTCGAGAGTTGCGGCGGTCGCAGGCTGCGAGGCTGGTGCACTCTTCAATCCGTGCCAGCGACGAATTTCGGCCGTCGACAGGTCTCCATTCGCAGGATCGTTGAAGAACGCAAGGGCAGGGTGCTCTGAACGCTGTGACACAATCTTCGCTGCTCGCGGACTGCCGGGACCGGTGGCATTTGAATTTACAGACGTCGCTTCTCCACCCGCTCCACGTACCTCACCCCACTCCGCCGGCAGCAGTCCCGTGCCTGCATTCCAGAACTTCTGGCGGTGCCAGTCAAGGTCCAGACGATTGCCTGCCGTGACCAGCAGTGCACCGCCGCCTCGCACCCAGGTGTTCAGCCATTCCAGCTGCTGGTCAGTGAGCCGTGGAACGTTCGCGAGGACGACAACGCGAGCAGTTTTCAGAAGTGCATCGGTGAACTGAGCCGGAGGCACGACCTGAGTTTCAAGCAGATCGGTCAGGGGCACTCGACCAAAGGTCCATGGAGTCAGCGCTACGCTCAGATAATCCGTTTCTCCCTGCAGCGGCTGTGTGCCGGGATCACCATCCACCAGCAGCACCGGGACACTGTCAAGCAGATCAATGGCTGCTGATCGGCGATTGTCGGCCGCGAGCAGATCGTCGGCGGACAGAGAAACTGTGAGCACGTGTGAACCGGCAGTTTCGCTGCGACAACGAAACAACACATCCGCCGTGCCACCGGCCTTGAGCGCTGTCTGCACCGTGGATATCGGTTGGTCATCCAGAGTCAGCGAGACTTCCGCTGCCGTGTAGTCCTTCGACGCATAACTCCTGATTCGAGCCCGCACAAAAAACTCCTGCCCCGCACCCACAGGCTGCTGCGGCAGCTCGATGCTTTCAATCGCTGCATTGTCGGCTTTTGACAGCTGTTGTTCCGTGGCGACAGGGAGTACCAGCAGTTCTGAGGGAATGCTGGATGCCTGCAGTTGTTTCTGAATGGCGCTCGCGGGGCCCGCGGACAATACAGACCAGTCAGCGGCCTGCAGGTCACTGATCACAATCAGCTGCCGCCGCACCGTGGTCATGCTCTGCAGCTGCTCCATGCCCAGTTGCAGCGAACCCGCAATATCGCTGGCGCCGAAACCGGGTTGAAGCTGCCGCAGACGACGAATCACCGATTGCCGATCCGAGAGCGGACGATCAAACAGCAGCGTCGGTCTGCCACCGCTGAGCACCACCGTGGCCTGCGACCCCCGTGGCAGATCAGCAAGCAGCTGACAGGCGGTGTCCACAGCCACAGAGAATCGCGTTCCGGCAGGATCAGCCGCCTCCATGGAGTAACTGTTGTCGAGGAGCAGCACAAGTCCGACGGGGGCCTCACCGGATAAGCCCGTACCAGTCAGCACGGGGCGAGCAAGGCAGGCGGCAAGGATCGCAGGAATCAGGCAGCGAATCAGCAGCAGGATCAGCTGGTCAATTCGAAACCGGCGACGATTCTGACTGATCACGGACTCGAGCAGATGCATGGCCCCCCACTCAACCGTGCGAAATCTGCTGCGATTAAAAATATGGATCAGGAGTGGGATCAGGAAGGCGACGGAGCCAAAAATCAGCAGGGGATTTAACAGACTCATCGCGCTCGCCTCCGAATCGACAGCCATGCGGCGAGTGCATCGGCGCAGGGCTGTGAGGTTGTGAGCGGCACCAGACTGACACGCTGTCGGCTGCAGCCGCGGCCAAGCTGCTCGCGATATTCCGCAAGCCTCTGCAGATAGGCCGCCCGCAGCTGAGCAGGATCCACCAGATGGCGACGGTTCGCGTCTTCAAGGCTGGTGAACTGCGTCCATTGACGAAACGGAAAATCCAGCTCGTCGTCGTCCCAGATCTGAAAGATGACCACTTCGTGACGCGCGTGTCGGAAATGGGCCAGAGCCTTCATCAGCTGTTCAACGTCGCCGAACAGATCCGAAATGACCAGTACCAGTCCGCGACGGTGGATTTGCGATGCTATCTGGTGAAATACGTCCGCCAGATTTGTTTCGTCGCCCGGCTGCTGAATGCTGAGTTCGCTGAGCAGATGTTTCAGATGCCGCGGTCGGGCGCGGGGCGGAATATAGCGTCGCACGCGAGTGTCGAAGGTCACAAGTCCAACACTGTCCTGCTGCTGAAGCATGAGCCATGCCAGACAGGCGGCTGAACGCACGGCAAATTCGTGTTTGCTGAGCCCCCCAGCGCGGCTGCCCCGGTACTTCATGGAACCACTGCAGTCAAGCAAAATCGTGCAGCGAACGTTCGTTTCTTCCTCATATTCGCGAATGTAAAGACGGTCGGTCTTGCCGTACAGCTTCCAGTCAATCGTGCGAATGTCATCGCCCGGTACATACGCGCGATGTTCCCGAAACTCCACACTGAACCCCTTGTGCGGAGAGCGGTGCAGGCCAGAGGAGAAGCCTTCAACCACCTGTTTCGCCAGCAGCTGCAGGCCACTCAGTCGACTCACGTCGCCCGCGGAAAGAATCTGGGGAGCAGACATCCGGCACCTAGAGCAGTTTGCGGTCGGGGCGGGGAGCTTCACGAAGCAGCCGGCGAATCAGGTCGTCCACGCTGACGCCTTCCGCCTCCGCACTGAATGTCGGAACAATACGATGTCGCAACACAGGCAGTGCCAGCGTCTCAACATCCTCCAGCGTAACGTGGTAACGGCCCTTCAGCAGCGCTCGAGCTTTTGCCGCGAGCACCAGTTGCTGGCTGGCACGAGGGCCCGGGCCCCAGTCAACCTGGTCACGCACCCACGCGGCTACCCCGGCCTCTCCGGGACGTGCACTTCTGACCAGATCAAGCACGAAATTCCGCACGTGCGGCGGAAGCGGCACCAGTCGCACCGTCGACTGATACTCCTGAATCTCTGCCCCAGTGATCACCGCCTGAGGAACCGCGTGCTGAGTCGTTGTGGTTCGGTCAATGATCTCTGCTTCCTCATCCCGACTCGGATAGTCCACGATGACGTTAAACAGAAAACGGTCCCGCTGTGCTTCCGGGAGCGGATAGGTGCCCTCCTGTTCAATCGGGTTTTGGGTCGCCAGCACGAAGAAGGGTTCATCCAGTGTATACGTGGTGCCGCCCACGGTCACCTTGTGCTCCTGCATCGCCTCAAGAAGAGCAGCCTGAGTCTTGGGAGGCGTGCGATTGATCTCGTCAGCCAGCAGCATCTGAGTAAAGATCGGGCCACGATCAAACACCAGATCCCGATGCCCAGTCTGGCGATTCTCCTGAATAATGTCCGTCCCCGTGATGTCCGCAGGCATCAGGTCCGGAGTGAACTGGATGCGATGGAAAGACAGCGACATCGCATCCGCGAGCGATCGGACCATCAGCGTCTTGGCAAGCCCGGGCACGCCCTCCAGCAAACAGTGCCCCCGCGCCAGAATCGCTATCAAAAGCTGCTCGACCACTTCCTGCTGACCCACAATCACTCGGGCCACTTCCTGTCGAACACGATCACAGGCCGCAACCAGTCGCTGAGCACGCTGCTGGTCCTCGGCAGAATGCACTTCCGGGGCATTCGGCATGTGGAGTCACTTTACAAATGGAGGGTGGAGAGCAATGAAGATCCGGGGAAGGAATGGACAACACGGAGAGATGTTGTCAGGCAGGGTGAACGGAAGCATAGGTCGCGGCGGAAAACACTGCAAGCGGCGGGGCGTTGGCTTGGCGATTGCGTGGCCGTTTGCCCGCAGGCCGCCGCCATGCGGCCGTTACCAGCGGTTGGGCGGCAGCCCCCGGCTGTGCTTCGCACCGCAGGTGCACGCGCTGTCGAGTGTGTTGGTTTGGCGATTGCGTGGCCGTTTGCCCGCAGGCTGCCGCCATGCGGCTGTTACCAGCGGTTGGGCGGCAGCCCCCGGCTGTGCTTCGCACCGCAGGTGCAAGCGCTGTCGAGTGTGTTGGTTTGGCGTTTGCGTAACCGTTTGCCCGCAGGCTGCCGCCATGCGGCTGTTACGAGCGGTTGGGCGGCAGCCCCCGGCTGTGCTTCGCACCGAGGTGCGCGCGCTGTTGAGTGCGTTGGTTTGGCGATTGCGTGGCCGTTTGCCCGCAGGCTGCCGCCATGCGGCTGTTACCAGCGGTTGGGCGGCAGCCCCCGGCTGTGCTTCGCACCGAAGGTGCAAGCGCTGTCGAGTGTGTTGGTTTGGCGTTTGCGTGGCCGTTTGCCCGCAGGCTGCCGCCATGCGGCCGTTACGAGCGGTTGGGCGGCAGCCCCCGGCTGTGCTTCGCACCGAGGTGCGCGCGCTGTTGAGTGCGTTGGTTTGGCGTTTGCGTGGCCGTTTGCCCGCAGGCTGCCGCCATGCGGCTGTTACCAGCGGTTGGGCGGCAGCCCCCGGCTGTGCTTCGCACCGAAGGTGCAAGCGCTGTCGAGGGAGCAGCAGTGTTGCCGTACATGGGCCCTACAGTTGTCACAAGTACGACGGACTTCCAGTCCGTCGAGCCGCCTCATCTCCGCGAGGACTGCACCGTTCCGCGTCGCTCCCCCCAAAAAAACTGTCGAAGGCTCACAGCGCAGACCAGCGTGCGATAACCAGGCTGGAGCCTTCCCCCTGGGATCGTGGAACGATGGAAATATTGGAGTTCAGGGGCGTTTTTGGCATGAGCGAGGAAAGGTCATGGTTAGAGGTTTTCAGCAGTGAAAAGGCTGGTGTCCGTTTCGACGGAGCGAAACGCGAATATGGGCCGGGTTCGCGCCGTTTCGTCATCCCAGCCTCGCCCTCCCACTGACCTTCAGCGAACTCCAAAGTCGCCATTTCCCAGGATCAGCGGACGAAGGTGGCTGGCAGGGGCTGAGGGACTTGCGATGACCTTCTGTGACTTTCCCAGACTTTTCGCGGCCTGTGTCGCCCGGTCAGACGCATAGCTGGACAGGTCTTCAAACGTCAGAGTGCGATCATTCCAGAGCGCAGCGACGGCCGCCTGCACTTCACCACTCACGTCACTCCCAACGAGCGCTTCGCGAACAGCCAGCATCATCGCAGTGTTGCCACGATCGGCACGATGCACCTGCAGTGAGGCGGCTTCGACGGCATCGGAGCGATCGGCAAAAAGCACATGTCGACCATGCGGGCTGCGACATTCCGCAAAAGCACTTCGGGCTTCATTGCGAGCTCGTGCGGAATGGGCCGCATCAATAATCCAGAGCACATCGCACTCGAGATTATTCACCGGGCGGCAGAGATCCTTCCAGCGGACGCCCTCCTTATCCAGCTGCCTGAGATTACGTGGATCGACGTCGGGCGGCAGAAAAAAGAACTCCTCACCCACTCCGGTACGCACACTGCCTCCCACCGACACCGCTCGCGAGATGCCACGTCCACAGACCACCACGATCACCAGATCATCCGGCGATGCCTGTGCCTTTCGGGCTGTGATGAATTCGGCCAGAGTGCCCGTCACGGATGTCCAGTTAACGCGAGTATCGGCAACAACCTGGCTCAGTGCTCCGTACGGCCGCGCGAGTCCTCGTGCAGCCTCCAGATCATCGCGAAACCCCTGCACGCTCCCGACAGAATACTGCAGCGGGGCCGATTTGATGTATTGGTCCACGGCGAACGCCAGCAGATATACGCGTGCGGCAGGATCCCGTGGCCGGCCAGTGGTGAAGAACGCTGCCGTATCACGGCCCTGATCGCTGTTGGTGAGTTCTTCACCGGGTTGGCGAGCACTCACAGTGATTGTATTGGCTGCTTCCGGCTGCTGTGATTGCCACGTGTATTGGCGAGTTGCCGCCGGGCCGGCGATAACAGGGGCAGGCAGCAGACGTCCGTTGTGCGAGGCCTGAATTTCAAACGCCGCCGCATCAGCCGGATTCACGAATGTCACCCGAGCCTGTATCGTAACCGGCTGTCCCGCCGGCAGTTCGGCACCATCGGCTGGAGTCAGGATTTCAATCTGCGGCAGGGCCAGAACGCGACGCTGCAACTCCTGACGCAAATCCGCTGCGACTGGGCGATTGAGTGCTGCCAGAGCGTCCGGGACATTGCCCAGCTGCAGCACCTGACGAATCACTTCCGGCTTCTCATACTCCTTCTGCAAATGCTCAGCCGGTTCGAACCGCGGAGCCTGATCCACCCCCAGATTGATCTGCCAGCCGAACAGCCGATCACCTTCCGCAATTGACGCGTCGAAGTAGCCTTCCGGAGTGAACAGCACCCATTCACCAGCCTTGTCTGAAACCAGAGTCAGCAGGGGCTCCCAGCCGGGGTTGATTCGAAGCACCGTATCACCCGGACTGTCAGCGCTGAAGCCGGTGCGGCTGCTCCACAAATCCACGATTTCCCAGGCCGGATGCTGCTGCAGAATACTCTCGATCCGAGCCGCTTCCGTGATCACCTCGTCTGCCGTGGCAAAGCCAGCCAGGTGCGTGAGCGAATCACCCTCACGCAGTCCGCGGGCAAACAGTATGCCGGCCTTCAGCAGATCCCGCAGCACAACCGCGCCCCCGGCCGATCGCTCAAACCTCGCTCCAAAAACGGCCTGCTGTCGCGGCAGGTTCAGTCCCTCCAGACTCCAGATACGAACTGTCTTATCTCCAGCACAGGACACCAGATATCGTTGATCGGTGGACACAGACAGATCTGAAATCGCGCTGCTGTGATCGCGAAAGTAACGCACCAGTTGCGGAGCCTGGCTGGCGGCTGAAGGCAGTCGATACACGAAAATGCCATCGACGGTCCGCGTTCCAATCGCTACTGCTGCGGGAACACCATCTGTTCCCTTCAGAAAAGCGTGAGCACCACTGTAGAACCCCTGATCGGGAATGCTGAGCGCGATTGTGACGGGTGTAAACGGACTGCCCCGAGGTGGATTGATCGACAGAGTTTGTGTGAGTCCGTCCGCCGTTGGGGAGTCGGCGGTCACCGTCCAGCCAGGAGCGAAGGTGTCCGGTGCATTGGCAGCGGGCGGCGGAGAATTCGGCGGCTCGGCATCGGATTCTTCAAGATCGGAATCACCTGACGTAATCACCGCGATTTTTTCAGAGGAATCCTTCAGCACCAGCTGATAGCCGGTTTCCTGAGTGGACATGTCCGCAGCGAACCTTGCCTGACGGAAAATTCGACCGCGGCCAGTAGCGGTCATCGGCGCGGCCTGCAGTGGCTGCGGCTGCAATTCGCCAGCCGGGGTCCTCAGTTCCCAGATCAGCAGCTGCTCGCGATCGTCGTTGTGGGTGAGTATTCGCGTGGAGTCCTCTGAAAACGCAGCCGCTCGACAGGCTTCGCGACCGGGAAATTCAACTCGATCCCGGACTGCAAGAGAATTCGCATCCAGCAGGATCAGAAATGATCGGACATCGGCAGCGGATTCGAGATCACCAAGAACTGCGAGATGCGCGGCATCGGGCGAGAGCACCAGATTTCGCAGCGTCAGCAGCACGTCTGTCGGCACCTGCAGAAGCTGGTTCAAAGACGCAGTCTGAACCGCCCCCTCCAGACCGCTCCGGCGAATGGACAGATTGCCGTCAGCATCCCCCGCGATCAGCAGCCCGCCGGCGGAAGCTGTGGTAATCGCTGTACCTGTCTGACTGAACAGACCAAGCGGACGTGGAGGTTCCGTGCCTGTCAGATCAAAGGCGGTGAGCTGGTCCTGTGGACCGGAGTCGGTGTCGAGGATGACAAATGCCAGCAGCCAGCGATCCGTGGCGAGAGCCAGTGGATGGAAGGATCGCCGCAACGCGGTCGCCTCATCGTCGCCGGAAACATCAGGTGCGGTCGGGTGCAGTTCCCGCCGTATTCGCTGACCACCAGCAAGCGTCCACGCAACGATTCCCCCGAGACGATTGGAGGCTGCAATTACCGACGCATCTGCATTGGTCACAAGAGAAACAACTTCAGCACCCGCCGAAAGCACTTCCAGAACCTGCTGATTACCGGGATCGACCAGCACGATATCTCCGCCAGGACCGCGAGCGGAACTGCCACCAATCAGCAGGCGTCGGCCGTCAGCGGTAGCTGCGGTGGCGTTAATTTCTCCCAGTGAACCCCGAGCGAATTCCCAGCGAACTGCCGTGCCGGGAACGATGCGAGCATCGGCAATGTCGTAGAACTGAACGAGTTTACTTTCACCGGCCGCATGAAAACGACGGCCGTCGTTCAGAAAGCCCACTGCCCGGGTCCTGCCGACGGGCCCTTTAAAGTCCAGCGCCAGCCGCGGTGATTCGGCCCGCTGACCGTTCGCATTGACGGTTGCAAGCAACAGCGTCACGCAGCAACAGATCGGCGACAGGAAACGCATGAAACAACGCGAGGCACCAAGCCGTGACATCTCAAGACTCCCCGCAGCATCGGAGCAAACCAGCGACCGGAGGAATTCTAACATCGGCTCACCCAAAGGCGAGTGGAGAATACAGCGCCCCTGACCGGGCATCTCGTGTCGACCTTCGGACTCCACGCCTCTCTGACCAGGCGTGCCGGGGATGTCAATCCCCCGGGTAACGGTGCTGAGCCGTCGGACGGCAGACCGCGGGCAACTGCACTGCCACGGCCTTCGTGGGAAGCTCAGCGGACCGGGGACGCGACGACAAAGCCCAAGGAACTCACCCCTGTTTCGTCACGTGGACTATCCGTCTTATGAGTCCCACTCGTGCCGCATGTCCCATCACACAACCTGGCAAAACACAATCACCGAGACGCGCCCGTGAGGAAGCGGGCTGCCCGGACGACCCGTATCACGGTTCGCAGTGGGAAGCGGGAAGCGGGAAGCGGTAAGGGGTAAGGGGTAAGGGGTAAGGGGTAAGGGGTAAGGGGTAAGGGGTAAGGGGTAAGGGGTAAGGGGCGTGC
>Ga0172372_10004803_pt1 | contig 19084 bp, 20 predicted proteins | sample LakKiv5m_2_FD_114544 | JGI IMG/M metagenome (GOLD analysis project Ga0172372, IMG submission 114544) | Freshwater microbial communities from Kabuno Bay, South-Kivu, Congo - kab_092012_9.5m | ecosystem: Environmental > Aquatic > Freshwater > Lake | place: Democratic Republic of the Congo...
CACGGACGACGCACCAATTCTACCCACTAATGGATACTGTAATATGTTAGTCATACTCGATTTTACCCCATCATGATAACCCCCCCGTTTAGAATTGGTATCGGGTTCGATACCCATCCCCTCGTACCAAATCGTCCCCTAATACTCGGTGGCGTTTCCATCCCTTACCACATGGGATTGTTGGGCCATAGCGATGCCGATGTCTTAACCCATGTCATCATTGACGCCATTATCGGCGCCATGAATTGGGGATCCATCGGCTTACTGTTTCCAAATACGGATAACCAATGGAAAAATAGCCGAAGTGTCGACCTACTAGCCTTGGTAATCCAACGCTTATTGACTACCCCCTATCGCGTATCCAATGTGGATGCCACCATCGTGGCACAATCCCCCAAACTAATGCCCTTTCGCGACGAAATGTCACAAGAATTGGCCAAAACCCTCCAAGTGAATCCCCAACTGGTATCCATCAAGGCCACCACCAGCGAGGGGTTGGGTCCAGAAGGTCGGGGAGAGGGAATATCAGCCCACGCCGTGGTCTTGTTGGCCCACCAATGATTGAAAGCCGATCAAACCCCCTCGTCAAATGGGTGGTGCGATTGCAACAAGACCCCTCATTTCGAAAGAAGGAGGGGGTTTTGATTATTGAAGGTAGACGCGCCATGATGGACTTAGTGAGTCGCAACCCATCGTCTATCCGGGTGGGTTTTGTAGCCAGTCATCATGATACCCCCCCCCTCCATTCAATACAGCCAGTATCGGATGCCATTCTTCACCATGTATCGACTTTGGCCCATTCGGATGGTTATTTGGCCGTGGTTAATCGACCCAAATGGGAATGGACGTGTCTTCCTCGCTCCCGATTTTTGTGGCTCGATGCCATCCAGTCCCCTCGCAATATGGGGGCCATTATTCGAACCGCCATCGCATTTGGCTGGACGGGCGTCATTTTGGGACATGGGTCCTGTGATCCCTATCATCCTGAAAGTTTGCGTGCCATGGTGGGATATTTTGACCAGATTCCTATATTTGATGATGACAACCAGTGTCTTACTAGATTGTGTCAGGCCAATGCAATGTGGGTGGCACTCGATGGTAACGCCACCCAATCCATTACCACGTTGAGCCCACCGACTCAGCCCGTCGTCATGGTATTGGGTAACGAGGGGAATGGAATATCGGATCGATGGCAATCACTGATCCCGCCCAACCAACGCTATCATATTCCTATTCAAACCATTGATTCTTTAAATGTAGCCGTTGCCACTGGTATTGCGTGTTACCATATTCAACAACGACTCACTCCCGCTGATACTAGAAGTGGGTAATCACCCTTCGCCCTCGTGCGGTATCATTGAAATAAATGCTTCCCATTCCCTACCTATAAGAAGTTGAATGGGATGCCCTTTTTGAATCATGGCTTCCGCCTTTTTGAGTTTAGATCCGGGATTGTCTCCCACCATTAAATGAGTCACCGCCTGAGTTAAAGAGCTGGCAACCATCCCCCCTTTTGCTTTAATAAGTGTTTCAAGTTCATTTCTTGGAATAGACAGGGTGCCGGTAATCAGGGCCACTACCCCCGATAATGGCCCTTCCACACGGGGTAGGGGTGCCGGGGAAACCCCCCGCTCAAATAAGGCTTCCAATAACGCTTGATGATCGGCGTTGTTAAACCATCCTGCGATGAGTTGGCCTGTTTTTTCCCCAATATCTGGAATGGATGCCCATTCTTCGGCACTGGTTTCACGAATGGCACCCATCGAACCAACCGAGGCGAGTACCCCCGCCAATTGTTTTCCCACTTGTGGTATCCCCAATGCAAAAATAAACCGGTCTAATCGTTGTGTTTTACTCGCTTCAATGGCTTGGCTTAATTGGGTGGCAGACTTTTCGGCATACCCGTCTAATGATCGAATATCATCAAGGGTTAATTGATATAAATCGGCGATGGATGTCACCAATCCACGCTGTATTAATTGATCAATGGATGCCTCACCCAATCCATCAATGGACATGGCATCACGGCTAACAAAATGCTTGATTTTACCGCGCAACTGACCTGGGCAACCCCCGTTTAAACACCGGTATGCCACTTCGCCTTCGACACCATGTAAAACCATCTGGCAGGCTGGACACTGGGTGGGTACCATGATCGGAATGCGATGATGACCAGGATGGGCCACCCCTACAATTTCAGGTATGACATCCCCCGCACGTTGCACCCATACCTCATCCCCCACTTGAATACCCAGTCGATGAATATGATCCCAATTGTGCAAAGTGGCCCGACGAATAACGACCCCCTTTACCATTACAGGCAACACATTCGCCACCGGCGTTACGACCCCTGTGCGCCCCACTTGTAAGGTCACCGATTCTAGGGTCGTCATCGCTTGTTCCGTTTGAAATTTGTAGGCAACGGCCCAGCGAGGTGCGCGGGATGTGTGCCCCAACTCGGCTTGTAATGATACTCGATTAACCTTAATCACAATGCCATCACTTTCATAATCCCAATTTGGGGCCTCACTCATCATGGCAATAGCGGCATCATGTAAGGTGTCTGAATCCCCAGTTAGGGTAAGGGTATGGGGGGTATCAAATCCCATTTCACGCAACCAATCAATCAGCTCCATATGAGACTTACAATCGGGGTGGTTACTCCAATATCCCATGAAACTAAGCTCACGACTTGCGGTGATACGGGGGTCCAATTGACGCAGGGATCCGGATGCCATATTGCGAGGATTGGCATAATCCCCTTTTAATCGGGCAAAGACACTTTTTTTCATATATACTTCCCCACGAACTTCAACAGTTAGGGGTTGGGGCAAGCGGGAGGGAAGATTGCAAATGGTACGGCAATTGGACGTAACCACCTCCCCTGTTTGACCATCGCCACGGGTGGCCCCTGTGACCAACTCGCCTTCGATATAATAAAGTGCCACCGCCAATCCATCAATTTTAGGCTCCAATGCCCAGTCGATCGTAGCAGGGGTTTCTTTTTGAATTCGTTGTACAAATTGGGTTAATTCAGAAAATGACATGGCATTGTTTAAAGACAAAAGACGAGTGGGATGATTAAAAGAAGAAAATGAATCGGCCGGAGGGGCACCCACTTGTTTGGTGGGAGAGTGGGGATGAGCCAATAAAGGAAAGGCAGATTCAAAGGCGAGCAATTCTCGCATGCCTGCATCAAATTCAGCGTCGGTGATGGGTGCGTTTTGGGTTTGATAATACCGATGATTGGCCTCAATGAGGCGATCAACCAAGCTTACATAAGCGTCATGGGATAACACTAAAACCAATCCCGTTGAATCACACGACGAACGCGGGTCATCCATCCATCCGATGCTGGGGCTTCAATCACACCGGTTTGAATGCCCAATTGAATGAGTCCCAATGCGGTGGGGTACCCCCATAAAGAGGGATCAATGGGTCCATTTGGATGGGGTCCAATCCGAACAGGGTGGCCCAACACACGTTCTGCAGTTTGTGCGATGCCCCTCATGGCGCTGGTACCACCCATGATAACAATTGAATAGGGAAAGTCTGGGCCAATCCCCGCTTTTTTTGCAAGCAATTGAAATAGTTCAATCAGACGAGCCTCAATAATGCGTGCTAGGTACAGGCGCTTGACATCAACCCGGCCTCGATCGACGGTGGTCATGACATGGGTTTCATTGGGTTCCACTTCATCTGGATTCGAGCAGCCAAACATCACTTTTAATCGCTCAGCTTCCGCATCATCAATCGACAAACAGGTCATTAAATCTTGCGTGATTCGATTGCCCGCTATCGGAATACAGTGCGATGATATCATGGCACCATTTTTAAATAGGGTTATGCTCGAAAACCCAGCCCCAATTTCAATCACCAACGCACCCTGACGGCGTTCTTGCTCCGACAAACAAAAGTGACTTAATCCCATTGGGCCATAAATCAGTCCTTTTACTTCCAATCCCAATGTGCCCGTGACATCCAGTAGGGACGTGGCTTGCTTTGCCTTCATTAACACCGCAAAGGTACTCACTTCCAGTGGTCCTTGTGCCATCCCATCGGGCGAGTCTACTTGCTGACCATTTACCTTATATTCAACAGGTATGACATGCTGAATGACTTGGTCATGTGTCATAATGGCTGCTTTTGACTTTTGAATACAAGTAATTCGATCTTCGGCTGTAATCATGCTTTTTTTTGGCATCATAAGGCCATAGCTAATGCCAAATTGGGTCTGGGCGGGTGGAATACTAATTAATAATTGGCTGGGGCGAATACCCGAATCCCGTTCAGCGCGCTTGATGGCCCGATCCAACGCAGCGCACAAGGCTTTAGGTACTGTGATTTCACCATTTTGTAAACCTTGGGTTACCCCACTTCCAATTCCAATCACTTTAAAGTTTTGGGAATGATCCAATTCCGCGATGACGGCGTGAATGTGAGTGGACCCCACATCTACCGATAATAAATAACGTGAATTAGACATTCGAGACATACTTCACCACAATTCGGTTTGAACGACGCAAGTCTACATATTCAATCTGATTGGGGGTGGGCAATTCAGAATAATAATCAAAATAGGTTTTCATATGGGATAATTTAGCCCGCAATAAATCCGGTGTTCCAATATAAATCGGAACTGTATCATCTTTAATTAACAAAATTTCTTTATAAGTAACACCCGTTGCACCCACAATCAACCCATTCAGTTCAATTTGAAATGAATCATTGGGGAAAAAGTGGCGGATGGTGGTTGAGATATGGGTTAGGGTTTGGAGTAGGTAAGGGTTGAGCCGTTGTTGGTCTCGAAAGATACTGCTTTGAATGCCCCGCACCCAAATCACGCTGGAATCTTGGGGAATGACCTCGCCTGTTGTTAAAATGGAACCATCTTTTGAAATAACCATGGTTTGATCGGTATCGGTTAAGCCCAACCAAGGTTTTTTTTCGTGAATGGTAATCGTGAGTCCATTGGGCCAACGAAAGTTACTTTCCACCTTGCTGATTTTATCAATCGACTTGGTAATGCGACGATTGGCCAAACCAAACGCCGAAATCATGAGGGCATTGCGATGGCTCAATGGACGAAGAACCGATTCAACCTCGCTTGACATGGTATACGTAAGCCCCACTATCTCAATTTTTTCGAGACCCAAAGCCAAACGATAAAAAGCCATTCCGGCCAGTGTCGGAAGGCCCATCAATATGCCAATTGCAAGCCCCAATTTTAACCATTTTTTCATGGGAATAGTTTAACAATAACCCAGCATCTGCTCAATTAAAAAAAGAGGTGATTGACTCATTGAGCACGTTTATGAGGTCTAGTTTGCAACATCATTTAGGAGGGGGGTTGAAATTTCAAAAAATCATAGTAATGTAAGTTTGTATAGGTAGGATATTGTTCCATGATAAGGTTAATGAATCATGACATGGCAAAAAAATTGGGAGGTTGGGGTGGATCGGTTGAAACGAAGTGTCTTCATGGTCATTGGTATGTTGGTGATCGTCATGGGGACGCCTGTTTTCTCTGAGGGTGAAATAGAGTACCCAACCATGCGATCTGTGGTGGATTCCTTGGCTGCTCACGAATCCCAATGGAATCTGTTTATGTTGTATACCATGAATGCAGATACCCCTGGGTATGTTGAAACCGGTGGTTTTAACGAATCCAAAGATGGTCGAATTCGGATTAAACACTTCTATCGATGGAGAACCGCTGGCCCCCCTGTTGAAACACGGGGTCCACTCGATTTTTTTGTGGATGCGTTTGGGCGTGGTTTTTTTACCATTCGGGTTCCATCGGGCATTGCCTTTACACGGGATGGACGGTTTACACTCGACAATAATCGCCGGCTGGTTATGTTAGCGGGAGGCTTCCCCGTTTTGGGTGAGCGGGGTGAGATTTTTTTGCCACCGGGTCAAGAAGTAGCTGTTTCAAAAGCGGGGTTGTTGTATGTCGATGGACAACCCATCGATCGATTTAAAATTGCCGTATTTCAATCGAGAACCTCACTACAAACAGTGAATGGCTCCATTTTTGTTCTGGAAGGGGAACCAGAGTTTGATACCGAAACCACCTATGCGGTTCGACAGGGTTTTGTGGAACAAAGCAACGTAGTGAAAGCCTTGATTGGGGATATTACCATGGCATCCCGTGTGTATGAAGCCGTATCCAAGGCGGGTAAATCGCTGAATAAGCTCAATAGTTCCATTGTGCAGATGGGGGGGCAATAAAAGACTGTTGCTCAAGTGCCCTTGTGTGATAATGTGTGCTTGAATAGATTGTTTATAGTGCTAGTGTTGAAGGGAGTTAATCATGATAGCCCAGTTACATATGGCCAAGTCTGCAATGAGTGCGTTTCAGCGAAAAATGCAAGTCATTGTTAATAATATTTCGAATGCTCAAACCGTTGGCTACAAAAAACGGATGGCAGAAATGGAAAGTTTGTTTCCGTTGGTATTTGAGTCGGTATTGGTAGAGTCGGAAGAGGCTGTTCCGGGCAACCCACGTAGTAGCCGGAAGCGGTATGCTGAATTTGGTCAAGGGGTTCGGATTGCTGAGATTCGAAAAGATATGTCTCGTGGTTCGATTGAGGTGACCAACCAGCCACTTGATATTGCCATAGATGGCCCTGGGATGCTCCAGTTCAGGCTTCCTGATGGACAAATTGCCTATGGTAGAGCCGGAAATTTGCACTTGGATGCCGATGGAAATGTGGTGAATCCCAATGGTCATCCCTTAGAACCGTCGCTTCGCTTGCCCCGTGAATACAATGAGATTATTATTAACGAGGAAGGGCGGGTTTATGTTCAAACCCCCAATAATCCGACCCCACAAGAGGTGGGACAAATTTTATTGGCGACCTTTCCCAATGAGGCCGGTTTGCGGGACATGGGCCAAAATTTATATGAGCAAACCGCATCATCGGGTTCCCCCACCTTTGAAATACCAGGTCAAAATTTGGCGGGGAGTATTCGCCAGCGAGCCTTGGAATTTTCAAATGTGAATGTGATTGAAGAAATGATGGCCATGGTATTATGTCAGCGTGCATTTGATGTTACGATTAAGGCAATTAACAGTGGTGATCAGATGTTAAAGTCTGGTAATGATCTCGGTAAATAGGGTTATTATTGCGTTGTGTCTGATGGGGGGATGTATCGGGGGGGTCCCAATATCGGATGTGGTGAGTGATGTCCAGCGTGCCATTGAGTTCCGTGTTACCCATCCAGTGACGGGTGTTCCCAATGCCAAAGTTACCGTTTTGGTGACCGCATCTCCCCGATTACAACGTGAAATCGAAGAGGCGAGGGACGCCATTGTGGCATTGCCTGAATTGGGCAATTGGATTGGTCGTACGGTGGTACCAATCGAATTGCAATTCTTGAATGGGTCATCGAAACGGGTTCAAGTGGTGGCCCAAACAGTGGCGCGGATACCAGCTGTCGTGGCACTGGTACCCATTCCAAGACAAACCGTGATTCAGCTGTCACAGGTGACCTTAAATGAGGTGCTATTGTCATCACATCGTTTGGAGGTATTAACCCAATTACAGGAGGTGGTGGGGCAAGAAAGTGTCACCTTAATTGGCGAAAAAATGACCATAACGGGTGCGATGGTGCGGGGTGTTCACTTGGTGAGGGTGGGGGATGCGGTGATGGTTGCCTACCGCAAGGGGGCCATTACCATTCGTGTGAAGGGGGTTGCTTTGGAATCGGGTCGTAAAGGGGAGAAGGTTAGGGTTCGGTTATCCACCAATCGGATGATGGAGGGAGTGGTTATAGATGAACAATCAATATTGGTTCAGTCTCATACTTAGTGTGGCGCTGAGTGCTACTGTGGGGGGTGTCGGGGTTGTTGCCGATTCTATTTGGGACAACTCAAAGGGGAATTTGTATACAGCTGAACGCAAACGATTGCGGGTCGGGGATGTTGTCACCATTTTAATTTCCGAAACCAGCTCAGCCGCTCAAGAAGCTACCACCAAAACATCCAAACAATCGGGGATTGGGATGGATATTTTATCGGGGTGGGACCAAGTAGCCAATTTATTGGGAAACGAAACCCAGAGGCGAACCTTTACAGGTCGATTTTCGGGTAACGATAATTATCAGGGATCGGGGCAAACCGCTCGAAAAAGCAATGTTCGGGCCGTGGTAACCGCTGTTATAACCGAGATATTGGAAGGGGGGAATGTGTATGTGGTGGGGGAGCATAAAGTGAAAGTAAATAACGAAATTGAAACAATTCGTATTTCGGGTGTAATTCGACCCGCAGATATTACGCCTGCCAACACGGTAAATTCATTTCAAATTGCCAAAGCAGAAGTGTCGGTGAATGGATCTGGGGTGGTAGCAGCCAAACAGTCTCCAGGGGTGTTGACTAAGCTCTTGGGGTGGTTTTTTTGATGAGGATTGGATATTGGGCCCAAAGTATACTGGTTACAACCCTTATTTGGCCATTTTTACTGGGAGCCGAACCGTTGCCGGTGCGCTTAAAAGATGTTGCTAAGTTAATTGAAGCACGAGATAACCAGCTCATTGGGTATGGCCTTGTGGTTGGCTTGCGTAATACAGGGGATACGCGGTTAACCGGTTTTACTGATTCGGCGCTCTCGAGTATGTTAAAGCGAATGGGTATTTCCCCTACTGGTCGAGATTTTTCGTCTCGGAATGTGGCGTCTGTAATGGTGACGGCCACCCTCCCTCCGTATACTCGCAAAGGACAGAGAATTTCAGTCACGGTTTCATCTTTGGGGGATGCAAGCAGTTTGTCTGGTGGTACGTTGGTGTTAACCCCACTAATTGGGCCTGACATGAATACCTACGCAGTGGCACAGGGTAATTTGGTTGTGGCAGGGCAGGCCGAGCAATCGGTTCAGGGGCGCTATACTAAAAATCAGCCCACATCGGCATCCATCCCAAATGGGGCAATAGTCGAGGAAGAAGTACCAGTTTCTATGGCGGATATGCATCATATTGTTTTTGTTTTGAATGAGCCTAATTTTGCCACTGCTACCAATGCCGTTCAGGCGATTCGAGCGAGTGGGTACAAAAATGCAGTTGCCAGAGATGCTGCAGTAATTGCCATTCCCAATTCTGACTTGCCATCGGGCGGTGGCGATTTAGTGACCGAAATAGCCACACTCCAAAATATTACATTTGTTCCCGATGCATCAGCAAAAGTGGTGATTGATTCAAAATCAGGTACCATTGTTATTGGTGAAATGGTTCGATTAGCACCAGTGGCCTTAACCCATGGTGCCATTTCAATTCGCATTACGGATACCCCTGCGGTGGCGGGATTGGGGGAGGGAGCTGGGAATGCGGATCCCACTGGTATTCGAATAGATGAAAGTAGCAATCGGTTTGTTTATTTAAATCCATCATCCACGTTATCAAGTCTGGTAACCGCACTCAATGAAATTGGGGCGTCTCCTCGTGATTTGGTATCCATTATTCAAGCACTAAAGGCATCGGGCTCATTAATTGCTGAGCTTGAAATTTTATGAAACAACTATTCTGGTTGATCCTGCTCCTGTTGGTTGTTAAGATTCATGCACAGTCAATGGATATGAGGATGATTTTAGATATGATGCCACCAGGGACCTTTTCTCCCCGCATGCCCAATCCGGACGAGCAAAAAATGGTTGATGTACAAGCTTATTTTTTAGAATCCATGTTTTTAAAGCCGTTGATGAATAGTTCCGATGCATTAACCAATGAAGAAGATGCCAACGAAGATGATGCGGTACCGGTTGATTCCACCAAGGGGATGATGTCGGGTTTAATGACTAAAATTTTATCTGGGCAGTTATCCAAAAAAGACTCATTACGACTGAATCGAATTTTTAGGCCGCGATCAGAAACGCAACCGGCTCAAGACCAAGGGGGGCCGAATCAGGCTGTTTCTCAACCGGTGAGGCCAGCCCCTCATTATATTCAGTTGGGATGGTCTTCCATGGATGCATTATGAAATCAGTTGATCCAAGTCAATTAATGGCCGATTCAGAATCACAGCATCAGCAACAGTCGGAAGCGTTTGTAGAGGAGTTTCGTTATTTAGTCGAGTCGATTGCAGCCAAGGTTGCTAGTTCTAAAAACCTTCCACTTGGTATTGAATACGGCGATTTGGTTAGCTGGGGGATTGAAGGATTGTTTAAAGCAAAGCGACAGTATCGCTCAGACAAGGGGACGGCCTTTCAAACATATGCTTTTTATCGAATTCGCGGTGAAATTTATGACCGAATACGATCGGAATGGCAATATCGAAACCCCACCGATTATCAAGAATACCGCAAGCGATTGCAGGATAAAATTGCGGATCTGGTTGAGGAAAGCATTCTATCGGTTGAATCTGCCGAAATTGATTTTGAACATAAAATTTCAACATTGATCCAAGAATCAGTTATGGTGTGTTTATTATCTCTTGATCAAGTTCAGGATGTTGAACAAATTTCCACAGCTTCCAGCACAGAGGAAGGTGATATTTCTGATTCAGTTGTATGGTCAGAAGTAGGTAAGTTGGAACCAGTTGAGCGTCAAATTATTGAGTTGTTTTATCTGAAGGATATGAATCAAAAAGAAATTTCGGAGGCCCTCAATTTATCCCGTAGCTCGGTGTCGCGTCTTCATTCTCGTATTTTACAAAAGCTCAAACGTCGCCTGGTTCGGTCAGGTGAGGAGCCACAATACGCATGAGATATCGATGCTGGATAGGTGCGTTTTCAATCATTATATGGGGTGCCACTGTCATGGGAGCAGTTGTTCCGCCCACTCGTACCCCTATTAATAAGCCCGGTTTTGACGGTGTGCCAAGTATTTTTTATGTGCCATCTTATGAAAAATTAGAGAAGGGGATTATAGAAGCGAGTCGTCGGCAAGCCTTGTATTCATACATTTTGGCTAATATTTCAACCCCTGGGTTTGAGCCCATTCGTTATTTACCACCAGATGATGTTAAATTGTTACGTTCGACTATTCCGGATCTTAAATTAACCAAAGATGTTGTGCTAGATTTTATTATGGCCCGCATGTCTGAAAATTCAAAACGACAATCGTCCTACGTCACCATGTGGAAAGGAAAGAAGGATAGCTTGACTCGTATTGTGACGTTGGGCAAATAATATGGCCACTTGCTCAGCGGATAGAATGGGTATACAGTTATTTATTGGATAGATGAAGGGGCTGGTTTTTAAGGGGCTTGTACTTTATAGTATAGGGGAAGTTTAGGTGGGGTGGATGACACCAAATCGTGGACCTTGTGAAGGAGAGTAAATAACGTGGCTCGATTTTATGTTGGTTTAATCGCTTGGGGTATTGGAATGTTTAGTGTCGTATTCGGGTTGGGTTTGGATGAAGCCATGAATCACAGTGCGACGGGCTTGGTTGCTCATCGTATTCGAATGAATTTAATTGCCCAAAACATCGCCAATTTAACAACCTTTAAAGTTGAGGAAACGGGCCTTCCGTATCAGAAACAATATGCAGTATTTCAACAATCTGAAGGTGGGGTTCGGGTTCAATCGATCGAAAAAAGTAAAGCCCCTTTTTTAAAGCAGTGGGATCCCGATGTGCCACAAGCTGACGAGAATGGGTATGTTTATTACACCAATGTCAATTTGCCTGAAGAGATGGCCCATATGAATTTAACGGAGTCGTTGTATGAAGCCAACATATCAGCATTTAAAACCACCAAAACCATGTATCAGGCTACGATTGACGCGATGAAATGAATACCGCAATTCGCCCTGTTTTATCAGATATTAAACCGTTGGGTGATGTAAAATCGAATTTAGCCTCTTCTGATGCGGGTCGTTTCGACCGGTTATACGATCAATTGGTTCAAGATCCACCTGCGTCTGAGACACCGGCAATGGTTGAAGAAGTCGGTGCTGGGTTGGTGAATCAAATGTTGGGCCAATTATTTCCAGCTGTTGCCCCATCAACAACTCAGCTAGATCCTGATTTGGTTCCCCCACCTTTTCTGAAGCTTCCTCAAGAGGGGGGGTGGGAACAAGCACAGGTGAACCCAGATGCACGTCGTGGTCCAGTTAATCCCGTTCAATCCGTTTTAGATGCCCCTGTTCCAGAAGCGGTTGCAACTGGGCGTCCGGTAGGGAGCCAGCAGTCTCCTCCGTTTCAAATTTTTTTAGACAAGGCATTGGATTTCTTTTTGCGGGTATCTGATTTAGAGAGAAGTACAGATTTTTTAATGGGTGAATATGTTCAAGGTAAGGTATCATTGGATGAATTAATGGTGGATAAAGCAAAGGTGGGTATTGCCTTATCTTTTACTTTGACCTTATTTAACCAAGTATCGCAAGCTTTAAAAGATATTCAAAATTTACAGGTATAGTGGGAGGGATTGGTGGTTGAAGTAGATGAGTTTGATCAGGAGGTCGCTCAAGGTTCGTCTAGGCGATCATTAGGTAGTCGGTTGACACGATCTCCGCTGTTTCTTGGTGGGGGCGTAATCGTCTTAATCGTGGTGGGGTATTTGTTTTTTAAGCCAGCACCACCGGCTAGCGTATCACCTGATCCCGACGTCATTGCCAACCAAAAAAAGGAGGCCGCTCGCGAAAAAGCAAAACGCGCCAAATATGCCGTTTTGTTTAATCAGTTGCCACAAACCAATGTTCCGGAGGTTTTGCGGGAATTGAGTCGCCAAGGAATTAGCTTTAAACAAACCCAAACCGGAAAAAATGCCCAAATTGAAGTTGAAGAAGATCGCTTAGAAGAAGCCAAAATGTTGTTGGCCTCCAAAGGGATACCCTCTGGTACCCCCGAGGGGTATGCCTTGTTAGACTCAGGCGAAACAATGGGGGTAACTGATTTTGATAAACGGGTGCGGTATGTGAGAGCCCTTGAGGGCGAAATTGAAAAATCCATTAAACAAATTGACCAAATTGATAATTGCAAAGCAAAAGTGGTATTGCCTGAGCAGCGCTTGTTTGCTGTGACCCAACCCCCAGTCACGGCCGCCATTTTATTAACCGCAAAAGATGGAAAAGAAATCACGGATTCGATGGTATTTTCAATTATCCAGTATGTCGCAAGCGCGGTTGAAAATCTTCAGCCAGAAAATGTAACCGTGGTTGATTCAAAAGGACGTAATTTATCAGAAGGTATTTTTGATCGTGTATCAGATGGAAATATTAAGCCGGTGACCGCATTGGTTCCTAGTGCCAACCCCAAACCAGTTCAAGAAGTCCCCAACCCTGAAAATATACGACCAATTGCCCCCAATCCAGAGGAGTTAACACGTTGGTATGACATGAAACAAAAAATGGAAGAAGAGTTAATTAATCGGGCGACCAAACAATTGGTTGGCATTTTGCCATTGGGTAGTTTTAAAGTTGCTATTTCGGTTGATTTAGGTCCCATTCAAGGTGGGGTGGTGATTCGACGAATTACAACATCCATTGTGGTGGACAATAATCGAGATGATATTGATTTAAATTCTGATTCCAAAAATCAAATTTTTAATACCGTGGCTGGGTCAATTGGGTATGTCCGACAACGGGATATTATTGTATTGAATCGGGCGGACTTTAGTATTATGACCCCTACCGAGCGACGCATGTTAGAAGCCCAACTGGCAGCTAAGAAAAACGTTAAGTATTGGTTGATTGGGGGTGGGGGCGTGATGTTAGCGGGATTAACCACAATGGGTCTTGTTCGAATGATTCGTCGACGCCGTCGATTTGGAGCGGATGATGAGTTGGGATTAACAGGGCGGGATGGTGACATGTTTGGGGATTTGCAATCTGAAATTGATTCAGAGCGACAATATGAGCCCATTCGCGAGTTGTCGTATACCGACCCTGATTTATTAGCGGGGGTGGTGGAGCAGTGGCTTCGTGAAGATGGGTCTTAAAAAGGAGGATTATTGTGTTAACTGGGTTACAAAAGGCTAAATTATTATTGTCAATTTTAGGAGATCGGGCAACAGCTGTCTTGAGTTTGTTGAGTCCGGGAAGTGCTCAAAAATTAACATCTACAATTGGGGATAAACCGAAGGTTTCTGCATCAGAAGCCAATTCTTTTTTGTCTGAAGTAATGGACCGTGTTACTACGTTAAAACAATCCAATGGGTCTCATTTGGATCGGTATGGGGATACGGAAACACCGTTTGAAGAATCGTTATCTGAACTCAACATAGGGTCGGATGAAGATCGAGATATGTTTGATTTTTCAAGCGATTCGCCCGAAATAGGTGGCGGAACTTTTGATGGATTTGAAGAAGAATCCCAAATTCAAGTCGCCCCGTCCTCAATTGGGCCAGTCATGAGAACCCCTAGTGAGATAGCCGATTTGCTGACCCATCAAAAACCCCAAATTGTGGCATTTATTTTGTCGAAGATGGATGATGCTCTTCGAGAACAAGTATTGGATTTTTTTCCATTGGAAGCCAAAGAGCATATTGAATCGATTCGGGTGGATAGCGTGCCCTTATCCGACAAAGTGTTTAAGCGAATTTATGACTTAATTATGTTTGTTCCCGCCAATGCAATGGCTACGGAGGACAGAGAATCAACCCGAGATGAGTTTTCATTTTAAACGGAATAATACGGTGAGCAACCGGCTAAAAGGGGAGGCATGGGCCCCACAAACCGTTTTGCTGTTTCGGTAATGCGTGCCATTCTATAGCATGATTACATTGCCTGTACGTATTACGGATGTTAATTACGGGAATCATTTGGGGCATACCCAGCTAATTGGATTAATGCATGAAGCAAGGCTTCAGCTATTTCATATGTGGGGGCTATCCGAAACACACTGCTTTGGCTTGTCTTTGGTGGTCAGAGAGTTATCCATTCGTTATAGTAAGGAATCGTTCTATGGGGATCATTTGGATTTTAACATTCAACTGGGTCTGGTTAAAAAATGTTCGTTTTTATTGAGGTACACGATTAAACGAGGAAACGATACCATTGCAACGGCAACCATCGAGTTGGTATGTTTAGATCCCCATTCACGTCGTATTCAATCAATCCCCTCCCAACTTATTCAATGTTGGACTCAGAAAGGACTCCGATGACGCCCACCCCACTAGATTTAAAACATACGGTTAATTTGCCGATCACAGAATTCCCCATTCGAGCCGGTTTGCTCACAGCTGAACCAGAATGGTTGAGCTGGGTTGAGGGTGAACAGTTGGATCGATTGCCATATGAATCCCGAGACACATCATTTTGTTTGCATGACGGCCCCCCCTATCCAAACGGGAACATTCATTTGGGGCATGCATTAAATAAAGTGTTAAAAGATATTATTATTCGGTCTAGGCGGATGATGGGGGATGCTTCGTATTTGATTCCTGGTTGGGATTGTCATGGATTACCGATTGAAACACAAGTATTAAAAGAGCAGAAACAATCAGAATCAAATTACCGCCCAACGGATGTGCCTGCTTTTAGAAACCGGTGCCATACATTCTCGATGGGGTATGTTGAGACACAAAAACAAGATTTTAAGCGATTGGGTATTTGGGCGGATTGGGATCAACCTTATTTAACGTTGGACTCCCATTATGAAGCGACGGTGATTCAATTATTTGGTGAGTTGGCTAGAAATGGTGCTATTTATAAAGGCAGAAAGCCCATTCATTGGTGCATGAATTGTGAAACAGCTCTGGCAGAAGCCGAAATTGAATACGCCAATCATCGCTCCAACTCGGTTACAGTCCATTTTGCGGTTACAGAAGGCCTACTATCAGATTCCACAAAGCCACTTTCCATTTTGGTATGGACAACCACCCCTTGGACATTACCATCTAATGTTGCGATAGCTGTTCATTCAGAACTGGATTATGTGATGGTAGAACTTGATACAAGGCGTGTTTTGGTTGCATTAAATCGCTTGGATGATTTGAAAACCACATTTGAGTGGGGAAATCCAACTATTTTGGGGCGGTATAAAGGAAAAGAATTGCTGGGGGTTCAAACAAAACACCCATTTGAAGATCGTGGGGCACCGGTGATAGCGGCCGAATTTGTCACCGATACCGATGGAACGGGGTTTGTTCATATCGCACCTGGACACGGCCAAGATGACTATCAGGTTGGTATGGCCAACCAATTACCCGTCATTATGCCCATTAATAACCAGGGAAAATTTCAGGAAGGCCCTTGGGCTGGCCTTACTGTATTTGCAGCCAATCAAGCGATTATAGAGCATTTGCAAGCCTGTCATCAGTTGGAAGGGGCATCGGTCATTACCCATTCATACCCACACTGTTGGCGTTGTAAAAAACCGGTTATTTTTAGGGCAACACCCCAATGGTTTGTTGCGATGGATACCCCCTTGTTACCAGACAACACAACCCTGCGTGAGCGAGCATTAAAAGCCGTAGACCAGACGGTCTTTTACCCATCATGGGGGCAAAATCGAATTCGTTCCATGGTTGAGAATCGGCCGGATTGGTGTATCTCCAGACAACGTTTTTGGGGGATCCCGATTCCTGTACTAACGTGTCAAACGTGTGGGCATTCTGAAACCAAGGCATTTAATCAGCACATTGTGACGATCATTCGTCAAGAAGGGTCAATGGCATGGTTTGAAAAAGACGCATCGTATTTTAAACCTGAGGGGGCTACTTGTAGCCAATGTGGGGGGCAACACTTTGAAAAAGAAACAGACATTTTAGATGTATGGTTTGAATCGGGCGCCAGTTTTGCAGCGGTGTTACCCCATAATCAAGTTGCCGATTTGATTTTAGAGGGGTCGGATCAACATCGTGGTTGGTTTCAAAGTTCGATTTTATTGGGACAGGGTGCAAGGGGCATCACGCCGACCCGATCCATTTTGACCCACGGTTTTTTGGTGGATGATCGGGGTCGAAAAATGAGTAAGTCTGAGGGAAATGTCATCGCTCCTGATACCATTATTAGGGAATATGGTTCGGATATTTTGAGATGGTGGGTGGCATCGTCTGATTTCAAAACAGATGTTAGTATTTCTAAAAGCATTTTAAGTCAGGCGAAAGATTCTTTTTCTAAAGTTCGAAATACCATTCGTTTTTTACTCAGTAATCTGTATGATTTCGATCAGCCGATTGAGGTGTTAGAACCTATTGATGAATGGGTTTTACATGAGCTTAGCACCTTGGTTTTGGATGTCAAAACGGCGTATCTTTCATACGATTTACATGTGGTGACACATCGAATTCATGATTTTTGTGCCGTTACGTTATCATCGCAATATTTGGATATGGTCAAAGATCGATTGTATTGCGATGCTCACGACTCTCATCGTCGCCGCAGCTCCCAAACGGCCATTCATATATTGGCAAATCAATTAATATCCTTAATCGCCCCCATTTTAGTGGTCACCAGCGATATGGCCAATCGACATTTACCACAACCCTCCCGAACCATTCATGCCACGTTCTTTCCTGAGCCGGTGTATTTGAATGACAGTATTGGGGCAATATGGAAAGAGATATTAACCATTAAGGAACTGGCTTACCAGCAACTAGAATCCATGCGACAATCCAAACAGATTAAAAGTTTTTTGGAAGCATCAGTCGTGATCCAATCACCCAACCCCATCAGGGTTGATGATTTGGCATCGATATTCATTGTTAGCCATGTTGAGTGGCGCCAAGCAGAGCAGTTAGATGTAACGGTTGGGCTAGCATCGGGGCAGAAGTGTGAGCGATGTTGGAAAATAAAAGACTGCAATCAATGGTCGGACGATTCTGGATCGACCCATTCATTGTGTGACCGTTGTGAGGGTGTGGTCAACAATTGGGTATCAATGGGGGCCAACGGGGGTGATGTGGCATCTCCGGTTTCATCTTAATACCGGATGATGGCTCAGTCTGTTCAAATGGGGCGTTCCCCTATGGTGATATCATTGGGGGACCCAGGTGGGGTTGGTCCTGAAGTGGTCTTAAATGCATTGTTACAATACCCCGTTTCTAGACCCATTATATTGGTAGGACCATTCTCATTGCGATGGAATCCATTTTTAATTCATGGATTTAACCGGTTAAATCCACAACGTATTTCGCAACATGATGGGTTAACTCATCCAATTTCATGGATTGATCCGACACCCACTGTTTCTGACGAACCATTCCTATCGGAACCCCATTCTAGAAATGGGCTTGTATCTTATGAAGCCGTTATCATGGGCTTAAAAATAGCGGTATTGCGTAAAGGGATGTTGGTTACCGCCCCTGTATGTAAAGAAGCTTGGAAAAAAGCGGGGGTAGCATACATCGATCATACCTCTTTGTTAGGGGGCTGGTTTAATACAAACCCAACCATGGCATTTAATAGCCCAGCATTCAAGATATGCTTGGCCACGGTGCATGTACCATTGTCGCAAGTGCCCTCTCATGTAAGCAAAGAGTCCATCAGTCGGTGTTTACAGCATGCTATCGGGTGGATGGGACAATTGGGTATTCTATATCCACGTGTCGCGGTTGCAGGTCTGAACCCACATGCAGGGGAGGGCGGGCTATTGGGTACAGAAGAGCAAGATATCATTCAACCTGCTATTCATGAGGTACAACAATCCCATCCAAATGCTAAAATTATAGGCCCCATTCCAGCGGATACTTTATTTTACCGAGCCTATCAGGGTGATTTTGATGTGGTTATTGCACTATATCATGATCAAGGATTAGCGCCACTTAAAATGGTAGCCTTTGATCAAGCAGTCAATATTACTCTTGGGATTCCCATTATGCGGGTATCCCCAGATCATGGAACGGCTTTTGATGTGGCGTATCAATCCAAATCACGATGTGAATCAATGCTTGCGGCCATTGAATATGGGGATCGATATGGGGGCTAAATGGGGGCAGGTGTTTTTACATGACCAAAATATCATTCATAAACTAGTCAGTTTGGTGGATCCCACGATCCAAGTGGTTGAAATTGGATGTGGGGAGGGCTGTTTAACTCAACCCATGAGTCAAATCACAACGGTTCACTCATTTGAAATCGATACGGTATGTGTGGATGCCACTTGTCGCCAATTACCTTTGTTAAGTCGGGTTCATTTTTGGGTGGGAGATGTCATGGCTTTGAGCCAGCACTGGCCATCTTTGGGGCGGTTTCAAGTCGTGGCC
>Ga0172372_10004804_pt1 | contig 19083 bp, 18 predicted proteins | sample LakKiv5m_2_FD_114544 | JGI IMG/M metagenome (GOLD analysis project Ga0172372, IMG submission 114544) | Freshwater microbial communities from Kabuno Bay, South-Kivu, Congo - kab_092012_9.5m | ecosystem: Environmental > Aquatic > Freshwater > Lake | place: Democratic Republic of the Congo...
GCTGCCCATTCAATAATATCAATTTTCTCGCCGCCGAGCTCGCTGGAGACCGTGTTTACTCGCACACCACGCTGACCCACCATCGAGCCGATCGGGTCGATGTGACTGTCGTGAGACGTCACCGCCACCTTTGAGCGAGAGCCAGCTTCACGCGCAACTGCCTTGATCTCCACAGTACCAGAAGCGATTTCAGGCGCTTCTACGGCAAAAAGCTTCTCGAGGAATTTTGGATGTGCTCGAGACATGCGCAAAAAGACACCCTTTGCACCGTCTTCTACTGAAGCGAGATAGCCTCGCACGCGCTCTCCCTGCTTGTATCGCTCTCCCGGAATCTGCTCTTCGTATGGCAAGATTGCCACCGTTCGTCCCAAATCAACAAAGATATTGCCACGTTCAACACGCTGTACGGTACCAGAGATGATATCTCCCTGGCGCTTGCCGTACTCTCGAAGTACCGACTCTTTCTCCGCTTCGCGGATCTTCTGGATGATCACCTGCTTGGCCGTCTGGGCAGCGATGCGGCCGTAGTCATCCTTGGTATCGAGAGGGAAGACCACCTCGTCATCGAGAGCAACACCCTTGCGCATTTTCTGTGCATCCTCGATCATAATATGATGCTCTGGGTTGAAGCGGGCACGCTCGTCCACGACCCCGTCGGTGGTGTCGTCAGCTTCAGCGGCGTTTTCAGTGGTCGCTGGATTCTCGACGATCACGCGAGTGTCGTCTACCACCACTTTCACCTGAGAAAACTCAGTCTTGCCAGTGTTGAGGTCAAACTTCGCTCGGACGATTTGTCCCTTCTTGCCGTACTCTTTTTTGTACGCTGTCGCGAGCGCCATCTCGATGGCCTCGATGATTTTTTCCTTCGGAATACCGCGCTCTTCTTCGAGTTGAGCAAGTACCGAGTTGATTACTTTTAAGTCGAACATAGCTTTGTTGTTGGGCGAATAATGCTGGGGAGAGCCGGTGTCCTGTCGGCGCTGTCCACGCTGTTAAAAAAGAAAGCCCGCCGGGAAGCGAACTTAGACCCGTATACTATAGCGGAAATGGATAGGGGGGTCAAGTGGGTGAAACTCAGTAAACATCACCATGTCTGCCTACTTTTATAAAAGTAACAGTAAGATGCCCACCTTCCTCGAGATAGAGTATTCTTAAATCAACCCCTGCTTTGATTGACCGCAATTCGTTCAATTCACCATGTAGTTTATGGTTATTAAGGCCGATATGGAAAGGATCTTTATAAAACAGGTCAATCGCTCGATCAACCTTATTTTTGTCAACGTTGTCTAGTCGATGATATGCTTTCTTAAAGCTGTTACTGATGAAAACCCTCATTTTTTAGATAGTCTAAAACAGCCTTCGAGTTTTTAAATGGGCCGGCAATATTTTCACCTTTTTTTACTTGTCGGACGATATGTAACAGCTCACTCACTTCTTTTTTGCTGAACTGTGGCACCTTTTCGACCTTAAAAGGGATTGATTTCGTCTCCACCGACTTCTTTAGGAACATGCGAAATGCCGTCGGCATGTCCATACCAAGATCATTGAAGAGGGTTTCTGCGCGTACCTTCAAGTCCGCGTCAACTCTGAATTGCACATTTTTTAACATATGCAAAGTATATGCTATTTACATTTATTATGCAAGTCTGATACCTCACCATCTTTTGAAAGTAGGAGGTCGAACTTCTCACTATATTTATGTGGATACCCACCCTCGTCGTCGATGATATAATAAAAGGCAATGTTCATCGAACCGAAACAGCTCAAAGAGCTCATTCTCGACTCCGGATTGGTGTCGAAAAAAGATTTTGAGGCGGCAGAAGTTGAGGGCGCTGAAAAAGGTGTCAGTGTTGGACAGCTTCTGGTGACAGCAGGCAAGCTTTCTGAAGACGACTTGCGTCGTATGCAGGCCTACGTGCTCGGTATCCCCTTTGTCGACCTAAAGGGGCAGAAGATCGACTTCGAAATCCTCTCGATGATTCCCGAGCCGATTGCGCGCAACCACAATGTGATCGCGTTCAAGAAAAGCGACGACTCTTTGGAGGTGGCGATGACCGACATCGACGACCTTGCCGCTATCGATTTCATCAAAAAGAAGACCAAACTGAAGATTTTGGCTCGACTTACTGATGCGGATTCCATAAAGTCTGGCGTATTGCAGTATCAGAAGAGTCTGAAGGCCGAATTTGGCGATATTATCCAAAAGGATACGGCGAGCTTAAAAACCTTGGCCGACCAAGTGAGTGGCGAGGCGTCTTCCGAGGGAGATTTGAAGAAAATGGCAGAAGAGCTGCCGGTGGTGCGTATCGTGGAAACACTTTTGAAGCATGCCATCCTCCAAAATGCTTCCGATATTCATATTGAGCCGATGGAGGATCAGATGCTCGTGCGTTACCGCATTGACGGTATGCTTCATGATGCCATGGTGTTGCCCAAAAATGCTATTAGCAGCGTGACGGCGCGCTTGAAGGTGCTTGCCAACCTCAAGCTCGACGAAAAACGCCTTCCTCAGGACGGTCGTTTTAAGGTGGATATCAACAACGAGCGTGTCTCTTTCCGTGTTTCCATGCTCCCAACCTACTATGGCGAAAAGACAGTGATGCGACTTCTTCGAGAGAGTGTCTCCGGCTTTACCCTCGAGGGGATGGGGTTCCATGGGCGTGGGTTGGAATTTGTCCATGAGGCACTGAAGCAAACCACCGGCATGATCCTCACTTCCGGTCCGACTGGTTCCGGAAAGACCACCACGCTCTACACGATGCTCGATATTGTGAATACTGCCGATGTGAATATCTCGACCATTGAGGATCCGATCGAATACCAGATGAAGCGTATCAACCAGACGCAGGTGCGTCCGGAAATTGGCTTCACGTTCTCAAGCGGATTGCGTACGCTGGTGCGACAGGATCCCGATATCATCATGGTGGGTGAAATCCGCGATAACGAGACTGCTTCTTTGGCGATCAATGCCTCGCTTACTGGTCACTTGGTGCTCTCGACGCTCCACACCAACAGCGCAGCCGGAGCTATTCCACGCTTGCTCGATATGAAAGTTGAGCCATTCCTCGTGGTATCGACTGTAAATGTGATCATTGGCCAACGCCTCATTCGCAAGCTCACTGAGAGTAAGGAAAAGTACTTTTTGACCAAAGCGCAGCTGGAATCCCTCGGTAAAAAAGTCGATCTCGACCACGTATTGTCCTTGCTGAAGGAGGAGAAGATTATCGATCAGGCCGCGACATGGGAGAAGGTACCATTCTACAAACCAAAGGCTTCAAAAGATTCAGAGGACGGTTTTCATGGTCGTGTCGGTATTCATGAGGTGCTCAAGGTCACCAATACAATCCGTGAGTTGGTAATGCAGGAGAAAAGTGCGAGTGAAATCGAAGCGCAGGCACGCAAAGAGGGGATGATGACTATGCTTGAAGATGGTGTTTTCAAGGCGGTGCAAGGCCTGACAACGATTGAGGAGGTGTTGCGTGTGATTTCCGAATAACATTGCCAAGATACCCACTTATGTCATTTTTTTCATACAAAGCAGTCGATGCGAGCGGTCTCTCAAAAGAGGCGACGATTGAGGCCGTAGACCGCTTTGCGGTGGCACGTGAGCTAAAGGAAAAAGGCCTCATGCTCGTGGATGCTGAGGAGGTGATAGGGAAGCACTCAACACTCGACGACAAGGTGCGACAACTGTTTGGTCGCATTAGTATGCGTGAGAAGATCATGTTTGCCCGAAATATGGGGGCGATGCTCGAGGCGGGTCTCACTTTGTCACGCATTTTGTCGGTCATTGAGCGCCAGTCGAGAAATCAGAAATTCAAAGATGTTGTCGGACAGATCAATAATGAAATTCGCGGTGGTAAGACGCTCAATGAAGCCATGACAGCCTTTCCAAAGGTGTTTTCACCCCTCTTTATCTCAATGGTGCGCTCCGGTGAGGAGTCCGGCAATCTCTCTGGGGCCCTAAAAACATTGAGCGGGCAGATGGAGAAAAGCTATTTATTGCAGAAACGTTTGCGCGGAGCACTTATTTACCCGATTATCGTGATGTGTCTTATTGCGGTGATTGGTGTGCTGATGTTTATTTATGTCGTTCCAACACTCACCAATACCTTCAAGGAGCTCCACATAAAGCTACCGTGGAGTACGCAGCTCATTGTTTCCACCAGTGATTTTCTCCGATATCACACATTTGCCTTTATCGCCGGCATCGCGGCGCTTGTTACTGGTCTTATCTTTTTCAAAAAGAGCGCCTTCGGTGGTCAACTTATCGACAAGGTGCTTTTGCGTCTGCCTATTATTGGCGTGTTGGTGAAAGAATCCAATTCTGCGCGTACTGCACGCACGTTGTCATCCCTGCTTTCTGCTGGAGTGTCGTTTCTTACGGCCATGGAGATCACTCGCGATGTGGTGCAAAATGTTTTTTACAAGGAAGTACTCGAAAAAGCACGCTTAAATGTGCAAAAAGGTGATCCAATCTCCAGTGTGTTTATTGCCAATGAGCATCTGTATCCGGCTTTTGTGGGTGAGATGACTAGTGTGGGTGAAGAGACTGGTCAATTGGCTGAAACGATGCTCGGTATTGCCACTTTTTATGAAGGAGAAGTTGAACAGAAGACGAAAGACATGTCGACTATTATCGAACCGCTTCTCATGGTTCTTATTGGTGCTGCTGTCGGCTTCTTTGCTGTCTCGATGATTAGTCCGACGTACTCGTTGCTAGATAGTATATAAAGGAAAGGACAACATATGCGAATGAGAAAAGGAGCACGCATAAAAGCCTGCTGGCTTTTTGCTCCGGCTCGCGCCAGTCGCGCTCCGCAGTCTCCTTTTCTCATTCGCATATGTTGCCCTGTTTCTAGGGTATCTGACAACGAGTACGTCGGGGTGCTATACTATCGGGATGAAAAAGAAGCGAATGACACCGTTGATTGTTGGAAACTGGAAGATGAATCCAGGAAGTCTGTTGGAGGCAAAAGATATTGTGGCCAAAGTGAAGCGTGGCGCAAAGGGTTTTTCAAAGACCAAGGTAGTCTTGTGTCCACCATCTCTCTATCTATCCGAAGTACAAAAATCTCTGAAAGATACACGGCTTGCGGTCGGGGTACAAAACATCTTCACTGAAGAAAGCGGCTCATATACTGGCGAGGTGTCTGCGAAGCAGGCGGCTTCTTGCGGGACTACGTATGCGATTGTCGGACACTCCGAACGTCGCCAGATGGGGGAGACTGATGCGATGGTGTCAAAAAAGGCTATTTTAGCGATCCGCACTGGCCTCGTGGCGATTGTTTGTGTCGGTGAGGCCGAAAGAGACACTCACGGGAAATATCTCGCCTTTTTGAAAGAACAGATCGCCCAATCTCTCTCGTCTCTATCTATGAGTGAATTGAAAAAGCTTGTCATTGCGTATGAGCCTATCTGGGAGATTGGTGCCGTCACCGCCATGTCGGCTGGTCAGATACATGAAACGGGTATTTATATCCGCAAAGTCCTTTCAGATATCTATGACCCAGCGATAGCCTCAAAAATCCCAGTCCTCTATGGCGGCTCGGTAAATACCGGAAATTGTCAGGCGATCCTCAGCGAGGGCGAAGTGGATGGGTTGCTCATCGGGCGCGAAAGCCTTGTCCCCGCTGACTTTATTGCGATTACCAAGATTGCCAATGAGCTCAAATAGCTACAAAACCCTCGACCAAGCTGGGCCACTTGCGGGGAAACGAGTACTTTTGCGTGCCGATCTAAATGTGCCGATTGTCAACGGCGATGTACGCGACGATTTTCGTATTCAAAAACTGTTGCCGACCATCGAGTGGCTTAAAAAGGCGGGTGCCAAGATTGTTGTGTTGGCACACATTGAGAGTGTAGAGACGCAATCGCTCCGTGCTGTGGCGGAGTATGTGAATGGAAAAACAGCCGTGACATTTACTGAATCGCTCGAAGCGCTCTCGGTGCATGTTGGACAGATGAAAAACGGTGATACGGTCATTTTGGAAAATCTCCGCCTCCTTGACCCTGGTGAAAAAGAGAATTCCACCGCATTTGCAAAGACTCTCGCGCATTTTGGTGATATCTATGTCAATGACGCCTTCTCGGTGTCACATCGTCCGCATGCTTCTATTGTCGGTTTGCCAAAACTACTCCCTCATTTTGCTGGCCCTCTCCTTGATAGCGAGGTGAAGCATCTATCTCAGGCTTTTCAGCCACTACATCCATTCGTCTTCATTCTTGGTGGTGCGAAATTTGAAACCAAGCTTCCGTTGGTGCAGAAGTTTCTTACTAAGGCAGATTTGGTATTTGTGGGCGGTGCTTTGGCCAATGATCTTTTTTATCAACGTGGGCTAGAAGTGGGGCAGTCGCTCCGTGCAAAAGGCACCATTGATCTTTCTGGTATCGCCACACATCCGCGTTGTGTTACACCAATAGATGTATTGGTCAACACTCCCGACTCATACCCAAAATTGCCGACAGAGGTTTCTGTAAGCGATCGTATCCTCGATTGCGGTCCGGAAACTGTCGATTATTTGAGTCGCATGCTGCGTACGGCAAAATTGGTGTTGTGGAACGGCCCTCTCGGTGATTATGAAAAGGGTTTTGATCAGTCTACTATCGAGCTGGCAAAAGCAGTAATGAAAAGTTCCTCACGAGCTGTTCTTGGTGGTGGCGATACTATCGCTGTACTTGCGAAGGCCGGTTTACTCGAGGCATGTCTCGACAATGAACACATCTTTGTCTCCACTGGTGGCGGCGCTATGCTTGAATTTTTGGCAAACGATACCTTGGTAGGGATAGACGCACTTGCATAGTCTCGAGTCGACGTATCAATTCTTCAAAAACTCTCGGATTTTCTGAGCATTGCCAGCAATATCGACCTTTTCGTATGTTTTGCCAGCAGTATTGTCTGGGAATATCCAAATATGAGCATGGGGCACTTCTTCGCCAACGATTTTCGAGAGCACCATTTCTACACCAAAAGCTTTTTGTTGGGCAAGCGCCACTTTTTTTGCTACTTCAAAATACGCGCCAGCATTGGGTACGTCCCAGACCCAGCGATAGTGCTGTTTCGGTATCACTAGGGTGTGTCCAGGTGAAAGTGGGCGGATATCGAGGAAGGCCAGAAAATCGGCATTCTCGTACACCACTTCTGCCGGTATTTCTTTGGTGACGATTTTGCAAAAAATACAGGTATTCATGAGCGAAAGTATACCATTTTTGCTCACAGTACATATTTTTTGCCTATTTTGATAGGGGGCCGTGTCTGGTATGACTCGCGTGATATACTTTTCTGTATGACTGCCACGGCCGCCAAAACGAAGACTGCAAAGTATGCTGTTCGTCCACCTGTTCCGGCCGTGGCAAAAAAAGCTCTCGCTACTTATCCAGACCTCCTTCAGCATCTCTTGTATCATCGAGGTCTTGCTGATGCGGCGTCAGCCGAGGCATTTCTCAATCCAAGGTACGAGGCTCATGGTCACGACCCTTTTTTGTTGAAAGATATGGCAAAAGCAGTGGAACGTGTTTTAATGGCTATTGAAAAAGGTGAAAAAATCGTCATCTTTAGCGACTACGATGCAGACGGTATTCCTGGTGGTGTAGTGCTGCACGATTTCTTCAAGAAGATTGGGTATGCCAACTTTTCCAACTACATTCCGCATCGTCATGATGAGGGTTTTGGTCTCAATATCGAGGCGATTGAGGGTTTTGCAAAGGATGGGGTACGTCTTGTCATCAGCATCGACTGCGGTATTGCCGACATTGCTGAAGTCGGGCGTGCACAAGAACTTGGCATAGATATGATTGTTACCGATCATCATCTGCCAGTTACCGAGAGGGGTGCGGATGGTAAAGAAAGACCTGTGTTGCCACCGGCTTTCGCTATTGTAAATCCAAAACAGGCGGACTGTGCGTATCCAGAGAAAATGCTGTGTGGTTCCGGAGTGATTTTCAAGCTAGTACAGGCCTTGGTGAAAGAATTGGGCGGTGGAGCAGGCGGAACACAAAATGGTGAGAAGAAGCTGCTAAAAGTGCCAGAAATAAAGGATGGTTGGGAAAAATGGCTCCTTGATATGGTGGGCATGGCCACGCTTTCCGATATGGTGCCGCTGACGGGTGAAAATCGTGTCTTCGCCTACTTTGGACTCAAAGTGTTGAGAAAATCGCCTCGAATTGGCCTTATGAAGCTCCTTCGGAAGATCAAGGCAGATCAGCGGAACCTTACTGAAGATGATATTGGTTTCACTATCTCCCCGCGTATCAATGCGGCGTCTCGTATGGGGGTGCCGCACGACGCGTTTCGGCTCCTCTCCACAACCGATGAGGTGGAGGCAGACCAGCTCAGCGACCATCTAAATCGTATCAATGACGAGCGCAAGGGTATTGTGGCTGCCATGGTGAAGGAAATGAAGCATGCTCTTGAGGCACGGTGGGCAAATCGGACAGAAAAACCAAAGGTAATTGTCCTCGGCAATCCAAAGTGGAGGCCCGCACTACTCGGATTGGCGGCAAATACCCTCATGGAGGCCTATGGCTGCCCGGTATTCCTCTGGGGGCGCGATGGGGAGGATGTATTGAAGGGGTCTTGTCGATCCAATGGTGTGAGCTTACAAGCTTTGATGTGCCGAGTGCCAGGTGCGACACTGTCTGCTTATGGTGGCCACGCATTGGCCGGTGGTTTTGCGGTGACAAGTGATGAAGTGCATAAGTTGGAATCAGATTTGCTGGCCGCATATGAGGCCGTGGATGTGGCCTTGGCTACAGCGGACGCTGTCGGTGAAAGTGAAAAAGTATTTGTTGATGCCTCAATTTCTTTTGATGAAGTACATTGGCAAACGTACGGATGTATTGAAAAGCTCGCACCGTTTGGTGTGGGTAACCCCAAACCACTCTTTTTGTTTGAAAATGCCTTGTTGCGGGAGGTGAAAGCGTTTGGGAAAGAAAAGAACCATATTGAGCTGGGTTTTTCCAAACAAAATGGCAACAAGGTCTCAGCAATAGGTTTTTTTAGTACGCCAGAAGATTGGCGGAAACGGTTGGGTGCTTCACGAAAATTGGCTGTGGGCGAAAAAGTCCATCTGGTGGCAACATTTGAGAAGTCGACGTTTCGTAATTTCCCCGAATTGCGTCTGAGGATTGTGGATATATTTTGAAACAGTATAATCTGAGTATCTATGAGTACAACTATTTTTACCGACGGTGCATCGCGTGGCAATCCTGGTCCGGGCGGCTGGGCTTTTGTGATCGTGTATGAGCGCGGGATGGCTGATCGGTGGGTGAGAGAGGGTGGTGGTTTTGAGCGTGTTGCAACGAACAATCAGATGGAGCTCATGGCCGCACTGCGAGCACTGGAGTTTGTACTGGCTGAACATGTTGCCAGTGACATTGTGGTACATTCCGATTCCAGCTACATGATCAATGGTATTACCAAGTGGGTGTCTGGCTGGAAGAAAAAAGGGTGGATTACTTCCACAAAAACTCCCGTCGAAAATCGTGAAATGTGGGAGGCTTTAGACACTGCTGTTGCACAGCTAAATGCACGCGGATTACAACTTCGTTGGCAGTATGTTGGCGGTCATATTGGCGTGAAGGGGAACGAACGATGCGATGAGATTGCCACAGCTTTTGCTACAAGCTCGCCTGTTGAGCCGGCACTTTTTAACGGACATTTTTCAGCATATCCGATTGTCGATGTCCTTGATCTTTCTCACGGTGTTGAGCAGAAACAAAAAAAGGGTTCCGATCGGTCTCGTAGTAAGGCCACAGCATACTCATATGTGAGTTCAGTTGATGGTGTTGTTCAGGTTCATAAGACGTGGAAAGAGTGCGAAGCTCGTGTTAAAGGACAAAGTGGTGCCCGTTTCAAAAAGGCGCTTTCAGCGGCTGAGGAGTCTATCATCGCGAGCAATTTTTCTGCCTGATCTCAGGGACATTTGTCCTTTATTTTTTCTTTAGAATTTCTTCATAACTTCTTTAGAACTTTTTCATAATTTCTTTATATTTTCTTCATAACTTTTTTATTTATTCTCTATTTCTTCTTCATAATTTCTTTATCAGAAACAATTAGTTTTTCACATCTTTCTTGGCAGTTTCTCTACTACTCAACACGTATACTTTTTGGATGGTGTCAGTGTCTTATGTATGTCTTTTGGGTTTCTTTTTAGGCGTGGCTATGCACTCGCTGAGACTTCTCCCGTGGTGGTCGATCCTTTTCATTCTTTTGGTGCCGGCATCGCTCCTGACATCGGCCTCTTTCGGTATTCAAAAGCTGGGAAACATCACTATTGGCCGCCACATAAGGTATTTATCACTGTTACTCATCGGTGTTTCACTTGGAGTGTTACGCTGTGAAATAACGGATCTCCGATCGCCAAAATATGATTTAGACCAGCAAGTTGGCCATTTTGTGGAGCTTGAGGGCACTATTGTCGAGCTGCCACAAGAACGTGGACAGGTTCGTCGTGCCCTGTTTCATCCCGATGGGGGAGCTGCGAAGATCAGTGTCTCAGTTCCACTATATCCCACAATCCGGTACGGTGATCGTTTACGGGTTTCCGGTGTCCTTGTGAAACCAGAAGCGTTTCTCTCCGACAACGGGAGATTTTTTGATTATCCAAAGTACTTGGCTCTCAGCGATGTGTATTATCAAATCAAAAGTACACAATTCACTATCATTGGTCGTGAAAAGATGGGTGGGGTGAGGGATGGGTTGTCCTCGTTGCGGGCCGATATATTGAGTCGAATCGGCGATCGTTTCATGGAGCCAGAATACGCGTTGCTCGCGGGTCTCTTGCTTGGTGAAAAAAGTGCACTTGGCCAGTCCCTTGAAAATGCTTTTCGCAGGGTTGGAGTGATCCATATCGTGGTGTTGTCCGGATTCAATATCACTATTATCGGTACAGCTGTGATGTATATGCTGTCTGCTTTCCCGCGTCGGTTCGGAATCGTATTCGGGATTGTGTTTATGATTTTGTTTTCAGTGATGGTCGGAGCATCTGCGACTGTGGTGCGTTCGGCTATTATGGCGATATTGGCACTGGTGGCAACACTTTTTTATCGGACGTACGATGTTCGTCGAGCGCTCTTTCTCGCCGCGTTTTTGATGGTCTTGTATAAGCCGGGTCTATTGATGTTTGATCCATCATTTCAATTGTCATTCTTATCGACAGTTGGACTCATCTATTTGTCGCCGCTGATCGAGCGTCGACTTATGTGGTGCCACGAAATACCCCGTACGATTATTGTTGCTACGTTATCAACCCAACTCTTCGTGTTGCCATATCTGTTGTACAGCATGGGCAATATTTCAATTGTGTCAGTCTTTGCCAACCTCGCTATTTTACCCATCGTCCCGTTCGCCATGCTGGTTGGATTTGTGGCAATATTGTTGCCGAGCGCGGTGTCGTTGGTACCAGTTGCCATTGCACACTTTTTTCTCGCGTACATTTTCTCTGTCGTTCGCTTTTTTGCCCCTGTACCGTTTGCGACAATCACTACTTCATATTTTCCGGCATGGCTGATGGTAGGATGGTATGGTATGACTGGCGGTCTGTTGTTTTGGAAATATGGCAGAAGCACACATGCACAATAATCTACACTGGAAAAAATGGGCGATGGTTGTCCTAGGCGTGGCAACCTTTTTCGCCGTTGTCCTTTTTGCACTCTCATTTATTTTTCGCGTCACCCCCGCAACACCCCAAAATGTTCCTTTGGTGGACGGAAAACTCACTGTCGACTTTTTAGACATTGGCCAAGGTGATGCGATCTTGGTGCGAGGGCCAGATGGTACGACGGTCCTGTTTGATGCTGGTCCAGATCGAACACTGCTTGCACGGCTTGGTGAGGTGTTGCCATTTTGGCAGCGTTCGATCGATATGATTGTTATTACAAATCCAGACAAAGACCACATTGCTGGTTTTATTCCGCTGTTGCAGACGATGACGGTCGGTGCAGTCTTGGAACCAGGGACGTCTTCTGTGTCGGCCACCTATCGTGCATTAAAAGAGGAGATTGCTCGTTCACAAAAAGAGCATGGCACGCGCACCTTCGTTGCTCGCAAGGGGATGCATTTTGCAATTGGGGGCGGTGCAGAGATCGACATTCTCTTTCCTGACCGTGATGTTTCAAGTTGGAAGACCAACGACGGTTCTATTGTTGCTCGGGTGGCATATGGAAGCACGGCCCTACTCCTCACCGGAGACGCCACCAAGAAGACTGAAGCACTACTTGGTCACCTCGAATCAGTCGATGTTTTGAAAGTTGGCCACCACGGGTCACGCACTTCTACTGGAGAACGTATGGTGGCAATGTTGAAGCCGAAGTGGGCAGTCATCTCCGCCGGTTTGCAAAACAAGTATGGTCATCCACACCAAGAGACGATTGCGGTTCTAAAAGAGAATGACGTGACACCTCTTATTACCTATGAAAAAGGCACAATCACTTTTATTTCAGATGGCCGCACTTTTTCCGGCCCGACTTTTATTGAGCATCTTCGCTAGGTCGTGTGTGGTTGGTGTACTGACCGTCCCACCAATTGTCTCACTACCGCACAGCTTTTTTGAAATTTTCTTCAATTATCTGCCAGTTGAGGTTGGAGAAAAAATCTTCAACATACTGTTTTTTCCCGCTCGGCTGATAGTCTGCGACAAAAGAGTGCTCCCACATATCGAGTGCAAGAATTGGGGAGAGGCCGGTAAGGTGTCCAAGGTGTTGTTCGTCTACCCACGAATTTAGCAGTCGCTTGGTGACGGGATCATAATAGAGGATAGCCCAGCCGATACCACGAGTGAGGGCAATAGCCTTGAAGCGGGCGAGCCAGCCATCCCAAGAGCCCCACTCTTCCTCGATAGCTTTTCTGAGGGTACTTGAAGTGGTGAGTTGCTGGCTACCGCCTTCGAATGATCGGAAGTAGTATTCATGGTTGCGCATGCCGTCGAATTCAAAACCAAAGCGACGCTGCAATTCTCCTAGTGCGTAGGCATGTTTTTCACTCTCAGTTCCATACTCGGAAATCTTTTCCAAGATAAGGTTTGCGTGCTTCACATAGCCGGCGTAGAGCTTCAAGTGTTCCTCAATCGTCTTCTGAGAGATCCCTTTAAGGGCTGGAATGGTAAACGTTACTTCTTCAAATTTTTTCATAGCGTCATTGTATCATTGTTGAATGAGGAAAGAAAAAAGCCTGCGTGAGGCAGGCCGCGTTTCAATACTGATTAGTTTTGGTTCCGACGAACTTCTTCGGCGAAACGAACCCATTCCCAGACCTCAGGCTGTCGTTTGTCATCGGGGAATTCTTCGATGTGTGTGTTCAGGATTCTCGAGAATTCAGCAAATATCGCAGCTGCTGTAGGATGATCCCAGCTCGCATTGAAGTTTTCTTCTTTCCAACACTTCACGTTTTCGAAATGTTCACGACACCGTCCTCGTGAAATTTCGACCGTGCGCAGGGCGGCTCTTGTTGCCGCTGGAGATTTTTTTGGACTGTTGAGATAACCACCACCGCTCTCCCCTCGAGTCCACTTTTCTTGCCCTGGTTCGGAAAGAATCGCTACCTTGCTGTAGCAGAAGGCAAGAGCTATCCAGAGGGGTCCGCTTACCCAAAAGGGTAAGAAGATTGTGCTGTCCGAGAATACCGCGAGGACTATCATGCACACATAACCGCCAACGACATAGTTGGTTCTCATATTTTCGGTCCTTTCTGGTAGGTTAAGGGTTGTCGACGTTTATTCTTTACGAATACTGTCTGGTAGGTATCCTAGTCCTACAAGCAGACTAAATCAAGCCCGCTTTCTTCAGGGTTGCGTAAGCACCGTTCTTGTTGATCGTTTTGATCGCCTTGGTAGAGAGGGTGAGTCGCATAGACTTCTTGATCTCAGGGATGTAAATAGTCTTCTTCTGAAGGTTTGGATACTTTCGTACCATGCCAGTAGGGTTGTACTGAGTGGCTCGAGTACGGTTTGAGTAGCCGCCAGCGACGATCGAGGTTTTCTTGGTGATTGGACAGACTTTTGCCATGGGTGTGATTTAGTCCAGCTATGCTATCATACATTGACAAAAGCGCAAGTTTGCAAGCTTTTGTGCTCAGAAAAGTCTAGGAAAACTGCAGGAAAACTCCAACACCATGCTCAACATCTTCTCTTTGGCTGTCCTCATTCTTTCCGTGGTAATCCATGAGGTGTCTCATGGCTATATGGCCCTGCGTTTGGGGGATCCGACCGCCAAATACGCTGGCCGACTCACCCTGAATCCTCTCAAACATCTCGATCCAATCGGATCGGTGGTTGTACCGATCATCACGACCCTTATAGGCATGTCTTTTGGTTGGGCCAAGCCTGTACCGTACAACCCGGACAATTTTCGCAAAAGTAGCTTCAATCTTCGATGGGGAGAGGCGCTCGTAGCTATTGCGGGTCCAGTGTCCAATGGTATCGTCGCTACTGTGTTTGCTATTGCTGCTCAATATGTCTCAAATGACAGGGCTTTTGCGCTGTTCGGTCTGATTGTGTTGGTCAATATCACTTTGGCGATATTTAATCTCGTCCCTGTGCCACCGCTAGACGGCTCAAAAGTCTTATTTGCCCTTATTCCTCTCAAATACAGCCATATTCGAGCACAGCTTGAGCGACATCAGCTCACTCTCGCCATTCTTTTCATCTTCTTTCTCTGGCAATTTTTCGAGCCTGTCGTTTTCAAGCTTTTCGCCTTTCTCATGGGGGTACCTTTGGCGATGTAGGTGTCTGTGTCGCGCTCATTCGCGAGTTTTTGTGACTTCTTGCGTAAAACCGCTCTCTATAGTAGAGTGCAGGGACGCTTTTCTCGGGGTAGGGCGCGGCCAGATGGCTCACCAGACTCCCAAAAGCTTCATAATTCAGCCACAACCATCAGGAATCTGTGAGTAATCCTCGGAAGCAAAGGGTGAAGCAACACAGATCTCCGCGCGGCGAAGCAGAATTGTAGTGTCGGTATTATTAAAAATCGGTTTATTTATCTGTATTTCACTATGCCAACCATCAATCAATTGGTGCGTCGCAAGCGAGTAAAGCTCTACCGAAAGTCCAAGGCCATTGCTTTGACCAAGAGTTTCAACACGCTCAAAAACAAGCCAAAGTTCTTCTACTCACCGTTTAAGCGAGGAGTGTGTGTGAAGGTGACCACCAAGACTCCAAAGAAGCCAAACTCAGCGATCCGAAAGATCGCCCGAGTTCGACTTACCAACGGTATGGAAGTCACTGCCTACATCCCAGGTATTGGTCACAATCTCCAGGAACACTCAGTGGTCCTTCTCCGAGGTGGACGAGTAAAGGATGTTGGTCTCCGCTACACTATTGTCCGAGGTGTACTCGACTCAGGTGGTGTAGAGACACGACGAAAGGGTCGAAGCCAATACGGTATGAAGAAGCCAAAAGCCGCTAACTAACCCATACTCCAATGAGACGAAAAGCCAAAAATCGTAATATCGTAGCCCCAGACAGTGTCTACAGCTCTCAGAAAGTGGGGAAGCTAATCAACTATTGTATGGAGCGAGGCAAGAAGAACGCCGCTCGCAAGATCGTGTATGGTGCCTTTGATACCATCAAGGAGACTGCCAAGGTAGAAAATCCTCTCGAATACTTTGAGAATGCTCTCAAGAATACCGCCCCTATGGTGGAAGTGAAGTCTCGACGAGTCGGTGGTGCCAACTATCAGGTGCCAATCGAAGTCCGACCAGACCGACGCCAGGCACTTTCAATCAAGTGGATTGTGGATGCGGCTCGTGCCAAGAAGGGGAAGCCAATGCATGTGAAGCTTGCGGAAGAGATCATGCTCGCCGTGAAGAACGAAGGTGAGGCAGTGAAGAAGCGTGAAAATACTCACAAGATGGCAGAAGCCAACAAGGCGTTTGCACACTTTGCTTGGTAAGGCGCTGCAGTGAAAAACCGCCGGGAAGGCGGTTTTTCCTTTCGCTAATTGTCCTTGGCGAGGTAGAATAGGGAGGTATGACAAGAGTCCACCTCCTTGCCTTTTTTGCACTTTTGGCTTGTGTTATGGCCTCCGCCCGACCGCTTTCTGTACTTGCCTCTGCAACAGATGGCACGATTGATTCTACTCATAAATACGCCAAGGCCGTCGATTCAAACTTCGGCACTTTCAACTTCGGTACTGCCCAGGGTGCCGTGCACGTTACGGATACGCAGCTTTCCGGCTATGTCTGGAGCGACTACTATGGCTGGATCAACTTGCGCCCGACGGGCCATGGTGTCAATAATGACGGCAACGGCAATCTTTCCGGCTACGCCTGGGGCCAAAACACCGGCTGGATCAATTTTTATCCGAGTGCTAGTGGTGTGCGAGTGACAATCAATTCTTCCGGTGAATTTTCCGGCTACGCCTGGGGTCAAAATATTGGCTGGATTGTGTTCAATTGCAGCACAAACAATACTTGCGGTACCAGTTCTTTTAAGGTTTTGACAGATTGGCGGCCTGCCAGTGTTCGTAGTGCTTCATCTGGTAGCTCTGGCGGTGGTGCACCGGCAAGTGCTCCTGCTCCAGCACCTACACCAACCGAAACTCCCGCACCACCGCCAGAACCTACTCCAGAGCCAACTCTACCACCTGAGCCACCACCCGAGGTTACACCACCGCCAGAGGTTGCCCCTGAGTCCACCCCCACACCATCGGAACCTCCTCAGACGGAGTCGGCTACCCAAAACGTACTCAATTCCATCGTTAGTTTCTTCGGCGGCTCTGCTTCTGGGGGTGGAGGTGTGCCGACGGCACTTTTCACTGTTGTTGGCGGTGCTGTGGAGCAGGTGAGGGAGAGCTATGAATTTGCTCAGGAAACGGCAAAGGTTGTTGCCAAGGAAACCAAGGCTGCTGTACAGAGTCCTACGGGGTCTGTGGTGACCAAGACTGTTTCCACCGTCGGTGTTGTTGGAGGTGGTATCGCTTCAGCTTCCTCACTATTCCTTAACCCACTTTCATTCTCCGAACTTTTTCTAATCCCATTTCGACTCTGGGGACTTCTTCTCGCAGCCTTTGGTTTAAAGAAGCGATCTCGCCCGTGGGGTACCGTGTATGACAGTGTTACCAAGCAGCCACTCGACCCGGCATATGTGGTCCTTCAAAATGAAAAAGGGGAGGAGGTGGGTACATCGATCACCGATCTTGATGGTCGTTATGGATTTTTGTTGGCTCCAGGTACCTATACTCTGGTGGCCAATAAGACAAACTACGTTTTTCCTTCGAAAAAACTCGCTGGTCAGACATCAGACATACTCTACAGCGACTTATATTTTGGAGAACCGATTACTGCTTTAGAGGCTGGTGGTGTTCTTACCAAAAATATTCCACTCGATCCGGTGAATTTTGACTGGAATGAATTTGCAAAATCTCAACAAAATATCTCTCGATTTTATTCAAAGCGGGATTTGATTAAAAAACGCATCACCGACGGAGCTTTTTCAGCTGGATTTGCTGTTGCCGTGGTCGCTTTCTGGGCTGCGCCAGCACCATACAATGTTGCGATATTCTCCTTGTATGTTGTGATGCTCCTACTGCGTATTTTTGGTGCAAAAAAGAAGGCGTTTTCAAGTGTTATCGACGGAGCAACGCAAACTCCACTCGCTTTCGCTATTGTCCGTATCTACTTAGCTGGTTTGGTTGGAACAGAACAAGAATTGCTTCATAAGGTCACTGATCGCCTTGGACGTTTCTATGCCTTGGTGCCACCAGGTGACTACTACCTCACGGTCGAAAAGAAGAATCAGGATGAGTCATACACTCTAGTTCATAAGTCGGAGGTGTTTTCGGCAAAAAATGGCGTGATTGAAAATCATCTTGTTTTATAGACTAAAAATGAAAAGTTGTGCACATTTTAGGCCACATTTCCGTTGAGTAGCGTGTTATAATTAGCTCCGTTCATGAACCGCTTTCACCATATAAGCGCTTATAGTCTTTTAGTACAGAGGAAATATCTCCTTATCATTTTTTTTCTCCTTGTTTTTGCTTCATTTTTGATTGCTCCAACGACGATCTTCGCGGCATTTGCTCCAGGTGAAACTCTCGATCCTGGTTGTGCTCCAACCGACTCAGGGTGTACTGTCTTGCAGGTAAACGCATCTTCGGCGCTTGGGACTTTCGGTATCTCAACATCGAGTCCGTGGGGACTTTTTTCAATCAATCCAAGTGGTATCACAGGTCCATCGTTCGCCATAGGTTCTTCGACAATGACGCAGTTTATTGTTTCAAATGGTGGCAAAGTCGGCATCGGCACCACCTCTCCATACGCCGCCCTCTCTGTCTTAGGTGAAGGCGTCTTCACCAACCTCACCGCTACCTCAACTACCGCTACCTCTACCTTTGCTGGCGGTTTGAATGTTGGCTCTGGTGCACTCACGTATGATTTCTCAACCGGAGTCACCGCTATCTCCAACCTCGAGCTCGGCGCTATGAACTTTGACACCAACGCCGGCTCTGTGTCTTGGGCAGATATGCCGGTCACCTCAGCTGCTTCGGCGGGGACAATTCAGGCATATAGTGCTTCGATAGATGGAAATCAACTTCTTACTGTATACAGTGAATCCGATGGTGCTGGTGGGATTCAAAATAGTGGTGTCGGTATCTCTACTACCACCCCAGGATCACTCTTTTCCATCGGGAGTCTGGTCAACTTTACTCTCGCCACCTCGACTTTTTATTCAACTGGCGGCATTAATCTAAACTCAGGCTGCTTCGCTATTAATGGTGTATGTATTAGTGGGGGAGGTGGTGGGGGTGGTATTTCTGGGATTGGAGATGCTGTAACTTCTGGCACTGCGGGTTCGGTATTATTTGTTAATAGTGGCGGCAACCTCAGTCAAGACAATAATAATTTTTATTGGGACGCCACAAACCATCGATTGGGTATTGGTATGGGTGCATCACCAAGCCTTACACATTCTTTGGAGGTTGGGGGAGATTACCACAGTGCTACTGGAGATATTACTCTTGTATCTGGCACTCTCACCGCCTCCACCATCACCGACGGTACCTTCACCGCCACCGCTGGCGCCTTCACCGGCGTCGCCTCCTTGGCCGCCACCGGCGCCCTCTCCGGCACCTCCTTTACCGATGGCACCC